>Ga0075011_10000429_pt1 | contig 22224 bp, 19 predicted proteins | sample TARM_MetaG_T_14_FD_72354 | JGI IMG/M metagenome (GOLD analysis project Ga0075011, IMG submission 72354) | Freshwater microbial communities from Pennsylvania, USA, analyzing microbe dynamics in response to fracking - TARM_MetaG_T_14 | ecosystem: Environmental > Aquatic > Freshwater > River... | reverse complement strand
CCCCTTCCCCCGGCCGCCGGAGGCAATAAAAAAGGGCCCGGCGCGTCTGCGCCGGGCCCTTTTTTATTATTGTCGTTGTTTACTTGGGTTGGATGGCTTCGAGATCGACGGCTATTTTTACCGTATTGCCGACCATGAAACCGCCGCCGTCCAGGGGGGCGTTCCAGTCCACGCCGTATTCGCGGCGGTCGATGGAGAACAGGGCGGTGGCGCCCCTGCGGGTATTGCCCCAGGGATCGACGCGCGGGTCGTCCAGGCCGGTGATGGTCAGCTGCACTTCATGTGAAGCGCCCTTGATGGTCAGTATGCCGGCCACGGAAAAGCCGTTGTCGGTGGGAAAGACCCGGGTGCTTTTGAAGGTCATTTTCGGGTGTATTTCGGCCGCGAAGAAGTCGCCGCTCTTGAGGTGTGCGTCACGCGCCTCGGCCCCGGTGTTGATGCTGTTCACATCAATGGTGATGTCAAAGGCGGTGGGTTTGTCCTGTTCGAAGTCTATGGTACCGCTAACGGCCGGAAACATCCCCCGCACCTGGGCTATCATCATGTGCCGGATGGAGAAGTGGGCGGCGGAGTGGTCCGGGTCCACCTTCCAGGTCTGGGCGTTGGCCGTTGCGGTCAGCGCCAGGACCAGCAGCAGGGCCGCGGGCGCGAGCAGTGCGCGCGGGATTCTTGTCAGTTTCATGATCTGTATCCTTGGGTTTTCGTACTCTTTGAGTTCATTCTGTTAAAGATAACTTGTTTTCCGCGAACCGCAAGAGGGAACGGGACAATCAGGAGAACGAGGGCGGCTCGGACCGGGATTTTTTACCTTTGACGCAAAGGCGGTAGGTCAGCAGCGCGCCGAAGAGCGCACCGACGATCAGGGTGCCGAGCAGGAGCAGGATGCGGGAGGTGGTGAAGGTGAACCACAGGAACGAGACCTGAGTCTGCTCGGTATTCTGGAGCAGGAAGAGTATCCACAGGGCGACCAGCGCGGCGAGGCTGCCGAGGCGGACTCTTTGCCAGGTGGTCAGCCCGGCCTCGGGCTGGTTCCGATCCACTGGTAACGGCGTTTTCTCCATGAGATGGCCTCCTTTTTTGGGGAATTATATCCATTTGCGTTTTTTGAAATAGAGAAGCATGCCCAGTACCACGCAGGTCATGCCGCCGAGCAGGATGAAGTAGCCATAGCGCATCTTCAACTCGGGCATGAACTCGAAGTTCATGCCGTAGACCCCGGCCAGGAAGGAGAGGGGGATGAAGATGGTGGCGAAGATGGTCAGGAACTTCATCACGTCGTTGAGGCGGTTGGCCACGGCCATGTTGTAGCTGTTCAGATGGTCGTTGAGCATCTCGCGGTAGGTCTCCACGGCCTCGGATATCTGCTCGGCCATGTCTTCGAGGTCGCGCAGGTACGGGGTGATCTCCTCGGAGACGAGCTCGTTTTCGGTCTTGACCAGTTTGAGGGCGATCTCCCGGGCCGGGCGCACGGCCCGGCGCACGAAGGCCATCTCGCGGCGGTAGACGTTGATCTCTTCGAGTAGCTCTGGGGAGGGGGCGTCCAGGAGGTCCTCGTCAAAGGCCTCGATGCGGTCGCCCAGGATTTCGATGACCTTGAGGTAGTTCTCGAACACGCAGTCGAGCAGGGCGTAGAGCAGGTAGTCCGGGCCGCGTTGGCGCAGCCTGCCGGACTGTCGGCGGATGCGTTGGCGTACCGGCTCGAACACGTCGCCGGGCTGCTCCTGAAAAGTGACCAGGCAACGTCCGGTGAGCACGCAGGAGAGTTGCTCGGAGAGGATGCGGTCGTGGTCCTCGTTGATGGAAAGCATCTTCAGGGTGATGAAAACCATGTCCGGGGATTCGTCCATCTTGGGTCGATGACCGGTGTTGACGATATCTTCGAGGATGAGCGGGGATATGGCGAACGCCGTGCCCACGCGCTCCATGACCTGGGGCACATGCAGGCCGTCCACGTTGAGCCAGGAGGTGGTCTTGCTGGTCAGACAGGGGGCAAGGACGTCCGCGTCATGGACGATCTCGTCGCGCAGGGTGCCCTCGTCGTAATCGATGATCCGCAGACGGGGCTGGTCGGTTTTTTGTTTGCCGACGAAGATGAGTGATCCCGGTGGCTTGCCTGCCGTCTGGTCGTATTTTTTCAGAAATCTTGCCATTGTTACTCCGGTTTTTCCTGGCGGCGGCATGTTGAAGTACGCACGCCGTCGTTGCCGGAAACTCGTTGTATGATATATCGTATCGGCAATGGATGAAACCGTTTTTGCACCGGAAAGGTCAACAAGGGAGTTTTTGCATGGTTTCCACAGACACGGCGGGTTGGCTGATCAGGATCCTTCTGGCGTTGGTGGTCGGGGTGGCCGCGTTGACGCTTATCCGCCTGTTCAAGGGCGGCAAGGCCCGGCGATGGCGCGAGCTGCGCGAGTTGTTGTCGCGGTCCATGAAGCGGCGGGTGGTCCTGTTTCTGTCCGTCTTCGCTTCGGTTGTGGCCCTGTCCATCCTGGCCGTGCCGTCCCAGTTGCCGGGAGGCTGGTCCGGTCCGGCGGTGACGGCCATGAACACGGCCTGGGTCCTGCTGGCGGCCTGGGCGGGAACCCTTGTCATGTCGGCCCTGACCGGCTTGGTCCGCTGGCGCTACGACATGGACGCGGAGGACAACCTGGGCGCGCGGGAGGTCCAGACCAAGGTCCGCATCCTGAATCGGATCATCACCGTCATGATCTGGTTCGCGGCGGCGGCCGCCATCCTCATGCAGTTCGAGCGCTTCCGTCTGCTGGGCGGAACCATGCTGGCCTCGGCCGGGGTGCTCAGTATCGTGCTCGGCATCTCGGCCCAAAAGACTTTTGGGGCGATCATCGCGGGCATTCAGATAGCGCTGGCCCACCCGATTAACCTGGACGACGTGGTCATCGTCGAGGGCGAGTGGGGCCGCATCGAGGAGATATCCTTCACCTATGTGCTGGTCCGGCTGTGGGACATGCGCCGGTTGGTGGTGCCGATCACCTATTTTACCGAGACCGTGTTTCAGAACTGGACCAAGAAGTCGGCCGAGATTATCGGCTCGGTCTTTTTGCCGGTGGACTACGCCACCCCGCTCGAACCGTTGCGCGCCGAGCTGACCCGGCTGTGCGAGGGAGCCGGAGGACTGTGGAACGGCAAGACCTGCGTACTCCAGGTGACCGACGCCGGGGAACAGTCCATGACCTTGCGGGCCATTGTCAGCGCGGCGGACGCATCCAGGGCGTGGGATCTGCGCTGCCTGGTGCGCGAGGGGCTGATCAGGTATCTCAACGGGCATTGTCCCGAGTGTTTGCCCAAGCGCCGGGTGCTTCTGCAGGAAAACAGCGGGCAGGGCGGCGAGAAAGGCGGCGCGGAGTCGTGATTTTGGATTCCACGTTGTGCGCCGGGATGAAAATGTGTTATGGTAGAGTATCGTCTTTCCTGGAAATCGGTTCCTTGAAAGGCGGTCGTACGCGGACGTGAACGATGGAGTGGATAGTTATGATGGGATTTGGCGGATTGCTCGGATTGGTCGTTCTCGTGCTGGATGTCTATGCGCTGGTCAAGATTTTCCAGAGCTCGGCAGGCACCGGGAACAAGGTGTTGTGGATAGTGCTGGTGTTGCTCTTCCCGGTGCTCGGTTTCCTGTTCTGGTTCCTGATGGGCCCCAAGGGCTGAGTCCGGGTGAATCTTTTTCGGGTCAGCGCGGCACTCTGGCGTCCATGACCATCTCCGAATACTCGTCCACCGATGCCTGTGCCTGGCGCGGCGCGTCGAACCGGGCGATGTGCATGACCGCATCGCCCTTGTAGACCGAGGCCAGGGACTGGTCGCCGATGATCACCCCGTCACGGGGGGCGACCATTTCCGTGGATTTGCCGGCAAAGGGGTCGTGGATGGTCCCGAGGACCTCGTCCTGCGACACGTGCTGGCCGAGTTTGGCCACGGCCCGGAACAACCCGCTGGCCGGGGCCCGGCACCAGGCCCGATCCGTGGCGATCTGGAGCGGGACCTGTCTGCGCTTGCGTTTGACCGCCGGGAGCATGCCGAGGGATTCCAGCACAGAGGTGATGCCGCGTAGCCCGGCGCGGATGGAAAATTCGTCGAAACGCAGGGACTCGCCCGCCTCGAAGAGCAGGACGCGCACGCCGCTCTCCTTTGCCGCCGCCCGCAGCGATCCCTCCATGCCGGACAGGTCCAGGGCGAGTGGCGCGCCGAAGGCCTCGGCCATGGACAGGACGGCCGGGTCCTCCATGTCTCCCCGGATGTGCGGCAGGTTCCGGCGGTGGTTGGAGCCGGTGTGCAGGTCGATGCCGTAGCCGCATTGTTTGACCACGTTCTCGAAAAACACCGAGGCCAGTTCCGAGGCCAGGGACCCGCCTTCCTTGCCGGGGAAGAATCGGTTCAGATCGCGGCGGTCCGGCAGGTAGCGGGTATTGGATGTGAATCCGTAGATGTTTACGATGGGGATGGCGTAGAGAGTGCCAGCCAACTGCCCCAGCCGTTTCAGGCGCAGCAGCCGCCGGATGATCTCGACGCCGTTGAGCTCGTCGCCGTGGATGGCGGCGCAGACGAACAGGGACGGCCCCTCGCGCCTGCCGTGGAAGACATGGACCGGCATGGCCGAGCCCTGGCGCAGGAAGGTGTCGGGCACGGGCAGGAGCACCGTGGCGTGGGTGCCCGGGGCCACGGTCGTGCCGTCTATGGTAACGGACGCTCTGGTCATATTCCTGTCCTTCCCGTATTCCGGCTTGCGGCTTAGCCCTTGCCGCGTGTCTTGGTCTTGCCGGGCTTGGCGTTTTTCTCGATGAATTCGATGATCTTGTCCGCGATGTCGATGCCCGTGGCCTTTTCGATGCCCTCCAGGCCGGGCGAGGAGTTGACCTCCATGACAACCGGACCGTGGTTGGACCGGAGCAGATCCACGCCGCAGACGTTCAACCCCATGATCCGGGCGGCCCGGACCGCGGTGGAGCGCTCCTCCGGCGTGATCTTGGTCGGTTCGGCGGTTCCTCCGCGATGGATGTTGGAGCGGAATTCCCCCTTGCCCGCCGTGCGCCGCATGGCCGCGACCACCTTGCCGCCGACCACCAGACAACGGATGTCCGAACCCTTGGATTCCTTGATATATTCCTGGACCAGGATGTTGGCGTTGAGCCCCTGGAAAGCCTGGATGACGCTTTCCGCGGCGTGCCGGGTCTCGGCCAGCACCACGCCGATGCCCTGGGTGCCTTCGAGCAGCTTGACCACCAGGGGCGCGCCGCCGACCACGTCGATGAGGTCCTCGGTGAACTTGGTGGAACTGGCGAAGCCGGTCACGGGCAGGCCGATGCCCTTGCGCGAGAGCAGTTGCAGGCTACGCAGCTTGTCGCGGGAGCGGGTGATGGCGATGGACTCGTTCAGGCTGTACACACCCATCATCTCGAACTGGCGGACCACGGCGCAGCCGAAGAAGGTGATGGACGCGCCGATGCGCGGGATGACAGCGTCCACGGCCTCCACTCGCTCTCCCTTGTGGTGGATGGACGGGCTGTGGGAGGTTATGTTCATGTAGCAGCGCAGGGGATTGATGACCTCCACCTCATGGCCGCGAGCCTTGCCTGCGTCGACCAGGACCTTGGTGGAGTACAGGCTGGCCTTGCGCGAGAGGATGATGATTTTCATACGGCTGTTATCCTTTGTTCCTATTTGCATACGCCCTTTTGCCGGGGGTGTTCCCGGCCTGCATGGACAGAGACGGGTCGACCACCAGCCGTCCGGACATGGCGTTGCGTCCGAGGAGCATGCGGAATTTCATTTCGTCCCGGTTGGTCAGGGTCAGTTCAATGGGCCAGGTCCGCCCGGCCAGAAGCAGGGTGGTGGCTATGACATGGCGGTTCTGGCTTTGTCCACCAGAATTGGTGACTCTTCTGCGCTCCAGCAGGGGGGCGGAGCACGGGATGACCAGATCGTCGTCGCCCTGTAGCGGGTGGACGTTGAAAGACACGTACCGGACGCCGTCGCGTTCAAAGGGCGTAACGTCGAAGGCATGCAGGGCCGAGGTCCGTGCCCCGGTGTCCACCTTGACCTTGACGGCGGGCACGTTCAGGTCCGGCAGGCCGACCCACTCCCGCCAGCCGATGATCATCTTCGGTTCTTTGGGTTTCTTCATGGTAGTTGTTTTGTTGATTGTCGGTCCGTCCTATGGAGCGGGCCGGTTGTGGCGTGGAGGCGTTTCCCCGTATGCGCCAGGATGCGTTACATATAGAAGAATGGCAACAGGAACGAGAACGCTCCCCACATGATCAGGACCAGTGGCACGCCCACCTTGAGGAAGTCGGAAAAGGCGTACTCGCCCGCGTTCATGACCAGCAGGTTGGTCTTGTAGGCCATGGGCGTGGCGTAGCTCATGTTCGCGCCGAAGAGCACGGCCAGAACGAAGGGCTCCGGGGGAAGGCCCATCTGCCGCGCGATGGATACGGCGATGGGCGTGCCGATGACCGCCGTGGCGTTGTTGGAGATGACGTTGGTCAGCCCGGCCATGAGCAGCATCAGGCCGCTGAGGACTACGGCTGGCGACGCGTCCCCGGACAGGGCCACGAAGACCGAGCCGAGGTACTGGGCCCCGCCGGTCTTGATCATGGCCGTGCCGAGCGCCAGGCTGGTGACCACGATGAGAACGACCTGGACGCTGAGCGCCCGGGTGGCGTCGCGCCAGGTCAGGCAGCCGGTCAGGATCATGAGCAGGGCGCCCGCCGTGGCGCTGATGGCGATGGGCAGCGCGCCGGTGGCGGCGGCCACGATCACGGCGAGCATGATGGACAGAGCCAGGGGGGCCTTGCGCGAGTAGGGCAGGTCCATGGTCGAGTCGAGGACCAGAAAATCCGTGTTCCGTTTGAGTTCGGCGATGTTCCGGCGCGGCCCCTGGACGAGCAGGATATCGCCCACGCGCAGGCGGAGGTCGCTGACGTGGTCCTCGATGCGTTCATAGCGCTTGCCCGAGCGGTGGATGGCCAGGGCGATGAGCCCGGTGCGTTCGAAGAAGCGGTAGTCGTTCAGGGTGGTCCCATGGAGCCTGGACCCCTGGAATACGGCTATCTCGCTGATCTGCTGGTCCGCTTCGCGGAGCGGATTGTCGTCGTTGATCGGCTCGTCCTCGGACCCCACCGGATACAGGGTTCCGCTCAATATCCGTTCGAATTCCTTTAGTTTCTCTGGGGTATCACTGACCACGAGGTGGTCGCCGGGCACCAGCGTCACATCGGGCAGAAGCATGAGTTTGTTGCCCTCGCCACGCTCCAGGGCGTCGATCTTCATCTTGTTGCCGGTCATGTCCAGGGCCTTGAGCAGGGGCTGGCCGTTCAGGGGGCCACCCTCAGTCACGGCCAGATGCGCGGTGAAGATCCGGGGCGAGGCGTCGGTCAGGCATATCTTGCGGTCGGGCAGCAGACGTGGGGCGATGAGCCAGAGGTAGACCGTGCCGATCAGGCCCGCGATAACGGCCGGCCCCGCGAAATCAAACATGTGGAACGGGGACAGTCCCATTTCCATGGCCACGGCCACAACCAGGAGGTTGGTGGAGGTACCGATGGTCGTGGTCGAGCCGCCGAGCAGGGTGGAGAAGCCCATGGGCATGAGCACCTTGGCCGCCGGGGTGTCGGTCTTCAGCGACACGCTGATAAGCACCGGGAGGAGCAGAACCACCACGGGCACGTTGTTGATGAAGGCGCTGATGAATCCACCGAGCAGCAGGGTCAAAAGCAGGGAAAAGCCCGGGCTGACCCGCCAGAACCGGGCCAAGGTGCGGCCCACGGGGTCGAGCGCGCCGGTGCGCAGAATGCCCTGGCCCGCAATCATCAGGGCGCAGACCGCGACCAGGGCCTCGTTGCCGAACCCGAGGAAGAACTCCACGGCGCGCAGGCGTACGCCGTCCGCTTCAAAGGGAACGGCCTCGAAGCCAACGGCCAGGCAGACGAGGACCACCAGGCTGGAGGTCTCAAGAGGGAGTTTGTCCCGGCTGAACAGGATCAGGGCCAGCCCTGTCAGCAGGAGTACGGCGACGGCGTGGAGATTGGGTGGGAGGGGAATAGTCATGGCGGTTCCAGTGCATCGCGAGGCTGAGGGTGAACATCGCCCTTAGGGGCCTGCAAAACAGTGTAGCACATTTTGCGGCGGCCGGTAATGGGCTGGTTGCGTCCGATTCTAATCGTATTCCGTCCCTTCGGTTTTCATGCTATGTGTTTCATGTGGTGCCTTCCCGCCCGATCTTCACCCGGCCCGGCCTTGGAGGAATAGGTGGTATACGAGAATCTTGAGCAGTGTAAACAGCGTATTGCCGAACTCGAGGACGAGTTGTCGTATTCGGAGAATCGCTGGCGCAGTATGCTCGAACACATGCCCCAGATCGGCGTCAGTCTGGACACGCGGGGTCGGGTGGTCTTCGCCAACCGGCACCTGCTGGAACTCACCGGCTGGACCCTTGAGGAGGTGCGTGGAAAGAGTTGGTTCACGATGTTCCTGCCCGAGGACTTGCGCGCCGATCTCCGCGAACTGTTCTTGGCCACCATGGCCCGCAAGGACGTTGGCCCGCATTCCTGCCACACAAACGACATCATCACCCGCGACGGGACCCGGCGGACCGTGTCCTGGTTCAACGTTCTAAGCCTGGATTCGGGCGGCAACATGCAGGACGTGACCAGCCTGGGCGTCGACCTGACCGCCCAGAAGGAGGCCCGTGAAGCGGTCGAAATCAGCGAAGAGCGGCTCAATCTCGCCCTGGACGCGGCCAACGATTCGGTCTGGGACCTTGACTGCGAGACCAGGGAGGTTTTTGTCAGCCCGCAGCTGACCAATCTCTTGGGGTATCCTCCGAACTCCATCGAAGGCACCTACGAGGCCTGGACGCAACTGATCCATCCCGATGACCTGGACACCCTCGGCAAGGCCTTGTGGGGGGCCGCGGAGAGCCGGGGTGCTTTTGAATGCGAGATACGTATCAAGGCTGCGGACGGCAACTGGAAGTGGGTCCTGGACCGGGGCAAAGCGACCGAGTCCTCCGATGAGCGGACTTCGGTTCGCATGGTCGGGACCCTCCAGGACATCCACGCGCGCAAGACCGTTGAAAAGGAACTGCGCCGGGCCAAGATGGCTGCGGACCTGGCCAACAGCGCCCTGAAGATCAACATGTCCCATCTGCGCACCCTCATGGAGACCATGCCCGAACTGGTCTGGGTCAAGGATGCGGGCGGGGGCTATTTGTTCTGCAACCATCGCTTCGAGCGGCTGTACGGAGCCAAGGAAGCGGAGATCATCGGGCGCACGGATTTCGACTTCGTGGACGTCGAATTGGCCGAGTTCTTCCGCGGGCACGACCGCGCGGCCATGGAATCGGGCAAGCCGCGCATCAACGAGGAGCAGCTCGTCTACAAGGATGACGGCCATGTGGAGTACCTGGAGACCATCAAGACCCCGCTGTACGACAGCGACGGCAAGCTCATCGGCGTGCTCGGCGTGGCCCGCGACATCACCGAACGCAAGCGCATTCTGGATGAACTCAAGGAAAGTGAGCTGCGCTTCAAGGTCTTGCACAACGCATCCTTCGGGGGCATCTTCATTCACGATCAGGGAATCCTGCTCGATTGCAACCAGGGGCTTTCGGACATCACCGGGTACAGCCAGGAGGAGTTGATCGGCATGGACGGTCTATTGCTCGTGGCCGAGTCGGTGCGCAATGAGATGGGCGAAAGAGTCTTGCAGAGGAGCGAGCGGCCCTTTGACACCGTCGGCTTGCGCAAGAACGGTGAGGAGTACCCCTTGCGCGTCACGGCCAAGGGGATGCCCTACAAGGGACGCATGGTTCGGGCGGTGGAATTCCGAGACATCACCGAGAAAAAACATGCCGAGGACAAGCTCAAGGACAGCGAGCGCCGCCACCGGGTCATCTTCGAGAATTCTCCGCTGGGCATGATCCGCATCAGCCGGGAAGGGCGTATCCTGGACTGCAACGACCGCTTCGTGGCCATGATGGGCTCCACGCGCGAAGCTCTTATCGGCTTCAAGATGTTGGGCGTGTACAACCGCAAGATGGGCCAGGCCCTGGCCGCGGCAATCGCCGGGCAGCCTTCGTCCTACGAGGATTATTACGCCTCGGAAACCGGGAGCAGGGAAGCCTTTCTGCATATCCAGTTCAACCCCGTGAACCCGGGCCAATCGTCCACCGAGGTCATAGCCACCCTGGAGGACTTCAGCGAACGCAAGATGGATCAGGACGCCCTACGGGAGGCCAAGGAGCAGGCCGAGGCGTTCAGCCGATCCAAGACGGAATTTCTGACCAACATGAGCCACGAGATTCGTACTCCGCTCAACGGGATCATGGGCATGCTCCAGCTCATGCAGTCCACAGGGTTGAGCGCGGAGCAGGCCGAGTACACCGACGCCGCCCTCCAGTCCACGCGGCGGCTTTTGAATCTGTTGACAGACATCCTGGATTTGTCACGGGTGGAGGCGGGCAAGCTGGTGGTGCGCAACGCCCCCTTCGACCTGGTGGAGACCTGCGAGCAGGTCTGCGACCTGTTCAAGCTGACCTCGACTCAGTCGGGCGTCTCTCTGATCTGCGAACTGGGGGAGAATGTCCCGCGACGGGTGGTCGGGGACGCCGTCCGGCTTCAGCAGGTCCTGACCAACCTGCTGGGCAACGCTTTCAAGTTCACGGCCTCGGGCAGGATTGTCATATCCGTCCACCGTTTGCCGGACTCGGCATTGAGCGACTATCGTATCCTTTTCACCGTGGCCGATACCGGCATGGGCATTCAGGACGGGATGGTCGACGTCCTGTTCGACGCCTTCACTCAGGTCAGCCACGGCTACACGCGCCAGCACCAGGGGGCCGGGCTCGGGCTGTCCATCTGCCGGAACCTGGTCGAACTCATGGGCGGGGCCATGTCCATCGAGAGTGAGCTGGGAAAGGGCACCACCCTGTACGTATCACTGCCCTTCGGGATCGGTGATGACGCCGGGCGCTCGGTTCAGGGCGACAGGGACGATGCCGGGAGCTCCCCCCGGCCGTTGTCCATCCTTCTGGCCGAAGACGAGCGGGTCAACAGTCTGGTCATGAAACGTATGCTGGAGAAGAGCGGGCATTCCGTGGTCACCGTGGAGAACGGCGAGCAGGTCCTCAAGACCCTGCCCACCGCGCCCTTCGACGTGATCCTCATGGACATCCAGATGCCGCTCATGGATGGGGTGGAGACCTCCCGGGCCATCCGCGCCGGAAAGGCCGGAGAGGACCAGGCCCGGATTCCCATCGTGGCCGTGACCGCCTACGCCATGATCGGGGACCGCGAGAAGTTTCTCGAAGCGGGCATGGACAGCTACGTGGTCAAACCCATTGAGATGAAAAAATTGGAACAGGCCCTGGCGCAGGTCTGTCCGGGGAGTGTCGCGTGATCGCCGTCAGGCTCCGGCGCAAAGGCGTATTGCATTTTGCACGCGCGCTGTTGATTCTGGTCCTGCTCGCGGCGGCTGTTCCGTCCCTTGGTGCGGACAAGGCCCCTCCCTGGTGGCCCATCCAGGTCAAGAGTTGGTATGGCATCTACGATCCGGGCCACAAGAAGCCGGGATACGCCGCTGTCAGCCTGAACCGGCCCAAGCTTGAAGAGTGGGGCCCGCCCAGGGCGCCTTCTGGACGGTACACCGTGGGCGTGTGCGTCCCCCATCTGAAGGACCCCTACTGGAGCGCCGTGAATTACGGCATTATCGTCGAGGCCAGGAGGCTCGGCCTGGGCGTGCGCATGACCGTGGCCGGGGGCTACAGCGAGGGGGCCCGCCAGGAGGAGCACCTGCGCGCCCACCTCAAGAACGGGGTGGACGGTGTGATCCTCGCGGCCGTGGACTATGAGGGGTGCGGCCCGGTCATCGAAGAGTTGCGTGAGGCGGGCATTCCGGTGGTAGAGGTGATCAACGACATCCTGGCCCCGGCCGTGTCCGCCAAGGCCCTGGTTTCCTTCCACGAGGTCGGCTACATGGTCGGCGAATACGTGGCCGAACACGCGGAGAAGGCCGGACTGGACACGCTGCGCATCGCCTTTTTTCCCGGCCCAAAAAACGCGGGCTGGGCCCCGGAGACCCTGGACGGGTTCATGGAGGCCCTGGAGTATTATCCGGGGCGCGTGGATGTGGTGGACGTGGGCTGGGGGGACACCGGCCGCGAGGAACAGGCCCGTCTGGTACGGCGAAGCCTGGCCGGACACCGGAACATCGATTATGTGGTCGGCAACGCCGTGGCCGCGGAGGCTGCGGCGGAGATTCTCCGGGATATGGGACTGAACGGCAAGGTCGCGGTGGTCGCCTCGTATATCATGCCTTCCCTTTATGATCATATCGTCCAGGGCGAGGTCCTTGCGGCCGCCGCCGATATGAACGTATTCCAGGGCCGCATGGCCGTGGACATGATGGCCCGCATCTTCAACGGCGAAGTGCCGGGACGGGATTTTCCCTTCCGCTCCGGGCCGTTCATCCCCATGGTAACCACCGAAAACATCGCGAATTTTCCCTACGAGGGGTTGTTCGGGCCGCGTGACTATCAACCTGTCTTTCATCTGGATCCGGGGGAATAGGCCATGCTTCGCCTGGGCGATTCGCGCATACGGACCAAGCTGTACGGGGCCTACGCCGGGGCGTTTCTGATCATTTTTCTGGTGGCCGGGGGGATCATCCACGCCCAGGTCAGGGGGCTGCTGCGCAAAAACACCGAAAGCGATCTGGCCAAGACCACAGAGGCGCTGCGCACCATGGTCCGCGCCACGGTGGACGTGTCCATCCGCAACTACATGCGGGCCGTGTCCGAAAAGTGCCTGGACGAGGCCCGCAGCCTCAACCGCCAAGTCCAGCGCGGGCGGCTGACCGAGGCCGAGGCCAAGAAGCGGGCGCGCGAGTCCTTTCTGAGCCAGACCATTGGCCGCACCGGGCGGGTATACTGCCTGGACAGCCAGGGAGTCATGGTCATCCACCACATGCGCGGCCTGGTCGGTGTGGATATGTCCGGGTTGGCCTTCGTGCGTGAACAGATCCGGCGCAAGGAAGGGTACATGTCCTATGAATGGAAGGAGCCCCTGGAGACCAGGAGGCGTTCCAAGGCCGTGTACATGACCTATTTCGAGCCGTGGGACTGGATTATCTCGGCCTCCTCCTACAGATCGGAATTCGCCCAGTTGGTCAATGTCGAGGACTTCCGCCAGCGATTCTTCGAGCTGCGTTCGGGCCGGTCCGGCTACCCCTTTGTCCTGGATCATAACGGCTATCTGTTGATCCACCCCTATCTGCGCGGAGTCCACTACAGCGAATACGAGTCACCGAGGATGAGCGCCGTGGCCGAGCGTATCGTGACCGAGCGCAACGGCCATTTCGACTATCTGTGGCGTAATCCCGGAGAGCGAGGGCTGAAGAAAAAGGTCGTCTACTTCAAGGATATCCCTGAGTTGGGTTGGGTGGTGGCCTCGTCAAGTTACTATGAAGATTTCCAGCAACCTCTCGACTCCATCGGCTATGTCATGCTCATGGCCCTGGCCGTAGCCGTGCTGCTGATGATCCCGGTCTCCTTCAGCATCGGCGCGCTCATCACCCGGCCCATTGAAAAGTTGCAGGAGAACTTCGCCAGGGCTGCGGACGGCGACTTTTCCGTACGCATGGAGCAACACTCGCGCGACGAGTTGGGCCTCATGGCCGGCTACTTCAACTCCTTCATGGAGCGGCTGACCACCTACAGTCAGGACCTGGAAAGCGAGATCGAGCGTCGCAGGGAGACGGAGAAGGAACTCATCGCCATGGATCGGGCCAAGTCCATGTTCCTGGCTTCGGCATCCCATGAACTGCGTACGCCGTTGACCTCCATCATCGGCTTTCTGCACCTCATGGAAAAGCAGTTCCGCACCCGCTTCATGCCCGAGCTCGGTCCCCTGGACCCGGTGGGCCGCCAGGCTCGGAAATTCGTGAAAAACCTGAGCATCGTCCGCGTCGAGGCGGACCGGCTGGGCCGTTTGGTCAATGACCTCCTGGATCTGAGCAAGATCGAGGCCGGGCGCATGGAATGGCGCGACAAGCCCCTGTCCGTGGACCGGGTCCTGCACCGCGCCGCCGAGGCCTCGGCCGTGCTGGCCAAAGAAAGTCCGGGTGTAAATCTCAAGGTCGAGCCACTGGCCGAGCCTCTGGCCATCCATGCCGACGAGGACAAGATTCATCAGGTGCTCATCAACCTGCTCAGCAACGCCTTCAAAAACACCGAGACGGGCAGCGTGACTCTGTATGCGGCCAAGACCGGAGCGGGTGTGTCCTTCTCGGTTTGCGATACCGGACGCGGCATATCCGAAGACGAGAAGGAGAGGATCTTCGATATCTTCTATCAGGGAAGGGACGAGAACAACCGATCCACCCGCGTCTTCGGCACCGGCCTGGGATTGTCCATCTGTCGGAAAATCGTGGCCCATTACGGGGGGCGGTTGGTGGTCGATTCGGTGCTCGGAAAGGGAAGCTGTTTCCGCTTCACCATCTCCTTTGCACAAGGTCGTGATTAGGCCGGTTCGGACCGTGGGCCGTCTTCCCGGTTCAGGGAGAAAGGCAGGGACACGAAGAACGTGCTGCCCTCGCCCAGGGTGCTTTTCACGCGGATTTTCCCGCCCAGCTTTTCAATGAGATATTTGGAGATAGTCAGGCCGACGCCCGGACCGGAAAGCCTTTTGGTCATGACCTTTTCACCGATTTCGAAGCTATGGAATATGGTCTCCAGCCGGTCGTTCGGGATGCCCACGCCCGTGTCCGTGACCGTGAAGCGAATCATGATCCGATCCTTGTCCGCCCCGGCGAAGTGCTCCGGGTCGATGCGTACGTCCAGGGTGACCTTACCTTTTTCGGTGTAGCGGAAGGCGTTGAGCAGGATGTTGTTCAGGGCCTGCGAGGTCTCCAGCGGCGCTCCGTAAAGGGTGTCGGGCAGACTGCCGTGGGCCAGGAATTCGAACTCGACCCCCTTTTTCAGGGCATAGGCGTGGAACACGGCGGTCAGCCGGGACAGGACCTTGGGGAAGTCGAAGAATTTTTGCTTGATACTCACGGCGTCGGACTCGAGCATGGTCAGATCCAGGAGCTGGTCGAAGAGCCCGGCCAATTGGGCGGCCCCGTCGTGGAGCGGGCGGATCAGTTCCAGTCGCTCGGGGTCGGTGTCGATCTCCAACAGGAGGCTGGACAGCCCCAGGATGTGGTTGAGCGGGGTGCGCAGCTCATGGCTGATGTTGGCCAAAAAGGCCGACTTGGCCCGACTGGCTTCGTCCGCTCTTTTCTTGCTCGTCTCCAATTGCAGCGTTCGCTGACGGACCTTTTCCTCGAGCACCCGGTTCTGATTGTACAAAGCCAGGTGGGTCCTGATGCGGGCCTGGACGATGGCCGGGTTGACCGGCTTGGTGATGTAGTCCACCGCGCCCAGGGCGAGCCCCTTGGCCTCATCCTCGCTTTGCGACTTGGCTGTGATGAAGATGACCGGCACCGGGCTGGTCCGCTCTTCGCTCTTGAGCCTGCGGCAGACCTCGTAGCCGTCCATCTCGGGCATCATGATGTCCAGGAGGATGATGTCCGGGAGTACGTTCTGGACGATGTCCAGGGCCGTGACTCCGTTGAGCGCCACCAGGAGCTTGTAGTCGTCTTTGAGGACATCCACCAGCAGGTCGATGTTCAGCCGGTTGTCGTCGACGACCAGGACGGTGGGGCGTTCGCTCATTTCCATTGGGGCTCCATGAATTCAGGGACTATAAGGAATTTACCGCATTTCCTAGTATGGAGCAAGGGACTCTGTAACGTAATGCCGGGGCTTTGTGATCAAAGCCCCTTCTTGGGATCAAAGTCCTGACCCAGGGCGGCGGGCGCGTCGATGGACCATCCCCTGGAAAGGGCCTTGAAGAGCGGGTGGCGGCGGACGATGTCCTGGACCCAGCCCATGCGGCCCATGTTCACGGCCAGCAGGGTCAGGATCATCATCGGGAAGGGGGCCACCTGGAAGACCGGGGCCGGAATGGACGGGAAAATTTCCTGGAGATAGATGCCCGAGACCTGCAGGGCGGCGAAGAAGAATGCGCCGAGCGCGGCGCGCACCGGGTGCCAGCCGCCGAAAATGACGATGGCCAAGGCGATCCAGCCCGCTCCTTCGCACCCCTGGGGCCTGCCCCAGCCTGGCTTTACGGCCAGGGAATACGCGGCCCCGGCCAACCCAACCAGGGCCCCGCCCGCCAGGCAGTAATACAGTCGCACCATCCGCACGCGGATGCCGCGTCCGAACGCCGCACGAGGGGATTCGCCCACGGCCCGCAGGCGCATGCCGGCCTCGGTACGGTACATCCACCACCAGCAGAAGGCGATGGCCGCAAGGCTCAGATAGACCACCGGGGACTGGGAGCCGAAGATCAACCCCACGAAGGGTGCCTTGCCCAGGCCCGGGATGGTCCACAAGCCGAGATTCGGCCCTGGCTGGCGGGAAAAGTTGTGCCCCAGGAAGTAGGCCAAATCGCGGGACAAGAGGGTCAGGATGAAGCCCACGGCCAGCTGGGATTGGCCCAGGAAGATGCCGATGACGCCGAGCACGCCCGCGATGGCCGCGCCCACGCACGCACCCGCGAGCATACCGAGCCAGGGGGAGTCGAAAGTGGCCGAGCAGGCAAAGGCGGCCATGGCGGACAGCAGGATGGAACCGTCCAGGGAGAGATTGATGATGCCCGCTTTCTCGGTCAGGGTCTCGCCGAGGGTGGCCAACACCAGCGGCGCTCCGGCCATCAATATGGCGGCGATGGTCAGGGCGAACGTGTCCATCAGTCCGCCTCCTTCCTTTGCTTCAGCCACAGCCTGAGGCCCTGCACGATGAACAGGGACAGGACCATGATGCCCTGGATCACGCCGGACAGGGAGGAGTCCAGGCCGAGTTGCAGCGGCAACTGGATGGAACCCACGTTGAGAACGGCGAAGAACAGGCAGATGAACGGGACCAGGGAGAGGCGGAACGAGGCCATCATGCTCACCAGCAGGGCGGTGTAGCCGTAGCCGGACGAGATGTTGGGCAGCAGCCTGTGGTAGACGCTCAGGACCTGGGTGGCTCCGGCCAGCCCGGCCAGGCCGCCGCAGAGCATGAACGCCTGGAGCAGACGGCGGCGCGGTCCCAGAGAGAACAGAGTGGCCGCCTTGGGGTTCTCGCCCACGGCGCGCATTTTGAGCCCCCACTTGGTGCGGTGGAGCAGGATGTAGACCAGGAGCACGGCCGCGCAGGCCAGGATCAGTCCCACCCAACTGACCGACATGGTGCCGAGCCGGGGCAGCCACAGAGAGATGTCCAGCGGCTTGGTCCCGGACATGGAGGCCACGCCGGGCCGTCTCCACGGGCCGAAGATGAGCCACAGGGTCACACCCAGGGCCACGAAGTTCAACCCCAGGCCGGAAAAGATTTCGTGCACCCGGCCGAAGACGCGTAGCAGCCCTGCCAGCAGGGCCCAGAAAGCGCCGCCCGCCACCGATGCGGCCAGGGCCAGGATGATGACCCCGGTCCCGCCGCCGTCCTCGAAGGGCCGCAGGGCGGCGGTGCAGAAGATAGCCCCCATGATGACCTGTCCTTCCACGCCGATGTTCCACAACCGGGCGGTGAACGGAATGAGCAGCCCCACGGAGCAGAGCGTCAGGGGGACCCATCCGGCCAGCACCCGGCCGATCTTGGACCAGGAACTGACCCCGCCCTTGAAGAGCACGTAGATGGTTTCGAGGGGCGGGGCCCCGGCGGGCCAGGCCACGATCACGGTCAGGGCCAGGGCCAGGAGCAGGGTCAGAGCGAGCCAGCCTATCTGGGTCAGGAGCGAGTCGCGGTTCATGCCGCACCCTCCTTGAGCTCGTCGTACTTCTTGCCGGCCATGAGCGCGCCGACCACCTCCATGGAGATGTCGTCGCCCTCGACCACGGCGGCCAGGGTCCGGTCGTAGAAGACGATGACCCGGTGGCTGTGTTCGAGTACCTCCTCCAGGTCTGGCGAGAAGAAGATCAGGGTGGCCCCGTCCGCGCAGCGTCTATTCAGGTGGTTCCAGACCTGCCGGGCCGAGCCCGCGTCCAGGCCGCGCGTGGGGTGTTCCATGAGCAGGAGCCGGGTCTCGTCCGGGATGAGCGAGAGCAGGAGTCGTTGCTGGTTGCCGCCGGATAGCGATACCGCATGGGTTTCCGGGTGCGCCTGGAGGTTGAATTTTTCGACGCACTGGGAACGATAAAAATCGGCCAGGTCGCCGTCCCGGTCCGGGAAGGCCAGGGTGATGTGTTCCATGAGGTTAAGGTCCGGGAACAGGGCCAGCCCCAACCTGTCGGCGGGCACGAACTGGACTCCGGCCTTGCGCAGGGTGCTGAAGTCGTTGGCCGCGAAGCGGGTGCCGTCCAGGTCGAATGCGCCGCCGGGCATGCGGTCCAGGCCGCACAGGCCGCGCAGGAACAGTTCCTGGCCCGAGCCGTCGAGTCCGGCCAGGCCGATACATTCGCCGGGTCTGGCCGTGAAATTCAGTCCGCCCATGGAGTATTTGGGCCCGGCAAAGAGCACGTCGCGCATGGACAATCTGGGCGTGCCGCTCTTGGAGCGTAGCTCAGGCAGGGGCTCCACCTCGCCGTCGGCGGCCTCGCCGAACATGAGCTGGACCAACTCGCGCTCGTCATAGGGCGGGGTCAGGGTGGAGACCAGCCGTCCCTGGCGCATGATGAAGATGGAGTCGGCCATCTCGAAGGCCTCGGACAGTTTGTGGGTGACGAGCACGATGGTGTGGCCCTCTTCGCGGGCCAGCTTCATGAGCAGGTCGAAGAGGTCCTGCTTTTGTTCCGGGGTGATGCCGGTGGTCGGCTCGTCCAGGATCAGGGTGGTGGCCCCCAGGTCAAGCAGGCGCAACAACTCCAGGAGCTGGCGCTCGCCCACGGTCAGGCTGGACACGGGCTCGTCTGGCAAAAAACAGGCGTCCAGGCGGTAGGAGAGCTCGCCGATGATGTCGATCACTTCCTTCTTGGTCCGCTTGGGCGCGCCGAGTTGGAAGTTCTCCCACACGGGCATGGCCGGGAAGTCGAGCGGGTCCTGGTAGAGCATGCCCACCCCCTTTTTCCGGGCCAGTGCCGGGGTCAGGTGGGACAGGGACTCGCCGTCCATGACCAGCTCTCCGGACGTGGGCCGGGTGTGCCCGGCGAGCACGCGCATGAGCGTGGACTTGCCCGCGCCGTTTTCACCGACCAGAGCATAGATACGGCCGGGTTCAAGCGTCAGGCTGATGCCGTCGTTGGCCCGAACCCGACCGTAGTGCTTATGTATGTCGTTGAGAACGATCATCCCTATTGGGGGGAGGACTGTCCTTCCATGCCCTCAAGCAGTTGTTCCATGTACCAGATCTGCTTGTCGGTGGCCTTTTCGCCGGCCTTCAGGAACGGTGTGCCGTCCTGGTGGTTGAGCGGGCCGGTGAAGAGGTTCAGCTCGCCGGAGCCGAGCTTGGCGGTGAACTTGGCCAGTTCGGCCTTGGTCTCGGCGGACATGCCGGGGCCGGGCATGAAGCCCACCGGGGATTCGTCGGGGTTGTTGATATCGGCCCAATAAGGGGCGTCCCACTCGAAGCCGGGTTTGTAGGAGCCATCGGCCACGGCCTTGGCCAGCTTGAGGAAGTTGGGGCCCCAGTTGAAGTAGGGCACGCCGAGGCAGATGCCGCCCTGGCCTTCGCAAGCCTTCTCATAATCGTAGGGCAGGGCCCAGACCTTCTTGCCCGCTTCGGCGCGCTGCTTGGCCACGGTCACGGCCTCGGGGGTGTCGATGCCGGAAATGAGCACATCGTATCCGGCGTCATACAGGGAACCAGCCACCTGGGTGGGGTCGGCGGTCACCCCGGGAATGTTGAACCAGAAGCCGATCCACTTGACGTTGAAGGTCAGGTCCTTGGGGTCCTTGCCGCGTACCTCGGTCCAGGCGTAGCGCGCGCCCAGGTAGGCGGCGGACATGAGGCGGCGGGTTTCCTCGTTGATCAGCGGACCGACCACGCCGATCTTGCCGGTCTGCGTGGTCATGGCCGCGGTGAAACCGCCCATCATCTTGGCGTAGATCATTTTGCCGAACAGGTTGCCCAGGTTGGCCGGGGCCTTGCCGGACCAGACGGAGTCGCCGGACACGTGCACGAAGGTCTTGTCGGGATGCATGGTCGCGGCTTCCAGGATGCCGTCCTTCATGTCGTCGGAACCGGCGATGATCAGGTCCGCGCCCTTTTCGATCAGGTCGTCGACAACCTGCGGAATGGTCAGACCGGGGCGATCGGCGGGGTTGACCTTGTCGAGGTAGATCAGCTTGGCGCCGTCCATATGGGCCTCGACATACTTGCCGCCCTCATATTGGGCCTGGCTGTATCCCTTGTCGTTGTAAGGGCCGACCAGGATCAGGCCGATGGTGAAATCTTTGGCGAAAGCCAGCCCGGACATAAGCATAAACGCGCTCAGAACCAGGACCGGCAGCATGGTGATACGTTTCATCCTCTCCTCCAGATTCAGTGCCCGCCCGAGATGGTGCGTGGCGTGTGCTGCGGGCTGTTTTGGTGTGGCGCCCCGAATGGGGCGGCAAAAAAAAGCGGCGGGACCGGTGTATCCGACACTCCCGCAAATGTCTATTCTTGGATTAGAAGCCGGGGTAGTGTCAACAGCTTGTCATTTTTACTAAGGATATGTACGGGACGCCCGGCGTTCTCCAGGCGGAAGGGGCGCACATACTTGACCCTGGCGTTCGGATGTTCTATCTGAACATCTAGTCAGCTGGATTGACGAACATGCAGCCGCGCGGCTTTTCAAGAATTGCCGCGCGGTCTGTATCTTTTTTTACTCTCCGACTGAGAATACACTTTAGAGAGGTTTTTAGACCATGGATCGCATTCCCATTTCGAAACAGGGATACGAAAAGATTTCCCAAGAATTGGAAGATCTGAAGGCCCAACGACCGGCCATCATCCAGGCTATCGCGGAAGCGCGCGCCGAGGGTGATCTCTCCGAGAACGCCGGGTATGACGCCGCCCGCGAGCGGCAAGGCATGCTCGAAGCGCGCATTACCTACATCAATTCGCACATGCCGCTGTTCGACGTGCTCGACCTGAATACCTTGTCCGGGGAGCGGGCCATATTCGGGGCCACCGTTGTGGTCGAGGATATGGACACCGAGGAACAGCGCACATTTACCCTGCTCGGCCCGGACGACGCGGACCACAAAAAAGGCTCCATCTCCGTGCTTTCCCCCATGGGCCAGGCCATCCTGGGCAAGGAGGAGGGGGACGAGGTCATCGTGGATGCCCCGCGCGGGCGGATCGAATACGAGATCATCTCTGTGGAGTTTCGCGGCGCGGCCGGGCTGAAATAACGCCGGCGCATACCCAATGCCATACCCGCCCCGCCGCCCAAGGGTGGCGGGGCGTTTTCAATATGCAGCCCACATCGACTCATTCCCTCGGGGAGTTTGACCCCGCCATAGCCTGTCGGGGGTGGTGTGTCCGCTGCGGTCGGGAACACACTCTGCCCATCGGCCCCGCGCGCGGCCCTGCGCTCAACCTGTTCGACCGCCTTGAGGCGGCGGGACGCATCGACTTCGATTCCCCCGAGCCCGACCCCAGGCTTTCCACCGACTACCTCTACGGCAAGGCCGGAGGACAGATGTTCGGTGTGCTCTCGGCCCGCAACCAAAGCGGCGCGACCGTGGTGCTCAAGGCGTTTTCGGGCCAGTACAACTCGGTCTGGGAACTGGACGGCTGGGTGCCGCCCCTCGTCGACACCGCCCGGTTCAGGCGGGACACTTTCGAGGCCGAACAGCGCATCAAGGTCCTGGGCCGCGAGATAGTGGCCCAGCCCTTGGGCTCGCCCGCCCGCGACCGGCTCATCCACAAGCGCAGGCGGGCGTCGGCGACCCTCATGCAGGAGATCCACGCCATGTACCGGCTGCCCAATTTCCGGGGCCAGGTCGTGCCCCTGCCCCTGGCCGTGCACCCCGAGGGCAACGCGCCCACGGGCACGGGCGACTGCTGCGCACCCAAGCTGCTCGGCTACGCCGCCGCGCACGGTCTCACCCCCCTCGGGCTGGCCGAGTTCTACTTCGGCCGGACCAACCGTTCGGGCACCCGGGAGCATGGCCGCTTCTACCCGTCCTGCCTGGACAAGTGCGGCCGCATCCTCGGCTTCATGCTCTGCGGTCTGGAGAACGCGTGACCCTTT
>Ga0075011_10000428_pt1 | contig 22243 bp, 18 predicted proteins | sample TARM_MetaG_T_14_FD_72354 | JGI IMG/M metagenome (GOLD analysis project Ga0075011, IMG submission 72354) | Freshwater microbial communities from Pennsylvania, USA, analyzing microbe dynamics in response to fracking - TARM_MetaG_T_14 | ecosystem: Environmental > Aquatic > Freshwater > River... | reverse complement strand
ATATAAGATATAAGCGATTATATACCAAATTAGATGTACATAACTTAATTTCCAATTCATTATTTTAGATGAACGAGATAAATAACTAGTCAAGATATACGTTGAAAATACATATAAAAATAAAAAACTAAAAAAAAGTTCATATGCTTGAGAAATAGCTTCTTCAATTATTTTTATATTATCATTAGATACCTTTGTGAGTTCATTAGATATATTTACTTTTACTTGTTGAAGAATTTCATTTATAAATTCCATATTTAAATGATAAATTAAAAATACGCAGAATACAGATAAAATACTAACAATAATACCTTTATCAAATTCGCCTATTATTTCTAATTTTTTTAAAGAAATATTGCCAACAACTATTATAGCATAAATAGATAGAAATAGCATTACATATATAAAAGAACGTGAGTAATAAAATAAGAGAGCTAAAGCTAAAATAATATTGATTAGCATTTGTCTATTATTTTCATAGTACTCTTTTATAATATGACTAGTTAAAAAAAATCCTAAATATGGAGGCCATATGGATAAAAACATATAAATAAATGTTTTTAATATTGATAAAATCATGATTTCTCCCTGTTAATTTAATTGATTATAAATACTAAGCCTATTTCTTCCATTTCTTTTTGAAAAATAAAGAGCTTCATCAGCTTTTGAAATGAAATTATGAGAGCTTAAATCTTTGCCACAATCGTGAACATTAGCTAAACCTAAACTAATATTAACTCTTAATTCCTTTTCATTATATAAAAATATCTTTTTTTCAATATTAAGTCTAATTCTTTCTGCAATTAGTGTAGCAATTTCTGTTTTGGTATCTAGCAACATTACAGCAAATTCTTCTCCACCATATCTTGAGACAATATCAAAATTTCTTACAGAATCTTTGATTAAACTGGCAACCTCTTTAATGACAAAATCTCCTGCTAAATGACCATAGGTATCATTGAATTTTTTGAAATAATCAATATCAAGCATAATCAAAGAAATTTCATTTTTGTGTGTCTCATATTTTTTTAATTCATTATCAAGCTTTTCTTTAAAATATGTTTGTAAATATAATTTTGTCATGGAGTCAGTAATTGCCATTGTGTAGAGTGTTGCATTATAAATATAAATAGACATTTGATTTTTCAAAGCTTCTAACAAATCTATATCTATATCATTTTTGCTTTTAAATGCTAAAATTCCTAACAAATTATAGTTAGCTACTAGAGGAATAATATATGGTGTCCCTTCTTGAGAAGAACCTAATAAGTAAGCAATATCTTTATAAAAATCACTTTGGTGAATATGGTGTTTTTCTTTTCCTATATTTCCATTTAAAATATATTCTTTACAAGTTTCTTTCATTGAATTAATAGCAATGCTTAAAAATTCCTTTTCTTCTTCTTCATGAATGAACATATTATTTTCATAAGTGAATATATGGATATTATTAGCTGAAAAATTTTTAGTAATTAATTCTTTTATATATGAATATAAGGTTTTAATTTCTAATGTAGAACTAAGGGTAGAAGAAAAAGCGTTGATAATACGTAGATTAAAGTTTTTCTCCAAAAGTTCTTTATTCTTATTTTCTATAAGAGTTGTTTTTATGGCATTTTCCAAAATAATTTCAACTTGCCCTCTTATAGTTATTAAAAACTCTTCATCAATATTATTATATGAACCAAAAGATTTTTCACCTAAAACAATAAACATAGTTTCATATTCTTTATTCTGACCCATAAAAGTTAAGCAATAACCTTCATTAAAATCATCAAAAATTTCAGGTAAAATATTTTTCTCCTTTAATTTTTGAATTTTAATTAAATTTACTCCGTTTAATAGATTTAATTCATTTTCTCTATTATTAAGGTCAATACCATTTTTGTCAAAGGGAGTAAAAATATTTTTAACCCCATTAACTTTTAAATTATTATCTTTAATTTCAAAACATAAACCTCTTTTAACAAGACTAACTTCAAAAAGCATATCTAATATTAATTTCTTTATATTAGGTATACCTTTTTCACTAGCGATAGTTTTAGTTGTTTGATTAATTGCTAAAAATTTGAAGCTTTTTTCAGCAAATTTTTGTTCTAGTATTTCATAATCTTTTTTTAATATTTCAAATTTATTTTCAATACTTTCCATACAACCCACCTATATTCTATCAAAATTTATTCAACTATTTCACCATCAAAAAATTCCACAAGCTTTTCTACCAATTTATTTTTATTGTTTATATTTTTTTCATCATTCCCATGAAATCCTGATATTTCATATCGAATTTCTAATTCTTGATGCATTTTTTCTCTAAGAACTTCTAAAAGTACAGAGCCATAATCTTTTTTTTCCATCATTTCTTTATGAAATCTAGCTTCATTTGGGAATGATATTACTAAAACATGATTTTCTAAGGCACTTATTATCCCACTATTAAGAAATGCCTTTAATGTAACTTTTCTTTCACCTGCTTCTTTGATTATATCTTTCCAATGTTCTTTAATTTGACTTAGAGTAATATCAAATTCTTTTGTTTTTTCACTAGAAATCTTTTCTACTTGGATATTTTGTTTAGTATTAATTTCTTCTATAATTTTTATTGTTTTTTCTTTAGGTTCTTCTACGATTCTATCAACATAAACTATTTTACTTTCTTGATTTTCTGGTAAATCCATTATTTTATAAACTATTAAATAAGAAAGCAGTCTTTTATCTTCTTCGTATTTAAATCTATTAATAGTTTCAAAAATTTCTTCTATAATTTTTATTATCTTTAATTTGTCTAAAGGACTGTTTTTTTTCATTATAAAATCTTTAATATAATAAGCAAAATCTTTAAAAAAACTTTCGAGTTCTATTCCATTTTCCCATAATTCATCTAAAAAAATAATAGTTTCCTCTAAGTTATTTTTTACAATTAAGTCAAGCATTTGAATTATTAAGTTTTTAGGAATTATTCCCAAAGCTTTTTCTACTTTTTCCAAGTCAATATTTTCATTGAGGTATGAGCTAATTATTTTTTCAAATATAGATATGGCATCTCTCATGCTACCACCAGATTTTTCATAGATTAGTTCATAAGCTTTTTCATCAATTGTTATATTTTCAGATTTTGCTATTTCATCTATTTTTTTACTCATGTGTTCCAAGGTCATAGGTAAAAAATCATATCTTTGACATCTAGAAATAATAGTATCTAAAATTTTATCTGGTTCAGTAGTTGCCAAAATAAAAATAACATGACTAGGTGGTTCTTCTAAGGTTTTTAATAATGCATTAAAGGCTTCCTTTGTAAGCATATGAACTTCATCAATTATATAAACTTTTTTTCTGCCTTTAATAGCTTGATAATTAATCTTATCTTTTAATGCTCTAATTTCATCAATTCCTCTGTTGGAAGCTGCATCAATTTCTATCAAATCGATAAAGCGACCTTTTTCTATATCAATACAATTCTCACATTGAGAACAAGGATTTTCACTAATGCCATTTGTTATACAGTTTAGACCTTTGGCAATAAGTCTTGCGGTTGTTGTTTTCCCTACTCCTCTTGGACCTGTAAATAAATAAGCATGAGCCATTCTATTATTTTTTAGGGAGTTTTTAATTGTAGATATAATATCTGTTTCTCCTACAACTTCTGAAAAGTCTTTAGGTCGATATTTTCTGTATAATGTTATATGATTCACTTCACCCTCCTCTAAAATTATTCTAAACCATAGTTATTCATTTTACTTCTAAGAGTATTTCGTGTTATACCTAATATTTCTGCACTTTCTACCTTTTTACCTTGTGTACTTTCGAGTACTTGTTTAATCAATTCTCTTTCAACTCTATTAATAACATTGCAGTAATAATTTGTTTGATTATTTTTTTTCAAAACATTTATTTCTTCTGCAACCCAATCACTTAAAATTATATCGTGTAATTCACCTTGAGATTTAGAATTTTTTCTACCAATAATAGCAAGAGGTAAATCTTCTACCAATATACTGCTACCTCTACAAAGAGCTATTGCAGATTTAAGTGTATTTTTTAATTCCTTAATATTTCCAGGCCAATCATGTTTTATAATTTTGTTTAGTGCAGGTTTTGAGATTCCTTTGATACTTCTACCTATTTCCAAGTTGATTTTTTTTATAAAGTGATCAACTAAGATTGGAATGTCATCTTTTCTTTCCCTTAATGGTGGAACTTGCATTTCAATAATTTTTAACTTATGATAAAGGTCATCTCTAAATTTACCTTCATTTACAAGTTCTTCCAGATTTTTACTGGTAGAAGCAATAATTCTAATATCTGAATTAATAGTAAAATTAGAACCGATACGATTAAATTTTGTTCCTTGCAATACTGCCAAAATTTTCCCTTGCATATCTAATGGTAAATCAGCTATTTCTTTTAAAAACAAAGTTCCGTTATTTGCTTCTTCTAAAAAACCTTTATAAATAATTTTATTATCTTTACTTATTTCTTGTTCGCTTCCAAAGAATTTTTTATCTATAATCTGTCTTTGGAGAGCAGAGCAGTTTACATTTATAAAATTCATTTCTTGTCTATCACTAAAATTATGAATAGCCTTGGCAATTAATTCTTTTCCTGTTCCTTTTTCCCCATTTATAAGTAATGGAACATTGCTATTAGAAACTTTTCCTATTAATTTATATATATCAACCATGGCACTTGTATTTCCTAATAAATATTCATCATCAGAAAAACCGTTTATATTTTCTATTTTTTCTGCCTTAAGTCTTAAATCTTTTTTCGCCTTCTCAATTTTATTAAAAAGTAAATCTGTATTTATTGGTTTTAATAAATAATCATATGCTCCTGCTTTTATGCAAGAAGCCACTATTTTCATATTAGATCTTTCACCTATAATAAAGATAATAGTTTTTTTATTAATACTTGTAATTCTTTCAATTACTTCTACCAATTTATCAGTTTTTAGGCTATCACCATCAACAACTATAATCTCTGGTTTAACATCCTTAATTTCATCAAAAAAATCAGAAAAATTATCAATAAAATCCATCTTATCTTCAAATTTATTATTTAATTCAATTTCACTTTGTTTAGAAAGCAATAAACCTAGCACTTTCATATAACACCAACCTTATATTATTAATTTCTAGCTTTTAATCCAAAATCTACTCTTACAGAGACACGACCATTCACTAAAAGACCGTCTTTTTCTATTCTTAGTCTCCATTCTCTAGCCGCTTCTTCAACAGCTCTATCAATACTAGGAAAACCACTTTTTGTAGTAATTCCTATAAAAATAGTGTTGTTCCCTCTAATTTCAAATTCTGCTTCTACACTTCCACTTTGTGCCCTTGCTAAGGCTTCTTGTGGGTATGTTGGGATTTTATAATTTATGAAGTCTACTCTTCCACCTTCAATATCCAAAGAGCGAGCACTCATATTAGAAGGTAATTGAGTTTTAATATCTTTACCTTTAATATCAATTGTATTTTCTAGATTATTATTAAAATCCATATTTACCTTTGCAATATCTGTTCCAATTTCTATTTTTTCTTGTAACCCTATATTAATATTAGAATTTGAATCTATCAACTCTCTATTAGTATTTGCAATTTGAGTATTGGTAGAAGCTTTTAATTCCCTTTCATTATGAAGATTTATTATGTTTGTATTGTTTGTAGTATGACTGTCTCTCAAGTTACTATTATTTACATTAGTTCTAAGGACCTGTGTTGTATCAAGTCTTCTCTCTTCTCTAGAAGGTCCTTGTAAGAGAGGTCTAGTTTTTTCTTCTACCACTGCTTTGACTTCTTCTACCTTTTTTTCTACTGGTTTAGGCACTTCTACCTTTTTAACCTTAGTTTCTACCTTAGGCTTTGAAATTTCTACCTTTTTAGCACTTTCTTGCTTTACTTTTTCTTCAAGTTTTTTTTCGGGACTAGGGGTATTAGCTAATTTTTTTTCTTCTACCTTAATAAAACTAACTAAACCAGCACGAATTTTTTCTTCTTTGCTCTCTTTTATATTAGGCATATATGAATAAAAAGAAGGTAATAACAAAATTAATACCATATGCAATAGCAAGCAAATTATAAATATAGATAAAAATTGTATATTTTCTTGATTTTTTTCTGCATAATTCATAGCTATTCCTCTTTACTAGCAGCAATATCCAAAGACAAGGCACCTGCATTTTTAGCCTTTGTCATTATTTGAACAACAGTTCCGTGGTCAATATCTTTATCAGCCTTTATAATAACATTTTTTTCCTGTGATGTACTAATTATTTTTTTGAGTTCTGCTTCTAATTCTGTCATTTTAACATTTTCATTGTATTTTTTTCCACTACTATCTTTATATGCTAATTCCAAGTTTTTATCTTTATCAATGGCAATTAAAATTTCTTTAAAATCAGAAATTTCCTCAATTGAACTTTGGGGTAAATCTATTTTTACCCCTGCATTAATATCGATAAAAGAAGTACCTAACATAAAAAATATTAGTAGTAGAAAAACAACATCTATAAGGGGAGTCAAATCTAATTTTAAGCTCCCACTTCTTCTGCTTACTTTTCTTATTTTCATGTCTACCTCTTTCTTAATAAATTAATTAACTCAACGCTAGATTTTTCAATATCATTAATTATATTATCTATTTTTTTATTAAAATAATTATAAAATATAACAGAAGGTATTGCAACTGTAAGTCCTGCTGCTGTTGTAATAAGTGCCTGTGAGATTCCGACAGCTAAAACTTCAGGATTACCTGTACCTACTTGTGCAATGTCTTTAAAAGCAATAATCATTCCACTAACTGTTCCTAGTAATCCAACCAGAGGAGTAACATTAGCTGAAACTTCTAGCAACCACATATTTTTTTCTAATCTAGGTAACATTGAAAGAGCAACTTCTCTGCCCTTTTCTTCTAAAGCTAAAATATCTATTTTATTGTCATCAAAATCAATTTCATTTATTAATTCTTTTAAAACTATGGAACTTGAATTTAGGTAGAGGTCGCAAAGTTCCAATGCTTCTTCTTTATTATTATTTCTAATTGCCTTTTCTAATTCAAATTTAATATCTTCAGTATTCCCCTTTTCCTTGGTAAAAAAATAAATGAATCTATCTATAACAACTGTAAAACCTAGAATGGATAATATTAGTATCACATACATTAAAGGTCCGCCACTTTTAAAAATCTCTAACATTTTTCCTCCCTAAAATTTCATATTAATTTTCAAAGTAAATTTTCTGCTATCAACAGGATAATTAGTTAAAACTTCTTTGTTAGTATCAAAGATATTTTCTATTGCAAATACTCCACTCATATTTGAATTAAAGTTATAAGTAGTTATCAAATCAAAGGCAGTATATGAATCTAATTTATTTTGTTTGTTAATATTAGCATACATATCACCATTATATCTAAAGTTAGCTCTAGCTTCATATTTATCAAAATTATAAACAGCAGATAAAGCACTTTTTATATTTGGAATATAAGACAGCTTATCTTGTGAATTATAATCTATTACTGCCTCTGTTCTGAGATTTTCATCAAAGGTATATGTAGCCCTAAGAGCTAATTCAGTCCATGTTAAAGTTTTATTATAGCTAGAAGGTGTAATACTATACTCTTTTCCTGTGTCACTTTCTACTTGCTGATAAAACAGCTTATCCTTAGAACGAATTAAACTAGCACTAGTTTCTACAAAGATGTTGTCCAAAAGGTAGCTAGCTCCAGCGTTTATAATATAGTTATCTTCTGTTTTCAAGTCATTAAAAGCTAAAATATCACTAGTATATTCAAAGTTATTTCTAATATCTCTAGCTTGTTTATTTCTATTATCTTTTGCAAGACTTCCAAATAAAGTTAAATGATTATCTATTTGTTTTCTCGCACTTAAACCTGCAGAAAAATTAAACTCGTCAGATGAAGTTTCTTTACTAGAACTTTCTATTGCAAAATGACTTCTAAAATCTATATCGTTTAATGCAGATATTCTAAATCTGTCTTTCCCTTCTAAATATAAAGTTCCACTTTTCCCCTTATACATACCATCATATAAATAACCAATTTTTCCTTCTAACAAATGGCTACTAGCTTCTGTATTTAACATTTTAGCATAAGTTCCATATAAATTAATAGCTGTATTTGTCCACTCTCTTGTATAGGGACTAGTTGACAAAGATACTGAATCTGAATCAGCATAATAAATTTCAGCATTTACCTTATAATTTTCTTGAGCTGTATCTAGCACAGTATACTCAAAAATACCTTCTAACTCCAAAAGTTTTCTACTAGCCTCTACCTGAGAAGTTGAGTTTTTCATTCCGCCGTAATTTTCATCTAGTCTATCAACTTTAAATTGTCCTTTTATATTATCATAAGCTAAGTCAAGATGAAATTTGTCCATGCCCTTATCAGTATTTTTTCTTTCTTCTCCTCTGACTTTTCTTTCTATATTTGCTTTATATTCTAAACCTTCATACTTATTCAAATACTCTAATCCATACTCTAAACCATCTAGTTTATCATAAGAAGAGAGTCCAAAATAAAAATTATTACTTCCTTGTTTAGCTCTAGCAAAGCTATCTTTTTGCCCTAAATTTTCATTTAGAAAATCGTATTTATTATTAAAATCATAAGAAATATTATCAAGGGCAAAAATTTCTTTTTCAAAATTAACAAAAGTATCTACATCTATATCTTTTAATTCCATTTCTTGTTTTTCTATGGCAGATAAATCATCTAACAATTTTCTATCTTCTGTATAAATTTTACTACTAGTTCCATCTACTGATTTTTCAAGCTCAAAATCTCCTTGAGCATGTATTTGACTTACTAGTAACAAGCAAGTTAAAAATAAGTATTTCTTCATTCTATCCTCCTATATATGCTTCATATTGCTTTGCATGATTTGCATTTATTCTACGTAATTCATTGTAATAAGTTTTTGCTACATCCATATTTTCAGAGTTAATATTATAAATTAACAACTTTTCAACTACATATTGATAATCTTGAGATTTTTTATATGTATTAAAAAATTCTCTATATGTTTCAATAGCTTTTTCTGTATTTCCACTTTTTTCATAGTTTTCAGCGATTTTTACTAATGCTAAATCTTGAATAGAGCTTTCTGTATATAAAAGTCTAATTCTCATAAAAGAAGAAATAGCTCTTGTATAGTTTTCTTCTCCTTCAAAACTAAGTCCAATATTATATTGAGCCTTATCTTTTACAGAACTACTTTCAAATTCAAGTACATTCTCAGCATATTTTCTTGCTAAATCATATTTTTTTTGTTTTAAATATATACTTGAAAGTTTAAAGTTAGCCATATCTCCATAAGTTTTATCTTTTTCTATTTTTTCATAGAATTTAATAGCGTCGCTTTCTTTATCACTTTTTTCATTTATCATTCCAGACCATAAATTTCTAAAACCTTCATCCTTTACTTTGTCATTCCATTCCAAAGCTTTTGCTGTGTTTCCTTCGTTAAAATAAAGTTCTGTTAGAAGTTTAGAGCTTTGCAATTTTATGCTAGGATTATTTGTATTATCATGAAGTGCTACATATTCATCAATGGCTTTTTGCTTCTCTTCATTAAGTATATAAGCATTGGCTAAAATATATGCAATATCTTCTTCAAATTCACTATTAGGGAATTCAGTTCTAAAGCCTTTAACTCTCGATTCTACCCTTTGATAATTTCCCTCTAAATTTTCTATACGAATAAGCCAGTAAGCAGATTCTTTAGCATATTGTTTATCTTTTGTGCTTCTATAAAGGTCTACATAAAATTCTCTAGCTTTAGCATAGTTTTTTTCATTATAATAAGACTCTGCTATCATAAATTTTGCAAAATCTTCTTTTTCTTTGTTAGTCAAATCTTTTTCATAAATAAGTCTAGCATTTTGATAATTTCCCAGTCTAAAGTGTGATAGAGCTTTTATATTTTGTATTTCACCTAAAGAGAATTGATACTTTTCTTTTTCATATAATTCTATAAATTTTAGAGTTTTTTTGTAATCTTTAGATGCAAAAACAGTTTCAATTAATTTTACAGTAGCTTTTTCTTTAAGATGTTTTGTAATATCTTTGTTATCAGTATAGACTAAATAATTAAAGACTTTTTCAGCTTCTACCAAATTTGATAGTCCTAAATAAGAAATACCTTTCAAATAAATATTTTCAGGATTAGGGTCTAATTTATCTAGGTAATTAATCAATTCGTCATATTTACCTCTTCTAGTAAGAACTGTTACAAGATTTTCTGTAATAGTATCATCACTTTGTTTTGAAAGGAAATCTCTATAAATTTCTTCTCCTTTGGCTAAATCTCCTTTTTCAACAAATAAATTTCCACTAATCAAATAAATATCTTTTCTAAATTCTCTATCTCTAGGAAAATCTTTGTTATAAGTGTTAAGTAAATTGCCAACACTAATTGCATCACCTAATTTTCCATTAATTACCATTAACTTATATAGGTTATTTATAGATTTATCGTTATTATAGACAAATTCAAAATATTTACGAGCAAGTGGATAGTCTTTTAAGACAAAGGCACTTTCTCCTATAAATTCAAATAGTTGTTTTTCAAATTCTTTAGAAATTCCTTTTTTCTCAATAGAGTCTAACAATTTAGTTATTTCTACATAATTTTTATTTTGATATAGTACAAAAGAAACATAGTAGTAGTATTCATTTTTGTATTTAGCTTCATCTTTTAATTTTTTGAAATTAGCTAAAGCTCCTTCATTATTTCCCAAACTTAATTGTGTTCTACCTAAAAGATAAGTTACATCGATATTTCTATATTTTTCAAGTAACTGAACATAATAAGTTTCTGCACTTTTAAAATCATTTTTTCTATAATAGTAATTTCCAGTATTTTGAAGAGCTAATTCTTCAAATTCTGTATTTAACAATTTACTTGTATAAGAATTCATTTCTTCTACCTTGTCTTGATTTGTATATACGAATAACAAATCTCTTAAACTTCTATTATAATAAGAACTTGTAAAGAAGTTATTTTCTATATTTTGATAATATTTTATAGCCTGTTGTAAGTCTTCCACTTGATAGTAACAAAATCCAAGCATGTAGGTAGAAGCTGACATTTTTTCAAAATCATTTCGTTCTTTACTTAGGTATTCTTCTAAAAAAACAGCTGACCTAAAATAATCCTTTTGATTATAGTAAATAAGTCCCAAATTAAATAAGGCTTGATTTTCATAAGGACCTTTTTCTCTTCTAATTCTATTAAAATGCCTTGTTGCTTCGTCTATTTTGTTATTAGAATACATAGTTATAGCCAAACGATATAGTGCAACAGGTCTATAAGGACTTCCTATGCTAATATTGAGCATGCTATTTTCAGCCTTTTCATATTCACCTTCACTTATACTAATAAGAGCCAAATAATAATTTGCTTCATCTCTGAAATTAGTATTCAAAAGTGCTGTATATCTTCTTTTGGCATTAGTATAGTCGTTAGTATGATAATAACTTTGTGCTAATATATTTTGTGCAGTATTATAATTCTCTGAACTAGGGTATCTAACTATAAATCTTTCCAATTCATCAATACTAAGTTGATATTCCTTATTTTGAAATAACATATAGATGTATCTCAAATCTTCCCTATCATTTGCCTTAATATTTTGTGCTAAGCTAGCGATAATAGCAATTAAAATAATCTTTTTTTTCATAATGACATCTAGCTAATGCTAGTCCCTCCCCTTTTTTATGTTTGACTTAATTACTTGACTTGCGTTTTTTTGAATTTTTTTTATAAAAACCGCAACTTATGCAGTTGCATTGCATAAGCGTGACGCTTAACCCATATAAATCAATAAAAAGATATTTTATGTTTTATTATACCGATCCAACGTAAGGTTTTTAGATTTTCTTAAGCTCCAAAGAGCTTTAGAAAATCTTACAATCGGAACGAAGTGAAGTGGTGCAGTGTGCTGCAAAGCACGGTTTTAAAAGCATTTCTTTAAAAATGTACAAGTTCAGTTAATTACTAAGTTTTTCAATAACTTTTTCTATATCTTCTACCATTAAGTCTGTATTTATACAAGGTCCATTCTTCCTAATATTAAATATTCCATAGCACATTAATGGTAAAGCATCATAAATTCCTGAAACTAAATCTCTTTCACAAGCAACAGCTATAACTAATTTTGGTCTATGCTCTTTTAAAAATAATCTAGCAAGAGTTCCGCCAGTAGCTATTTTTACTTGGATTCCATATTTATCTTTCAGTTTTTTAATATGAGATATTTTACATAAATCACATTCCTTACAATTATCTATATTATTAGTAATTTTATATGGACAATCATAATTTTGAATACAATGTGGTAGTAAAATAGCAATTTCTCTGATTTTTATTTGCTTTTTTATAGCAAATTTCAAAACTCTATTATTATTCCAATTTATAAAGTTTTGTGAAACAATAGAATTATTTATATCATCTTTTTTTAGTTTTTGAATAAAAAAATTAAAAGATAATAAAACGTATAAATACTTTTGAAATAAATATTTTTCATAATAACCTCATTTTATGATAAAAAATTAATCACAGCTCTTTCTGCAACAAAATAATTTTATCATAAATAGTATAAATAATCTAGTATAATCTAGTTGAGAGTAGGACTTAAATATTTTTACTTAAAAACTCTCTAAGCAATTATATACTAGAATTATGAAAAAATTATGTTCATAATTTTAAATTTATAACTATGTTTTAACGATAATAAAATATACTGAAAATTTATTTTTTTATTAATAATGTTGAATGAATTGAAATAATATTGTATTATAATAGAAACGGGGATAAGGTGGTTATAATTTATGAAGATGATTATATATTTTGTTTTGTTAATTTTATCAGTTCATGCAACAGACTTTAGAGAGTATGTTATAATTCCTAGAGATTTTTTAGATGTAAAAGAAGAAGCAAAATCAAATAGTAAAACCATTCAAAAAGTTATTGAAGGACAAAGGTTTTTTGTTAGTGCAAAATTAGATGATTGGTTTGAAATCGAACTAAAAAATAATAAAAAAGCCTATGTAGAAAACAAAAAAGTAAGCTTTAGAGAAGCAAGAACTGAAAAAGCTATTTTAGAAATGAATGGAATAAATATTTTTATTTTAGAAAATATAGCTAGAAAAAAAGAAGTAGTAATGCTTAATAGTTACGCATTTAATGAAAAAATTGATGTTTCCAATATAGAAAGAGATTCAAAGGGGAAAAGAGTCTTGCATGGCATTAAGGCATATAACAATAACGAGCTTAAAGGGAACTGGATTTACTTAGCTGATAGACAAGTTTTAGTTGTTGAAATTAATGATAAAAATGAAAAGTGGATAGAAATAAGTCTTCCTAATGAAAAAAATAAGTATTATGTAAATAGGAAAGAATTTAGATTTTCTAAATTTCCTAAAATTAATAAAGAAATAGAAAAATTTATTGTAGTTGATAATTTGAATCAAAATATGCTGATTTATGAAAAGAAAAAAAATGATTGGATTTTGTTAAAAACAGCTTTGATTTCTACTGGATATGACAATGGTAAGAATTCATTTAGAACTCCTTCTGGTATATTTTTAGTTTCAAATTTAAAAGATAATATGCTTTATAAAAATAGAGATAAAGACAATAATTTGAAAAAAGGACAAGCACCTTATGCAGTAAGGTTTTCTGGTGGAAATTATTTGCATGGAATACCTGTAGAAGAAGATATTGATGAGCGTAGAGAAATGATTCTTAGAAAATGGCGGGAAGATTTATTAGGTTCTTATGTCCTTTCTCAAGGTTGTGTTAGAAACAAGGATGAAATTGCAAAATATATTTTTGATTGGATTAAACATAAAAGAAATAAGGATGCGTATATTTATCCTTTAGAAGCAGTAGCAGTAATAGTTTTTGATAAATAAAAGGTAAAAATTGCAAATTGTTTACAAAAATAGTATTATATGCTGAGGTGATTTTTATGAAAGAAATTTTAAGAGAAGAACTATTAAATTTATATAAGGAAATAAAACCTAATATAGAAAAAAGACTCACAGAATTCAAAAATATATGGGAAAATGGAACTAACAAAGATATTCATTTGGAATTATCATTTTGTATCTTAACTCCACAATCAAAGGCAAGGAGCTCTTGGGAAGCTATTGAGGCTTTGAAAGCAAATAAACTTATTTGGAATGGAACAAAGGAGGAAATAGCTCCTTTTTTAAATAAGGTTAGATTTAAAAATACTAAAGCTGATAATTTAGTTAGATTAAGAGAACAGATGACAAAAGATAATAAAATTATTACTAAGGATTTTTTTAATGCTATTCCAGAGGTAGAAGAAAAAAGAAATTGGATAGTCAAAAATATTAGAGGGATGTCTTATAAAGAAGCGGGACATTTTTTGAGAAATGTTGGATTTGGTGATAGTATAGCTATTTTAGATAGGCATATACTTAGAAATATGGAAAGACTAGGAGTAATAGATGAAATTCCTAAAACTATTAGTCCAAAAAAATATTTGGAAATGGAGAAAAAATTATTTGAATTTACAAAAGAAGTTAATATTCCAATGGACCATATGGATTTATTGTTATGGTATAAGGAAGCTGGAGAAATATTTAAGTAAGTATAATTGTCAAAAAATCATGAATATGTTATAATTACTGGTGTTAAAAAAATAAATAATTTAAGTTTGGTTTTTAGAAAGGAATAAAAATGTCAAAAAAAGCAACTATTATAACTTATGGTTGTCAGATGAACGTAAATGAAAGTGCTAAAATAAAAAAAATGCTTGAAAATATGGATTATATAGTTATTGATGATATATATGAATCAGATGCAGTTTTTTTAAATACTTGTACAGTTAGAGAAGGTGCAGCAGTTCAAATTTATGGTAAACTGGGAGAACTAAAAGGTATAAAAGAAAAAAAAGATAATAAGATGATAATTGGTGTAACAGGTTGTTTTGCACAAGAGCAGGGAGAAGAACTTGCTAATAAATTTAAGCAAATAGATATAGTTATGGGAAATCAAAATATAGGTAAAATACCTCATGCAATAGAAAAAATTGAAACAGGTGACTTTAAACATGTTATTTTTACAGGAAATGAAGATGAATTACCACCAAGATTAGAAGCTGATTTTGGAAGTAAGTATGTAGCTTCAATACCTATAAATTATGGGTGTAATAATTTTTGTACTTATTGTATCGTACCTTATGTTAGAGGAAGAGAAAGGTCTGTTCCTATGGAACAAATAATAGAAGATGTTAAATCTTATATTGAAAAAGATTATAAGGAAATTTTATTATTAGGTCAAAATGTAAATTCTTATGGAAATGACTTTGATAATGGAGATAATTTTGCAAAATTATTGGAAAAATTAGCTGTGTTAGATGGTGATTTTTTAATTAGATTTATATCACCACATCCTAGAGATTTTACAGATGAATTGATAGATGTTATAAATAAATATCCCAAAATAGCAAAATCTCTTCATTTACCTTTGCAAGCAGGTTCTAGTAAAATATTAAAACTTATGAATAGAGGATATACAAAGGAAGAGTATATAGCTCTCGCTAATAAGATAAAAGAAAAGGTAGAAGGAGTAGCTTTAACTGCTGATATAATAGTAGGTTTTCCACATGAGACTGAAGAAGATTTCTTAGATACCCTAGATGTTGTTTCAAAAGTGAAGTTTGATAACGCCTTTATGTTTATGTATTCAAAAAGGAAAGGCACAAAAGCAGCAGATATGGATGGGCAAATAGATGATGAAGTTAAAAAAGAAAGACTTCAAAGGCTAATCACTTTACAAAATAGTATAGCCAAAGAATTGAGTGAAGCTTGTGTAGGGAAAATAGAGAGAGTTTTTGTAGAAGGGCCTAGTAGAAAAAATAAAGATGTTTTAAGCTCTAGAACTTCTACCAATAAAATAGTTCTTTTTAAAGGTGATATGGATTTAGAAGGAAAATTTGTTAAGGTTAAAATTAATGAAGGTAAAACATGGACTCTTTATGGAGAAAAAATAGATTAAATTAAGATTCAGGAGGAAAATGAATGCAAAAAGGAATTAGATTATACAATTTATATCCCAAATTAGTAGGAGAAATACCAAAATGGAAAGAATACATAGATAGAGCTCATTATATGAATTTTGATTGGATATATATTAATCCTATAAGCGTATCAGGCTTTTCTGGCTCAGATTATGCTGTTAAAAATTATTATCAATATAATCCTATGTTTATAAAAGCTTGGCCACTTTCTCCTGAAGATTATAGTGATGATTTTTTAGATAGAAATATAGAAAAAGGAAATACTTATTTAAGAGATATTTGTTCTTATTCTAAAACTTTAGGTATAAATATAATGTTAGATTTAGTTATAAATCATACAGCAATAGATTCACCTTTAACCAAAGAAAAGCCGGAATGGTATAAAAAAGATTCTAATGGAAATATATTAAATCCTGGTGCTGATGACAATGGAACTTGGGTAACTTGGGGAGATTTAGCACAAATAGATAATGAAAATTCCGCTGACAAAGAAAATCTTTGGAAATATTGGTTAGATTTAATAAGACATTATTGCAGTTTAGGAATAAGAGGCTTTCGTTGTGATGCAGCATATCATGTTCCTGCAGATTTATGGACTTACTTAATTAGTAATATAAAAAAAGAATATAGAGATGTAGTATTTTTAGGAGAAACTCTAGGTTGTACTCCAAAGGAATTACAAGTAGTAGCTCATGCAGGTTTTGATATAGTTATGAATAGTTTTAAGTGGTGGAATTATAAAGATGAATGGTTCTTAAAAGACTACAAAGAATGGGCAGGACTATATCCATCTTTAACTTTCCCAGAAAATCACGATACAGAAAGATATGCAAAAGAAATTAATGGTAATAAAGATAAAGCCATTAATACTTATGCAATTCAAGCTTATTTTTGTTCAAGCATAGGTATAACTCTTGGATTTGAACTTGGTTTTGAAAGAAAAATTAATGTTGTACAAACTAATCCTACTTGGCAAGAAGATGGGAAATATAGTATAATAGAAGAAATAAGAGAAATTAATAAACTGAAACAGGAATTAAGTGTTTTACAAGAAGATAATTTTATTGAAATTAAACATTTTAATAATTTTAATATTTTTTCTTTTGTAAAAGAATCAAAAGATAAAAGAGAAAAAATTCTTGTTGTTGCAAATTTAAATGAAAATAATTGGGAGCATTTGTTTATTGAAAATATAAATTGTATAATGGGAGCTGAAGCTGGTCAAATAAAAGATCTTAGTTTAGGTCATAAAATGATAGAAATTCCAAAAGATTTAGATTATCATTTAAAACCCCTTGAAGTAAAGTTGTTTTATCTAAAAAAATAGGAGGCAACATGAAAAAAATTCTAATAGTTGATGATGAGATAGATGTGGTAGAAGTGGTAACGGTCTTACTTGAACATGAGGGCTATGAAATATTAAAAGCTTATGATGGACAGGAAGCCTTAGATGTAATTGAAAATGTAACACCAGATTTAATTATATTAGATATAATGATGCCTAAAATAGATGGGGTAGAAGTCTGCAAAAGAATGAGAAAACAAGAAAAATTAAATGAAATACCAATAGTTATGTTTTCTGCTAAATTAAGTGCAATTGATAAAAAAGAAAGTTTCGATGCTGGAGCAGATGGTTTTATAAGCAAACCATTTAATGCTAGAGGCTTTATTGCAGGAATAAAAACTTACTTGGAATTAGGGAGGATGTAATGTTATATTTATTAATATTTATGGTACTAGCTTTTATTATTATAAAAGCAGGAATGAAGTTAGGTGATTATGGAGATGCTATTGGAGATTTAAGAGGTTTAGATAAGTCATTTATAGGTTTAGTAATGTTAGCTTCAATAACTTCTTTGCCAGAACTTATAACTAGTACCAGTACCACTTTAATTGGAAATCCACAAATGGCAATTTCTAATATTTTTGGAAGTAATCTATTTAATATATTTATTATTTTTATACTGGATGTTTTTATTTTGAAAAGTATTTCATATTCATCACAAATTCATATGAAAAATATAGTAACTGGTTTCTTTTCTTTTATTATGACTTTATTTTTTATTTTGGGATATACATTTCCAGAATTTCATTTTTTAAATATGCATGGAATTTCTGTTTTAATAATGCTAATATATATAGTATCGATGAAGTTAATATCTAATTATGATAGTGAATATCATATTGGTTTAATTCATTCAGAAGAAAAAAAAGAAATAGAAATGACTTATGGAGAGGCTAAAAGAGGATTTATTATCAGTTCTTTAGTTGTAATAGGAACGGGAGTTGCTTTGAGTTATATTACAGATAAAATTGCAGTTACTCCAATATTTGGAATAGAATTAGGTAAAAGTCTTACAGGATTTATACTGTTAGCAATAGCTACATCTCTTCCTGAACTTACAGTTTCAATTCAAAGTGTAAGACTTGGAAGTTATGATATGGCTGCTGGAAATATTTTAGGTAGTAATTTGTTTAATTTAGCAATTATATTTATTATAGATTTATTTTACATAAAGGGTAGTATATATAATACTTTAGGAGATTTTCATTTGATTTCAGCAGTTATTTCTCTTATTATGTTGACTATTTTTATAATAGGAATACTCTTTAATAAGAAAAAAAGACCTTATGACTCTTATTTGATTGGAATTATTTATGTCATAAGTATGTATGTCCTTTATATAAAAAGGTAGAAGGAGGAAGAAGTTTGAAATTAAATTTAGAAGAAGTTAGTAAACTAAAATTAAAAGAAATAAAAGAATTGGCAAAAGAACTGAAAATAGAAAAAATATCCTCTTTAAATAAAGAAGAACTTTGTTATAAGGTTATTAGTGAAAATGCATTAATTTATGGTGAAATAATTGGATATGGTACTTTAGAAGTTTTGCCTGATGGCTATGGATTTTTAAGAAATTCGAGCTTGGAAAAGGATATTTATGTATCTGCATCTCAAATAAAAAAATTCTTATTGAGAACAGGGGACACTATTTTAGGTGAAATTAGAACTCCTACCCCAGAAGAGAAAAATTATGCATTAAAAAGACTTCTCTTAGCTAATGGGAAAGATTTAGAACATACTATTAATAGAGTTGTATTTGATGACTTGATTCCTTATTACCCAACAGTTTTAGTCAAACAAGAAACTAGTGAAAAAGATAATATAGCAGGTAGAATGATAGATTTGATTTCTCCAATAGGATTAGGACAAAGAGGATTAATAGTTGCACCTCCAAAAGCAGGAAAGACTATGCTTATTAGTCAGATTGCAAATAACGTTATAAAAAACTATGATGATATTGAAGTTTGGATATTACTAATTGATGAAAGACCAGAAGAAGTTACCGATATAAAAGAAACAGTGTTAGAAGCTGAGGTATTTGCTTCTACCTTTGATGATGACCCTCGTAATCACATAAAGGTTACTGAAGAAATTTTGGAAAAAGCTAGAAGATTGGTAGAAGATGGTAAAAACATATTTATATTAATGGATAGTTTAACAAGACTTGCAAGAGCATATAATACAGTTATGCCAAGTAGTGGGAAATTGATATCAGGGGGTATAGACCCTGTTGCCTTGTATCAACCTAAAAAATTCTTTGGAAGTGCTAGAAATATAAAAAAAGGTGGTTCTCTAACAATCATTGCCACAGCTTTAGTAGATACAGGTAGTAGAATGGATGATGTTATCTATGAGGAGTTTAAAGGTACTGGAAATATGGAATTGCACTTAGACAGAGGGCTTGCAGAATTGAGAATATATCCTGCAATAGATATTCAAAGGTCTGGAACTAGAAGAGAAGAGCTCTTGATAGAGAATCAGACTTTAGAGGCAATATGGAGTATTAGAAGATATTTAGCTAAAATGGATAAAGCTTCCGCTTCAAAAAAATTAATAGATACTATAAAATCCTGCAAAACAAACGAAGATTTAATTGAACTTTATCTAAGAGGAGGAAATAATGTTTAATAAATTCAAAGTAAAAGTTATTTTTAGAATTTTATTTATTATGACTTTTATTATTGGTGGATTTTCTTTTTTAAAAAAAATGGATCAGAAAGAAGTATTACCATTAGAAGTATTTAAAGATTTTGAAGTATTAATATTGGAAATTGGAATTGATTCTGGTTCAGACTTAGCTTTAGAAGAATTTCAAACTTTTGAAAAAAATTATACATTAAATACCAAAGTAGAGGAAGAAGACAATACTAGAATAGATTATTATGTTGTACAGCAAGGTGATTCACTTTATAAGATAAGTACAAGTATTGGTATTGATATGAATGTCCTTATTGCTAATAATCCTTCTGTAAAAGATGGAAGAATTAGAATAGGGCAAAAATTAAAAATTTTAAACGGTAACAATATAGAATATAAAGTTCAAAGTGGAGATAATTTAATAAAAATTTCTAATAAATTCAATGTTAATTTAAGCGAACTTATTAATGACAATGATTTATCTTCTACTCAACTTCAAATTGGTCAGAATTTAATAGTAAAAAATCCTGATTTAAATTATGTGAATAAGGAAGTGGATAGATTAAAAGGTTTTCAAATTCAAAATTGGCCTGTAGCTGATTCTGGAATAACAAGTCCTTTTGGACAAAGATACCATCCTGTATTAAAAAGAAATATTTTTCATAATGGAGTAGACTTAAGAGCTAGATATGTTCCTTTGTATGCCCCTTCAGAAGGTACAGTTAGTACAGCAGGTTGGATGAGTGGTTATGGACAAATTATAATAATAAAACATAAAGATGGATATGAAACTAGACATGCTCATTTAAATAAGATGTATGTAAAATCTGGAGATAAAGTTAGTCCGGGACAATTGATTGGTGAAACAGGTCAAACTGGTAGAGTTACCGGTCCACATTTACACTTTGAAGTTAGAAAAAATGGAAAACCTCTGGATCCAATAAAGTTTAAAAGATAATTTTAAAAGTTCAAGGGCTAGCTAATTTTATTGTTTAATGCTATAATTAATTGAATATATCAAAATTTTATAAATGAGGTGATGATTTATGAGTAGAAGTAATGTTTTACAAATAGTTCGTGATATGAGAAGGAAAAATAAAATTAAAAGAGAAATGGCAGATTTTGATAAAAAGATTAGAGATAATCAAAAAAGAGTTGATTTGCTAGAAAATCTTCTGTCTTACATACAAAAAGATATGACTATTGAAGAAATAATAGAAATTATTGGAAATATGAAAGATGATTATGAAGAAAGAGTAGATAATTATATTATAAGCAAATCTGAAATTTCCAAAGAAAGAAGAGCTATTAGTAGAGCAATAAAAGAATTATTAAAAGAAGAAAAAAATCAGCAATAAATTAAAATGGGACTTTGTCCCATTTTTTATACTTAAAAAAAATAAAAATAGTAAATAATTAAAGGGTGATTATATTGATATATATAGTAGTTGGTGATAATCTTCGAGAAATAGAATATGATAATATTCTTAATAAAATAAGGAAAGATAATCCTAATATAAATGAAAAAATTTACGATTCTGCTCAAGGAGAAGAAAAGATATTTATAAATGCTATACAAAGTAATTCTATGTTTTCTAATAAAGAACTTTTAATTTTAAAAAGAGCTGAAAATATAAGTCCTCTAGCTGATTTTTTTCAAACAATTTCTTTGTTTAATTGCGAAAGCAAAGAAATTATTATAGATATAGAAAAAAAAGGAAATAATTTTGGGAAAAAAGCCGAAGAACTGGCAAAGAAAATTGGAAAATTATTTCTATTAAAAAATAATACTAATTCAGATTTAATAGTTGAATATATAAAAAAAAATCTAAATATAGATTCAAAAAACTCTTTCCAGTTAAAATCAATGTTGGGAACAGATATCAATGTAATAAAAAATGAAATTGAAAAAATAAAATTATTTTTAAATAAAAGTGAATTTGATTTGGAAAAAGTGAAAAAAATTATTAGTATACATGAAGAGTATAATATCTTTGAACTTATTGATAAATTGATAAAAGGTAATAAAAATCCAGCTTTTACATATATAAAAAATGGAGGAAATGTTCATTTGTTTTTATATAATTTAGCACAAGAATTTAAAAATATTTTAAAGTTAAAACTTCTTCAAAAAAGTGGGAAAATAAAAATAACTAGTAACTACAACACTTTTATGTTGTCATAT
>Ga0075011_10000427_pt1 | contig 22280 bp, 21 predicted proteins | sample TARM_MetaG_T_14_FD_72354 | JGI IMG/M metagenome (GOLD analysis project Ga0075011, IMG submission 72354) | Freshwater microbial communities from Pennsylvania, USA, analyzing microbe dynamics in response to fracking - TARM_MetaG_T_14 | ecosystem: Environmental > Aquatic > Freshwater > River... | reverse complement strand
AGAAACGCATAGGGAAATCCGGGATCACGAACCGCTGGCCCGGGCTGCGATGCGATCCTCGTGATACTTCTTGCGCTTATAGGCGTCCTCGAGCTTGTAGAGCAGCTCCTCGAACTCCACGGGCTTCATCAGGTAGTCGAAGGCCCCGAGCTCCATACCCCGGATGGCTATCTCCATACTGGCATGGCCCGTGAGCATGACCACCTCAATGAGCGGGCTCACTTCCTTTATCTTGTGCAGGGCTGTCAGCCCGTCCATGCCGGGCATCTTCACATCGAGAAGGATCACATCCGGCTGAAAGCTCGCCAGCATATTCAGGGCCTCCTCGCCAGAGCCCGCCTGCTCCACGATCATGCCCCGTCGCCCCAGCCGCTTGCACAGGGTGTTTCGGAAGGATTCCTCGTCATCCACGAGAAGCGCTTTTATGTCGGCCATGGCCCTCTCCCGTCTCGTTGTCGTTTCCGGCTACCCTGCCACGGCTTCCCCGACCTTTGCGAGGAGATCGTCCAGGTCGCACGGCTTGAGCAGGTAGTCGAAGGCGCCGGACTCAACGCCCTCCCTGGCCGCCTGCTCCGAGCCGTGGCCGGTGAGCATGATGACCGGCATGTCCGGCACCATCTTCTTCATTATCTGCAAGACCTCTATGCCGTCCATATCGTCGAGCTTGAGATCGAGCACGGCCACGTCGAAATCATTGTCCCGGAGCACGCGGATGGACTCCGCACCGCTGCCCGCCGTGGTCACGAGGTAGCCGCGCTTGCCCATGCGCTTGGCCAATACGTCGAGAAAGCCGAGCTCATCGTCGACCAGGAGCACGCGGATGGGATTGCCGACCATGACGGACTCCCCTTACACGCCCCGGCGCAGGACAATGTGCCTGGCCCGCGCCTCGAGAATCTTGTTCTCGTGGGCCTCCTTCTTGTCCTGGGCCTCGCCTATCTTGGCCATGAGGCCTTCCAGGTCGCACGGCTTCATCATGTAGTCGAAGGCCCCGGACTTCATGCCCTCAATGGCCGACTCCACGGTGGCATGGCCGGTCAGCATGATCACCTCCACCAGGGGGTGGTCCGCCTTAATGCGTGTAAGGGCCTCGTTGCCGTCCATGCCAGGCATCTTGACGTCCAGAACGACCACGTCGAAAAAAATGTCGCCCTTGTCCAACGCCTTGATCGCCCCCGGACCGTCGTAGGCCACGCCCACGGTGTAGCCACGGTTCTCCAGCCTTTTGGCCATGGTGTCCACAAATCCCTTTTCATCGTCCACGAGCAGTACTCTGGCAGGCATGTAGCCCTCCCGTTGGTTGCCTTGCGGTTACGCCTTGGGGGTCCCGGCCCCGTCGGCCATGTCCTCGGCCGCCTCGTCCAGGCCGCCCATCTCGCCGTCGGTCTTTCCGGCGGGCAGGCTGATGGTGAAGGTCGTGCCCCGGCCCACTGCGGAATCCACGGTGATGGTCCCACCCAGCTTGTTGATGATCCCGTAAATGATGGACAGGCCGAGTCCCGTCCCCTTGCCCACGGGCTTGGTGGTGAAAAACGGATCGAAGATGCGCGACAGGTTGGCCTCGGGGATGCCGGAACCGGTGTCCGAAACCAGGGCCACCACCGTATCCCCCTCCTGACGGGTGATGATGTCCAGGTCGCCGCCGCCGGGGTCCATGGCGTCGATGGCGTTGTTGACCAGGTTGAGAAAGACCTGCTGCATCTCGGACGGGCTGGCCTCGACCGGAGCGATGTTGTCGCCCAGGCTGGTCTCGATGACCACGTTGGCGTACTTGGCCCGCTGCCCGGAAAGCTCGGCGATCTCCCGAACCAGGTCGTTGAGGTCGAACGACATGACCGTGGGGTCGATCTTGCGGGCGAAGGACAGGAGCTTGTGGGTGATCTCCTTGCAGCGCGCGCCCTGGGTGCGGATCTGATTCAATGCCCGCTGGACCTCGCGCTCGTTGTCGTCCTCGGACAAGCCCTCTTCCAGGAGGTCCTGTATCCAGCCCGCCTCCTCGACCATGATGGCCACCGGGTTGTTGATCTCGTGGGCGATACCCGCGGCCAGCTCGCCCACGCTGGCCAGCTTGCCCGCCTCGATGACCTGCTCGTTCAGGATATCCTTGGCCGCGTCCGCCTTCTCCACCTTTCGGGCCATGCGGCGGCTCATGAGAAAGGCCATGACCGTGATGGACAAACCGCCCAGGAACAGGATGCCGACGGCCAGGTCGCGGCTGCGGTTCAGGGTGGCGAACGCGTCGTCCGCTTCCTGCTGGTAAACCATCAGCCAATCGCCGCCCTTGATCGGACTGGTCACGAAGATGGTCTCGCGCCCCGTGGCCGGGTTGTCCATGACCGCCATGGCCGCCCGGCCGCGCACCCGGTCGGCGCTCCCTGTCAGGGACCGGGCCAGCTCGCGCAGGAATGGGACCTCGGCGGTCATGTCCCGGCGCGGGGTGGTCTGAAATTCGCCCTCGCGGTTGACGATGTAGGCCATGCCGGTCTCGCCGATGCGGATATCCTCCACCAGCCGGTTGAAGGCGATGAAATCGAGCGTGGTGCGCAGGACCCACTCGCGGCCCTGGGCGCGCATGCGCAGGGCGATGATGAAATGCGGCACCCCGCGCATACCCAGCCCCACGTCGCTGACGTGGACCGTCTTCTCGCGCACGGCTCTGAACCAGGCCTCGCGGGAGTAATCCAACCCCTGGAGCCGGAACGGCCCGGAATAGGCCACCTGGATACCGCGCTCGTCGATGAGCCCAAGGTCCACGAAATCCGAGCCGTGCCCCACGGTCAGGGCGTCGTGCAAGGCCCGTATGCCCGCGGGCGTGGCCAGACTGCCGAGGTCGATGACCTTGGCCAGAACCCGTATCTCGGCCATCTTCTCGTCCAGGTAGGAGTCGATGGTCTGGTCGTGTTTAAGGACCAGCTCGCGCAGGTGGGCCTCGACCTTCTCCTCGTAGGCCACGCTGTACTGGTATCCGGCAATGAGCACGACCACGAGCAGCGGGGCGAAGGAGACCAGAATGATGGTGAACATCATGCTCTTGGCCAAACCCTGGTAATAGTGCACGTCGGACATGGACCCGCTCCGTTCGGCGTTGGCGCGCCCTGTTCTTCGCGGACCGGATACCGGCCCGGGGGACGCGTGCATTCCCCTTCCACATACACTGGGTTTTGACATTAGGGCAACAAAATCCGTATTTTCCATACTGTTGCAGGAGGCGGGGTGAAACACCCCGGACACGGCCGAAAATGTACCGGAGGAAGGGGAATCAGATAACCGTTCACAAGCATGGATTCCGCAGTCGATTTGGGCTAGAATGAATCAACGCCGAAAACACTTACTCTCCGGATAGGTTCAACATGCTGGCTTTTCTAGACAAGATAAAACTCGGAACCCCGCTCTTGCGGCGCGTAGTCTTCTGGTTGCTGACCACCTTCGCGGTCTACACCCTGTTCGGCTTTTTCGCGTTGCCCCCGATCATGAAGTCGGTCCTGGTCAGCCAGGTCACGGACGCCACCAAGCGTGAGACCTCCGTAGGGGATATCTATTTCAACCCGCTCACCTTCCGCCTCGAACTCTCCGGCCTGCACATCAAGAACCTCAAGGAGGAAGGCGACCTCCTCTCCCTGGACCACATGGAGGTCGCGCCCGGCATCTCCATGGTCTGGGAGCTGGCCCCGGTGGTCAGCTATCTCAAGCTCGACGGGCTCAATGTCGACCTGACCTTCTACGGAGACGGCAAATACTCCATCTCGGACCTGCTCGGCACCCCGGACAGCGTCAACCAGCAGGACGCCGACAAGAATCCCGAGGAGAAAGGCGCGGTCTTTCCCTTTGCCCTGTACGGCTTCGAACTGACCAATTCCGCCATCACCTTCGACGACCGGCCCCACCAGAAGAAGCACGTCATATCAGACATTCACCTGCGCGTGCCGTTCACCTCGAGCATCGCGGACAAGGTCAAGGAATTCACCCAGCCGGTATTCAAGGCCGTGATCAACGGCGACCCGGTGGAGCTCCAGGGCAAGACCCTGCCCTTCGACAAGACCCTGCTGACCGAGTTCGAGCTGGGCGCGGTGGACGTGGACCTGCACCAATACTGGAAATACATGCCTGTCGAGACACCGCTCCAACTCAAGAGCGGGCGGTTCACCTCGGATATCTCCCTGTATTTCGAGCGCCCCGACGCCCAGCGGATCAAGCTTTTCCTGGGCGGCGGAGGCACCCTGACCAACCTGGAGCTGACCGCCCCGGGTGACGGTCCGGTCTTTTCCATGAAGAAGCTGGCCTTCGAAATGGAGCGCTTCTCCCTGGGCGACAACGCCCTGATCATCAAGCAGGTGTCCATGAACCAGCCGTTCTTCAAGGTCGTGCGCCGGACAAACGGGGACATCAACTGGGCGAACTACTTCCCCGGTTCCGAGTCCGGGGCCACCGGCCCCAAGGTCAAGACCAAGGCCGACACCGACTCCGCCTTTGTCCTGGACGTGCGTAATTTCGAACTCAACGACGGGACCATGGATTTCCGCGACGACCTCGTCAAAGGCGGGTTCAAGCGAACCTTCTCAAAACTTGACCTTTCGGTGGAAAATCTGTCCACCCGCGAGGCCCAGACCAGCGTGTTCAAAGGCTCCTTCGGCTCGGAAGGGTTCATCTACCTCAACGGCGAGGCCACCCTGGCCCCGCTCTCGGCCCAGATCACCCTGAAGGGCAAGGACCTGAACGTCCCGGCCTACAGTCCGTATATCAGCGAGGCCCAGCCGCTGCTGGTGGACTCCGGGAAGCTCGGTTTTTCCGTGGATGTCGCCTACAGCGACCAAGACGGCAAACCGCAGGTGACCGCCCAAAACGGCACCCTGGATCTGGCCGGGCTGGCTGTGCGCAAGCCAGATGCCGACAAGCCGAGCATCACTCTGGGCGCGCTGAACGTGTCCGGCGCCACCCTGGACCTGGCCGCCCGGCGGGTCGATGTGGCCGAGGTCAAGCTGACCGAACCCTATGCAGAAGTTACCCGCGAAACGGACGGCCGCCTGGACCTGCAACGGCTCATGGACGAAACTGCCGCGACGGGCGAGGAGATCAAGGCCGAGACCGAAGAACCGGCCGAACCCGAAACGGACCGGCCCTCCGCCAAGGCCGACAACGAGCCCGATACGCCATGGACCGCGACCGTGGCCCACTTCGTGGTGGAGGACGGTTCCGCCGACTTCAGTGATCAGGCCCTGGCCCACCCGGCCCGGCTCGGGGTGCGTAATTTCAAGATCGACGCCACTGACATCACCACGGAAAAGAGCGCGGAGATCCCCTTCTCCCTGAGCGGCGGCTGGAACGGCGGCGGCTGGTTCTCGGTGCGCGGCCAAGCAACCGTGGAACCGCTGACCTCAAACGGCTCGATCCAGGTTGAGAAGTTCGGTCTGCGCCCCCTGGACAACTATCTGGCCGAAGATAGCGACCTGCTCATCGCCGACGGCCAGGCCTTCGCCGACCTGAGCTACACCTTTACCGGGGGCGAGACCCCGAAGTTCACGCTCAAGGGCAGCAGCGCACTGGCAGGCCTCAAGGTCAAGACGACTTTTGAAGACGCCGAGTTGGCGGGTATCGACCGCCTCGACGTCAAGGGCATCGACTTCGCGAACGAATCCATGTCCCTGGCCATCGGCGAAATCAACCTGAACGGGCCGCGCGCCTGGATCCACTTTGACAAGGACGGCAGGCTGAACGTCCGGCGCGCCCTGCGCCTGCCCGAGCCCACGCCGCCCGCCGAAGAGCAGACGGCCGAGGGCGAACAGCCCGTGCCGATACCCGAGGCCGAGGTCAAGCAGGTGGAGGAACAGACCGAGGCCGAGGCAGCCGAGGAAAAGCCGTTCTTCGAGACCCTGACCGTGGGCAAGATCGGCATGCAGAACGGCAAGGTCACCTTCCACGACGAGAGCGTCCACCCCGCCTTCGCCACCGAGGTGACGGCCATGACCCTGAGCCTGACCGACATCGGCCAGACCCAGGAGGCCCGGCCCAAGGTGGACTTCACGGCCAAAATCGGGCCCACGCCCATATCCGTGACCGGCGTGGTCAACCCGGTGATCACGCCCATCTATTCCAACCTGGCCATATCGGTGAACGGCATGGAGCTGGTGCCTCTGACTCCGTACACCCTGAAAAACCTGGCTTACCCCATCCAGAAGGGACGGCTCTACGCGGATGTGACCTTCAAGACAGATGACTGGGTATTGGACGCCAAAAACAAATTCTTCATCGAGCAATTGCAACTCGGCAAGAAGGACAAGCGGCCCGACGCGCCGAATATCCCGGTGGAGTTCGGCCTGTCACTGCTCCAGGACTCCAACGGCGATATGCAGCTCAACCTGCCCATCACCGGGCGGCTGGACGATCCGAACTTCCGCATCGGCGGCATCGTGTTCAAGGCCATTATCAACCTGTTCTTCAAGGCCCTCACATCGCCGTTCTCTTTGATCGGCTCCATGTTCGGCGGCGGTGAAAACATGGACTTCGTGGTCTTCGAGCCGGGCCGCGCGGGCTTGAGCGCACAGGGCGAGGAAAAGCTCGACACCGTGATCAAGGCGCTGACCGAACGCCGGAAGCTCAAGCTCGAAGTGGACGGCGTCGTGGACCCTGTGGCCGATAAGAACGGCCTCATCCAGGCCATCCTGGAACGCAAGGTCAGGCAGGCCAAGTACGACGAACTGCCCCGGTACAAACGGGCCGAGACCACGGTGGACCAGATCAAGGTCGCGCCCGACGAATACGAGGACATGCTCTACGAGGCCTACGCCGACGAGCCGGACGAAGAGGACGTCAAGCCCACCACCCTGTTCGTCACCGACCGGCAGCCCGTGGAGGTCATGGAAAAATTCATCCGCGACCGCATCAACGTCACCGCCGAGATGTTCCACGAGCTGGCCATGCAGCGCGCGGGCGCGGTCAAGGAGTACATCATCACCCGCAATCCCGAGCTGACCGACCGCGTCTTCCTCCTGGACAAAGAGGCCAAATCCGGCGGCAAGACCGGCGTGCCCAAGCACAGGGCCGACCTGGGCATCAACTAGCGGCTCGCGATGGCGGACCTTCCGCGCCGCTCTCCCAGGCCTGTTCAGGATGAGAGCATGTCGACAAAAAAAGGGCCCCATGAATCATGGGGCCCTTTTTCAATGTGGCTGTGAAACAGGTTACTTGAGGACGATCTCGTCCATGGACTTGCGGTGGCGAGGCGGGACGGAAGTTTCGTCGGGATGGCCCACGGCCAGAAGGCAGACCACGCGCTGTTCCGTGGTCAGGCCGAAGCGCTCCTTGAGCTGGTCCTCGTTGAACATGCCCACCCAGCAGGTGCCCAGACCGAGTTCCACGGCCCGAAGCATGAGGAACGACACGGCCAGTGCCACGTTCATGGCCGAAGCACCGAACCGGGCGGCCTCGGAAGCCTTTACTTCGCGCTCGGCATACTCCTGGATGCCTTGGGTCGGTTCCTCGTCCATGACCTTGCTTTCCTTATAGAAAAACGCGCTGGCCTGGGTATCCTTGACATAGCCTTCAAGATCAGCGCAGCAGACCAGGATGGCCGGAGCGCCAGCCAGCCAGCTCTGCTTCTTCGAGACCTCGCTCGAAGCGATCCATTGCCGGGTCTCCTCGTCGGTAACCGGGATAAACCGCCACGGTTGGGAATTCAGGCTGGACGGGGCCTGCCGGGCCGCCTCCAACAACTCTTCAAGGGCCGCTTCGGACAGGGGCTCCCCGGTAAACGAACGTACACTGTGCCGTGCTGCAATGGCTTCCTGGACGGACATGGTCATGGTTCACTCTCTTTATTTCGGTATTGCTGTCACGCCCCGCCTCGCGGGGACGACTTCTTTCCTTCCCGCGATACTACCGCACAAACGCCCGAGGTCAACGCCCATCATTAAAAAAGAGTAACCGCATCACGGTAAAACAATGCGGAAACAATCAGTAAAGATCTGATACCGGCGACAAAGAAACGGGGGGGAGTGAGTGCCTACCCGCCAATGGAGGCCATGCGGGTTTTGCAGACGCCGTGATCCGAGGCGCGCATGCGGCGCAGCAACTCGTTGCCGATGGGCTTGTTCTTTCCGGCCAACCGGATGATCTTCTCGACGTGCTCCATGCCCAGGGCGGGATGGCGCAGGGCCGGGCGCAGCCTGTAGACCCTGTCTGAAAAGAGACAGGTCCGCAGATTGCCGTCTGAAGTGATGCGCAGCCGGTTGCAGGTGGAACAGAAATGATCGGTGTAGGGGGAAATCAGGCCGATGCGTCCCAGGCCGCCCTCGATATCGAACATCCGGGCCGGGCCGTGGCGGCGCTCACCGGACTTGGTCACAGGAACGAGCTTGGCAAAGGCGCGGGCCTCGGACAGAATCTCGGCCGCGGTCCAGACGCGCCCATCCTCCCAGCCGGTCTCCGTGCCCACCGGCATGAACTCGATGAACCGGAGGTCCACGGGGTGGGTGCGGGCGAATTCGATGAAATCGCCCAGCTCGTCATCGTTGACGCCCTTCATGGCCACGGCGTTGACCTTCAAAGTCATGCCCGCGTCCAGACAGCGGTCGACGTTTTCACGGACCACGGCAAAATGATCGCGGCCGGTGATGGTCACGAACTTCTCCGGGGCCAGGGTGTCCAGGGAGATATTCACCCGCCTGATGCCCGCCGCGGCCAGACGCTCCACGTCCGGGCCGATAAGGGTGGCGTTGGTGGTCACGCACAAGTCCATGTCGGTGAAGCGCTTGGCCGCATGGATCATGAAATCCGCGAATCCCTTGCGTACAAAGGGCTCACCGCCGGTGAAGCGGATCTTCTGCACGCCGAGGTTGCGGGCCATGGCGATGAGCTCCTCGATCTCCTCGTAGCGCAGAATGTCCGGGTGCGGAATGAACTCCATGCCCTCGCCCGCGCAGTACGTGCAGCGCAGGTTGCAGCGGTCGGTCACGCTGATGCGCATGTAGCTGACCTCGCGGCCGTGCTTGTCCTCCAGGTGCTCGTGCATGCCTACGCCTATGCGAAAATCTCTTTCTTGGTCACGGCCTCGGACTTGACGCGGTCAAGGAAATCGGCCAGCGCGAGCTTGACGTTCTCACGGATGTCACCGGCCACGATCAGGAACAACACATCGTCGCCGGGCTTCATATGGCCTGAATTGGCGTGGCAACAGGCCCGGAAAATGCCCTCGCGGGCCTCGATCTCCTGCCGGATTTCCTCCATCTTCTCGAAATCGGGCGTGATCTCGATGGAGGAGACCTCCTCGTGCCCCTTGCGGGACCAGCCGCGCACAACGCCGTTGTGCACCAGGACCATGCCCACGTTCTCGACGAAACCGGGCTCCTTCTTCAAATCGGCCAAGGCCTTGTTGATATCCATATCCGACTCCTTGTTGTCACATTTCGTACCGGGTGAGGGTATGCCCTCGGCACGATGCAGACAACCATTTTGTTTTTCCCCGGGATCAGGCACCCGAAAAAGGCGGAAAAATAATACCACTGCCTAAGAAACAGGTTATGCTTGCCAAAACCGCCGCACAGGCGGCCAAAAACGGCACCCCTCCCATAGCTGACGGTTTCAAGGCATCGTACCAGGAGAGGCCGCGTTCCCCGGATCCAGGCCCTCCACTGTGGCCGGCGGTACCTGCAAGCGCGGCTTTGATGCCCAAACCGTCCTGAGCGGGGCCAGGGTCAGCTCCCGGTCAAACCCGGTCCGGGACCGCCTGGCCCCTTTTCGTTGGGGAAACAGGCCTCCGGCGGCCGGGCTGCTGCCCCGGACCCCGCTTAAGAACCTTTTGAGAAAGGTTCTTAAGAATCTCCAAAACTTTTTGTCGCCGCTTCGCGGTTCATGCGAAGCGCCTAGCCGTGCTTTTTCAACAACTTGTCCGGTCCGCGAAATCGTCTTCGTCCCCCTTCCCCCAGTCGCCGGAGGTATTCTCCCGCTTACAACGATTCGAGACCGGCGAGGACCTTGTCGATGAGAACGCGGGGGGTGGAGGCTCCGGCGGTGACGCCGATGCTTTTGTACCGGGCAAGGTCGTGGAGCGGCAGTTCCTCCACGGTTTCGACGTGTTTGCAGGGCGTGCCCTGTTCGGAAACGACCTGGGTGAGGCGGCGGGTGTTGCCGCTGTTGTAGCCGCCGACCACAACCATGAACTCCACGGCCTGGGCCAGTTCCCGGGCCTCGGTCTGACGCAATTTGGTGGCATCGCAGATGGTTTCGAGCACGACCGTCTCAATATCGCTGCGCCCGGCCAGGCCTCGGGCAATGGCCTCGAATTGAACCCGGTCCTGGGTGGTCTGAGCAGCCAGGATATAGCGCTTGCCGGGGGTCAGGGCATACCCGGCCAACTCGTCGGCCGAGCCGAACACGAAATGACCGTTTTGGGCGTAGCTGACCAGCCCGGCCACCTCTGGGTGATCGGCCTCGCCGTAGAGAAGTAGCTCACTGTTATCCGCGGTATTGCGCTCGATGAGCAGTTGCGCCTTCTTGACCCGGGGACAGGTGGCGTCCTTGATCCGGACCTGGCGTTTGCGCAGGGAGGCCTCCACCTGGCGGGTGATGCCATGGGCGCGGATGACTACGTGCGCGCCTGTCGGGACCTCGGCGGGGTCGTGGACCATGATCACGCCCTTTTCGGCGTAGAGTTGGAGAACCTGGGGATTATGGATGATCGGACCGAGGATGTAGATGGGATGGCCGTCCGGTTCGACGACCAGCTTGTCGAGCTTGGTCAGGGCCATGTCCACGCCCATGCAAAACCCGGCGGTTTCGGCTAAAATGACTTCCACTCAGTGCGCTCCTTACCTGTCCGCCGGGAACCGCCGCTCCCGGGAAAACCCTTGACTTGGCGGCACCTCTCGGGGATACAGGATTGGTCAAACATACGTTTCAAGCAATTCAGACGGGGCGTTTTTTTGCGCCCGCAGGCTATTAATTATGAACGAATCCCCTGACGTCAATACCAAAAAAGCCCTTTTGCTCGCCGCCATGGAGGTTTTCGCGGACAAGGGCTTTGATTCGGCCACGGTGCGTGACATCTGCGGCCTGGCCAAGGCCAATGTCGCCGCAGTGAACTACCACTACGGCAGCAAGGACGGCCTTTACGCGGCCGTACTCGAGGAAATCTTCCCCAAAGGCGAAGAGTGGATTTCCGGCGAAGACAACGACCTGCCCCCCGAGGAACGGCTCCATCGGTTTGTCCGGGGACTGGCCGAGGAAATCTATACCCAGAGCACCGGGCAGATCGCCCAGAAGTGGGCCATCTTTCTGCGCGAAATGGCCAAGCCGAGCCAAAACCTGGACCTCATCGTCCAGCACCAGGTCCAACCGCGTGCCAACGAGCTGCGCGAGATACTGACCCTGCTCCTCGGCCCGGGTACACCGGACCAAAGCCTGGCCTATTGCAGCTCGAACATCTGGGCGCTGATGCTCGACCACCTGCTGACCCAGCCCATACTGGACCGGCTCACCCCGCACCGTCCCAACCTCGGGCTCGACGTGGAAGATTTCGTGGACCACGTGTTCCGCTTCGCCCTGGGCGGCATCAACGCGGTGAAACACAGCGCGTAAGGCGTACGGCGCCCGGACACCCTCCCAAGAATCCGCCGGTCCGCCGCACCCTTCCTCCCGGAGCGGGGCGCGGAATCCCCGAAGGCCCCGCTCCGCCATTTTCAAGGAACGTCCATGCACCCGTTCAAATCCATCCCTTTTCTGCCCCTGCTCCTGATTGTCCTCGCCTGGACCGCTCCCGCCACGGCGCACGCCCCGGTCATCCCCTGCAAGGTCATCGCAGCCTACCCCCATGATCCCGGTACTTCCACTCAGGGCCTCTTCTTTCGGGGCGGCGTGTTCTACGAATCCTCGGGCGGCTACGGCCGCTCGTTCCTGGCCGTGGTGGAGCCCGTGACCGGCCGCCGCCTGAAAACCGAACAGGTCGCGCCCGAGCTGTTCGCCGAGGGCATAGCACCCCATGGCGAGACCTTGCGTATGCTCACCTGGAAATCAGGCATCGGCCATGTCTACACGCGCAAGGGATTGAAATTTTTGCACCAGTTTGCCTACAGACCCACCTCCGCCACCACCGAGGGATGGGGGCTGGACTTTGATGGCGAGCGGTACGTCATGTCCACCGGGAAGGCGCGGCTAGAATGGCGCGACGCCAAAACCTTCGCCAAGACCGGCGAGCTGACGGTGACCGACCAAGGTCGCCCGGTACGCAGGCTCAACGAGCTTGAATTCGTGGGGAAATGGCTTTACGCCAACATCTGGAAGACCGACCGCGTGGCGATCATCAACGTGACCGACGGCACGGTCCGCGCTTGGCTCGATCTCTCGCCCCTGCGTGAGCGGCTGGGCCGAGCCTGCGGCGTGACCAACGGCATAGCCTATGACGCGGCCGGGAAGCGGCTGTACGTCACCGGCAAGCACTGGGACCGGCTGTTTGAAATCGAAATTCCGGAATTACGCTGACTTGCGATAAGCCCAAATCAACCAGCCCGCGCCGAACAGGATCATGGGCAGGCACAGCACCTGCCCCATGGACATCCAGTGCAGGGCCACAAAACCGAGCTGGCGGTCAGGCTCGCGGGCAAACTCGACCAGAAAGCGGAACACGCCGTAGCCGAGCAGGAAGAGCGCGCCCACGCACCCCTTGGGTCTCGGTTTGGCCGAATAGAACCAGACGATGACGAACAGGAGCGCGCCTTCGAGAGCGGCCTCGTAGAGCTGCGAGGGATGCCGCGGCAGGCCGCCCGCCCCCGGAAACGGCATGGCCCAGGGCAGATCCGTGTACCGGCCCCACAGCTCGCCGTTAATGAAGTTGCCGATGCGCCCGAAGAAAAGGCCGGGCGGAACCAGCGGCGAGACGAAGTCGCCCACCTCCGCTAAAGACATGTCGTGGGCCCGGCCGAATAGCCAGCTGGCCGCCAGCACGCCCAGGCAGCCGCCGTGAAAGGACATGCCGCCCTCCCAGACCGCGAATATTTTTAGGGGGTTGGTCAAGTAGAAGGATGGATTGTAGAATAGAACGTAGCCGATACGCCCGCCCAGAACCACGCCGAGAATGGCCCAGGTGATGAAGTCGTCCATACGCTTGGGCGTCATCTTGTTCCACGGCTTGGTGGCCCGGTACCGGCCCAGCAGCCAGCCGGACAGGATGCCGAAGACATACATCATGCCGTACCAGCGCAACTGAAGCGGGCCGAGGGAGATCATGACAGGGTCGAATTGGGGATAATTGAGCATGGAAAAGGAGCTCCTTGGGCAAGGACTGTATTTGTTTTCCTCAAAAAATCGGATATGCTGAATGACAACACACAGGGTGTCTCTTTTTTCATCACCCCGTCAAGCCCCAAAGCAGACCGTCATGCAGAAGCCACAGGAACTCGATATATTGGAAATGCCCACCGAGGGGCTGGCCGCCTACTGGCTGTCCATCAAAAAGATCATGGACGCGCGCAAGGGACGCGACATCCTGGACGAGGAGATCGCAACCACATCGGAGCCGTATATCCTGCACCTGCTGGAGACGGTCTTCTCCGCCTTGGACATTCCCCTGGTGCGGCGGCTGGCCCAGGTCAAGCGGGACATCCTCATCGATGACTACCGAACCAAGATCGACCTCATGCGCCTGGCCATCTTCGCCATCGCCTCAGGCGAAAACCCGCGCATCACCCTGGTCCGCATGGATTCCAAGTTCGCCCACCCGCTGATGACCGAGGACCGCGCCTTCGACATGGCCACGGCCATGTTCGATGCGCTCAAGCCCCAGGGTGTGGACATGGACATCCTGCTCTCGGTGGACCACAAGCTCAAGGCCGACCGGCTGCTGGTCAAGCTGCTCTTTTTCGTCATGTACGCCCGCCGGGAGGGGCGACAGAACCTGGACCGTTTCATTCCCCACCTCGGCTCGCGCTTCTTTTCCGAAGGCGTGTCTTTGGCCATCGACAACTTCGAAGCCGACTTTCTGGCCAACCACCTGGAGTCCATTCGGGACCGGGTCATGGTCGAGACCGGCCGCAAGATGGACATGGCGCTGGAGATGGCCCTGGGCATCCGGACCAAGACCGCTTATGACGACATTTTCCGCATAGCCAGAACGTACATATTCTGATGAAGGAGTTTTATCATGCTTAAATCACTGACGATAACAACCGCCATACTGCTTGTGCTGACCATGGCTCTGCCCACCATGGCGGACCAGGTCAACACCGGCGACCGCAACTTCCAACGCGCCTGGCGGGTCTATGTAACCCGCAACAACGAGAAGGCCATGGAGTACTTCAAGGCATCGGCCCAGGCTTACGGCGAGGCCCTGCAACAGGAGCCCATGACCCGGACCATGAGATTCCAGTCGTCCTTGGACAAGGCGGGCATTGCCATGTACTTCGCCGGGGAATACGACCAGAGCATCAAAACCCTGACAGAGGCCCAGGGCGAAAAGGACAAGATCTGGGACGCCGCCCTGTTCATAGCCCTGTCCCAAGGACGCAAGGGCGATAAGGAGGCCGCGCTCAAGGCCTTTGACAAATTCCTGGAGGCCAACCCCTCCCAGCGCCTGATCACCACGGAGATGGGCCGGGTCCTGCCCGGGGTCAAGGACGGCTCGGTCAAACTCTCGGACGCCATCGACGCCATTGAGAAGGAAACCCAGCACCAGTTCGTGCAGAACGTGGCCCGATACAACAAGCGCAACGGCATGATTCCGGCCACGGAAGCCTGCAACGGCCCCTACTGGTGGCGCTACAACAGCGCCCCCTGTTCGAACAGCGTGCAACGCTACTTATAAGCAGGTCCACCCGCCCGTCCGAAATCAGTCGGGCGGGTGTTTCACCTTGTACTTGACGAACTTGCGTGAATGTACAACGATCCCTCAAACTTTTAACGCACCAAGTATATTAATGACCACGGACAGCCTCGACATCTCGCAACAGTACCTTCGGGCCTTCACCAAGGCGGAAATCAACGAAATGCCCCTTCGCCACTACGAAGGGGATATCATGGTGGTTCGCAGCGAGTCCGACCTCGAGGAGGCGCTTGACGGCATGCGCGAATCCTCTCTGCTCGGCTTCGATACCGAGACCCGGCCCGTGTTCAAGAAGGGCAAGAAGCCCGGCCCGCCGTCCCTTCTACAACTGGCCACCGCCGACTGCGCCTACGTCTTCCAGCTGGGTGTGCAACCCCTGGCCAAGGGGGTCTGCGAGATCATGGCCAACCGCCGTATTCTCAAGACCGGCGTGGCCGTGCGCGACGATATCCTGGGTCTGCAGAGGCACTTCCGGTTCAAGCCGAGCGGCTTCGTGGATCTCTCGGATATCACGGCCAAATATGGCCTCCAGACCCACGGCCTGCGCAACATGGCCGCCAACCTGCTCGGCTTCCGCATCTCCAAGTCCGCCCAGTGTTCGAATTGGGCCAAGGACAAACTCACCCGGCAGCAGATCATCTACGCCGCCACCGACGCCTGGATCAGCCGCGAACTGTACCTGGCCCTGGAAGAACTCGGCCTGACCTAGGATCAAGACCCGTAAAACGGAAAAAGACTCGGGTGTCCCCTTTGAGCCCCTGTGCGAACCTCAATCCGGGCCTCCCATTCCCCCGGAGCGTGGAAGGAAATGCATGCGGATGGTCGATAATTTCAAAGCGCTGAAACTGCGCTACCCGATGGCTGAAGCATTTAAGTTTGGCGACAGCGCCGCTTCATGCGGTGCGCTTCTTTCCTTGGTGCGCTCCGGGAAAAAAGTGGCGACCTGCGGCGCGCTGCGGGACTATCTGAATGGTGAGCCCATGCCGTCGATCGGGCGACGGGATATAGCACTGAACTGGGACGACACGCCGGCCCTTGTCATTGAGACGGTTGAGTTGATTCAGTGCCGGTTCGACGAGGTGACGGAAGCAATGGCCTTGGCCGAAGGCGAAGACGACAGTCTTGACGGTTGGCGCGCAGGGCATAGCGAATACTTCGAGCGCAATGGCGGTTTTTCCCCGGACATGCAAATCGTTTGGGAACGGTTCATTCTCATTGAAGATTTAAGCTGAGAGGACGGGCCGCTTTGTCCCGCATAACTGACGTCGAATGAACCGAACATCAATTGATGTGGCCTTGATATTCAAGCACGGCTAGAGAATCCTCCTGCGCGCATACCTTCTTCAGCGCGATCCGTATCGCCGCGACAGTCCTCTTCCTGCTCGTAAATACGGCCTGGCCATGGATGCGAGGCTTGGCATGTATCGTGCAATTCTCCGAACGGCGGGCAAATCGTGCCCGAATTGCGCCGTTTTTCCGACGGGCCGCCACAAATTACGCCCTTCAACGCCCTGAATGGATTGGATTTGCATATGAAAGAGCAGCGCGCCTCGAACGCTACCCCCAAAACCGGCAAGCAGCCCGCGCCGCTGCGGGTCTACCGTTTCAGCCCCAAAGTAATCATCATCGCGGGCCCGCCCGCCTCGGGCAAGAGCTACGCGGCCCGCAAGCTGGCCGACGAGCTGGGTTACGATTTCCTGCGCCTGGACGGTTTCACCCACAAGGTGGCCGAGCAATACGGCGGGGATATCGAAGTCGTCCGGCAGCCGAACACGTACAACGATTTCAAAAACATATTTCTCCCTCTGCTGCGCGCCCGCCGCTACCGCGACATCGTGTTCGAAGGATGCCGCATCAGCCATCCACATATCCACCAGGCCTTTCTGGACGCCCTGGACGACATCTACTCTCCTTTCACCATCGTCCGCCCCTTCTACCTCAACCCACCACGGGACGTCCGCCTCCAGCGGTTCACCCTGCGCCGGGTGCGCCAAACCAAGGATGCGGTCAAGGCGGGCAAACCGCTCCCGGCCAACACCCCGTTCTGCGAGATGCTCGAACCCGTGCTGGACGGCTATGCGGTGATCGAGGACTCCGACGACATCTTCCGTTGGGCCGAGGCCAATCGGGACGCGGTTCATCCCGGCGTGCCCGAGACAGACCGGGAGGTGTTCAAGGCCATTGCCGAGGCCGATTCCTTCAATCCTTTCTACCAGACCATCGAATACCAGGACCGAGTGCTCGTGCCCGGCTTCACCCAGTCCGGGCTGGCCTGGCAGAACATCCTCAAGCTCGGCGTGGAGTTCAAGGGCAAGACCCTGTGCGACTACGGCTGCATGCACGGCTACTACACCTTCAAGACCGAAGAGATGGGGGCCGCCGGAGTGGGGTTGGACATGGACCAGGGGGCCGTGGACCTGGCCAACCATCTGGCCGAAGCCAAGGGGTCCGGCTGCCACTTCATGGTCTATGACATCACCACCCCGCTGAAACAGAAATACGACATCATCCTGGCTCTGAACGTCCTGCACCGCACGGGCAAGTTCGAGCTAACCACCGAGATCATGTTCGCCCACTGCAACGAATGCATCCTTGAGGTGGGCGAGAGCCAGCTGCCGGTGATCATCGCCGAAGCCACGCGCCAGGGATTCAAGCTGATGCGCAACATCCCGTCCCACCGCACGCAATCCTGCATCGGCCCAAGGCGCATCCTGCACATGGCCCGCAAGGAGGCCTAACCGGTGAAGCGGATCGCCTGGATCGGCGGCTACTATTTCCGACCGCAGCATACCCGGGACACGGGATTCGAGATCGTCAACATCCCGCTCAGCGGCCCGGAGGTCCTGACCTGGGAGGACATCGTCACGCGCTGTAACGGCGAGCCGGACATCGTCCTCTACGCGGACCGCTCCATTCCCCCGCCGCTGATCGGCGTGGAGTCCTACCCCTGTGCCACGGCTTTTTACGCCATCGACTCGCACATCCACTCCTGGTACCCCATGTACGCCCAGGCTTTCGACCTGGCCGCCGTGTCCCTGCGCGACCACATGCCCCGCTTCCGCCAACGTCTCGACCACGATCAGGTCCTCTGGCTGCCACCCTACCCCCTGCGCGACGAGCGGCCGCCCGAGACGCCACCGGCCAAGGAATGGGACCTGCTCTTCGCGGGCAGCGTCGATCGCGAAACCACCCCCGTGCGCTACGAATTTCTCAAGGAACTCAAGGCCCGGCTGCCCAACCTCCACGTGACCAAGGGCGAGTTCGGAGAACTCTTCCCCAAGGCCCGCCTGGTCCTGAACATCGCCGAACATGGAGACCTCAATTTTCGGGTCTTCGAGGCCTTGGCTAGCGGCGCCTGCCTAGTCACGCCCGCCATCGGCCACGGCCAGTCACGGCTGTTCACAAACGGCGAGCACCTGGTCACCTACCCGCCCGACGACATGGACGAACTGGTGCGTATCGTCTGCGAGCTGTTGGCCGAACCCGAGCGGCGCCAACGGATCGCCCGCGCGGGCAACGCCGAGATCGAAACACGCCACCGGGCGCACCACCGCGCCGCGACCCTGCTCGCGGCCATGGACGCCATCACGCCCGAGACCGTGCGAGAACGAATCGCGAACGCGGCGGGCATCCACGCCAAATATCTCAAGGTGGTCTACCTGCACCTGGCAGAGGCCTATGCGGATATGGAATTGGGCGGGCGCTATCTCAAGGCCGCCCTGCGAAAAGACTAATATTCGCCCTTTAAATCGGGCAATTTGCGGTTGCGCTTGCGCTGGGCCGTCTGCTTCTTGCGGTCCAGCCGTCTGCGCTTGGCCGAGCGGGGCACGCGGGTTTCCTTGCGCGGGACCACCGGTTTGAGGGCCCACTGCATCAACTCCACGAACCGCTCCACGGCCGAGTCCTTGTTACTCTTCTGGCTGCGGAATTTCTGGCTGGTCACCTGGAGCATGCCGCGCTTATCCATGCGCCGCCTGAGCTTCCCCTTGATTGCGACCTTCTGAAGCTCGGTCAGGCTCGGGGAGTTCTCCACATCGAACAGCAGCGTCACCCGCGTGTCCGCAGTATTGACGTGCTGGCCGCCCGGCCCGGAGCTGCGGCAGGCGGTGAAGCGCAATTCGGCCCAAGGGATGTAAACGGTCTCGGTGATACGAAGCATGGAGGCAGGGTGCCACGCCCGGACGCGCGGGGCAAGCGCTTACTCATTGACAGCCGGACGGTTTTCTCTACAATCCGCTGACCAAAACCAAGTGAGGTATCCCATGTCCAATCAATGCCCCTGCGGGTCCGGCCTGGAACTGTCCAAGTGCTGCTCCCCCTATATCTCCGGCGAAGCCGAGGCCCCCACCGCCGAAGCGCTCATGCGCTCGCGCTACACCGCCTACGTGCTCAAGGAGCTCGACTATCTCAAGGCCACCCTCGCGCCCGAAGCCCTCAAGGACCACGACGACGCGTCCGTGCGCCAGTGGGCCGAGTCCGCACAGTGGCTGGGGCTGACCATCCACGACACCTGGGCCGGCCAGGAAGGCGATGAAGCCGGCATCGTGGAGTTCTCCGCCGACTACGCCATCGACGGCGAGGAACAAAACCACCGCGAGCGTAGCCGATTCCACTCCATCGACGGCAAATGGCGCTATGTGGACGGCCAGATGGTCGCCGGGCCGCCCATCCGCAAGGAACCCAAGATCGGCCGCAACGAGCCCTGTCCCTGCGGCTCGGGCAAGAAATACAAGAAGTGCTGCGGGCGCTAACGCGCCGCAACCGGGGGAAGGGGCAGGAGCCCCTTTGACTAGGGCTTTACTTTCCCCTTCCCCCAGCCCCATCTCCCTTTCCTTCCGTAACTTTTTGAATTGCGTCGCTCATGGGGCGCGCGAAAGCGGTGGACCGCGCTGTTGCTCGGTCCGTCTCTGGTCGCGTCTTGCGGTCGGGCGGAGGCGGGGTCAGGTGGTTTTCTCCAGCCAAAGCGAGGCTTCGAAGGCCTGAGCCGGAAGGGGAATCGGCCAGTCCGCCACGGCCTGCCCCATGTACCGGCGCACGTAGGCCGAGGCGAAACACACCCGGAAGCGGTCGCCCCCGGCCAGCAGGGACGCGGCCAGTAGCTGCTCGTTGTAGCCGCGCCACTCCCAGATGTCCGGGTAGCCGTTGGGCAGGAAAATATCGTGGACATGTACCCACACCCCCGGCGCCAGAGTGGGCAGAACCCGGTTGAACAAGGTATCCGCGTCCGAACCGGGCATGCCGATGTGGCTGCCGTCGAAGAACAGGATGTCGCCCGCCGAAAGCTCACTGAAAACAGCGAAATCCACCTTGTCCAGAGTGGTCCGGACCACTTCGTCGCAGAGGTGGTCGATACCGCGTCTCGGCACCGGATCGATGGACGTCAAACAGGTGGCAAGCCCGCCGTCGCGGATGGCCTGGGCCATGAACCGCGTGGAGTGGCCCGAGCCGATCTCGATGATCCGGGCGGGTGAAAGCTCGCGCACCAGGGCATAGGCGGCGGCCCCGTCCAGGCCGGGGAACCAGTCCTGGTCAAAACGCGGCCGGTCGGCGTTCCCGGGGTCGGCAGTGGCAAAATCAGCCAGCCGGTCCAGATATTTCTTAATCAGGGAAAGCGTGTAGTCGAACGGAGCGCGGTCTGCGTCCCAGGCCTTTTTAAGCCATTCGTAGCGGTCGTCCTGGGTGAAGGGCGGGAGACTCCCGGCCCAACGGTACGGGATGTGGAAGCCCAGCTTGGCTCCCCCCAGGCCCATCCAGTTGCGCAGGGTGGACACGCCGCGCAGAAAACGGCCCAACCTCGTGCCGAGGCCGGTACCGGGCGGAAGAGCTTCGCGGGCTGCCATGGGGTCTACCCGTAAAACGTCCTGAGCGTCCGCTTGATGCCGTCTTTGTCCAGGCCCAGCATCTGACGCAACTCCTTCTGGCTGCCGTGCTCCACGAACTCGTCCGGGAGGCCAAGCTGCTTGATGCGCTTGCCGTCCATGACGCCTTGTTCGGTGAACAACTCCAGCACTGCCGAACAGAATCCCCCGGCCAGTGCGTTCTCCTCCACCAGGAGGATGCGGTCGAAACGGCCTGCAAGCTCCAGGAGCTGTTCCTTGGGCAGCGGCTTGACGAAACGGGCATTGAACACCGCCACGCGCAGGCCGTCCTCGATCAGCTCCATGGCCGCCTCCACTGCCGGGTAGACCCGCGAGCCGATGGTGATGATCAGCGCGTCCTCGCCGTCGCGCATGAGTTCGCCCCTGCCGATGGCGATTATTTTCGGGGTGGCCGAGACCTTGGCCCCAACCCCGGTGCCGCGCGGATAGCGGACCGAGCAGGGGCCGTCGTAGTCGAAGGCCGTGACCATCATCCGGGCCAGTTCGGCCTCGTCCTTGGGGGCCATGACCACCAGGTTCGGGATATGGCGAAGGAAACTCATGTCAAAGGCCCCGTGATGGGTGGCCCCGTCCTCGCCAACCAGCCCGCCCCGGTCCAGAAAGAAATTCACGTTCAGGTTCTGCAGACAGACGTCGTGCACGATCTGGTCGTAGGCCCGCTGCATAAAGGTGGAGTAGATGGCCACGGCGGGCTTGTACCCCTCGGTGGCCAGCCCGGCCGCGAACGTCACCGCGTGCTGCTCGCAGATGCCCACGTCCACAAAACGCTCCGGGTAGTTCTGACGGAAACATTCCGTGCCCGTGCCCTCGGGCATGGCCGCGGTGATGGCGATGACCTTGTCGTCCTTGGCTGCCAGCGAGCACAGGGTGTCCCCGAATATGGCGGTGTAGGACGGCAGGCCGCTGCCGGAAAATTTGCGGGCCAGGCCGGTCTCGGGGATGAATTCGCCCACCCCGTGATAGTGGGACGGATCGGACTCGGCGGGCTCGTAGCCCTTGCCCTTCTTGGTCATGACGTGGACCAGGACCGGTTTGTCCAGCTTCTTCACCTCTTCGAAGACCTTGACCATGGTGGCCGTGTCGTGGCCGTCGATGGGCCCCACATAGGTGAAGTGAAAGGCCTCGAACAGAATGCCCGGGGTAAAGAAGGACTTGACCGAATCACCGTAACGCTTGGCATACCCGGCCAGATCGTCGCCGATCTTGGGGATGGTCGCCAGCAGCCCCTCCACGTCGCTCTTCAGCCGTTGCAGAAACGGGGTAGTCATCTTGCGGCTCAAGAACTGCGACAGCGCGCCCACGTTCTTGGAAATGGACATCTCATTGTCGTTCAGGACCACGACCATCTTGCGGCCCAGGTCGCCCGCCTGGTTCAGCCCCTCGAAGGCCAGCCCGGCGGTCAGGGAACCGTCGCCGATGACCGCCACGACCTCGTGGTCCTCGCCCTTGAGATCGCGGGCCATGGCCATGCCGAGCGCGGCCGAGATGGAGGTGGACGAGTGGCCCACGCCAAAATGGTCATAGGGCGACTCGGCCATGCGCGGGAAGCCCGACAGGCCGCCCTTCTGGCGCAGATTGTGAAATTCGTCCACCCGGCC
>Ga0075011_10000424_pt1 | contig 22374 bp, 22 predicted proteins | sample TARM_MetaG_T_14_FD_72354 | JGI IMG/M metagenome (GOLD analysis project Ga0075011, IMG submission 72354) | Freshwater microbial communities from Pennsylvania, USA, analyzing microbe dynamics in response to fracking - TARM_MetaG_T_14 | ecosystem: Environmental > Aquatic > Freshwater > River... | reverse complement strand
CCTTCAGATTTGATTAAACGCATCTCATGCAATATCGATAAACTGTCAAGATAGATGAGCGGCGCTTTTTGCCCTTTACGTTTGCCAGCACGTAACTCATTGATAACCGAAGAGAGAGTTTTATCTAAATCGGGATCCTGAAAAATGGGAAAATACAGCGAGGTTAACCCATTAAGTAATTCAAGCAGATGCGTGTGCAGCGCTGCAATCTCATATGCAGCGTCAAAACCGAGGACGCTGACCGCAGCACTTTGCCCCATCCGATAACCGTGCCAAATTTCTGCATTTTTGTCTTTTTTACGGTTAAATAAAAGCGCTTTTTGCTCACCCGCTTTATTGATCAGCACTAAGCAGGCATCGGGTTCATTAAATCCCGTCAGATAATAAAAATCACTGTTTTGTCGAAAAGGATATTCTGTATCATTGCTGCGAATTTTTTCCGCGCCGGCGGGAAAAACAGCCAGACTATTACTGTCCATCTGCGCAAAAAACTGCATGCGACGATCTTGAAATGCGCTCATAAAATTTCCTTTTTCTGTACTTAATGAAGTGTTCTGGACACGGGTGTTGGGAGCTTGCGGGAAAATGCATTAAAACAGCTCATCGCCCCTAAACGCAAATATTCAACAATTTCTGCAAAAGCGATTTCAGACTCTTCATCTTCCTGTTCAAAGTCCAGTGACACCTGAGAGATATCGCGGATATCGCGGATTAACTCCTGAATTTCAACAGAGGCCTGATTTAATCCCTGCTGCACCATACCAAACCCAACTAAAAAGCCCTGCGCCCATTGTGCCATTGCTTCAGCACGCTCATCAAGCGGCACCTCATCATCAGGTAATAACAGGGTAAAACCGAAACCGTCATCGGTAAACTGGTGAACGACTTGTTCATAAATAGATTCAATTAATTTTTTTGCATTGCTCGGCAACCCCATCCCCTCATTGACTACATCGTTAAAATGCGCTCGCCAACTTTCACAATCAAGCTCAACGCCCCCGCAAACAAGCCCGGATAATATTCCGTGTGTTTCCGATGCGTTAGTATATAAGTCAGCAGTTTCAAGCGTCTGCGTTATTTTTTTGAAACTTGGTAATGGCTCTTTACTCATGATATGACTCTTTCTCTTAGCGGTTAATTAACTACCCAGTGCTATCTGGCAATACAGAGGCTAAGCAGCTTAATATAAAACATTCTAACACCCTGTAGATCGCGCTGCCAGTAAGTACTTGAAACTTGATGGTGAGATAGCTATAGTCCTTAAATTAATTTCACTATTTGAGTTGTCTAGCCTTTACTTTAGCGCTCATTTTACCCTTATCAGCTAGTATCACGCAGGTTAACTATGGCAAATGTTGAGATCTCAATTTTAGGACAGCAGTATAAAATTGCCTGCCCGGATGGTGAAGAGCAGACGCTACAAAATACAGTGCAACAATTTAACGACAAATTGAAGTGCATCAAAAGCAGCAGCCGCACCTTACGCAGTGAACAGCTTATTGTCATGGCAGCATTAAACTTCTGCCACGAGCTTAATACAGAAAAAGCAAAAAACAAAAAACAGACCGAACAACTTAATCAACGCATCCAGAATTTGCAAACCGCCATTGAAAGCGCGTTACAAAAAACCTATAAAAAATAATAGTGACACTAAAACAAGATGAAATATTCGTTATAAAAAATACTTTGCAATTGTGCAAAACTGACGTAAAGTAATATCAACCCTCGGATATCCGCTCATCTTGACTAAGTCCCTGAGCCGATAAGCTTTACCCTGGTGATTTGGCTTGAATGCTATTGTGCAAGCTCGGCTCGTATCGAGAAGCCTGCGGCAAACACCAAAACGCCAACCTTGACCTTCGGGTTCAAGGTCCAAGTCAAAAACGATATCCTTGGGTTACTTCCTCTCAAAAAATAAATCAATCAGTGTTACCCGCTTGGCAGATAAGCCCCTGTTTTTAAGCCCATGATATTTTTTCAGCTTCCATTTCAAACTATTAATTAATAATGATATTCTTGGCATCTCTATTTTAAAGAGCCAATTGAAATTGTTATGAATAATTCAACGAACAACTTATCCCGCACGCAAATTCGCCAGCAAATTCGCGCAGCAAGACGCGACTTATCAGGTCATCAACAGCAGCAGGATGGTGCTAAGTTACTGGCACGATTGATTAAGCACGAGAAAGTGCTGAGCGCACAAAAGATAGCCATTTCACTGGCACATGATGGCGAAATAGATACCTTTGAGTTTATAAACTGGTGCTGGGCAAACAACAAACAGGTTTATCTGCCTGTTGTACACCCTTTTAGTAAAGGCCACCTGCTGTTTTTACAATACACAATAGACTCGGAAATGGTGCTCAATCAATACGGTATTTATGAGCCCAGGTTAGAGCAGTTGCACACCACCCCGATCAACAATTTAGATCTTATTTTCACCCCTCTTGTGGCTTTTGATCTACAAGGAAACCGGATTGGTATGGGCGGCGGTTATTACGATCGTATGCTGGCCCCCTGGTTTAAAGAGAAAAGCGGCCCTTACCCAATCGGTCTGGCACATGATTGCCAGCAGGTAGAAACGCTGCCGGTTGCACAGTGGGATGTCCCCTTGCCTGAAATAATCACCCCCAGCCATCATTACCAGTGGTAGTTATCAGCAATAAAAATTAAAAAATATCGCATGGATAACTGCTTTTAACAGGATATAATATCGCCTCTTTTACTCGATGCATCAGCAAACAGGATATACGACGATGACACAAGATGAAATGAAAAAAGCAGCAGCTTACGCCGCCCTGCAATACGTAGAAAAAGATTCAATTGTTGGCGTAGGTACAGGCTCAACTGTTAATCACTTTATTGATGCATTAGCGACAATGAAAAATGAGATTAAAGGTGCGGTATCAAGCTCTGATGCGTCAACCGCAAAATTAAAAGCCTATGGCATTGATGTATTTGATCTTAATGACGTCTCTGAATTAAGTGTTTATGTTGATGGTGCTGATGAAATCAACCCCTACAAACATATGATCAAAGGCGGTGGCGCGGCGCTCACTCGTGAAAAAATTGTTTCTGCCGTCGCTGATAAATTTATCTGTATTGTCGATAACACTAAAAATGTCGATATTCTAGGTGATTTTCCATTACCCGTTGAAGTGATTCCCATGGCGCGCAGCTACGTTGCCCGTGAGCTGGTTAAATTAGGTGGCGATCCCGTTTATCGCCAAGGCGTTGTTACCGACAACGGTAATATTATTCTGGATGTCCATAATTTAAAAATTGCAGAGCCTCTTAAACTTGAGAGCCAGATTAATGCAATTGTAGGTGTGGTCACTAATGGCCTGTTTGCCAACCGCGCGGCAGATATCGTTTTAATCGGCTCACCAGAAGGCGTTAAAACCATTAAATAAGACGATTATATGTGACGATTAACCTCCCTCTTTAATAAATCGTCAAAATGTAATAAGTTAGTTTAAGTTTTCATATGTGAATCCGCTCGCAAAAATTCACATATGCTTCTGTTTTTGCTATTTTAGTAACACTATTGCTTGTCCATTTACCTTATATATAAGGCCCAAGGAAATAAAATGACTAAGTTTTCGCTCAGTAAAGATAAAATTAAAATTCTACTACTTGAAGGATTACACCAGAGCTCTGTAGACACATTCACTCAGGCGGGTTACACCAATATTGAAAATATTAAAACGTCGCTAAGTGAAGATGAGTTAATTGAAAAAATTAAAGACGCGCATTTTGTCGGGATCCGTTCGCGTACCAACCTTAATGCAAAGGTATTGGAAGCGGCAGAGAAGCTTATCGGCATCGGTTGTTACTGTATCGGCACCAATCAGGTGGATCTGGATGCTGCGCAGGCGAAAGGGATAGTGGTATTTAACGCACCGTTCTCCAATACACGCAGTGTGGCAGAGCTGGTACTGGGACAAGCATTATTACTATTACGTGGTGTGCCAGAGCGTAACGCAAAAGCGCACCGAGGCGAGTGGGATAAATCAGCAACCAACTCCTATGAAGCGCGCGGTAAAAACTTAGGTATTATCGGTTACGGTCATATCGGTACGCAGTTTGGTATTCTGGCTGAAAACTTAGGTTTCAGAGTTTCTTTTTACGATATTGAAAACAAGTTAACCTTAGGTAATGCAACACAGGTGGCTACATTAGAAGAGCTGCTTGCACAATCTGACATTGTCAGCCTGCATGTACCAGAGCTTGATTCAACCAAAAACATGATCGGCGCGAAAGAGTTCGCTCTGATGAAAGAGGGCGCTATTTTCATGAATGCGGCGCGCGGTACGGTTGTCGATATTCCGGCATTATGTGATGCTCTTGCCAGTAAAAAACTTTCAGGGGCGGCGATCGATGTTTTCCCTACTGAGCCTAAATCAAATAATGAAGAGTTCGAATCTCCACTGCGCCAATTTGATAATGTAATCCTCACACCACACGTAGGCGGCAGCACACAGGAAGCGCAAGAGAATATCGGTTATGAAGTTTCAGGTAAATTAGTTAAATACTCTGATAATGGCTCAACCCTCTCTTCTAAAAACTTCCCGGAAGTCTCTTTACCATTGCATAACAATGCCAGTCGTTTATTACATGTGCACAGAAACCAGCCGGGTATATTAACCAAAATCAACTTGGCTTTTGCGGAAAGCAATATCAATATTGCGGCACAATATCTGCAAACCAATGAAAATATCGGTTATGTGGTGATTGATGTGAACAGTGAAGATGCGGAAGTAGCACTGGATAAATTAAAAGAAATCGAAGGCACAATTCGTGCCCGCCTGCTTAATTAATTACTCTGTTTAATTAAGTTAGCCATTGGCAGAGCTTAAAAAGCCCGAATGATCATCTGATTATTCGGGCTTTTTATTAATATTTCAAATAGTTACCACACAATTTCCGCCCGCCCCTTTGGCTCTGTAAAGTGCCAGCTCGGTGGCTTTAATCAGCGCTTCCAGCGGTTTTCGAGGGTCGGCCTGACTGACCCCGAAACTAACACTCAACTCAACCCCGCCTTTTAACAGACGGTAAATATCGGCGCGTAATCTTTCCGCCAGAGCAGCTATCGATTGTAGTTCACTGACCGGGCAGAAGATCAGAAACTCAGTGCCTCCCCAGCGTGCGCAAAAATCGGTTTTACGCGTCGCCTTAAGCAACTGTTCAGAGATGTCTATCAGAATACGATCTCCCTGCTGATGTCCAAACGTACGATTGATCACTTTAAAATCATCAATATCAAGCATGATCAAACAGAACGGCTCCTTATAACGAATAAAACGATCCCATTCTGTTAATAATTTCGACTCCAAGGTGCGCCGGTTATATAGCTTAGTCAACGCATCTTTTGACCCACGTCGTTCGGCAAATGCAGCAAGTTTGACCTCACCTCGCCAGCGCCGCACAACAAAATAGAGAAAGCTGATCAGCAGAATAAATAACAGGGGGATAAGCTGCTCAAGCAGGTACTCAGGATGAGCAAGCGCAACTGCCTGTAATTCATCAATCAGCGCCACTTCTCTAAATAGCAGCCAGCCTCCGGCGTTTACTATAAGAATTAAGAGGAGATCGACAATTAATCTTTTTCTCTGTTGCTGTTTTAGTCTATTCATGGCTATTCCAAGCGAAAATATCAAAGCAGTAAATTAAGGGTAGACCAGTATTTTAATTTAAACTCGGCGGCGCTTCCTGCAGAAAACGCCACGCCAGCAAACGGCTGATCTTTTGACCCTGCGACATTTCAATCACTTTTACCTGTTTAGCACCAAGTGTTATTAATAGTTTTTTTAGCGGTGCTATATTTTCAGATTTAGAGACCAGGCTGCTAAACCAGTCAACTTGTTGGGCATAAGTCAGGCTCTCTTTACACATCTGTTTTAAAAATGCGATTTCACCGCCCACGCAGCACAATTCATTTTCCTGTCCGCCGAAATTAAGCCCGCTATTAGCCGTTTTACCTTTGCCGAGATTTTTTACTTTGCGGGCATTCCCCGCAAGCGCCTGCTCCATTGATGCATGAAAGGGAGGATTACAGATAGTTAAAGTAAATTTATCCTGTTTTTTAATGATGCCGTCAAAAATAGCGTTTTTATTCTTCTGCAATAATAACTTAATCGCAGAGGTTAAATTGGGGTTTGATTTAACAATCAGATCGGCAATTTTAATGGACAGAGGGTCAATATCTGTTGCCACAAAAGACCAGCCGTAACTCTGGCTACCAATAATAGGGTAGATACAGTTGGCCCCCGTACCAATATCCAACACCTTGACCTGCTTCCCCCTCGGCACCTCGCCGTTGCCACTTTCTGCCAGTAGATCGGCAAGGTAATGGATATAATCGGCGCGCCCGGGAATTGGCGGGCACAGGTATCCTGCTGGGATTTGCCAAAAATTGATCTGATAGAAGCATTTCAGCAAGGCCTGATTGAGGATTAATACAGCATTCGGATCGCTAAAATCTATGGTCGGTTGTCCACTGGGATTATGGATAACCAAAGGGGAGAGTTGCGGGCAAGCGGCGCAGAGCTGCGCGAAATCATAACGGCCGTGATGCAGATTGCGCGGGTGCAGCACTCTTTTTTTAACTGTATTACTATTTTTCATCTGTTTTTCCAAAAAAGGAGCGACTAAAACTCATAGAGTTATCATAGAGCGTTCACTGATCACGCCATTAATATCCAGCAGGCGACGTTTATAATGAAATTTGACCATTTGATAATTCATTTCCGGTGCAAACCAGGCAATAAACTTGCGATCCTTCTTACCTGTTTGCTGCAAACGGTAGGCAGTAAGCTGGCCGAATTTAGTGTCGATAACTTCTTTGCCGGTCACCTCAAAAAAGTAGTGCGCAACAGAATCTGAGGTCTGCATATAAAATTCAAAATGGCTTTGCCCCGCCTTCAACCCCTGACTAATTTGCAGGGTAATGGTATTGAAATCTATTATCTTTTTTGTTTCATTAGTAAATTCACTAACCTTACCTTCACGCGTGATACGGGTCTTATACCCTCCTTTTAAAAATTCAGCCTGCATACTGACTGTGCTAAAACCGACACTATTACGTACAAATTTTTCAGCGAGAAATTGCTCTGAACTCGCATCCCAATAGATATGGGAGAGCTGATTTCCACCAAAATGGTAAAATAGAAATGCCAGATCTGCTGTCGTATTGACAGTGACCCTGTTACCCTCATGGCGAAATTCTCTGCTTATTTTACCGGCAGAAATATTTTTATAGAAAACATCGTACACATAACGCTGTTCACTCTGCGCAAAATCAAGATCTGCCTCTGCCCGCAAACAGCCGGAAAACAGAGATAAAAAACAGAGCAGAGCCAAAAAGCCATTGTTCTTTTTCAATATCTTAAACATCTTTTATCCTATTGACTATCGCCAGTAAACCGTTCGCACGAGAGGGGCTGAGATGGTTAAGCAGACCTAACTGCGCAAAAATATGATCGACATTTATACCTTGTATTTGCTGCGCAGTCTTCCCCTGAAAAATAACCAGCAAGATAGCCATCAGCCCTTTTACCACGCGGGTATCACTGTCCATTTTAAAGTAATAATGCTGATCTTGCTTGTCGACCACCAGCCAGGCAAGGCTCTCGCACCCTTTTACTTGATTTGACTCTGTTTTTTCAAGATCAGCAAACGCTGGCAACTTCTTACCTAACTGGATAATTAAACGATACTGTTTATCCCAGCTCTTATTTGCTGCAAAATCATTTACTAACTGATCCAGACTCATTAATGCCTCGGCCACTTTTAATTTCCTTTTTTCTGTTTCATATAATCAGAGAAGAGGATTAACGCGCCACTGCTTCCTGTTAACTGAGCACTTGTATTGTCATCTTTACCAACCCAGGTGGTAACCACTTCATCACCGTCAAAGCCGACAAACCAGCTGTCGTTTAAATTATTCGTTGTCCCTGTTTTTCCCGCGAAATACTGCCCGGGATTACGCCAGCCAAGGCTGCGCGCAGTCCCTTCCCTAGTCACTTTATGCAGAGTATCCGTCAGCTGCTTAACCGCGTGCTCTGAAAACACTCTCTCTGCCCTACCACTACGTTGGTAGAGCAGATCGCCCTTATTAGAAACAATAGAGCGGATCAGGGTTAATGGCTGATAAATCCCCTTCATTGTGATTGGCTGATACATCTGCGCCACCTGCATCGGCGAAAGAGAGACACTGCCCAGCACCAAAGAGGGGTAAGCTTTTATCTCTTCCTGTACGCCCATTTTATGCAGACTGCTAATGACATTATTGAGCCCCACCTGCATCCCTAAATTCACCGTGGGCACATTGAGTGAGTGAGTTAATGCTTCTTCTAAGGTCACCTGACCACGGAATTTCCGGTCGTAGTTTTTCGGTCTCCAGCGCTGCCCGGTGCCGTTTTTCAGAATAATAGCTTTGTCATTTAACAGGTGATCCAGGCCATACCCAGCATCCAGAGCCGTCAGGTAGACAGCAGGTTTCACCAGTGAGCCAATGGGACGGTTGGCATCTAAAGCGCGATTAAATCCACTGAACTTAACATCACGCCCCGAGACAAGCGCACGTACTTCTGCATATTGCCTGTCGCTGATGACCATAGCCGCTTGCAGGTCTTGTGGCTGCTCCCCGGCTACTTTTTTTATGCCATTCTGCACAGCAAATTCAGCCTGTTTCTGCGCCAGAGGGTCAATCGAGGTGAAAATATGCAGGCCGTTACCTTTGCGCACTGAACGGGGCACGCTAGATTGCAGCTCCCGCGATAATAAGCTGACAAAGGCAGGGTTGGCGCGATCATCTAACGCGTGCTTTTCACTTAAATTAAGCGAATCTTCAACGGCATATTTATAATCTGCAGCAGTGATAAAATTGTTTGCCACCATCATACGCAAGACTAAATCGCGACGAGCTAAGGCCCGTTCCGGGTTGCGTCTTGGATTGTAATAGGAGGGGCCTTTAATAATAGCCACCAGCAATGCAATTTGCTCGATACGCAATTCATTAATCGGCCGCGCAAAATAATAATCGCTGGCCAGCCCTATTCCGTAAATCCCTGTGTTACCATTTTGAGCAAGGTAAACCTCATTCAGATAGGCCTCCAACAGCGCATCTTTGCTGTATTTATAATCCATCAGAACAGCGATATAAGCTTCCTGAAATTTTCGCCATAAACTTCGCTCCTGAGTTAAAAACAGATTTTTAGCGAGCTGCTGGGTCAAGGTACTGCCGCCCTGAACCGTTCTGCCCGCCTGAAAATTAACTATAAAGGCACGCAGAATCGCCAAGGGAGAAATCCCCTGATGATGGTAATACCCCCTGTCTTCCATCAATAACAGGGTATCAACAAAGAGGTTGGGAATTTTTTCAAAAGGCACAAAAAGACGGTCTTCCACCTGGTCAGAATGCAGGCGCGTGAGCAGCAGGGGATCTAAACGCAGGGAAGCAAGATTTTGATTTCTTTGATCTTTAATCGAGGCTATTTTATCCTCAACAAAATGCACCCTTACTTTCAAGGCACTTTCATAGCGTTCAGGAAAATCAAAAGCGCGGCGAAAGATAATAACATCCTGCTGATGAACCGAAAATTGGCCACTGCTCTGTACCGATTCCACCGGGCGGTAATTTAATAATTTCAGCTCCCTGATTAACCTCTCCTGTGATCCCTCCCCAATTTTCAGTAAAAGGGGACGCCCATAAATTTGTGCAGGCAGCTCCCAGGTAGGGCCATCTAATTTACGTTCAATTTTCCTATCAAAATAGATACCCGCAATAAACAAAAAGGCGATAAAAGCGAGCGCACTTTTCCATAGCAGCGACCATAAAAAACCCAAAAAACGCTGTTTAAGGGTTTTGCTCCTGACCTCTTTGCTGCTGCTTTTCCTGTTTTTTGCAATAACCTTGCTTGTTTTCGACATCAACTTCCCAACTTTTTATTCATATTGTGCTCACTGTTTCCTGCTGGCAGCGATTGTAGCAAGCATATCGATAGATTGGCCAATCTGTATCAGGAATGTTGGCAAAAAGAGAGGGTGCATTTTTATGCGCCCGAAGGAATCAATCATGAAAGCTAACGACAAAACCATTAGATGGTGCAGGTCTGCTAGGTTTTAGGCAAATATAACTGCGTGTAATTAAGTACATTTTCTGTAAGTTGATTCATTAGCTTACCCGCCAGTTGCCAATGATGCCAATATAGCGGAACTCTAATTTGATGGGCTGGTAAAAGATTAATCAATTTGCCGCTGTGTAAATATTTTTCAATATGCAAGCGTGAATTAAAGCTATAAGCACCGCTTGCAAGCGTCAGATCAACAAATGCTTCCGATGAACGCACGGTATGACACGGGTACTGTCCCGATTGTAAAGAGAACTGCTCCCGTAAAAACTGCAAGTGCATATCATCATGCTGATCGAAAGCCATTGCAGGTGCTGCACTTAGGCTCTGTTTATTCACACCGTTTTTAAAAAAACGCTGTATAAAAGCCGGAGTTGCTACGCATAAATATTCCATGTAGCCCAAAAAACAGCTCTCACTGCCGGCAATACCATCGGCCTTACTTGTAACACATGCCAAGGCTTCACCACTGCGCATGCGTTCCCAGGTTCTCGACTCCTCCTCGACATAAAGATTTAATTCAATATTTTGATCTTGTAATAAAGGGCTTAATGCCGGTATCAGCCAGCTCGATAGACTGTCTGCATTGACTGCGATAGGCATAGCTTGTGCTTGCTGCCCGTTGCTATTGAGCTGATTAGTTAACTCGGTTTCAAGCTGTAAAACCCGCTGGTAATGCCCTAACAATTGCCTGCCCAAAGGAGTCGGCCGCAATGGTTGTTCCCTGATTAGCAAGGGTTGACCTAACTGAGTTTCTAATAATTTTATTCGTTGTGATACAGCAGATTGTGTTATGTGCAGCCGTTTTGCTGCACGTTCAAAACTCTGTCTCAATACCACTGCGTCTAAGGCTTTAAGCAATTTGTAATCTATATTTGGATGCACTGACTCCCCCCATTATGATAAGAAAAACTAATATAGCATTAATATTATTAACTATATTAACATCAAAAATCTATTTAGAGTCTGCTCTCTTAGTTATTGATGTGAGTAAATCTATGTTAACGAGTTATTTTACTGGGTTAAGCCTGATGACAACCTTAATCATGCCCATAGGTATGCAGAATGCATTTGTATTGAATCAAGGAATACGCAAACACCATCATCTGTTTGTTGCCTCTTTTTGCTCTCTCTCAGATGTGTTTTTTATGTGCTTAGGCGTATGGGGAGGCGCACAGCTGTTTGCTACTTATCCATGGCTTTTGTATACCATTACCCTATTAGGTGCGCTATTTATGATTATTTATGGATGGCAATGTCTATGGCGAGCCAAACAGGGTCATAGCAGCACAGATAAAAGTGAAAATATGCGTGATTTAAAAGCAATTATTCTGGCTTGCAGCACATTTACTTTTTTAAACCCGCATGTCTATATAGATACCATCATTATACTGGGGGGCTTTGCCGCTAACCTTAGTGATGAAGAAAAACCTATGTTTGTTGCAGGGGGAATTAGTGCTTCATTTATTTGGTTTTTTAGCCTGGCATTGTTAGGGGCCAGGCTTGCACCCGTACTATCCCATCCTTTGGCACAACGAATTATCGACACGCTGATCGGGATAATGATGCTCGGATTATCTGTTTATTTATTAATATTCACTGCGAGTGGCAACTTTTAGCATCTGACGTTATTTAATGGCCCGGCGAAGAGAAGCAGGGCAAGCTCACTCAGCACAAGGTGTTAGTTTTAATACCTTATCAATATCTGCACTACTATGGCGTTCAGCAACTTGCTCCCACGGCTCGCCCCAGCTGCGATTGACAATCCGGCCACGTTGTACAGCGGGTCTTTTATCCAGTGCTTTTGCCCAGCGTAAGACGTGCTGATAACTGCCCACATCCAAAAATTCTGCAGCGTCATACAAGCGCCCCAAGACTAAATTGCCATACCAGGGCCAGATAGCCATATCAGCAATACTGTACTGTTCACCGGCAATAAACTGATTGCCTTGCAGCTGTTTATCTAACACATCCAATTGACGCTTTGCCTCCATCGCAAAACGGTTTATCGGGTATTCAAGTTTTTCCGGCGCATAAGCATAAAAATGACCAAAACCACCGCCCAGATAAGGTGCGGATCCCTGCAGCCAGAATAACCAGCTCATTGTTTCTGTTTTACTTTTAAGATCCCGGCTCAGAAAATGGCCAAATTTTTCCGCTAAATAAAGCAAAATCGCGCCGGACTCAAAGACATTAACGGGCGTTGCAGCACTGGCATCCACCAGAGCTGGAATTTTTGAGTTTGGATTCACTGCGACAAAACCCGAAGAGAACTGTTCACCGTCACCAATGTTGATCAGGTGCGCATCATATTCTGCCGCGCTGACACCCAACATCAATAGCTCTTCGAGCATAATTGTTACTTTTTGACCGTTGGGTGTGCCCATGGAATAGAGTTGCAGAGGATGTTTGCCCACAGGCAAATCGCGTTCATACCTTGCGCCTGAATCCGGACGATTAATGCTTGCCCACTGACCGCCATTTTCATTATCCATGGTCCACACTTTTGCCGGTACATATTCGTTGGTCATTATTTTTCCCCTCGTTATGAATAGGTCATACACTGTAGATGAACTTTATCTTAATGCAAAAAAATTCAGACAGACAGCGATTCAGACAAACAACTAAGCCTGAGTGGCAGCCTCACGCTATTTTCTGTTTTTAATCGAGCGCCCGGGCGGCTCCAGCAGCGGCGCTTCCGGCCAGCGATGTTTGGGGTATCTACCGCGCATCTCTTTGGCAAGTTCAAAGTAGGAGGTGCGCCAAAAATTGGCTAAGTCGCTGGTCGTTTGAATGGGTTGTCTGGCTGGCGAAAGCAGTTCAAAGCGAATTGGGACACTGTTATCGGCTAATTGTGGTGACGCTAATTCAGCAAACATCTCCTGTAAAATCACAGAGACTGTCGGCCCCTGGTGTTCATCATAACGGATTGCAATGGATTTGCCGCTTGGCGTCTGATAAAACTCCGGTGCCTGACGCGCTAGAGTTTGCCTGTCCTGCCAGGTTAAGGTCGCCATCAGCAGATCCGTGATATTTAACTGCCTGAGCTGCTTGATGGTTTTTACATTACCTATATAAGGCAATAACCAGTTATCTAACTGATTGATTAAATAGGTTTCGCTTATTTGCGGAAAACCATCCATGACAGAGCCTAACCATTTCGCCCGCGCTAACCATGACTTACATTTATTTGTCCAGTTCAGAAACGCCAGCCCTTCCTGCTTAAGGATATCTGCCACACATTTAACAAATTCATTTTCAGGAATCTCGCTTATTGTTTTTTCCTGCAGCAGCAGCGACTGATAGAGCAGCTGCTGCCTGCCGACCACTTTTTCTTTTTTACTATCCAGTGCGTAGTGAGTCAGATTATTTAACTTATCACCCAGCCGCGCTTTAATCTGCGCCATGGAAACAGTTGCGCAGCTGTAGATATGACCATCGCTGTTTTTACCGTCACAATCACAGACAACAAGCCACGGCTGCCCGTGCACTGAGTCAAACTCGCGCAACATCACTCCCCGCCCGTTGGCAAGCAGATAACGGCTGCTTTGCGCGCTGCGAATTTTGGCTAAACGGTCCGGATAGGCCGTCAGCAATAAAGCCCCCGCATGTTCGTTTAACTCAGATAAACTGATGGGCGCGTTTAATGTCGCGACACCCAGTGCTCTGGCAAACGATTTAGCCAGGGTTATCACCTGCTCTAAAATGCCGATATTTACGCTCTGCGTTGCCTTTACGGTATTTCTATCGGATAAATAATCATGCAATAAAATAACCCGTTCCATAATGTCAGCGCTCTGCGCGTTGCATAAAATATCACGCTCGCAAAGCAGAGCAGCCAGAATGCAGGCAATTCTTTTTTCTACCTCTGATTGGCAGCGCAGCAACATGCTCGCAAGCCTCGGCTCAAGGCCTAATTTAAGCGCTCTGGCGCCCTGCTTCGTTATCTTGTTATTGCCATCCATTAAACCTAATGCCCGGTTAAGGGCGCAGGCGACATCAAAATGGTGTTCAGGTGGCGGCGTCAGCCAGTTCACTTCCGCAAACCGGGTAATTCCCCAGGCGCAGAGATCCAGGACTAAACTGCTTAAATCTGTATTGCTTATCTCTTCTGTCTGAAAATCACAGAATCCGTTATATTTCGCTTCGCTGTACAGGCGAATACAGCGCCCGCTTTGTAACCGCCCTGCTCGCCCGGCTCTCTGGGCGGCGGAGGCTTTGGATATAAAAGTTGTTTCTAAACGAGACAAGCCGCTTTTAACGTCAAAACTTAGTACTTTTTCTAAGCCGGAATCGATAACAGTGCTAATACCTTCAATGGTTAAACTGGTTTCTGCAATATTGGTGGCAAAGATAACTCTGCGTTTACTGCCGCTTTGTCTGCTCAGCACTAACTCCTGCTGTGCCAGTGGCAAACCGCCATATAAAGGTAATAGGTCGAGGCTTGCGCCAATCTGCTCCTTCACTGACCGGATTGCTCTTTTTATCTCCCCCTGCCCGGGTAAAAAGAGCAAAATATCTCCCTCGCTGGTGTCTTTTAATGCCAGATTCAGCGCGCGCATCAGCTGCTGATCCAGATATCCCTGACCGTTACTTATATATTCAATCTCAACGGGATAGGCTCTGCCCGGGCATTTAAGGACAGGCGCATGGCTGAGGTAATTGGCCAGCAGATGAGTGTCGATAGTCGCAGACATCACTAATAACTTTAAGTCCTCCCGATAGGCTTGCTGCACTTCCAGGGCCAGCATTAAGGCTAAATCGGCATGAATCGAGCGCTCATGAAATTCATCGAAAATAATCAGTCCGACATCACGCAGCTCCGGATCATTTTGCAGACGCCGCGTTAACACCCCTTCAGTGACAATTTCCAGTACAGTCTCGCTGGAAATCTTGCGCTCATTGCGAATTTGATAACCGATGCGCTGCCCCACCTTTTCACCTAAAAGTTTGGCCAGATAAAAGGCGATAGATTTAGCAGCGACCCGGCGCGGCTCCAGTAAGACAATCTTTTTCCCCTTTAAAAAAGGCGCGTCAAGCAGACTCAGCGGAACCGCAGTAGATTTACCGGCCCCCGGTTCAGCCTGCAGCACTAAAGCCGGGGATTGACTCAGTATTTCTTGTATTTGCGCAATAAAAGCATGAATAGGAAGCATCTATAAAAGAACCTGAATGAAAGCAGTAAAAATAGCCCTGGATTATAACTGAAAATAAGACGACAGGTTATCGGGCGGCGCAAACTACTGCTATAGTTTTACAAAGACGACTAAGAACGGCTGACACGGCAGAAACAGAGGGCGAATCAGCCAAACTGCCTGCGAGAAAATGTAATAGCAATTATGACGCACAAAAAACCGCGATACTATCATAAATTAAAATATCCTATTTGACTGTGCTGCATTTCCTTGCTATAGATAGCCGCCGAAAATAAGCACAGCCATTTTTGCTTAATTTCTGGGGAATTTTTAATCTCATTTTGTCACTGTATTGATGCAAGAAAATTCGCGCAGTCAATCATGCATCAATTAAAGGAAAGCTCTATGACAATCAATAAAACTAAAAAAACATTAGGTATTCTAGCCATTGCCGGTGTCGAGCCGTATCAAGAAAAAACCGGTGAAGAGTACATGGATAAAGCGCAGCGCGCTCACTTCACGCAAATTCTTGAAGCATGGCGCACACAACTACGTGAAGAAGTTGATCGCACGGTTGATCACATGAAAGATGAAGCTGCCAATTTCCCGGATCCAGTTGATCGCGCAACGCAAGAAGAAGAATTCAGCTTAGAACTACGTGCCCGCGATCGTGAACGTCGTTTAATTAAAAAAATATCGAAAACATTGAAGAAAATTGAAGAAGACGATTTTGGTTTCTGTGAATCTTGCGGCGTAGAAATTGGTATTCGCCGTTTAGAAGCGCGCCCGACGGCTGATTTATGTATCGATTGTAAAACATTAGCGGAAATTAAAGAAAAACAGATTATTGGTTAATTTATCTGTTTTCCTCACAACGACGGTTAGCCTTGCGCTAGCCGTTTTTGTTTAAGGAGGCAATGCCTTTGTCTGATTCCTCTGGCGCGCCAAAAACAACTTATCGCGGCCGCTTCGCGCCGTCACCTTCTGGCCAGCTGCACTTTGGTTCATTGGTGGCAGCATTAGGCAGTTATCTGCAGGCGAGATCGCAGCAAGGCATCTGGCAGGTGCGTATTGATGATATTGATCCCCCGCGTGAAGTCGCTGGCGCAGCACAGGATATTCTGCAAACCTTAACGGCTTATGGGTTACATTGGGATGGTGAGGTTATTTATCAGAGTCAGCGCAGTCAGGCTTATGAAAAAGTACTGGCGCAGCTGGCCGCGCAAAAACTCTGTTACGGCTGTGCCTGCACGCGTAAAAAAATTAAACAACAAGGCGGTCTCTATCCGGGCTTCTGCCGGGACAAACAGCTCCCTTTAAGCGGCCATGCGCTGCGTATTAATTTGCAAAAACAGGAAAAACCTATCAGCCATTTTTATGATCAGCTGCAGGGGGATATCTATTTAAACCACAGCGAAGCATGCGAAGATTTCATTATTAAACGCAAGGATGGTTTATACGCCTATAACCTTGCGGTAGTAGTCGATGATATTGAGCAGGGAATAACCGAGGTAGTACGCGGTGCGGATCTGCTCAAGACCACAGGCAAACAGATTGCACTTTATCAATTGCTTGCTGCCCAAGTCCCGAAATATATCCATTTACCTGTCGCGGTTACATCGCCCGGGCAGAAGCTTTCCAAACAAAACCATGCCCTGGCTATCAATAAAGAAAACCCGATCCCGACATTATTAAAGGCATTGGATTTTCTCGGGCATACTGTGACAAGCAATGTGGATACAACAACTTGCTCAAAAGTATTAGAATGGGCCATTAAAAACTGGAATTTGCATAACATACCGGCACAACAGGAAATTCAGATTTAAAAATTAATTTGTTTTTAACGAGCCACGCACATAAAATAAGCGCTGGAATTTTTCAAGTTGCAATAATCAGCATCAATCACCGAGGATAGGGTCATTAAACGATTAAAAAAATTCGTTAAAAATGTGTTTACTAAGAAAAACAAAAAAACACCAGCAGAGATATTGGATATTTATAAAATCCCACGAGAAAAGCACTCTATCTCACGTAAAGATATCGATGAAAATGCCTTGAAGGTGCTGTATCGCTTACATAATGCCGGCTTTCGTGCCTTGCTGGTAGGTGGTGGTGTGCGCGACTTATTGCTGGGTATAAAACCTAAAGATTTTGATATTACCACTAATGCCACACCGGAAGAGGTTAAAGATCTGTTTCGTAATTGCCGTTTAATTGGTCGCCGCTTTCGTTTGGCGCATATCCTGTTTGGCCGGGAAGTGATTGAAGTTGCGACTTTCCGTGGTCATCACGATGATGATGACGGACAAGATGCACAAAAAGTAAAACAATCAAAGGGCGGTATGTTACTGCGCGATAATGTATACGGCTCGTTAGAGGAAGATGCGGAGCGCCGTGATTTTACAGTTAACGCGCTCTATTACGATATTGCTGATTTCGCTATTTATGATTTCTGCAATGGCATGCAAGATCTCGCTGAACGAAAATTGACCTTAATTGGCGATCCTGAAGTGCGTTACCGGGAAGATCCCGTGCGCATGATGCGCGCAATCCGTTTTGCCGCCAAATTAAATCTCACCATCAGTGATTCATGCGCCGAGCCGATTCGCCGCCTGGCACCACTTTTACAGGATATCCCGGCAGCCCGTCATTTTGATGAAGTGATTAAACTACTGCTTTCAGGACAAGGGCTGGCAACTTATCGTTTATTAAAAGAATATAAATTACTGCAGGTGTTATTTCCTATTCTGTTTAAAGATGGCGAGGATGATAAAGCCAATGCCATTATCGAACAGGCACTGATTGATACTGATGCGCGTATCGCACAGGGAAAACGCGTCACCCCCGCTTATGTTTACGCCATTATGCTCTGGTATCCCCTTGAGCAGCGCGCCCAGGAGATGAGTTTTGAAAGCGGTATGGAATATCATGACGCATTTTTACTGGCAATGAATGAAGTACTGAGTATCCAGGTAAAAACGATTGCTATTCCAAAGCGTTTTACGGCCGCTATTCGCGATATCTGGATTTTACAACTACGCTTACCGCGCTTTGGCGGTAAGCGGGCACAGCGCGTTCACCAGCATATTAAATTCCGCGCCGCGTTTGATTTTCTCTCATTACGGGCCAAGGTAGAGCGCAGCAAAGAACTTGCTGAATTGACCGCCTGGTGGCAGGAATACCAAACACACAATAAACTGCCTGAGCATAGCTACAGTTATAAAACCACGAACAAAGCGATTGAGAAAAAACCAGAGGCGGCAAAACCTTATAAAAAACGTCGCTATTCAGGCAGCAAACGCACAGCAACAGCGGTTAGCAGTGATGATTAGCTATATAGGTATAGGCAGTAATCAGGCAGCCCCCGTCAAGCAAGTACAGCAAGCCATTGCCGCACTTAAAGGGTTGCCTGAGACGCGCCTGATTAACTGCTCATCACTGTACGGCAGCACTCCCATGGGACCGCAAGATCAACCCGATTATATTAATGCCATCGCGCAGCTCGATACGCAGTTATCCGCACTGGCATTATTAGACGAGCTACAGAAAATAGAGCTGGCGCAGGGACGGGAACGCAAAGCAAACCGCTGGGGGCCGCGCACGCTGGATCTTGATATTATTTTATACGGTGATGAAGAAATAAATACCCCGCGCTTAACGATTCCCCATTATGGAATGAAAGTACGGGAATTTGTGCTTTATCCATTATTAGAAATAGCCGAAAGTCTTGTCCTGCCTGATGGGACAGCGTTATCGCAATTAACCGCGCAATGTGATAAAAATGGCCTGATCATCATCCGTGAATGATTCAAGGCAATAATTACAAATCATACATATTTCTAATTTAGGAGTAATCATGGCTAAAATTAGCGTTTCTCGTTTGGCTAAAATGAAACAAGAGAATGAAAAGATAACCTGTATTACCGCATACGATGCAAGTTTTGCGGCAATTTTTGATCAGGCCGGGATCCAAGTTTTATTAGTCGGCGACTCTCTTGGCATGGTTTTGCAAGGGCATGACTCCACCCTCCCCGTTACCGTTGATGATATCAAATACCACACGCAATCTGTTGCCAGTACTGCTGCTAATGCACTTATTATTTCTGATTTGCCTTTTATGAGTTATGCAACGCCAGAGCAGACTTATCAAAATGCAGCCGTCTTAATGCGTGCCGGTGCCAATATGGTTAAATTGGAGGGCGGTAAATGGCTTTGTGAATCTGTACAGGGATTAGTGGAACGTGGTATTCCCGTTTGTGGGCACCTTGGTTTAACGCCGCAGTCGGTTAATGTGTTTGGCGGTTATAAGGTGCAGGGACGAGAGGAAGAGCAGGCAGAATTGCTTATTCGGGATGCATTAGCACTAGAAAGATCGGGTATACAGTTATTAGTTTTAGAGTGCGTACCTGTACCGCTGGCCGCGCGCGTAAGCAACGCACTACATATTCCAGTGATAGGCATTGGCGCAGGCAGTGAAACTGACGGGCAGATTTTAGTGATGCATGATGCATTCGGTATTTCTGCCGGTTTCTGCCCTAAATTCTCGAAAAATTTCTTAATCGAGACGGGCGATATTCGCAGCGCGGTAGCACTTTACAAAGAACAGGTGGAAAATGGCTCATTTCCATCATCTGAACACAGTTTTTACTAACAGATAAGAATAATAATATGCACATTATCAACCAGCCTGCTCTCCTGCGAGAAAAGATTCAGGAACTAAAACAACAAGGGTTAAGCATCGCATTTGTCCCGACTATGGGCAATTTGCATGATGGGCACTTACAGTTAGTGCGTCAGGCTAAGGAAAAAGCAAAGATTGTTGTGGTCAGTATTTTTGTTAATCCGATGCAGTTTAATAATGCCCAGGACCTGCAGAATTACCCTAAAACACTTGAAGAAGATAAGCGCCTGCTTGAGCTGCAAGGAGTCGACATTGTTTTTATTCCCTCACCTGAAGTGATTTACCCTAATGGTTTGGAAAAACAAACTTATGTTGAAGTACCAGGGTTATCCGATTGTTTAGAAGGTCAACTTCGCCCGGGCCATTTCCGCGGCATGAGCACTATAGTTACTAAGCTTTTTAACCTGGTACAGCCCGATTATGCCTGCTTTGGTGAAAAAGATTTTCAGCAGCTGGCAATAGTTAAACAGATGGTCAGTGACTTAGCCATGCCGATTGAGATCATTGCTGTGGCGACTGTACGTGAAGCAAGTGGTTTAGCAATGAGCTCGCGCAATAATAAACTGACAGCAGCGGAAAAAGAAAAAGCACCTTTTTTAGCGCAGGTCATGAATAAACTCGCGACCGATCTGCAAAATCAGCAAATAGATCATGCGACACTGATAGCCAATGCATCCGCTGAGCTCGACAGTAAAGGCTTTAATACGGACGCGATTCATATCGTTGACAGCAGTACATTACAACCGGTCAGTAGCGACAGCAAAGCTATCGTTATTTTAATGGCAGCCTTTTTAGGCGCTACACGTTTAATTGATAATAAAATAGTAAATTTGCGCCATTAAGCGTTTTACTTTATAGTCGCCACTTGCTCGAATTATTACTAGAAAAGAAAGGTTTTTGTATGCAAAAAACAATGCTTACCAGCAAACTTCACCAAGCACGTGTGACACATGCTGAATTAAATTATGAAGGTTCGTGTGCTATTGATCAAAATTTTCTAGATCAAGCCGGCATTCTCGAATACGAGAAAATTGAAATATACAATATTGAAAACGGCGCTCGTTTTTCCACTTATGCCATAGTCGGTGAACGTGGTTCAAAAGTGATCTCATTAAATGGCGCAGCTGCGCGTATGGCAGCCGTTGGCGACCGCGTGATTATCTGTACCTACGCAAGTTTAAATGCTGCGGAAATTGCAAATCACAAACCAAATTTAGTGTATTTAGATGCGCAAAATAATATTGTTCGCACCAGTAAAGATGTACCCGTGCAGGTGGCTTAATAACCACAGAGCAACAAACAATAAAAATCCGATAACAGTTCTGCTGCTATCGGATTTTTTATTTGCCAATTTTAGACAGACTTTGGCGAAGCAGGAATTTAAAATAGGCTCGACGCTGCGCAAGTAATAACAAACAGATAATGACATAGATACTGGCTTCGATTAATCCCGACTTAACTGACCAGTAGTAATGTATAACAGCAAATAGCACCGCCCAATAAACAAAACGATGTAACGTAAACCACGCTTTTTTCATTTTATTTTTAATGCTAGTGAGTGATGTAATAGCTAACAGCAGAAGAATAGTCCAGGTCGCCGCACCAAAGCTTAAATAAGGACGTTTAACCACTTCATCAATAAACAGATAAAACTGCCAGTCTAGCTCCAGCCACAAAAAAGTAGTGAGGTGCAAACAGGCCCAGGCAAAACTATAGAGCCCCAATAAACGCCTCACTCTGATTAACATGGGCTGTTTAAAGCGCTTAGCAAGCGGCGTTACCAGCAGCGTCAGCAATAAAAAATTAAGTGCTGTTTTACCTAAAAAATGGATCATCTCTTTTACCGGATCAGCCCCTAAGCTGCCGGCCTCGATAAGATAGTAGAGATACAATAAAGTGGCTAAAGCAGACAGATGAATAAGCGTTTTTATTATCAACACACCTTTTACTGATATTTTCATTGTAGTCCTTTAAAAATTACGCTTAAGATCCAACCCAGTGTACAAACCTGCCACCTCTTCCTGATAACCATTAAAGGGCAAGGTTTGTTTACGTGTTTGCGCAAACAGACTCCCCGGCCCGATAAAGCGCTCACTAGCCTGACTCCAACGAGGATGATCGACAGCGGGATTTACATTGGCGAAAAAACCATATTCAGAAGGTGCTATTTTTTGCCAGGTATTAAGCGGGGCTTTATCTGTTAAGCTAATACGCACAATTGATTTTATGCTTTTAAAACCATATTTCCATGGCACAACCAAGCGAATCGGTGCGCCATTTTGCGGCGCCAGAGTCTGCCCGTATAAACCAACTGAAAGTATCGTTAACGGATGCATCGCTTCATCCAGACGCAACCCTTCAATATAAGGGTAATCTATACCGCCACCGAGATGCGATGAACGCTGGCCAGGCATCTGCTGTGGAT
>Ga0075011_10000423_pt1 | contig 22396 bp, 19 predicted proteins | sample TARM_MetaG_T_14_FD_72354 | JGI IMG/M metagenome (GOLD analysis project Ga0075011, IMG submission 72354) | Freshwater microbial communities from Pennsylvania, USA, analyzing microbe dynamics in response to fracking - TARM_MetaG_T_14 | ecosystem: Environmental > Aquatic > Freshwater > River... | reverse complement strand
TGCCTCGGGCTTCCTTCAGATTCTCCCTCGCGGGAGACACCCTTGCCGTCGGCTAGCACTTCCCCTTGCCGGGCGTGCAGGGGACTTTCACCCCCAAGTCATCCCGAGGCACCACCCTCGAAAACAGCGCCAGTCAGGCGCTGCGCGCCATGCCTGGCGCACCAAAAAAACGCCCCGCCGAAGTGGCGAGGCGAAGCCCTGGAGTTAGTCAGGTGTTTGGTTATGCGGCGCGGGATTCGTCCGCGAGTTCATCATCACAGCCACTCGCTTCTTTTTGACGTTCCTCGGGTGCCCCTTCGGCAATTACTGCCTTGTAGCTGTAGTCCGCCATCCTGAACCCATAGGGCTCGTATCCTTGCCAATCGAAATCTTCGAAGCCCAGGATGGCGCTCTTGATGTCGGAGACCTTACCTTTGGCCAGGTCAGCAAAAGCGCCCTCGCCTTTCGCATTGTCGTAGGCAGTGGAGAAGCCAGAGTCCTTCGCGTCCTTGAGGATCACACCCTTGGTTTGCGCGTCGAGGTACTTCTTGTCGACCACAACCCACTCGGCAGTATTGGTAGCGCACTGACTGAGGATGGTGAGATTGGTTTTCCCGCTCTGCGACTTCTCGAAGTTATCCGCCGAGTCATCCCGGTAGGCCATGAGCGCAGCGACATCGACCATCATCAAAGAGAGAGATCGAGTCCCAAGAGCTGCGAGGGACACCAACGTGTTCGGCGCGTCCCGATCCACTCCTGTTGTCGCCTTGGCAATATCGAACTCCTCGGTGCTGTACTCAGCAAGGATGGCCTTCAGGGGCTCTCGCGCATCCGTGCAGGCGCCAGAGACATTCTTGATCAGCTCGACCAGGGCAATCGCCAAAGCGTAGTCGGGGTGATGCTTGATGGTTTCCCGGGCCGCGTCAGCAAAGCGACCGAAGGCCAGTTTCTTCACCCCCTTGCGAAGGGTGTCTGGTGCGGCAGATTTCTTCTTCCCGGTTGCCGGGGTCTTATTGCTAGACGACTTATCGGTAGAAGTCTCGGTGTTACCTGTCGGACTGTTGCCCGCCTGCTGCTCGGCTTCTTCGGTATCCGTGGATACTTGAGCGACTAGCTGCTTGTAGGCCTCTCGCTTCTCCGCATGGCACTCGAGGTTGAAGCAAGCGTTATGGATCACGCTTCCAGCCCGTCCATATCCAGTGCGAACGATAGCGCCGAAGTGTTCGCATCCGGCACAGGCTGCTGCCTGCTCGGCACCTACTCCATTTCCAGTGTCGTCGGTGGACACGATTACGGTGTAGCCATCATTGGTCACTTCTGTGTCGAGGTGAACTCGACCGTAGGTCTCCTGCGTATCCTTGACGATGATCTGGCATGCGTCATCGGTTTTCTTGTCGAAGCAGGGCTTGTGGTAACAGACAGCCGACTGCTTTTCATCAGCAGAGGCAAACAGGTCGGCATTGCTGGCTGAGTTGTGGCGGCAGGATTGGCAGTCGGTAGTGTCGAAGCAGGCATGGCGCAGAGCAGGGGTGATCTGCTTCATCCTCTCGCGGGTCTGCTCGACGGTCATGCCGTCATCAAGCACGCGCTTCAACACATGGCGCTGGTTCTCAGCAGAGAGTGAAGCCATGATTTCGGCGTGGCCGATCTTGATTTCGCCATCGATCAGCGCCTTGCTCACTTCATCGATGCAGTGCGAGAGCAGCAGCCGGTTGTCGAGTTTGCTGCGAGACCAGCCGAGTTGCTTGCGGGCATCCTCGTGGTTCTGGTTGTTTGCATTGAGAATGTCAGCCGCAGCCCATGCTTCCTCCAGAGGGCTCAGATCGGCACGTTGGAGGTTCTCAGTAGTGGCCAGCAGCTTGGCTTCCTGGTCGGAGAGGCTGCGAATGATGGCCGGAATGGTATCCAGGGATACCGACTGGCTCGCCTCGAAGCGAGTGTCACCTGCGACCACTTCGTACATGCCTTCCTGGGTCGGGGAGGGGCGCACTACGATGGGCTGGATGACCCCGTTGTCACGCACGCTCTCGATCATCTTCTCGAACTTGGCCGCGTTGCGGTGGCGCCGAGGGTTGAGAGTGTCTGAGCGATGGATTTGGCTCAGGGGGATGTGCTGCATGTCGTTCTGGTGTTCCATGACTCACTCCTAGACTGGCGGTTGCCGTCGTTCGTGTCTGCGCGGTTGCGCTTTGGGTCAATGCATGGTGAGGCGCTGTGCCTCTGTGGTGGTGGCCAGGATCGGTTCTCCTGCCTCCTTGGCAAGCTGTAGCAGCATGGTGGCATCGGCATGCAGGTTGGCATCACCGAAGAATCTTGCCGCTACCTCTTGAAGCGATGTGATCGCCGGGAGCTTCCGAAGGGTCGGCTCCATTTTCTCGAGGATCTCCCCGATCATCTGCTGATCGACCGGGTGCAGGCGTCCGACCCCCTGAACCTCGATGTCAGAGCTGGTGTGTTCTGGGATGATGACCTTTGCCATGCCCGCCTCCTTTGCTATCTGTTGTTTCCAATGTATAGCACACTAGGTGAGAGGTCAAGCGCCGGTAATGGCGGAAAACATCGCCGGTAATGGCAGTTTGCTGATTCACTTTGCTATAGTGGGTGCCGGCGCCTTATGTATTGCCGGTTTTCGGGCGATGAGTGGCGCACCACTCTCAACAGAGCGAATAAGGAGAACGAGCATGGCGGTTGCGATCTCGCTACCAAACCAGAAGGGAGGTGTCGGCAAAACGACCATTGCGCTTCACCTGGCTTGGCGATGTCAGGAGTTGGGGCTGAAAACACTCGGCGTCGACCTCGACCCGCAGGGCAACTTCTCGGAGAGCATGCTGGGTGCTGATGCACTTGAGCGCCTTGACCTGGAGGATCAGGTGTTGGACTCGCGGATCGAGAAGGAGGGCAAGGCAGGGGGGGGCGATGTCTGTCGGATGTCCTACCACCTATTCAGCGAGGAGCTTCCGGCCCCACTGGCGCCGTACCCGACCCAGCATGAAGGCCTAGACATCATCCCGGCTGCCATCAACGATGATGCGCTCGGTGTAGCGAATCAGCTTCCAATCGAAGCAGTGACTCGGCTGGCGGGTCACCTGGCCACGATCCGAGACCGCTATGATGTGATCGTTATCGATGTGCCGCCCGCCAAGGGGATCATCCACCTCTCGGGACTGATCGCATCCGACAAGGTGGTGTTGCCGGTCATGATGAGCGCCTACCCCATGAGAGGCGTGAAGGGCATGCTCGAAACCTTGAAAGAACTCGAGTCTGTCGGCAACAAAACCGATCTAGTGGGCGTATTGGTCAATATCTACAGCTCTCGCTCCAAAGAGCACCGCGAGGGTGTTCAGATGCTTGACGATCATTTGGGCTCGCTGCTGTTGCGTAACCAGATAGGCTACCGGGCATCCCTGGATACTGCCGTAGGTGAGATGCGCCCGGTATGGCGCATTGGTAGCGGCGCCGCACGCGATGCTGCTGCTCAGGTCAGGGGAGCCATCGAGGAGGTTATCGAGCGCTGCGGCTTCCGTGAGTTGATTCAGGCTGACCAGGAGGCCAGGGAGAAGGCGGCAAAGCTTCGCCAGAGGTCGGCCAAGGCATCCAAGGCGAAGAAATCATCTAAGCGTCGGTCGAATCAAGCTGCGTCACAGGAGGTGAGCTCATGAGTCAAAAGAAGGGTTTTGGTCTCCAGACTTCAAACTTGAGCGACCGGATCAAGTCGATCCCCATGACTGAACCTAACCCTGGGGACATTCAGCAGGTCAGGGTTGAGGACATCGTGGTGTTGCCCCAGGTGCGCGAGCGCTTCGATCCGGTTGCCTTGAGGAACTTGATGGAAGCCATCAAGCGAGATGGGCAGCGGCAACCTCTCGAGTGCTATTTCGAGGACGGTAAGCACTACTTGCTAACCGGGGAGCGTCGGTATCGAGCCGTGAAAAAGCTCGGCTGGTCTCTGGTCGAGGTCAAGATTCGGAAGAAGCCTGAACCGGCTGAAGCCATCTACCTTCAGATCAGTGAGAACGAAGATCGTGAGCCGTTGACTCGGATCGAAATGGCTAAGGCGATCCAGGCACTATGCGCGGGCGGTGAGCCCACGAAGCAGGTGGCCAAGCAGCTCCGCATCAATGAAAAGCAGGTTCCTCGATTCCGCACTGTCGGTCGCGCCAGTGAGCGTGTCCATGCCCTTTACGACGAGGGTATTGTCGATATTCGCTCCCTGGAGCTGATGGCGCATATTGATGAGTCCTGGACGGATGCCTTTGAGGAGCTTGCTCGAGCGGTTGTCAGCGGCGACGTGGGCCGTTCCGAGCTGGAAAGCATTTATGCACGCCTCAAGAAAGGAGAGGCAGTTGAGACGGTCGTCTCTGTCTCAACTCAGACGGCCGTTCCGGCGAATGAGGATCAGGGGGCGGTTGATCCGGCCAAGACTGATGGCTCGAATGACCCTCAGGCGGCCTCAGGGGTGCCAGAAGGTGCCGAGGCGCCCTCGAGGCAAGATGATCCCGCCAATCGCCAGGAGGGCGCCTCAGGGGGCGAGGAGGGCGGCAGTGCTCCTGCGCCTGGTAGCTCTGGTGACGCCCCCAAGGAGCCGAAGTCATCTGCAAAGCAAGACAAGGCAGGGATCAGCATCGACCATCATTACGAGCCGACTCACGTTGAATCCGACCCTGGGAGCATTGTCATCGAGGTGAAGGGTAAGCTCGACAATGGGGCGCTGATCAATGGCACCTTGCTGATGGATCGCGTGGATGAGCAGTCTGAGTACGTCTGGGTTAAGCCTGACTCTCAGGATGCACCAGCGGTAAAACTTCCTGCTAAGAAGGTGAAGGTGGTGTCGGTGACCGCCGTGTGAGTGGCGTAGCCACCAACGAAGCGGGCGGCCTAGAGGGCCGCCCGTTCTTTTTGTTGGGTATCCACGGATACACGACGCCAATGCTACCCCGTGCAGAGCAGGCCGCTATCGAGGATGTCCCCGAGGCGACCATTCCCGATGCCGTTCAGGTTCGTCAGGTTGCGGACATCACGCCAGGGGCGTGACTCGATGATGCGATTAGCTCGGGCGGTGCCGATGTGGGGAAGCTCGGCAAGCGTGCTGGCATTACTCCGGTTGAGGTCGATGCAGCTGTCATTCGCCGCGGCCTGGGAGGTGTCGAAGGAGTCACTGCTGGCGCGGGACAGGTTGAGTTCGCCTCCCTCGAGTACGACATATACCGGGGCGTGATCGGAGACGGTATCGCGGGCTTCTTCGTGGCTGATCCCGAGAATATCAGGGAACCGCAGGATGCCGGCCTCGGCGATCGGGAGGGCGCCGGGGGTGTGCCAGATATTATCGTAGAGGTTGGCGTATCGCCCATCACGCGGCGAGAGGGTGGTCGCCCCTTGGGTAATGGCGGGTGCGGCGCCGAGGGCTTTGAGGGGCTGCCATGCATCTCCGTCAGGGGCATAGTTGAAGTCCCCCATGAGCAAGCGCGGCGTGTCGCCGTAGACCTCGCCTAGCCACTGCCAGTAATCGGCCAGGGCGCGAATTTCTGGCGTCCGGTCTGACACGCTATCCCCGTACAGGATATGGACATTGGCTACGGCAAACTCTAGCCCTGTGGCCTTCTCGCGGAAGCGTGCAGAGAAGGGCTCGCGGGCATACTTGTCCCGGTTGTCGATGAACACCACGGCACCGTCGACGTACTCTACGGCGCTGTCACGCCACATCATCGTGTATGCCTCCTTGTAGCTGCCGCGACCGATGAGGTGACTGGTCATGTAGCGCCATTTCTCGCCTGTGCCACTGCTAACGGTTTCAGCCAGCTTGGCTACAGCGTCCTCGGACATGACTTCCTGTATGGCGACCAGATCGAAGTGGCTGATGACCTGGGCGAGCGCTGGGAAGTCTTTTGAGTCTCCCCATCCCAAGTGTTTGATGTTGAAGGATGATATGGAGACAGAGGACAGTGCGCTTGGGCTGATTATCAGGAAGAGAAGGAAGGGGATGAGCATCCTGGGGCGTAGCATTGGTGACTCCTTGAGGTTGCGAGAAGGGGCGACCCCCGACAGCTTCTACACTAGCCCATGCTATCCATAGTTGCAATGTTATAGCAGCGAGAGAACCCTTGTCGCCAATCCGTCTTGGCGTGCTGTGCTTATCATGTTCTTTGTCCCGCCGCTTTCCCCGTCCCAAAATGCCGCAAGGTGAGTGCCATACCAGCTCATTTTCTGGTTGCGAATATGGCCGGCGGCTTTACCAAAGCGCTCCCATTCCGCAGGTATGCGCCGGAGCGCAAGCCCACGGTTTATTGCATAGAGTTCGCCCAGCAAATCAGCCCCCCTTGCACCGCCACTCACGATCTCGATTGCCTTCCCTTGCTTCATGAGATTCACCAGGAGTTTATCGAGCGTCCGTTCGAGGTATTGGTAGTCCTTGAAGGTGCGAGTGCCGGCTACAATCAGGCGCACAATATCGGGTTGGCGTAGGGCTTCCCAGGTGCCGGGTAGAAGGACGTTGGGTGGTGCGTCGAGGCAGGCTTCACGGATGTCTGGCTCGCGATCATCCTCGGTATTGGCAAGGCCGCAGCCGATTCGGGTGAGCTGGAAGTGGATGTGTGACGCTTGACGGGCGTGCGCCTTGAAGGCTTCCAGCCCCTCCAGGATGGCCTCTAGGGGGAGAATGTTGAGTGTCTCGGACTTGGTGGGGATAGCATAAGCGTTCCCGGTAGGTCCTCGCCCAACGCCTGGCTGGGCGCCATGGTGCTGCATGGCGGATCGCGCACTCCCTCGGCCATGCCTGCCCGCGAGATTGGCTCCAAACACGAAAACAGGCTCGGGCGGAATGCGGTCACCCCATTGGCCCGACGCAATCTCTTCTACGGTGTGACCATGGCAGGGGAGGGGGGCGCAGTGACAGCCAAGAGATTTCCCGGGGAGCACCTGGCGTATCAGCCGCAGCAGCTCGGGCTGATGGGAGATCCACTCGTTGAAGGAGCCGATAACCTGCTCCCGGGTTCTCCCCTGGGACATCGGGAAGGGGTTGCCGAAACGGCTCCCTCTCCCGATATATACGTCCGCCTTGGTGTCCTTGACGTTGACTACGGTCACTGTGCCTCCGCGGGGCTCATGTTTTCTCGGCTGCGGCCTGGAGCATCAGGCGCTCCTGCTCCTCGATATTCTGCCGACAGAGCGCCTTGAGCCCGTCAGGGGCGCGATGCAACACGTCCAGCTGGGCAGCCTTGGCCATCAGGTAGGGGATTCCCTTGGCCCCAGCGCGACATCCGAGAGTGTGGATGTTGTCGAGAATGTCTGCGGCCTTGATGGTTTGGGCGGCTATCGGCGCCTCTGCGAGCAGTTTGTTGGTGCGCCGCATGTGCTCCCGGTTGGTCTCACCCTTGAAGCGCGTCGGCTTGGTGACGAAGCGAACCAGCTCAACCACAGGGGAGGGGAAGTCCTCGCGCAGTGCCTCAAGCGTGATTGCAGTGTCTTCCACTACGTCATGCAGCCAGGCCGCCGCGATTGCCTCGTGGTTGCTGTGCTCGGCATCCGCTTCAATAGGGGTGAAATGGCTAGCCACGAGGTTCGCAACCGCGTGAGGATGCTCGATATAGGGCGTGTTGACGTACTTCCTGCGCTGGCCCATGCCGGAATGAGCAGCGGTGGCATACATGCGCGCATGGCTGATCAAGGCCGACCCATGATGCTCGGCCTGATGAATGATTGCTTCCAGGGCGAGCTGAGTGGGATAGCGCATGCTTGTCTTGCCTGACGCGATCTCTCGCAGGGTTTTGGTCGTGACGCCGATGCGCTTTGCCAAGGCTTCTCTGGTTCCGCAGATGAAGGTGGCACGCTGGACAAGGAATTCCGCGAGATCAGGGGCATGTTCGGTCTGAGCGTTTATTTGAATCAGCATTCGAATTCCATCCCTAGTTGATAGGATGATTTTACACTCAGCACCCTGTCGTTTCAGCAATCTTTGTCGTTATATGCTTGTAGAGCATCTCTTTCCTGTAGCCCTTGGCAGCTTTGATTCTGACAAGGGGTATACCTGCTTTTTCGCAAATCTCATTCTTTAGTCGATCACGCCTCTTGACAGCTCTTTGATTGTGACTCCGGTCATCAAGTTCAATGACACTTAGCACGCGCATGGTCTCCGGTTCACAAATGGCGAAGTCAAAATGCATCCCGAATAGCTTGCGAAGCCCTTCATCACGACGCCTCGGGGAGCCCCCTTCGAGAGTGATAATGTCGGCGACTCTGGGCTTGATGGCGATTCGGTATTCACTGCCCAAGGCCCCGTCGAGGGCGTCGAGAAGAGTCATTTCAGCGCGTGACACCAGGGAGGGATGCGTCGTGTAGCGAGGTCGGGACGCCACCCTGATCGCAATATCGATCAGGGCATAGAGCAGGGCGCCCCCGGCAGCGTAGGTGTAGTAGTGCGGCGGGATTGCTTGCGCCTGGTCGACTGCCCACTCCAGTGCCATGCTCCCAAAGAGTTTGGCTTGCTCGATGAGAGCCAGCGCCAGGGTGTTGTGCGTTTCCTCACCCATGGATCAGCACTGTCGTACCGGGGCGAAGCCAGGGGTCAATTCGCTTGAGATCATCGTTCTTGAGAGCGAGACACCCATCGGTCCAGTCGTAGCGCTCATGGATTCTCGGGTCACGACTGCCGAGGCCGTGAATCCCGATGTGGCCGCCGAGGCTGGTATAGGCCGGAGTCATCCGCCCGCGCTGCTTGTCCCGCATGAAGCGGCGGTACTCGACAGGGGAGATGAGCCCGGTGGTGAGAGCCTCTTCAACGATCTCCTGGGTGGGATAGTTGATGCCGTAGAAGGTGTTGAACTGGCTCTGCCGGTTGATGCGCTCGATCTTGAACTCGCCCAGGGGCGTCATTCTGCTGCCTTTTAGGCGCACTCGCTGCGCCCCACTGTTGCCGATACCGACATGCGGGATGCTGGTTATCATCTCCTTCCCGCGATAAACGACCAGCTCTCGGTCGTACAGGTCGATTCTCACCCACACCTCGGCTTCCCCCACATCGGGCATCGGGATGCGTTTGACCTCCGAGATGAAGTGCTCCGGTAGGGTCATTCTATCCAGTGGCGTCATTTCATGGATGGGCGGGATGGTGGCAGCATGGCTGGCGCCTGAGAATGCTAGGGTGGCAACGATGCCTCCAAGAACCTTGCGTGCAGACCTGCGGCAGACCTGCGCATGTGGGGTAACTCCATTGTCTGGCTTTCTGTTTTGTGTGCATTTCCATTATACCCAACACGTTTCGCGGATTTGTCTTTTCGGGGAAGATGATCGTCCCTTTCACTGCGGGGGAGGCGCTGCGTGATATAGTCTGCTTGCATGCAATTAGAGAGGTTTCAGATGAAGACGTTTCCGCTTATCCCGCTGGCTGGTGCTGTAGCACTGGCGCTCTCCACTCATGCCCTAGCCAGTGAGGGCGATGGCGATGCAGCCGCCTCGAAGGTGGATGTCGACAAGCTGATGGCCGATGACTGGCAGAAGCCGGCCCCGATTCAGGCCCTTGAGCGTGAGGGGCTGACATTCCACGAGACCTTCGAGGTAGAGGGCAACCTGACCGGCTATGCCATGTCCATGCAGGGCCAGCCTGTCCCTGTGTTTCTGATGGAGGATGGCGAGCGGGCGATCATCGGCACCATGATCGATGGCACCGGGGCTGATGTAATGCAGGACCAGCTCAACCAGATCATCCAGGGGCCTGCTAATGAAGCCGCCTGGGAGCTGATGCAAGACCATCAGGTGGTCGTGGAGGGGGATGCTGACGCGCCCAACGTCCTTTACACCATCACCGATCCGAACTGTCCGTACTGTCACCGCATGTGGCAGAGCACCCAGCCATTGGTCGAGGCGGGTCAGCTTCAGGTGCGCCATATCATGGTGGGCATGCTGTCTGAGGACAGCTCAACCAAGGCAGCGGCCATCCTCCAGGCCGAAGATCCTGCGCAGGCGATGCAGGCGCATCAGACCGCTTTCGAAAACGGAGGCATCGAGCCTGCCTCGGAGATCGATGAGGATATTCAGGCGGTTCTCGACGACGGTATGAAGATCATGGAGGCTGGCATGGTGAGTGGTACACCGGCCAGCTTCTACAAGGACAGTGAAGGCACCATCCAGCGTATCGGTGGGGCCGTGCCGACTGAGGAGATAGAGGCCCGGTTCAACATCGAAGGATGAGCTGGACAGTCGGCAGAGGAGGGCGGGGAGTCGCGATTGCGACTCCCCGCTTTTTTTCAGCCTGCCGGGCGGCGAAGGAAGGTGGGGATGTCGAGCAGATCGTCGTCTGCCGGCCCCTTCTGTTTCGGTTCTTGTTGCTGCCGAGGCAGCGGGGTCTCGCGATACTGTGGCGGCGTCACCCTGCGTTGTCCGGAAGCACGCCTCGGCGCGGTATGGGGCGCAGCTTGCTGTGCATCCAAGCCAGCGGCAACCACCGCGACGCGGACTTCGTTGCCGAGCTCCATGTCCAGTGAGGTGCCGATGACTACGGTTGCCTCCTCCGAGGCGAAGGAACGCACGATCTCGCCAACCTCATTGAACTCACCGAGGGAGAGGTCAGGGCCAGCAGTGATGTTGACCAGCACGCCTTTGGCTCCCTCCAGGTCCAGCTCCTCGAGGAGCGGGCTGTTGACCGCAGCTTCGGCGGCCTCGCGTGCGCGGCTCTCCCCGGTGCCGGTGCCGACTCCGATCTTGGCACGCCCCTGGTTGGACATGACGGTGCGAACATCCGCGAAGTCCACGTTGATCATGCCAGGCGCTGTGATCATCTCCGCGATGCCGGCCACGCCACCCTTGAGGACATCGTTCACTGCGGTGAATGCCGACAGCAGGGAGGCGCTTTTACCCAGCACGGGGAGCGGCCGGTCATTGGGGATCACAATCAGCGAGTCAGTCACCTCGGCTAGCGACTTGATGCCTTCCTCCGCAGCGGCCTTTCGTCTGCCGCCCTCAAAGCCAAACGGGCGAGTGACGACAGCCACGGTGAGCATCCCCATCTCGCGTGCAATGCCCGCAATGATGGGGGCGGCCCCTGTGCCGGTGCCGCCTCCCATGCCGGCGGTGATGAACACCATGTCAGCGCCAGCCAACCGCGCCCTGATGTCGTCCTGGCTCTCCAGGGCAGCGTCACGCCCAATCTCGGGGTTGGCGCCAGCACCCAGCCCGCGGGTCATGCCGTTGCCGATGGGAAGGGCGATAGCCTGAGGGATGTGCTCGAGGGCCTGCTTGTCCGTATTGGCGCTGATGTAGTCAACGCCTTCCAGGGCATTCGATTCGAGCATGTGCTGGACGGTATTGCCTCCGCCGCCGCCAACGCCAATGACTTTAAGCTGGGCAGGTAAATCGAAGCGTGTGGTATCTGTGGAGTCGTCCATGTCAGCCCCTTACGGTTGATTGGTGACGATAATGTCTGTATTGGGGGCGATTTTATCAGATTCAGCCTTGATTTAGGCGGTTATGCAATTATCCGCATGACATGGTGCGCATACGGGGAAATGTACATCAATCGAGCTTGGCGTATCATGAGGGCCGGATAATCAACCAACACTGACTGACATGGGATAGCTGGATGCAAATCGCAGAACTCCTGGCCTTCTCGGCTGAGCAGAAAGCCTCTGACATGCACCTTTCGGCGGGGCTGCCGCCGATGATCCGTGTGGATGGCGACATTCGCCGCCTGAACGTGCCGGCGCTGGATGACATGACCGTTCGCAAGATGGTCTACGACATCATGAACGACAAGCAGCAAGGGGAGTTTGAGGCCAACCTTGAGTCCGACTTCTCCTTCGAGCTTCCGGCGGTGTCGCGCTTCCGTGTGAACGTCTTTAACCAGGGACGAGGTTGTGGCGCTGTTTTCCGGACGATCCCGGCTGAGGTGCTGAGCATGGAGGATCTGGGTATGGGCCAGGTGTTCCGGCAGCTCTCCATGCTGCCGCGTGGACTGGTGTTGGTCACCGGACCTACGGGTTCGGGCAAGAGCACCACCCTGGCGGCAATGATCGATTACATCAACGACAACCGCTATGAGCATATCCTGACCATCGAGGATCCGGTGGAGTTTGTCCATCGCAGCAAGCGCTGCCTGGTCAACCAGCGCGAGGTGCACCGTGACACCCACGGCTTCGCTCCAGCGCTTCGCAGCGCTCTCCGTGAAGACCCCGACATCATCCTGGTGGGTGAGCTGCGAGACCTGGAGACCATTCGGCTGGCGCTTACCGCCGCGGAAACGGGTCACCTTGTATTCGGCACCCTCCACACCACCTCGGCGGCCAAGACGATTGACCGTATCGTGGATGTCTTTCCCGGCGAGGAGAAGGACATGGTGCGCTCGATGCTTTCGGAGTCCTTGCAGGCCGTGGTGTCCCAGACATTGCTCAAGCGTGTCGGAGGGGGCCGGGTCGCGGCTCACGAGATTCTGGTGGCGACCTCGGCTATCCGTAACCTGATCCGTGAGGACAAGGTTGCACAAATCTACTCCTCCATTCAGACGGGCGGCTCCCAGGGGATGCAGACGCTGGATGCTTCGCTGGCGCGTCTGGTGTCCGACAACCTTGTGTCGCGGGAGGAGGCGCAGCGCAAGGCCAAGGGCACGCTGTAGAAACACAAGACCCTGCTATCGAGAGCAGGGTCCGAGATACTGTCGGGCGGGGCTTCCATCGGGGTCTCGCCCTTTTTTCGCCGCGCCTGAGGGCTACTGGGCGGCTTCACGCGCCAGCCGGTCGACAGCTTCTTTGTAGGAGATTTGCTCCCCCATGCAGAGGTTGTTCACGTCCTCGCGGCCCAGGATGCCGTGGCGAGTCATGATGACGTTGCCCTTGCTGAGCGCTTCTGCGACTGCCTTGTAGATATCTTCACACATGATCGTTCTCCTGCGGTGTTGGGGTCCTGTCTTAATACAGGGGTCAAAACGGTGGGTTTTGCGATACGGGCTCAGAAAAGCTCGCCGGTCGTGAAGCGCTCTACCTCGGGCAGCCGGGTGGCGACCGCATGCAAGGCCTCAGCCTTGTCCTTGTCGAGCGACTGAAAATGAGTGCGCGCGTCGGGGTCAGTGGCCACCAGGATGTCGCTGATATACAGCTCGGCATTGGAAACGCGCCCACAGGACTTGCACTCGTAGTAGGCCAGGCTGGCGCCGAGCTTGGTCTGTACGGCCTCGGTAGTGCGGGTTTCCCCGCCGCATTTGCACTGCATGGGGCTCTCCTTGTGGCGGTTGCCAGGGTGGGTGAGGGCGGTTGCCTCTCTACTCCACAATCTAGCGTATTTCGGTGCCTCCCTCAAGTCATATCTGACTAAAAGGCGGATGGCTTGGTATGCCGTGCGGTGCATTCTACAGGGCCTTGGCTGCCCTGTGGTTTCCCTATGGAGGGGGGCGACTCCGATATAGTGGTGGCAACAGAAATGCCAGGTCAGAGAGCGCGCCAGCGCTAGGGAGAATGTATGGCGATTGCCGCGACAGCAGCCCAGAGCGATCTTCAGGATGACTTTGCCGCCGCCCTGCGGGCGCATCTGGACGGCCACACGTTCTTGCGCGACACAACCATGGTGACAACCCCGGGCGAACTTCCCGAGTCGGTGCAGCGCTATATCCTTCGTGAAGGGCTCGACCCCACTCGCATCCGGGGCGTACACGCGGAGGGCCAGACCTATCTGGTGCTGGCGAATATCCCCGATCTGACGACCGGCGTCACGGTTGCCTTGCATGAGGCAGTCGGCCACCAGGGGCTTCGCGCTGTCCTGGGGGATGACCTCGATAGGGTCATGCTCCAGCTCTACGGGACGTTCCCCCGAGAGCACGACGCCTGGCAGCACACCGAGGAGCGTTACGGCTATCTGGACACCGGCACCACGGCAGGCAAGGTCGCCTTCGGGGAGGAGCTCTGCGCCCACCTGGCAGAACGAGATGAGCCGGTCAGCGAATGGGACATGGTGCAGGCCGAGATCCGCCAAGCGATTCGCGCCGACTTCCCTGAGCTTCCCATGACCGACCTGGACGTTCGTGCGCTGGTGCAGCGCAGCCGGGAATCTCTGATTCTTCGCCATGGCGCCCCGGAAGAGATCGAGGAGGTTCGTCAGCGCCAGCAGCGCCGCCAGAAGGCGGCTGGCGTTGTCAGGGACAGCCTCGCCCGCAACGGCAAGGGGTTGCCTGATGCCTTCTCGCTGGCGCTGTATCGAGATGGCAGCCGGGTCGTCAATGAGGACGGAATACCCTGTCGGCTATTCCATGGCGCTGGTGGCGAGGTCGATGCCGTCCGGCGTGGCTTCTGGGGCGTTGTCAGTCCCGACCTCGCCAACGAGTATGCCGAGATGCGCGGGGACCAGGGGGCGCCAGCCCAGGTCATCCCCTTTTATGCCAACATCCAGCGGCCATTCGATGGCGATGCCCTGAAGGACATTCGGGCAACGTGGGAGACCCCTGACGGGCTGACCCCCAAGGTGTTCGTGGAGGAGCTTATTCGGCAGGGGGGCGTCTCTGACCAGAAGGCTTCTGAGCTGAGGTCACTGGCGCACGACATAGCCCGCTTTGGCCGGCGAGAGGAGAGTGGCCCGACCTACTCGCCCCAGGACTTCTGGTACATGCCCCATTGGATGTTTGGTCTCAGGGGGCAGGCAGCCATCGAACAGGCATTCGAGATGGCCGGCTTTGATGGGGTGCGCTTCACCGAGCAGGGGAGCCTCACCTATGGGGCGTTCCATGCCGCCCAGGTGCACTTTCTCGACCAGGGGGCATCACCGCGTGGGTGGCAACCGGATCGTCACCACGGCGAAGGGCCGGTGACACAGCGCCAGCCGTTTCGTGACTGGTTTGCTGACTCGAAGGTGGTCGATGCACAGGGCGAGCCCCAGGTGATGTATCACGGGACCACTGGGGATATCACCGCCTTCAGCGAAAGGAAGATTCGCCAGTTTGACCTGGACGCAGATTGCAACGGCTTCTGGTTCAGCTCTTCCCAAGGCACATCCCCTGCCATGCAGGATCCCTCGAACATCATGCCGGTCTATCTCTCGGTGCAGAGCCCGGCGCCATACCCCTTGGTCGAACAGGTTTCACAGCAAGTCCGCCGCGACCGCAAGTTGCGCTCAGCGGCTCGCTCGGAACATGACGAGGTGCGCTACCGGCTCCAGGAGATGGGGTATGACGGGTTTGTGTTCACCGAGCCGACGCGGCTGAGCCAGGAGCAGCGTGAGACGTTCGAGGCGAAGGGTGAGGTGGCGCTGCAGACCAACCGCGGGAGGCAAATTCTGCTCCGGCGCGGGTCCTTCACGGTTCGCGAACTGCAGGACGTGGAATATGAGGTGGATGTTCTCTCCTACGAGACTCCCGAGGGCAAGAAGGGGAGCGTGAGCCTTGCGGAACTCCCTGACCTTGAGGTGTTGAGGAACCTCGTTGTGTCGGACGCCTTGCCGCTCTTCTCGGATCCCGACGATATGTTCGAGGTGATCGACCAAATCAGCGCCTTGCGGAATGGGGAGGTCGAGGCAGTCGGCGTTGCGGGGGTGACGCTCACGAAGGAGGTCGGGACCAGGACCTACCCTGACTTCGTGCCGACAGGCGAAGTGCGCGAGGTGGTCGACTTCTATGATGAGATGGTGGGCCACGTCACCGGCTATGAGAGCCTCGAGGACTTTGAGGAGATGCACAGCGAGCTGGTCGTTGTCGCCTTTCGCCCCGAGCAGATCAAGAGCGCCATTGGCAATCGTGGAAGCTTCCTGCGCTCTCACCCCGATGTGCGCTTTTCCGTAAGCGTTTCGATGGACCCGTACTCGGCCCCGGTGGAGCTTGCGGTAGAGGAAATCGCCAGGCTGGCGCCACAGGTGGAGGCCGCCTATGCCTCGGGTCATCATGAGGCTGCGGAGCGTCTCGATGCTCGCCTGGAAGCGCTTTACCAGCGTGTCGAGGATGGCTACCACCAGGCTGAGGAGGAAGGCCTGGCCGTGGATGGCATGGAGCTGGGCAAGGCGACGGCTTCCCGGCCTGGCGACGAAACCGATGAAGAGTCGAGTTTCGCGTTGGACCTGGGCAACCGGTATGCCGAGCTCTTCCATGGCCGGGAGGCGGCATGGCATTCCGCAGAGGACAAGGTGCAGATCCTCCGGGGTGTCGTTGAGGACTACTCACGCCAGTTCGGCGGCATGCGCGAAGGCGTTTCCGATGGCGAGATCCTGGCGGCTGGCGCGGAGGCTTATGAACTGCTCCGTGATCGGCATGCCCGGGGGCAAGGTGCCTCTCCGGCAGCATCCCCCGAAGAGGCCTTCTCACGCTGGTTTGGCCGCTCCGTGGCGGTGGATGACCAGGGTGCCCCGTTAATCGTCTACCGCGGCGAGCATGGCCGGGTATCGCCTCGCCTGCATTCCCGTTTCGGCCCCTCCTTCCAGTCACGCGCCGAAGCCCTGTCCTTCTCCAGTGCCGAGGTGGCCAGCGTCTACTCGCTTGAGCCCAATGATCGTGCCGACAGCGCGGAATACTCCCGCGTCACCCCAGCATACCTCTCGCTGCAGAATCCGGTGATGAATCGGCCGGACGACCCGTACCTCGAGATGGAGGATGTCATCGCTGCGATTGGCCGCACGCTCGCCACGCGGCTGGCGCGGGAGATGGCCGAGCACATCGAGGCAACGGACCACTGGCGGGATACCTATGGAGAGGACTACACCAGCGTCGCCGAGCTTCTCGAGGATGCCCCAGGCAAGCTGGATGATCTCTACCTCCAGGCCTACCCGGTCTTTGATGAGGCCCGCTACGTGTCCTGGTTCCGAGCGGCCGGCTTTGACGGTGCCGTGCACGGAGGTAGTGCGGTCTCGGCGGGAGTCGCGGAATACAAGGTGTTCTCCCCTGAGCAGGTGAAGTCCGTATTCAACCGGGGGACGTTCTCACCCCATGAGCCGGACATCCGATTGAGTGTGGCCCCGGAAGGGGAGCGCCCGGTCATGGATAACCCTGCCTTTCGCGCCTGGTTCGATGGCAGCCGCGTTGTCGACGGCTCGGGGATGCCTCTGGTCGTCTACAAGGGGATGCACCCCTATGACTGGCGTACCGAGACAGCGGAGAACCCGCGAGGGGAGGAGATCACTGCCATTGATCGCCCCACGCCGTTGCCGGCCTTCTTCGAGGATGACCCTGGGGTGGAGATCGCCGGGTTCTTCGGGGATCGCGACACGGCGAATCACTTTGGCACGGCCGCCACGACCAGTGGTGCACTCTATCCGGTGTACCTCTCATTGAAGGCGCCGTATGAAGTGGATGCCGCCGGCGCCCTGGCGGGAGAGCTTCAATTCGGGGCCACCGGCCAGGCGTTTCGCGAAGCGATGCGCAGCGACCAGTACGATGGCGCGATCCTTCACAACACCGGCGATGAGGGCACCGTCTACATCGCCAAGCGGGCAGATCAGATCAAGTCGGTGTTCAATGCTGGCGCATTCGACCCGGCAGAGCCTGACATCCGCCTGAGTCTGCAGGCAGGCGGGCTGACGCGGGGCGACCGGCTTACCCTGGATTACGCCCGGCGTGCGGTGGATTCCGGCTTCGATCCCACCCAGGTCAAGTCCGCCACCGGATGGATTCAGGGTGATGATGGCGGCTGGCGCTTCACTGCCCCGCAGTCAGAGGCGTTCGATCGCTGGTTCGGTGCAAGCCAGGTTGCGCACGAGGACGGAGCGCCCCGGGTGATGTTCCACGGAACCCTGGAGGACTTTGAGGCCTTCCGCCCGGGGCCGGATGAGTTTGGCATCCACTTCGGCACTGAAGCGGCGGCCGAGGAGATTCTTGAGATCAAGTCGATGGGGGAGCCTGGGCTTGGCCGCAAGGTTGCAGCCTACCTGGCCATCGAGAACCCGATTCGGCTCGAGGATCTCGGGGATTGGCACCCTGAGCTGGTAGTGAGCGCCGTTCGCAAGGCGGATCCCAGGGTCAAGGTCCCGGTTACCGATGCCGGAGGGGAGCGCTATTACGAGCCGGCGGATGTCATTGCCTCGTTGCAGGACGCGGGCTATGACGGGGTGGTGTACCAGAATGCCGCTGAGGATGTCGGCAATGACTCCTACATCGCCTTCCACCCTGACCAGATCAAGCCGTTGGCGAGCCTGGCCGACCCGCGCCATGCACCCGAGCCCTCTCGGGAGGAGCGCTTCTCGGCATGGTTCCGGGATAGCAAGGTGGTGGACCGTCGGGGAGAGCCCCTGACCGTCTACCACGGCACGGAAAATGACTTCACCGCCTTCCAGCGCAAAGGGCTCAACGAGGGGCACTTCTTCGCCCAGGACCGGCAGTTGGCCGAAGGCTTTGCCGGCCCGCTCGGCAAGGTGATGGATGCCCACCTGTCGATCCAGAACCCGGTGGACTTGAGGGATGACCCCGAGGCCTGGGAGCTCTTTCATGGCGGGGGGTACATCAAGGCGCTTGAAGAGAGGGGTCATGACGGAGCGATCCTGCATGAGCCTGCGGGTGATTTCTCCGATGGCACGGAGGTTATCTACGTTGCCTTCCGTCCGGAGCAGATCAAGTCGGCGTCCCAGAACCGTGGCACCTACGACCCGGACAACCCCGATATCCGCTTCAGTTTTGCCGGCCAGGTGGCGCGGAGTGCCGACCGCATACAGCTACACCATGCCCATGCCTGCCTGGCCGCAGGCATGGATGAGGAGCTGGTGCGCCAGGAAACGGGGTGGTTTAGGGGCGTGGACGGTGGCTGGCGCTTCGAAATTGATGACAGCCAGGCCTCGCTGCGTCCGGCGTTGCGGTCGCTGAGGAACGGCCCACGCGAAGCCGCTCGCATTGTCAGCTTTGACTACCGGGCCCACGAGGATGGCACCTACAGCGTCTCGCTGCGGCCAGAGGGAGCCACGTCGACCTCTGACTTCATTGACCTGGAGCACATGTCCGTTGGCCGGTTGCGCACTTTGCTCCCCTGGGGCGCGGTGGGGGCAATCACCGGGAACGAAGGTGTCGATGAGTGGGGCGGGCTGATGCCGGAGGCAGGGCTGACGGTTCGCCAAGAATTCGACTTTCACGGCCTATCGACCCTGCCCTTGGCCGAGGTGCTCGATCATGCAGACCTGTTTGCTGCCTATCCGAGCCTGCAGAGCCTCCCTGTTGAGGTGTCCCCTCGGCACGGTGCGAACGCGTCCCTGACGACATCGGGTCTTCGCCCTCTGTTCGTTACCCTGGGGAGGGCTAACAACCTCTCCAGCCTACTCCACGAACTGCAGCATGCCATTCAGTTCAAGGAAGGGTTTGCCCGGGGCGGGAGCGTTGATCGCATGCACGAGCAGGCTGTCACGGAGGCGGTAGCCGCCTTCGAGCAGGTAGATGCTGAGTACGGCCGGGCAGGGTTGGCAATTCCAGAGGTGCTGAGTGCTCATGCCGCCCTTGATGCGGCGCGCTTGGCCATCATGAAAGAGCTGGGCCTGGACTACCGCTGCAGGTCCGATCAGGCAGAGATGCGCCACCTACTCAGCGATCAGCAGCGGGATCGGCTCAAGGCTCTCAGGGAGGCCTACTGGGCTGCCGTCGAGGATGTTGGCGGCTTCGGAGATGAGCGGGTGGCCAATTTCGTGGATGCCGTCATGGAGCGCGAGAATGCCAGGATGGCGACCTCGATCTCCACGGATGAGGCCCTGGACCGTTATCGTCGACTGGCCGGCGAGGTAGAGGCGCGCAATGTCCAGGAGCGCATGCGGATGAGTGCTGACGAGCGCCAGACAACACCGCCGGAGGCCTCGGAGGACATCGTGAGGGGGCAGCAGGTGGTGCTGGTGCGCGACGGCATGATGGAGCCGAGGGATCTCAAACGCTCCCTATCAGGGCTGAGCATGGTCAACCGTGAAGCGGGGGAGGTGATCAACCTGACCCGGGCGGGGGAGACCCTGCAGGCAGTGTCCGATGAGCTTCTTGGGATGCTTGATGCCGCCGGCCACAAGGTGGGCTGGATGGATGGCGGGTGCCGGATTCTGGCAGAGGCCATGGTCAACTGGTCAGCAGGGGATATTCGGCTGGCAGTCACCGGCAGCAAAGAGAAAGGCGTCTCCCATGCCGTGGGGGCCATGCCGCTGGGTCCCGCCCCGGGCTCCATGGCCGTGCTTCTCGATGCCGATGGGGTGAGCGCGCCGGAGGACCTGGTGCACAAGCTCGAATCGCTGGAATCCAGCGGTGGCGAGCGAGTGCTGGCGCTTGGGGTGAGGGCCGAGGCATTGGCAGAGTCATTGCCGGCCGATCCTGCGCTGTCAGCGCGGCTGAGCCGCATGCTGGAAATGAGGCTGGGCCCATACAGCAAGTGGAAGGAGGTGGTTCAGGAAGAGGTTGCCGAGCTGGGGTATCCGTTGACTCTGGAGGCCGCCATTGAGCCGCAAGGAAAGCAAGGGATGGCGCCACACAAGGCGGCGCCGTCCCTGGGTATCTAGGCTGTGTCCTCCAGGCGCTTGATCACCTTCCGGCATCGTCCGCAGGTGAGCTCGCGCAGAGGCGTGACGGTGTTGCTGATGGGGTCTCCCTCTACCCCATGTAGGCCGCAAAGGGTGCTTCCGTTCGACAGCTCGGGGTCATTCCACATCGGATGCGCTCGGGCCAGAACCACATGGGTCGTCTCGGATCGGTCGCTCACGTTGGCAACATACGCCGGGGCGTCTAGCCCCAGCACCCGGTCGACACGATGGTAAGGGGATAGGCAACTCGGGATGTCTGTGTTCTCCGGGGAGCGTGTCGAGGAGAGTTTGGCAATCGCGACTCGGAACATCTCGCACTGCTGATCGCTGATGCCCTCCATCGCCAGCCTATTGTCGGCTTCATCCGTTTCGGGGTCGACATGCCTGATGGGGGCGGTGGGTATCTCGTGCATAGACCAGTTTCCAGGTGGTTGGCTGGGCGCCGCCACTCCTCGAGTGGCGGCTGATCTCGTGTTAGTCGATGTCCGGGTGGGCCAGGACGGTATCGAACGGGAGCGAGTTGTTTGCCCCCATCACCTCCACTCGATTGATCGAGATGCCTTGCGACTCGAGATATGGCGCAAGGGTTGGGTCGGTGTCGTGCTCGTAGGTTGCGATGTCCGCGATGTTCAGGTCACCGCAGCTGTTATCCCAGGCTTCTCGACCTTCGGGAGTTTCTTCGATCCATTTGGATAGGGCCTTGTCCAGAAGGCCAAGAACTCGCTGTTCCGGGCTCTCGCCATCTTCTCCATGATATACCGCCTGAATCGCCTTTTCGGTGGTAAGGAAAAGGTGAAGCTCGGCAGTATCGGTCACCTTGAGCCCTTCATTGCGGGCGAAGAACAGCAGCATGCCCATGTGGATGTCGTTGCTCATTTCTCTCTCCATTGCGGTTGCTAGGTGAGTGCGGCGGTTGCCGCGGGTGGTGATGAAGCGGCAGGTGCTCAGAGCTCGTACTGAATGAGATACGAGGCAAGCTCGGTGACTTCTTCCTGTCCGCCCCTGTCATCGGTGCAGACCAGCTGACCGGTATCGTCGCGGTAGTCGATGACGAATTCTGACCCTTCGATTTCCTCAAGCGTGAGGCCCTGTTGTTGAGTCACAGCATCCAGCATGTCGGCCTGGCTGTCGAAGTGCTGGCACCCGGCATACGGGGCGCCTTTCATGTCGACGCCTTCGGCAATGATGAAATAATGGCCATTTGGGTTGATGATGAAGCGCATGGTGATTCTCCGAAGCGTTGGGGGAGTGCGCCGTTTTAACGGCGCCCAGGCGTATCAGGCAGCGAGTTTCTGGCTGTCCTTGATGTCGCGAAGCGTCTGGGGCTCAAACTCCAGATCGAGTTCCACGCAGGGGAAGTTCTCAGCATCTGGGAGACATTCCGGGTCGAATTCATCATGATGGCCGGCCAGGTAGGCAATGCTGATGTAGCCCATCTCGGCACCGTAGCCGTGGCTGGCGAGACCGTATGCCTGAAGCGTTCCGTCACCGTCCATGTCCTTCTCGGTGATCCAGTAGTCCTGGCCACCAATAAAGTAGTGGAGGTAGGCAACGGCATCATCGCCTTTTCCATCTTGCTGGTAGGTCGCCGGCATGTCGGCAATACGCGAGGCAATTTCAGCGATCTTGCCTTCGAAGTAGGCAGACTCTTCTCCGGCCAGGCCTTCAAGTATGGCGCCCAGCTGGCTTTCGGAAAGGAAGGGGCGAAGGGTGACAAGTTGTGCGCGGAGGTTGCGGGACATGCTGTTTCTCCTGTAGCGGTTGCCGGGAGATGAGGCGGTTGCCTCATGTGCTATTCAGATTAGCATAGAGATAGCAGGTTGGCAAGAAAAAGCCCCGGGAGAAGCGGTGGCTTCTGCCCGGGGCGAGTCCTGCATGGTTGCGTTTAGAAGGTGGTGCCGATGGTGAACATCACCGCATGATCGGCCTTGGCCTCCTTGTCATGACCCGGTTGGTCCATGCGCAGGAACGAGGCCTTGATGTTGTCGATGTGCTTGGTGGAGGT
>Ga0075011_10000422_pt1 | contig 22403 bp, 22 predicted proteins | sample TARM_MetaG_T_14_FD_72354 | JGI IMG/M metagenome (GOLD analysis project Ga0075011, IMG submission 72354) | Freshwater microbial communities from Pennsylvania, USA, analyzing microbe dynamics in response to fracking - TARM_MetaG_T_14 | ecosystem: Environmental > Aquatic > Freshwater > River... | reverse complement strand
CTTCCAGCTCATGACGGAAAATACGGATACCTGCCCATTTGATAAATGAGACCAGCCAGCAGATGCTATCTGCCGATAATATCTCCCGTTTAATCTCCGACTCCATCGACAAACCCGCATTGCTGCCGCAGAACAGCTCACTTTGCGTCAGACCGGTCAGAGGGAAAATATCCTCGGCATATTGCTTTAAATTGGCTGAGATGGGGTTATCCAACTGGTAGAGCGCTGTCAGAATTTTTCCCTGACTATCGATGAGGTTCTCGCCAATAAAATCTGGGTCCTGTGTGCGATCTTTTAGCCAAAGCAATAACTGGTTAGCCAGCTCAATCTGCCGTTGCAGCTGATCCTCTCCAGTGACCGAGCCCACCGCATATTCCAAAACCCGGCTCAGAAATCGCGATAACCAGACTGCCGCTTCGGCAGGTTCAAGCTGGCGTTCCCCTACGTAAAAGCGCTCGCGGTCGAGTCGAGATGTCAGCAGTTGAGTAATGAGTTGTTCATAAATACCGCATTGTTGCATCGCACACTGGCCTTGAACGTTGTACATGAGGGTGGCGAGAAGAGTATCATTTTTTCCAACCAAATCAGTAAGCTGTTGTCGCCTGTTACTCGTTTGAAAATCGCCACGGTTTTCGGTAATACAGCCCGGCAGTGACAACCACAGGGAGGTGGTGATGGATCCGGTTTCTTATCTTTTTTCGGCCTATCTCAATCTGGTACAGCAGCAGGTGTCGGATCACTACGGCACAGAGCCCAAGACGCTGGTGGTGGAATATGAGGGGGAGCAGGTGCCCTTTGCCTTCCAGTTCTGGCAGATCCAACCCAAAAGCGTCTGCCGTCCCTACGAGCAAGATGTGCGGCGCTTTAGCCAGTGCACGGTCAAGGCGTCCGCCCTGTTTCACAAGTTGTGTGATGACCTGACCAAGCAGGATGACAGCAGCTGGCAACTGCCCAAATTTCGCACCATGTACTGCTCGGCGGCTATCAGCTATCGGCCAATGATTGCGGAGATTGGGGATGCCAAACAGAGTCCGGCCAAGCTGGCGGAGCGCGCCTGCAATCAGGCGATTCTGGCTGCGATGGACAGTGACGATGAGACCTTACTGGCCCAGCGCGACAAAGCGTGTGCCGCGGTGCAGTGAGGCGGATTTATTTGGCAACATACTCACTTGGCTTGTCTGTGCGTGCCACGACACACATCAGCTCCCCTTGCCGGGTATGATGGGGTTGCCCACGGTTGTGGAAAGCGTCGGGCATTCATGGGCATATGCCTGCTACATCGGCCAGATCACCACCAGGAGGAACCATGATCAACCATATCGACCATCTGGTATTGACGGTGAGCGACATAGAGCGGGCCGTCGCGTTTTACAGCTCTGTGCTCAACATGGAGGCCATCACCTTTGGCAAGGGTCGCCGGGCGCTGCGCTTTGGCAACCAGAAGATCAATCTGCAACTGCCGGGGCAGGAGCCGCGCAACCGGGCGCAGGTGGGGGCGGGGGATCTTTGCCTCATCACTCGCTGGCCGCTGGCACAGGTCATCGCCCAGCTTGCCAGCCACGGGGTGGCGATAGTCGAAGGGCCGGTGACGAAAAGCGGCGCCTGCGGGCCCATCGAATCCGTCTACTGCCTGGATCCGGATCAGAACCTGGTCGAGATCAGCCGCTATCCCTGATGGCGCGGTCTTATCCCTGCCGGCGAATGCTGTGGGCCCTGCCATGGCTTGGCCCCGTCAGACCCTATCGCAATCAGCCGCCTCTGGAGGGGGGATGACGCCCCTCGGCTGACGGCTTGCGCTGACTGTCGGCCGACCGCCCTAAAAGGGCGAGTCCGGCGTATCCGCTTCATCCAAGAACGTGTCTATGTCGGCCCGATAGTCGGCATCGCTGCGATCGTTGCCGACCTGTGCCGGCTGCTCCATGGCCGCCGACGGGGGCTGGGTTGGCGCCGCCAGTGTCTCCATGACCCTCTCTTGCAGATAGGGATAGAAGGGGTTGGAGGAGGTGCGGGTGAGGGCACCTGGATTGACGATCAACATGCCGCGCTCCCCGCGCAGGGCCAGCCCGCCCAGGTTGATACCGTACTGGTTCATCTGCTCCGGGCGCGGCGCCATGCCGTAGAGGGGATCGTCCATGGGGAAGGGCAGCGCCACGTGGGAGAGGGAGTAGATCTCCTTGGGGTAGTCGATGCCAAGGGGGCGAACTTGCTCGAGCGTGCTGCCTGCGACCATCGTTTTTGCCTGGGTCTGGGGGCTGGACGCCGCCTCGTTGCCTACCACCGTCAGCGCATAGGGCTGGGGCTGGCTCGGCAGCAGATGGCTCAGGGCCAGCTCGGAGGCTGTGTTGAGCAAGGGGCCGAAAACAGAGCCGCGATTGATGTCGAACAGCACCAGCTCGCTGCCGTTGGCCGGCAGAAAGTGATAGAGATCTGCGATGATGGAGCGGGTACTGACCGTGTAGTCCATCACCGACTGGAAGGTGAGTGCCGGCGGGAAGGCCGCCAGTTCACCGCTGATTGCCAGTTGGCGCACCTGCTGCTGAATGGCGTGGGTCAGCCGGTAGGATTGACGTGCCCCGTTGACCGGGAAGGAGTTGTATTTGAACGGGTTGAATTCGGGCATGATGCCAAGCCAGGCCGCGTTGGCAAAGGCGGGCAGCAGGGCGGGCACTGCCTTCAATCCGGCGAAACGGGCAAAGCGGGTCACCCCTATCATGGGGGAGATGAGCACCAGCCGATCCGGCCTTGCCAATGTCCCCGTTTTGTCTTCCAGCGCATCCAGCGCGTATTTCACCGCCAGCGCGCCACCGTTGGAAAAACCCACCAGATGCAGCGGCAGCGGGCCCGGGGCTTGTGCTCTAGCCTCGCGCACCGCCAGTCGCGTCGCCGCCAGCCAGGTCTCCCACGCCATATTGACCAGCCCGGCGGGCACTGTGCCGTGACCGGGTATGCGCAAACCAAGGGCGATAAAGCCCCGCTCGCGATAGCGCTGGGCCAGGTGGCGCAGGCTGTATGGGGAATCTGTCAGGCCATGCAGGAACACGGCTACCCCTTTTACCTCGCCCTCGGGGCGCAGCAGGTAGGAGCGATTCCAGTCGTCTTGAAAGCGGGCAGGGTTGATGGGCGAACCCTGATAGTAGCGATTGCCCGCCAGCTGTTGCTCCGGCGGCGTCTTGGCGACAACCTCCTGTTCCACCAGATCGAACAACTGTTGCTCGCGAGCCAGATAGGCTGGCCAGTCGCTGCTATCCAGTTCATCGGCGCTGAGCTCGGGGGGAATAAAGGTATGCCACAGCTGCAGCGGCACGGCCTGCCAGGCGAAGTAGGCGATTACCCCCCAAGCGACCAGCAGCGCAAGCAAAAGGGTCAGAAGAGAGCGGCGAAGGAGGCGACGGGTACGAGCCAGCATGGTGTGATCCCTGGACGATGGCGGTCGGGGCGAACCGCAGTCAAGCTGGCTCGCCGTGTCTGTCTGAGCACTTCAAACCTTGAAGTAAGGCTTAAAGCCTAATGTAAACAAGGTGATAAGTACAGGTGGCGGGTTCTGGTAAAGACCATGAAAAGACGGCAGCCCATGGGCTGCCGTCTGCTGTTGCACGTCGTGCTCAATGCTTGCTGATGGCACATCCTTGCCGGGACTAGCAGACTCCCTGCGCCAGCATGGCATCGGCCACCTTGACGAAACCGGCGATATTCGCGCCGCTCTCATAGTTCACGTGGCCCTGCTCCTCTTCACCGTAACGCACACAGGTGGCGTGAATGCTGGTCATGATCCCCTTGAGGCGGGCATCCACCTCCTCCCGTGTCCAGGAGAGGCGCTGGGCATTCTGGCTCATCTCAAGCCCGGAGGTGGCGACGCCCCCTGCATTGGCCGCCTTGCCTGGGGCAAACAGCACCTTTGCCTCATGAAAGACCTTGATGGCGGCGGCGCAGCTCGGCATGTTGGCGCCCTCGGCCACCAGCTGTACGCCGTTGGCCACCAATTGTCTGGCGTCCTCTTCCCCCAATTCGTTCTGGGTGGCGCAGGGCAGCGCTATCTGGGTTGGCAGGTGCCAGGGTGTGCGGCCACTGAAAAACTCCAGCCCCTGATCATGGGCATAATCGGCGATACGCTGGCGTTGCTCGTTCTTGAGCTCCATCAATCTGGCGAGCTTGTCGGGGGTGAAACCGTCAGGATCATGGACTGTGCCACCCGAGTCGGAGGCGGTGATCACCTTGGCACCCAGCGCCATCGCCTTCTCGATGGCATATTGCGCCACGTTGCCGGAGCCCGACACAGAGACAGTCATGCCCGCCAGCGACTGGTCACGGTTGGCCAGCATGGCCTCGACAAAATAGAGCAGGCCGTAGCCGGTGGCCTCGGGGCGAATGAGGCTGCCCCCAAACGAGAGCCCCTTGCCGGTGAAGATACATTCGGCGCTGTTGGTGAGCTTTTTCATCATGCCTGCCATGTAGCTCACCTCGCGCCCGCCCACCCCGATATCGCCGGCAGGCACATCGGTATTGGCCCCCAGATGACGGTAGAGCTCCAGCATCAGCGCCTGACAAAAGCGCATCACTTCCCCCTCGCTCTTGCCCTTGGGGTCAAAATCGCTGCCGCCCTTGCCGCCACCCATGGGCAGGGTAGTGAGGGCGTTCTTGAAGGTCTGCTCAAAGGCGAGGAACTTGAGCACAGAGAGATCCACTGAGGGATGAAAACGCATGCCCCCCTTGAAGGGGCCGATAGCCGAGCTGTGCTGGATGCGATAGCCGCGATTGACTTGCACCTTACCCTTGTCATCGACCCAGCTTATCCGAAACTGGATCAGTCGCTCCGGCTCCACCAGCCGCTCCAGCAGGCCCTGTTGCAGGTAGCGGGGGTGACGTTCCACGTAAGGCCAGATGGAGGCAATCACCTCGCTCACTGCCTGAATAAATTCCGGTTGATGGGGATTGCGGCTGGCCACCTGGGCCAGAAAATCCGCCTGGGATAGGGAATGACTCATCTGTAACTCCTGTAGTGAATGATGAAATTGGCCTCTTGCCAGAGAAAAGCGCATGCCGTGCATCCAAATTTATGATTTGTGTTGGGGATGAATGCGGACAAAAATTCTATCTTGTACCGAGTTTGCCAACGATTGTTGGATTAGCCGCCGAAAACGACAGAATGCAGACAGGGTCATGGCAAGATAACTCGCGCAGATTCGAATCTTTTTATGCGTTTTTATTTAATAAATAGCAAGGTGCTTCTTTATCAGATGTGGCGTGATGGCAAGCTGGCTGCATATTGTGTGAATGTTACATGCCCGCGCCGAGCGCCGTTTTTCTGTCCGGCCTGCGACCGTATTTTGTGTTTTTTTCTCAGCCCTCTGGATCCTGACCCCGTTGCCTGGTCCGCGTTATCAGGAAATGGGCTTGCGGTATGAGGTGATGAGAGTGGGATCCAGGTACACAGGACCGGAGTGGGTGACAAGTATCCGGCGTGCTGGACGGGGCAATATGCTACTGTATCAGCGTTTTTTGATGGTTAAGCTGGCCTTGGCCTTTTTGAAGATGGAATGGTATGCAGAACTTTGACGAAGTGAACCGGCTGATGCAGCAAACAGCCTCCCCGACGATGCCGGCACCGGCAACCGTGCAACTGGATGGGGCTATCAGCCTGTGGCAGGTGACTCATGCTGGCTAATGAATCCATGCGCCTGAACAAGTACATCAGCGAGAGCGGCATCTGCTCGCGCCGCGAGGCCGACCGCTTTATCGAGCAGGGCCAGGTCTTTATCAACGGCAAGCGGGCCGGAATAGGCGATCAGGTGTTTGCCGGGGATCTGGTCAAGGTCAATGGTCAGGTGATCGAGGCGCGGGAAGCCGACAGTCTGGTCTTCATCGTGCTCAACAAGCCGGTGGGCATAGTTTCCACCACTGAGGCGGGCGAGAAGGATAACATAGTCGACTTCGTCAACCACAGTACCCGCGTCTTCCCCATAGGGCGGCTCGACAAGGACTCCCAGGGGCTCATCTTCCTGACCAACCACGGGGATCTGGTCAACAAGATACTGAGGGCGGGCAACGATCACGAGAAAGAGTACCTGGTGACCGTCGACAAGCCGGTGACCGACGATTTCATCAAGGGGATGGGGGCCGGTGTGCCTATCCTCGGCGCCGTCACCAAGAAGTGCAAGGTGAAGAAAGAGGCGCCCTTCGTGTTTCGCATCACCCTGGTGCAGGGGCTGAATCGCCAGATCCGCCGCATGTGCGAACACTTCGGTTTTGAAGTGACCAAGCTCGAGCGCATTCGCATCATGAACGTCAGCCTCAAGGGGTTGCCGGTGGGCGAGTGGCGCGATCTGACCGACGATGAGCTGATCGAGCTGTTCAAGCTGATTGAGGACTCCTCCTCCGAAGTGAAACCGGCCAAAGGCGACAAGCCCAAGGTGGCCAAAGCCGCTGTTGCTCAAACCGGCAAAGCGGCGCAAGGCAAAAAGCCGCGCCGCGATGATGACCACGAGATTGGCGGCCGCCCCAATGTGCCGGGCCCGGAAGCCTTCGAGAAGAAGATCCCCGTGGGCAAGGGGGCTGTTGGCAAAGGCGGCGCAGGGAAAGCCGCCGCGGGCAAAGGCAGTGCAGGTAAAGGGGCGCCCAACAAGGGCAGCAAACCGGCCGCAGCCAAACCGCGCGCCGGTCAGTCCGGCCGCCAGAAGAAGGGGCGCTGAGGCGCAATCCTGAGCGGCGTCAGCCTCCCCTTGTTATCCCCCAAAACACCGGCCTCAGGCCGGTGTTTTGGTATCTGCATACAGGGATTACAGCTCGTCGCGGGGTGTGGTGACGTAGTCAGGTAGTGTGCTGATAGCGCGCTCCTCTTGTAACACAGTGGCAGGATCAAGGTTTCCACCCACATTGCGCGGATCCGTCGGTATGGTGGAGGGGATCACCACCGCCTGCTCCGCCAGGCGCCATCCCAATATGGTTTCGAGGCGTCCACCTTCTTCTTCCGGCCCTGTGATGGAGTTCAGTTGCAGCGGCAAGGGATGCCCAATCAGGCGACTGACCTCATCAACGGCATCAGGGGACGCCAGTGTCAACGAAGTGGCATAGAGACGGGGCAGGGCGGTACGGGGAACATAGACCCGTAACAGGACGCCATTGCGGATCCGTCCCCGCTCATCTGCGTCCTGATCCTGGGCGTAGCCATAGGCGAGGGCAGGATCTCCTGCGACATAGAAGCCTTGCCAGGGGGCTATCGAGGATTGATCGCGCTCGTGAACACCTTCAAACACTATGCTGTGGGCCGCTTCGATAAAAGTGCCGTGGTAGCCGACAAAGGCGTAGCCACTGTCAATCAACTGTTGATGGGCCTGGTTTAGACGGGCCATCGACCAATTCTGGGTGCCAGCCGTTGTAAAACGGACGCTCTCCCCCTCACCCAGGAAGCTGGCACCATTCGGATAATCTCGCTCTTGCAGGGCATTGGTACTGTCGGCCGGAGAAAGGCAATTGAGATCTGCAGCCGGACAGGTGAGATTGACCACATCTGCGCTGGCGGCTTGCTCTTGAGTATTGTCTGCATGCTGTCGGGTAAAGGCGTCACTCTGGGCGGCGGCCATGGTCAGGGCCAGTCGCGCCTGGGCCGGGTTTTCCCGAATGGCTTGTGCCAGCTGCCCTCGGGGGGTTGAATCCTCCTCGGGAGTGGTATGGCTCAGCGCCTGGGCAATCACGGAATCAAGCTGGGACCATGGCAAGCGTGTCAGGACATAAAGGGTGATCAGATTGTGGACCGGGTAGCCGCATTGGCTCAGTTCTTCCCAGCCTCTGGGTTGACGACTGCGCGCCAACGCTTCGAGCGGAATGGCACACACCTGATGGGTGGTCAGGGCTGCCAGGCTGTCGGCCTTGGCAAAATGGAGGCGATGGCTGATGGCGGTAGGGACAATATGGGTGTCGTGAGAAGCCGGAGCCCCAGCCAGTATCCGATAAACCTTGCCTTCCCAGGTATCACCCAGATTACAGCTGCGTTGAGATAGGTAGTTGTAAACCGCATCCAGCGGGTCCAGGAGGCAAAGCACCTTGCCGGTATGCCACTCGCTCCAGCGCTTTTGGCGACTGTGATGGGTCGGCGCGGCCACGAAGCCGACTCCCGCAGCGCTGAGGGTGAGTGTGCGGTTGACTTCGTTGTTTTCAACATGTCTGACATAGAGTGTCGCGTTTTTTGCCATGTTGCGCAGCAGAGCGTCACTGACTTCGATGCTGTAAATGGGGGATATATGGCTGATGTCGGAGCCTGCATCCAGTTCATGGAAGAAGACCTTGATGCTGGCGGGCGCTTCATCCCCGACGGGCACCAGCCAGTGCAGGGACCAACTGCCCTTCTCCTGTCTGTGGTAGCTGTAACTGCGAGGCTCCTTGCCTGCGGTGGCGCTGGTTAGCGTGATGCTCGAGCCATCGCTGCGCAGGGTCAGGGCATTGTCGATGGCGAGTTTGAGGCTGTTGCTTCCTTCACCCAGCACCATGGAGTAGTGCAATACGCCTTGTTCTGCTTGTTCATCAAGCAAAGTGGAGAGATCGAGTTGGCTGGATCTGACACCTTGGCCAAGGTCCAGGTTGCAGCGGGTTGCGCACTCCTGCCACAGATTGAATGACTCTTCAGCCATGGCCGGTGAGATGACACCGCCTAACATGGCCAAGCCACTGAGTAGAGAAGCCCATTTTGTATTTTTCCGCATGTTTTTACCTTCTGGTGATATCAGGGCCACTGGTGTGTGGCGTTGTCTTCCTTGGTGAATACGACATCATCCCTGCCAGACGAAATGAGAATTATACTCGTCTGAGATCATCACCATAACGGCCCATAATGCTGGGGCAACCCTCCATATGGGGTCGATTAATGTGTTTAAAATCAATGTGATATGAAATCACTTGTTGATGATTTACACAGCTGGCAGTGGTGAAGGGCAACCGCTTTGTCAGCGAGGAAGCGGGCAGGCAGGAGACATCCTCACCCGGTCGGGGTGAGGATGTGATGACGCAGAAGGGTCAATTGACGGTGACGTGGTTGGGGGCCGGCTTGGCCAGCCCCATTACGCTGGGGTAGTGGCGGGGATCCAGGCGCAGCACCAGCAGGCTCATCAGCGCCAATCCCCCCAGTTGCCACTGCCAGGCGGCCGCGAAGTCGCCACTCAGATGATGGAGGCGGGCCGCAACCCAGGGGCCGGTTGCCGCCAGCATAAAGCCGAACCCCTGCATCAGGGCGCTGAGGGTGCCGGCGCGGCGTGGGTCGGGCAGGTGATCCAGCGCTATCACCATGATGAGGGAGAAGCTGCCGCCAAGCCCGGCGCCGCACAGCATGCACCAGAGGATGGGGGCGGCTTGTGGGGCGAGCCAGAGGCCGCCAAATCCTGCTACCTGCATGATGATGGCAAGGCCCATCCAGAGGCGGCGATCTGTGTTGCGTGCCGCCAGCAGGGGCAGGCCGAGACCGCTGGCGGTCTGGGCCAGTGCCAGCCAGGCCACCAGCTCGCCCCCTTGCTGGGCGCTCCACCCTTGCGCCATATAGGCGGGCGCAAGCCAGGCGACGACTATGCCGTAGCCGCTGTTGATGATGCCAAAGCAGCCGATCAGCAACCAGCTGCGGGGCAGGGTGATCAGCCGCTGCTCACCGTGTGGAATAGCCACCACGGCGGCGCTTGGCAGGCGGACTTTCCACGCCAGCCAGACCATGGCCAACAGCACCGGCAGACTCCACAGGGCAAGCGCCTGCGACCAGTCTAGGCTTGCCGCCAGTTGCGGGGTGAGGCTGGCTCCCAGCGCTCCGCCCCCCATCATGCAGGCCGAGAAGATCCCCATCACCAGCGGCACCTTGTGGGCGAAGCTCTGCTTGATAAGGCCGGGCAGCACCCCTTGCACCAGCGCCGAGCCGAGGCCACAAAGCGCCGCGCTGGCGATCAGCAGGGCGCCGCTTTGGGCATCAAAGCGCATGGCGTTTCCCATCCCCAGCAGCAAGAGAGCGGCCCCCAGCAGTTGACTTGGACCCGTGAGGCGGCGCAGGCCAGGGGTGATCAGCACGCCGACGCCGATGAGCCAGAGGGGCAGCAGGGTGAGCCAGGCCAGGGTATCCATGCCGAGGCCAAGGCGGTTGTCTATCGCTTGGACCAGCGGCCCTATGGCGGTGAGAAAGGGACGCAGATTGAGGCCAATCAGGATCACCAGCACCAGCAGGGCCAGATCCTGCTTGCTGTGGTGCAGGGTGCTGGCGGGCAGGTCCTTACTCATGGGCTGGTTCCGCCTCTGAGTTGTCTCCATAGAGCGCGGCGGCGCCGAGGGAGACTGGCAGTTTGATGAGGGGCAGAGGTGGCGGGCTGAGGGGCAGTCGCAGCTTGTCATAGCTCGATGTGCTGTCAAAGCCGAAGGGGGCTGCATCATGGTTATCAAAGGCGTAATAGACGGCGCGTATGCCGTTCATCACCAGCGCACTCAGGCACATGGGGCAGGGGTGACCGCTGGCATAGACGATGGCGCCCGCCAGCGGCCCGGATTGGCTGGCCTGGCGCAGGGCTTCCAGCTCCGCATGGCGGGTGGGGTCACCCTCCAGATGCATGGCATTGACGGCGCTTGCCACCAGTCGGTCATTTTGCACCAGCAGGGCTGCGAAGGGGCGACCTCCTCGCTGCCGATTCTGCAGGGCCAGTTGCAGCGCCTGCTCCAGCCACTCTGGATGGGAAGGGGCCGTGAGGGCGGTCAGCGACGAGACAAGGTAGGAGCCTGAGGGCTCGGCAGGAGAGTGGGGCATGAGAGAAACCTTGAACCTATGGGGGAGCAGACCAGCCTAGTGGTGCCATCAATCATTTGGAAATTAAATGATAGAATGACATCCAGTAATTTTGTAAATGGAGAATGCCATGCTGGATCCCCTGTTGCTGCGCAGCTTCGTTGCCATCATAGACACGGGCAGCTTCACCCGTGCCGGTGAGCGGGTGCACCTGACCCAGTCCACCATCAGCCAGCAGATACGGCGCCTCGAGCAGCAGCTCGGCTGCCCGTTGCTGGACAGAAGTGGTCGTCAGGTGGTGACCACGGCGGAAGGTGAAAAGCTGTTGGGGCTGGCCCGCCGCATTCTGGCGCTGCTGGCAGAAGCCGAGGCCCAGGTGACAGAAGCGAGCCTGCAATTGAGCCTGGGGGTGCCGGAGGATTTCGCCGCCGGCGCCATTGCCCCCGTGCTGGCCGCATTTGCCCGCCAATATCCGCAGGTGCGGCTGGAGGTACAAAGTGGCCTCAGCCACGGGATTTGGCAGCGCTTCGAGGCCGGCGAGCTGGATCTGGCGCTGGTCAAGCAGGGCCGCGGGCGAGGAGCACCACTCGCCAGCTGGCGTGAACCTCTGGCCTGGGTCGACAGCCGCGACTGGCCTGCCTGTGATCGCGATCCCCTGCCGCTGGTGGTGTTCCCAAGTGAAGGGCTCTATCGACGCCAGATCACGGATGCGCTCGATGGGCAGGGGCGGCGCTGGCGCATCGCCTATGTCAGTGCCAGCCTCGCCAGCTTGCAGGGTGCGGTGAGCGCCGGGATCGGGGTCAGTCTGCTGCCAACACGCCTGCTGCAACCGGATCAGGTGGCTCTTTCGCACTGGCCCAGGATCAATCCGGTCGAGTTGGCCCTGCATCTGGGGGCGGAGCGGGGCGAACCCCTGGCCCGCCTCAGCGAGGCCCTGATTGCCCTGTGCGACCAGGTGATGGGGCCTGCCTGAATGGTTCGGGCGCGCTGTTGAGGGGCCCGCCTCAGGCCATGGCCTGGCGCGGCACAACGGCGAGCCAGAGTTCCACTTCGCCGCTGCCGGTGTGGGGGTCATATTCGGCGCCATAGCGCTCGAAGTCGGGCTGGTGGGCAGACTGGTAATCCGATTGCGCCAGCCAGTCCAGTGCTTGCTGCCAGGTGTGCGGCATGGTCGAGACATGACCCTGATGCAAAAAGACGGCATAGGTCTGGGGCTGGATGCGCATCCGCCCCAGCGTCTTGGGCAGTACCTCCAGCGCGGCGACTTCCACCGCACACATATATTCGCATTCCGTGGCGGTCACGCCGCAAATGACGCCATAGGCATGCTCCCCCAGCTGGCCCGGCAGTGGACCCAGGGCGCTGAAATCGCGCCACTGACCGCCGAAGTCGGCGTGCGCGAATGCATGATGGCGACGCAGGCCGCCAAACAGCATGGGGCGGCCGGTTTCGAAACGGATAGGGCCTGTCATGACACCTCCTGTGTAGGGTGGGGCGGCAGCGCTGCCGCGTTCAGTGATCCTTGCCTTCCTTGAGCTTGCGTTGATAGTCCTCGGACACGATGGCCAGCGCCGCCAGCGCCAGCGCGGGATCGATCCGGTTGGTTTCCAGCAGCTCGATAAGATCCACCGCCAGCTTGACCTCGGGCGGGGCATTTTCCAATGACATGACAGACTCCGTAATGGGAAAAGCGCCATTATACAGAGCCGCACCCGGATAGGGACCGGCCCTGTATCACAGGGGATGAAGGGTTCAGAGGTGCTGACGCATCTCCTTGTCTATCTCCTCGCGCAGGGCCATCAGTTTTTTGGCGTATTGCTGCAAGCTCAGATCGGCGGCCGAGACAGGTTGCCACTGGGGCACCCTGGTTGGCGTGCCCGTCTCGTCCATGGCGACGAAGATGATGATGCAGTGGGTGGTCTTGTGGCGCTGCCGGTCCGCTGGATGGCGACTGTAGACATCCACCGCCAGGTGCATGCTGGTGGTGCCTGTGTGGATCACCTGGGCGTGTACTTCCACAAGCTGGCCTATCTGGATGGGCCGCAGGAAGCGGATCCCCCCCACGTAGACGGTGACAGCATAGCCGCTGCACCAGCCGGCGGCGCAGGCGTAACCGGCCTGATCGATCCACTTCATCACCATGCCGCCGTGCACCTTGCCGCCGAAATTGACGTCGGCGGGCTCGGCCAAAAACTGCAGGGTCAGCTCGCGGGGTGGGGTCATGCTCTCTCCTTGTCTTGACATAGTCGCGGTACCGGTTGGTTCATTGGCGCCATGGCGGGCCTGAGAAGCTGGCCAGCATTTATGTCAGGTATACCGCGAATGGCGACAAGATGCACAGCGCCCGGCGTGATATTGGGCGCGTATTCACTCTTGGTTCATAAACTCGGCGCAAGCATGGGGGGTCAATTGCGAGGAGTCATGATGAAACAAATGCTGGATCAGTTGTTGGGCGCTGGCAAAGGTTGGCTCAACGAAGGCGGCGACAGCCGCAAGGCGCAGATGAAGGGTGTGGCGCAGGGCGGCCTGGCTGCCGGTGCCATGGCCTTGCTGCTTGGCAACAAGAAGATCCGCAAGTATGGCGGCAAGGTGGCGGCGGTGGGCGGTGCAGCGGCCCTCGGCGGGCTGGCCTACAAGCTTTATCAGGATTGGCAGGCCCAGCAGTCGAGCCCGGCGCAACCGACCCAGCCCCTCGATACTCTGCAGGGCAATGCGCTGGATGCCCGTGCAGCCTTGCTGGTCCGCGCCATGGTGGCGGCCGCCCGGGCCGACGGTCATATCGACAGTGCCGAGCGCGAGAAGATCCAGCAGTACCTGACCGAGCAGGGTCAAAGTGATACGGCGCGCTGGATTGACACCGAGCTTGCCCGCCCCCTCGACCCCCATGCCCTGGCGCGTGAGGTGACCGACATGGAGCTGGCCACCGAGGTGTACCTTGCCTCCCTGCTCGCCATCGAGACGGATCACTTTATGGAGCGCGGTTATCTCGACGAGCTGGCCCGGGCGCTCAAGCTCGATGACAACCTCAAGAGCAGCATAGAGCGGCAGGTAGCCCAGCTGAGCGCTCCCGCCTGACAGGGCAGGGATCAATACCATCGATAGCCGATAACGCCCCTGTCACGGGGCGTTGTTGTTTCCGGCATCCAGATGGGGAGCGAGCTGCTGGTGAATAAGTTCAGCCAGCTGGGCGAGGGCGGTTTCCAGCTGAGGGCTCCAAGGATGGGAGCTGTTGAGGCGCAGGCAGTGGTTGTACTGCCCCTGACTGGAGAAGAGCGCGCCGGGCGCCAGCGAGAAGCCGCAGGTGAGCGCCCGGGCGTGCAGTGCCCGGCTGTCGAGACGGGGGTCAAACTCCAGCCAGAGGAAGTAGCCGCCATCGGGGGCGCTGATGCGCACTTCATCCGGAAAGAGGCGCAGCAGGGCGGCCCGCATCTGTTGCTGGCGCTGGGCCAGGGTGTGGCGCAGACAGCGAAGATGGGCATCTACCCCGCCCTGGCGCAACATCTCGGCCAGTGCCAGCTGGCTTGGCACATTGGTCGACAGGGTCGACATCAGTTGCAGCCGCTGAATGCGCTCGGCATGGGGCCCTGCCACCACCCAGCCGACCCGAAAGCCAGGGGCCAGGCATTTGGAAAACGAGCTGCACAGCAGGCTGTCGCCCCGCACATCCCAGCATTTGAGCGGCTTGGGCCGTTCACGGCCAAAGTAGAGATCGGCGTAGACGTCGTCCTCCACCAGTGGCACCTCATGCTGGCTCAGCAACTGCATCAGCGCCTGCTTGTGGCCGTCTGGCATTGTGTGGCCCAAGGGGTGCTGCACATTGCCCATCAGCCAGCACGCCTTGATGGGGCGCTGGGCCAGCGCCTCGGCCAGCAGGGCGAGATCGATGCCCACCCCCGGGATCACGGGGATCTCCACCGCATTGAGTTTCAGCCTCTCTATGGCCTGCAGGGCGCCATAGAAAGTGGGGGATTCCACCACCACCCAGTCCCCCGGCTCTGTCAGTACCTGCAAGCTCAAGGAGAGTGCCTCCATGGCCCCGGTTGTGATGATGATCTCCTGCGGGCTCACCGCCAGGCCATCACTGGCGTAGCGCTGGGCGATGGCGCGGCGCAGCGCCTCGTTGCCGGGAGGCAAATCAGCTACCGTGCTGAAGGGATCGAGTTTGCGCATGCAGCTGGCCAGTGCGCGCCCGAGCTGGGGATGGGGGAACAGGGTCGGGTCGGCCACCGACATGCCAAGGGGCACCAGTTCTCGCGACTTGCTCGCCTGCAGCACCTCGAACACCAGATCGTTGATGTCCACCGAGCCTGTGTAGTGCGCTTGCTGCTGTGCGCTGGCTCGCAGCGGGGAGGGGGCGGCCTTGACGTAGTAGCCGGACTGGGGCCGCGCCAGTATGAGACCGCGGCTTTCCAGCAGCTGATAGGCCTGCAGCACCGTCATGGGGCTCAGATGGTGGATCTTGCAGCTCTGGCGGATGGAGGGAATGCGCTCCCCCGCTTGCCAGACGCCGCTCGCTATCTGTTGTTGCAACTGATCTGCCAGCTGGCCGTAGAGGGACATGGGGCACTCAAACTGTTATAGGTGTAATTTACTATAACTGCATCTGTTATAGGTGTCATGACCCATGGTGTACTTAACGGACGAGAACCTGTCTGTTAAATGCAACATAGAGAGTCATGCATGATAAGCCTGGATGATGTGGTCAGCCTGTCCCGAATACAGTTCGGTGCGACGGCGATGTTCCATTTTCTGTTTGTGCCCCTCACCCTGGGGCTGTCCTGGATCCTGGCGATCGCCGAGTCGGCCTACGTGATGACCGGCAAGGTGATCTACAAGGACATTACCCGCTTCTGGGGCAAGCTGTTTGGTATCAACTTCGTGATGGGAGTGACCACGGGGATCACCCTGGAGTTCCAGTTCGGCACCAACTGGGCTTACTACTCCCAGTATGTGGGGGACATCTTCGGTACCCCGCTGGCGGTGGAGGGGTTGATGGCCTTCTTCCTCGAGTCGACTCTGGTCGGGCTCTTCTTCTTCGGCTGGGACAAGCTCTCCCGCGGTCAACACCTGCTGGTGACCATGCTGGTGGCGCTCGGCTCCAATCTCTCCGCGCTCTGGATCCTCATTGCCAACGGCTGGATGCAGAACCCGGTTGGCGCCGAGTTCAACCCCGTCACAATGCGCATGGAGTTGGTGGATGTCGCCGCCGTGCTGTTCAACCCTGTGGCTCAGGTCAAGTTCGTGCATACGGTGGCGGCGGGTTATGTGGCGGCGTCCCTGTTCGTGATGGGGATCAGCAGCTGGTATCTGTTGCGCCGGATGGAAGTACGCTTCGCCCTGCGATCCTTCGCCATCGCTTCGGGCTTTGGTCTGGCCGCCATCCTCTCGGTCATCATACTGGGTGACGAGTCAGGCTATACCTCGGGGGAGGCGCAGAAGGTCAAGCTCGCCGCCATCGAGGCGGAGTGGGAGACAGAGCCAGCCCCGGCCGCCTTCACCCTGTTCGGCTGGCCCGATCAGGATGCCGAGACCACCCATGCCGCCGTCAAAATCCCCTACCTGATGGGCATCATAGCCACCCGTTCCCTCGATGAGGTGGTGACCGGCATCAAGGATCTTAAAGTGCAGCACGAGGCGCGGATCCGCAGCGGCATGCTGGCTCATGATGCGCTGGAAGCGCTGAGGGCAGACGGCAGCAACACAGCCGCGCAGGCCACCTTCGATCGTCACCGTCATGATCTCGGTTACGGCCTGCTGCTCACCCCCTATGCCAGGGAGATCGGCAAAGCAGATGAAGGGGCCATTGCCAGGGCCGTGGCGGACTCAATCCCGCAAGTGGCGCCACTGTTCTGGAGCTTCAGGCTGATGGTGGGGATTGGCATAGTGCTGCTGGTGCTGTTTGCCGCCTCTTTCCTGCAACTGTGTCGTGGCAGACTGGTGCAGTCGCCGCGCCTGCTCAAAGTACTGTTCTGGAGCATACCCCTGCCCTGGATTGCCATAGAGGCGGGCTGGTTCGTGGCCGAGTTCGGCCGCCAGCCCTGGACCATCAGCGACGTGCTGCCGGTGTCTGCCTCCGTCTCCTTGCTGCAACCGGGCCAGCTCTGGTTCAGTCTCATCGCCATCTGTCTCATCTACACCAGCCTGCTGGTGGTTGAGCTGTTCTTGTTGCGTCATGTGATCTGCAAAGGGCCTGCCAGCCTGCAGACGGGTCGTTATCAAGGTGAAGTGTTGCAAAACGGGAGTCCTGCCTGATGGATTACGAAACCCTGAAATTGGTCTGGTGGGGGCTGGTGCTCTTCATGCTCATCGGCTTCGTGGTGATGGATGGCTTTGACCTGGGGGTTGGCTTGCTGTTGCCCCTGGTCGGCAAAACAGACGATGAGCGGCGGGTGTTGCTCAACAGTGTGGGCCCTGTGTGGGAGGGCAATCAGGTGTGGCTGATTGCCGGTGCAGGCGCACTGTTTGCCGCCTGGCCCCTGGTCTATGCCGCCGCCTTCTCGGCGCTCTACGTGCCCTTCATGTTCCTGCTGTTTGGGCTCTTTCTGCGCCCGGTCGGCTTTGACTATCGCAGCAAGTTGGCCTCACCCCGCTGGCGACGCTGGTGGGACAGAGCACTGGTGACGGGGGCCCTGCTGCCGACCCTGGTGTTTGGTGCGACGCTCGGTTTTCTGCTGCAAGGCTTGCCGTTTCGCTTCGACGCTGCCCTGCGCATCCACTACGGTGCCTTTGAGTTTCACTGGCCCTTGCTGTTGACCTGCATGGGTACGGCACTGGCCCTGCTGATGCTGCACGGTGCCAGCTTCTTGCAGTGCAAGACGCAAGGGGTTATCGCCGAGCGCTGCGCCCGTCAGAGCCTCTGGCTCGGCCCCCTTGCCAGTGGCCTGTTTGCCCTCGGCGGCGTCTGGCTCAGCCAGATGGCGGGTTACCAGATCAATGAGATAGGTGATCTCAATGGTGCCCTCACGCCGCTGATGAAGCAGGTGGGGCTGGCGCCGGCGGGTTGGTTCACCAACTTCCTGTCGCACCCCTGGCTCTGGAGTGTGCCGGTCCTCGGCCTCTTGCTGCCCATGGTGAGCACGCTGGCAAGCAGCTTTGGCCGGGCGCGGCTGGCCATCCTTGCCAGCGGCGGTGCCTGCGCCACCATGATGCTGACCATCGCCATAGCCCTGTTCCCCTTCGTACTGCCCTCGTCGCTGGATCCGTCGAGCAGTCTGACCCTGTGGGATGGCACCTCCAGCGAGCACACCCTCTTCATCATGCTGGGAATAGTCGCCGTGCTGATGCCCATCAATATCGGCTACACCCTCTGGGTCTACCGGGTGGTGCGGGGCAAGGTGAGCACCCAGCAGGTGCGCCAGCACGGCCATAGCCTCTACTAACTCAACTAAAGGGACATCTCGACTATGTGGTATTTCACCTGGATATTGGGGCTGGGGTTTGCCCTGCTGTGCGGCTTGGTCAACCTGCTCTGGCTGGAGGCCCGCTGGGCCGCTGACGAGGATCTCAAGGAGTCTTGAGTCCGCTATCGCTGTTTTGGATATGGAAAAGGCCGACACCCAGTGTCGGCCTTTTGTCTGCACAAGGGTTTAGAGTGCCAGCGCCAGTCTGGCTTCGCGCCGCTCGCTGACATGGGTCAGCCCATAGGCCAGCAGCACGATAAGGGCGCCAATCCAGGGGGTGTGCATCAGGCCTAGGTGTTCCACCACTAAGCCACCCACCACGGATCCCAGTGCTATGCCGACGTTGAAGGCGGCGATGTTGAGGCCGGAGGCGACATCCACCGCATTGGGGGTATGGCGCTCGGCCTGTTGCACCACCAGCACCTGCAGGCCTGGCACGTTGCCAAAGGCAAAGGCGCCCCACACCAGCACGGTCAGCACTGCCAGCACAGGGTGTGGCGCAGTAAAGGTCAGCACCAGCAACACCAGCGCCAGACCGCCGAACAGCAGTTTCAGGGCGGGCAGGGGGCCCAGTCGGTCTGCCAGCTTGCCACCCCAGATATTGCCAAAGGCCACAGAGACACCGTACACCAGCAGGATCAGGCTCACGGCACCGGCACCAAAGCCGCTCACCTGCTGCAAGATGGGAACGAGGAACGTAAAGGCGGTGAAGGCGCCACCGTAACCCAGGGCTGTCTTGGCATACACCAGCAGCAGCGGTTTCTTGGTCAACACGGCGAGCTGTTCGCGGATGGTCGAGGCCGCCCCCTTGGGCAGGTTATTGGGGATCAGCAGCAGGCTGCCTACCATGGCGATCAGCCCCAGCAGGCTCACCACCAGAAAGGTTTCACGCCAGCCAAACACCTGACCAATCCAGGTGCCGAGTGGCACACCAGTCACCAGCGCCACTGTCAGACCGCTGAACATGATGGCGATGGCGCTCGCCGCCTTCTCTTTGGCTACCAGGCCGGTGGCTATGGTGCTGCCCACCGAGAAGAAGACCCCGTGGGCCAGACCGGTCAGCACCCGAGCGACGATCAGGCTCTCATAGCCAGGGGCTTGCCAGGCCAGCAAGTTGCCGGCGGTAAAGAGCGCCATCAAGCCCACCAGCAGCCACTTGCGCGGCAACTTGCCGGTGAGCGCCGTCAACAGCGGGGCGCCTATGGCCACCCCCATGGCATAGAGGCTGACCAGCAGCCCTGCCGAGGGCAGCGACACATTGAGTTGTTCGGCGATGGTGGGAATGAGCCCCACGATCACGAATTCGGTAGTGCCGATCGCAAAGGCACTCAGGGTGAGGGCAAATAATGCCAGTGGCATACAAACTCCTTGGATAGTGACTCCCGACGGGAGAAGGTGGCCAGTATGCCGAGTCACTTTGTTGGCAAAAATGACGGTAACGTCAAATTACTTTTGCCAAATGAGCATCAATAGGCGGCGTGACGGCACCACAATCGACCCGCGTGATCGCAGGTCGCGAGCGGGAGGCCGGCATGACCAAGGAGTAAGAGCAGCAGGGCGAAACCTGGCTGACAAGTGAGGGTGGCAGCAGACAGCAGAAGGCGGGATAACCTGTGACCGGGATTGGCGGGCGCTGCAGCAAGGGGTGGCAAGAGCGGCAATAGAAAGCGGGAGGCACTGTGCCTCCCGCTGGTTTTTTTGCTGATTCTCTCAGACCCTTTTTTACGCCCTGCATCCCGAATGGGAGAAGGACCGAGGATGAGTGAATGGCACAGGCAATGACAAGACGTTGCTTTGCCCTCACGCGCTCTCACAGGGCGAGGACAAAGCCTGTTTAGTCCCAAGCTGGTGCAAAGTCCGGGTCGGCGCAGCGTTCACCCCGCTCCAGGGTGGCGATCTGGGCCATCTCTTCACTGCTCAGGGAAACCTCGAGGGCAGCCAGATTGGCGGCCTGATTCTCCCGCTTGGTGGAACTCGGGATCACCGTCATGCCCTGGGCCAGCAGCCAGGCCAGCGACACCTGGGCTGCCGACACCTTGTGGTACTTGCCTATCTCCATCAAGATCGGCTCACCCAGCACCTTGCCGTAAGCCAGCGGCATATAGGCGGTGATGGCGATGCCCTGCTCCTGGCAGAATTCCACCACCTTGCGGTTTTGCAACAAGGGGTGGATCTCTACCTGCTGGTGAGCGATGGCGCCGGGACCCAGAATGTCGATGGCTTCTTTAAGCTGGGCAACCGTGAAGTTGGAGACCCCAATTTCACGGGTCAGGCCCAGGGATTTGGCTTCGGCCAGCTGCTCCAGATAGACCGCCATCGGCACCTCGTCGTTGGGGGAAGGCCAATGGATCAGCGCCAGATCCAGATAGTCGGTGCGCAGTTTCTCAAGGCTGGTTTTCAGGCTAGGGATCAGCTTGCCTTCGGCAAACTCGCTGGTCCACACCTTGGTGGTGAGGTAGATATCTGAGCGGGGCACCGAGGTTGTCGCCAGCACCTCGCCCACTTCGCTTTCGTTGTCGTAAATCTGGGCGGTATCGATATGGCGATAGCCGAGCGCCAGGCCGGTATTCAGGGTTGCAAGCAGTGGCTCACCTTTCAGGCGAAAGGTGCCCAGACCCATGGCGGGCATTTTCATCATCTATTTCCTCAAATGGGGTGTTTGGCCCTTGCCCAGAGCAAAGGCGTTGGCTCGGTGCAAAAGCCGTGGCGGCGGTGCAAGTTGGCAGCGCCATCGTCAACGAGTCTCGGGATACTCAGGCCGGCAGTCGGCGGTAATTGCGAATATTACTGCTGGCAAACCAGGGCTCGGCCCTGGCGATAAAGTCGAGGAAGTGAGCTTGCTGCTGGTGGGCCTTGAGCGCGGCTTCGCTCTCCCACTCTTCGTGCAGCATCCAGCTATGGGGATTGTCCCTATCCTGATACAGCTGGTAGCGCTGGCAGCCCGCCTCTTGCAGGGTGGCCGCAATCAGCGGCTCAAGGGCGGCCCGGAACTGGGCGGAAAATTCGGGTTTGGCTTCAAGTTGGGCAATCACAATCACGGGTGATGACATCTGAACCTCCTTGCTAAAACGAAGGTCAGTATGCCTGCCGCAAGGGGAGGGGAATAGGGCAACAGTCGCAAAACACTATTGAGAAAAGAGCAGCAATGAAAGAGCAGGCGCTGCGCCAGAGGCCGATATGGGTGAAGGGTTAATAAGGGGGAAATAGAGAAGGGGACGGTTGGCGCGCCCCCTTGCCATCAGGCATTGGCTGGCTCGGACCAGACCGCAAATTCATTGCCGCTGGGTTCAACAAAGTGAAAACGGCGGCCACCGGGGAAATCAAACAGGGGACGGTTGATGGTGCCGCCATGCTGGCTCACCTTGGCCTGGGTTGCCTCTATATCGGCGCTGTAGAACACCAAGAGCGCGCCTCCCTGAGCCGTGTGGCTGCATAGTTCCGCTTTATAGAAACCGCCGTCCAGCCCCTCATCGGCAAAGGCGCAGTAGTCGGGACCGTAGTCGGCGAACTGCCAGCCAAATACGGCTTGAAAGAAGGCTTTGGTGGCCGCGAGATCACTGGCCGCAAACTCCACATAGTTCAGTTTTTCATGGGTTTTCATATGGGTTATCTCCGTTGGCGTCGCTGCACAATATTATGAGTTAGCTGCGACAGGCTGCAGCAATTGATGACTGGATCAGTTCTTCATAGATATCCGCTTGTCCAGCTGGCAGGAGTTGCCGGTGAATCTCGCGACGTTTGGCGGTATTGCAGAGTCTTTCGGCTAACCAGCCGGTCAGATAGATCGATGATAGACAACCTCCTGCGGTGGCGATATTGCCCTCGACCACCAGTGGTTTATCTTGCACATCTACCCCCAAGGTGAGCAGGGCGGGCTTGGCATCCGGATGAGTCGTGGCTTGCTTGCCATCGAGCAGACCCAGTTTCGCCAAAATAAAGGAGCCTGCGCAGATCGAACCAATCAACTGTTTTGCAGGATCCAGTTTGAAAGAGGACATAAATTGCGGGTCGGCCAGCACGGCCGGAATACCTTGTTGTCCGCTACAGAAAATGACGGCGTCGGCATCATTAGCTGCCATAAGATGGTCATCGGTGGTGACAGTGTTACCCAGTACGGAATGGTGGCTTGGCTTGGTGCCCAGTAGTGTGGTAATCCCCCCATTTTTAGGGGCATTCAAAAGTAGAGGTCATGCGGCCTGTGCCAGACGCTGTTTCGGCGTGTAGCCACCCAGCGCCATATTGGGCCGCTCATGGTTATAAACCCACAG
>Ga0075011_10000420_pt1 | contig 22533 bp, 43 predicted proteins | sample TARM_MetaG_T_14_FD_72354 | JGI IMG/M metagenome (GOLD analysis project Ga0075011, IMG submission 72354) | Freshwater microbial communities from Pennsylvania, USA, analyzing microbe dynamics in response to fracking - TARM_MetaG_T_14 | ecosystem: Environmental > Aquatic > Freshwater > River... | reverse complement strand
TGACGGCGCAGTACAGCACCAGCCTGCTGGCCCCGGCCGACCTGACGGCGCAGTACAGCACCAGCCTGCTGGCCCCGGCCGACCTGACGGCGCAGTACAGCACCAGCCTGCTGGCCCCGGTAAGGCTTGTGTCCGACTACGAGGCTTAACGGTAAGCAGGTGGAACCAAATGACCGGTCGGGGTATGCTTGACCGGTCTCTCTACAAAGAACAGAACCCGGCCATTCCGGCCGGTCTCGGAGGAAGGAATGGCGAACACGATCCTTAGTTGGAACGACGAAAACAGCGGGCACCTGGGCTTCAAGCTCCGGAAAGCGAGCCACCCGTATATGGACCCGATCAATATGGATCTGGTCGACACAGTGGGCCCCGCCGAGCGGGTCTACACTTGCCCCCCGGTTAACGGCGTGGCGTTCTGGCGCATTGGGGCCTATGACGCGGACCAAGAAACCCAGAGCGACAAACTCGCCCTGGGCTTCCCCATCAAGGTGATGACCAATGACGTCCTGACCACGGTAATGGCCGCCCTTAATTCGGCGGGGACGGGATTCGGGCCGTACCACCCCGAAGGCGGGTCCGTGGGCAACTGGAGCACGTCCGGGATGTCTACGCCTTTGATGGTGACTACGGCTGGCGGCAAGACCCTGGCCATTGACTCCTCGGCGATCCGTGAAGTGAAGCTGGTGGCCGGGGTCCCCACGCAGACCAAGCTGGCCGACCAGTTGGCGAACACATCAACGATCCGCTGGGCGGTTTCGCTGCCCAACGGGAAGGTGGTGTACGGTTGCCCGAACCAGGGTTATGCCGTGTTCGACCCCAGCGACAACAGCGTGAGCCTGGGGCTCGCCAGGGCGTCAGACATAGGAAACCGCGGGGTGTATGCAGCGGACCTCGGTAAGATCATCCTGGCGGGCACTACCGGCAACCCCGGTACTGACAAGCTGCGCTTCCTGTTGCTGGACCCTGCCACCTGGACGATAGAAAACGTGGACGTGTCCGGGGCTGCTGGCGGCCAGAATGTGTATGACGGGCTGCTGGTGGTGGGGACAGGCCGCGCGCACTACTGGCCCGGCGGCGGGGCCACCTTCCTGGCGACCATAGAGTGGGAAGGCAGCGGCGGGACTTACACGCCGACCGTGGGGACGGCCCCTGCGTACCCCGGCTCATACATCGGAAACGCGCAAGGATTGGCACTGGATACCGGCGAGTTTCTGGCGATAGGCGGGGGCAACGCATACCTGATCAGCACGACCGGGGTTGAGACCCAGACTTTGCTGACCTATCTCGGTGGCGGCGCGGCCTCCTTCACGGATAACGTGACGATCGCCATGCGGACCCCTGACGGGGGCTTCCTGTTCATGGGTGGCGGTGCCGCGAAATTCATTTACTACAACAACGACATGAGCGTGGTCACTATCGCGTCCATGCCGTCTGGGGGCTTCCAGCATAGCGCGATGTTGGATGGGCGGGTCTTCCTATTCTCCGGCTCTCAGTATATCGAGCTGACCTGGGTTGACGGGGTGGCACCGCCCATCAACTTCCCCAACAGCTATTTGGCATCGCAGTACAACTGCCAAGGACGCAACCCGATGGCATAAGCCGCAATCCGGGCCCGCACTGCGCGGGCCTTTTTCACAGGAGACCGACATGACGAAACAGCAACCGAAAGGCATCCGCCGCAACAACCCCGGCAACCTGGAATGGGGATCCCCCTGGCAGGGCCTCGCCGATAAAGCCGACTGGCCAGCGGACCGTTTCGCAGCATTCATCGACCCGGCCTACGGCATTCGCGCCATCGCTATGACGCTGATCACCTACCAGGACAAGCGCAAGGCGAAGGATGGCAGCAAGATCGACTCTATCCGGGAAGTGATCGAGCGCTGGGCCCCCAGCTCCGATAACAACAACGTCCCGGCCTATGCCAAATCCGTGGCCGCGCTGCTGGACGGCGTGGGGCCTGACGATGAGGTGGTGGACATGCACAACCCGGTGCACTTGCGCGCGCTGGTGGAGGGCATCATCCGCCATGAGAATGGCCGTGGCCCGCTCAAGACCGCCAACTCCTGGTACCCGGACGATGTGATCACCGAGGGCCTGCGACGGGCCGGGGTCGTCACCAAGCCGTCCACCAGTACCACCGTCACCAAGGCCGTGCCGGCAGCGGCGCTCGGTGGCGTGGCGGTAGAGCAACTGGCCCAGGTCATCCCGTCGGTCCTGTCCGCGATGGACGAGGCCAAGGTGGACCTCTCCTCCGGCAACGTGATCCAGATGGTCATGGGTGGGGCGATGCTGGCCTTGGCGCTGACCCTGGCTTACAACCAGTACCGGCAGCACCGGGCAGGCGTGGCGTGATCGCCCGGCTCAAGGGGTGGCTTCTGGCCGCCCTCCTCATTGTGGGCGCGCTGTTTACCGCGTGGTTCCGGGGCCGCCAGCGCGGCGCCCAGGACGTTCGAGGGGAGCAGATGGCCGAGACTATGGCCGAGACAGAGAAAGCGGCAGAGGGCGTCAGGGAGGCCCACCATGAAGTCGATAAAATGCCTGATGGCGGGGCTGCTGATCAGCTCCGCGCTAAGTGGTTGCGCAAGTGACCCGGTGGTGCTGGCGCCCTCGTTCTGCGCGGTGGGCTCGGCGATCTATATCGGGGAGGAAGATGTTCTGACCGATGAGACGGCGCGCCAGATACTCCGGCACAATGAGACCGGCGCCAAGCTCTGCGATTGGGGTAAATGAAAAAGCGGCCAACTGGCCGCCTTTTTTACGATTGGGCAGTCTTGCCCTTCCACCGGTCATAGAGCGTTAGCCCGATGTCCAGGGAGAGCTTGACGGCCCATAGTGCGCTCACGACGATAGGCAGCAGCACGGCCAGTTCGGGGAGCGACGGGATTTGTAAATCTAACACGCGATCGGCGACCTCCTTGGCGCCTAGTGCCACCGTAGAAACTTTACCGCCTGTCTCTAATATGGCGCCTGCTCTCTCGATCATTTGCCCCCCTTGCTAGTCTGAAAATTCGCCACACGCCCCAGCCGCACAATGCAATGACCAAGATTGAGATCCAGGGCATTGGTCCCCCTGTCAAGGAATGCGCTGCAGGCAATTAAAACGTGGATAAGCAGGACCACTCCGGCCTGATACGGTGCAACCGGATCTCCCCATCTACCCCCCGCGGCCCACCCGTAGATGAGCGCGTAGACAGACATGAACAGAAACCAGGAGGCCATAAGAGCGATGGCCCGTAACACCCGGGATGAAGCGCTGACGGAGGCGAGGAGCGCCCATCCGAACGTCACAAGGGTGAGAATGCAATACCAGATCCAGGCAGTCTCGCGGGTCATATCGGGGAGCAGGTAGCGGTCCAACAGCCCTCCGATACCGACGGCCAGGATGGACACCAAGCCGACCCAACTCCGTGACCGGTAACCGCTGAACAACACCGGAAGGTAAATCGCTGCGAAAGCCCAGGTGTCCATGCGGTCAGTCCTCGTTCGGCTTCTGTTCCGGTTTGCCGGCTGTACCCTCTTCTTGCCGGCGCAGTTCGGCATCGAGTTCGGCGGTGGGGGTATCGGTTGCTTTCTGTCGACCGAGTCCCGGTCCTTTTCCGCTGGGCATGATGTGACTCCTATTGTTGTTGAATATTGACCCGTGCTGGTCCGAGACAGTGTATCCCATTGGAGACCTGGGACAAAAAGAAAGACCCCAGATTGGAGGTCCGGGGTCTAAAAGTGGCAACGTGGAGCAAGGACTGTCTCAGGTGCCCGTCCACCTTATCGGCGGGGGACTCAGGTGTCAACGCTTCGGCTTAGGCATCAAGGACATGGCCATCTTGCCGATGGATACATCCTTGCGGCTCTGGGCACGGGCGATGTTGGCCAGCCCAAAAGGGTGGGGCCGGTTGCCGGGGGTGCCGATGGCGGTCACGGTCAGGCGGCGCCCCTCGGTCGGGTTGTCCAGGTGCTCGGTCGTGCTGGTGTAGAGCTGACCGGATTTCCGGATCGCATTCATCACCTCGACGGCCTCATTGCGGGTCATCTGGAATTCCCGCATCAAATCAATGGTGGTGGCGCACTGATCTGGCTGGTCATGGATCCAGTTAGCGACCTTCCAGGTTGTGGATTCAGGGTTGAAACCTGTCATCGGTATCTCCTATTTCGCCGCGCTAGGGATCATGTCGCCGGCGTTTTTGTCAGTCTTTGAAGCAATCATCTATGGTCCCCTCCGGGTATTGCGGCGGGACAGCCATCTGCTCATACTCCGCCCACAATGTGGTGCTGCCGGGGGCGCAGACGTGGCGGGCGGACCGTCCGCTCTTGAGCCTTTCCACCAGATGCCAAGTCCCTGCCGGGTCCTGGGCCCACGCCAGTTGCGGAGTGCCGCATTTGTTGCAGGTGGCCCGGTATTTAGGCGGCGCCATTCTTCGGGGCGTCCTCTGCAAGGGAGGTGATCAAGGCGCTCAAGCTGCGGCGGGTGGCCGTCTTGCGTTTCCGCAAACCCGCCGCCTCCTCCGGTGGTTGAGACCCGGCATGTTCCGCATCACAGGCGGCCTTTATTGCCCGCCCGATGTAGGCGTGGAGGCGCTTTGCTTCGGATGTTGTGATCATTTCTGTTGCTCCTGTTTCACCCGTTGAATTCGGGCAGTTTGTCGAATTGGTCTTGGGTCAGAAAGACTGTCTCCACTTGACACTCTTCATCGATGTTCGCGCAAACCACCTCTCGCTCGTCCTCCGGGACAACGTAGCTGGTTCCGTCAAAGGTTATCCGGGCAAACGCCAGGGGTTTGAAGTCCTCGCAACGGGGGGCATGAAGACTTTGGGGGAAGCGTCCGCCTTGCGTTTCAGATAGATCGCGAGCCATCGTCTCACAGTTGCACATGGATTCGCTCCTCGTCGTATTCCCGGATCAGTCGCTGCGCCTTGGTCCAGCTCCCGAGCGGATAGGCACCCTTGATGAAGCCGTGGAGAAGGCTCTCGATGGCGGGGTCATCGCATTGCTGCCGGGCCATCTGCACCAGTTGGACCAGATGCCTGCCGGGGGCGGTCCCGGTGTAGGCCTGCTGTTCGGCATCGATGCGGCGCAGGATGCCTACCAACGCCTCCCGGTGGGCCATCGCCTGTGTGTAGTAGCGCATCTGCCGGTTTGCCTGCGGGGCAGGAGAGCCCATGGACCACAACGGCGTCTCTCGGCGGTTTCTCAACACGCCGTAGACGTGGCCGCCTATGCCGATCGGAGACAGGGCCGCGATGTTGTCCAGGGAGCTCCCGGCCAAGGCGATCACCCGGCGCTCCAACGGCCGGAAATCATGGAGGGCCGGGCGGCTCTCGATGTCGATGTTCACCTCATGGGTGGTGCCGATATGCACTTGCTCGCCGTCCTTGTTTGTCATGCTGACCCGGAATGTGCCTTTCATTTGTCCCCCTCGGGTTTCATTTTGCCTTCACAGTGCTGGCCGGTGAACCAGTCCTTATCGCCGCATTTCTTGCAACGGTCTTGATCGTCCCACTCATGGCGCCGATCAATCTGCTCGATGGCGGCCAGGATCAGGGCCCCGGCTTTCACCAGATTGACCCGCATGTCGTCCTCGTGGGGCTTCCAGCTTTCTTTAGACCACGGCCAAAGGCGGGGCGGTTCGCCCGGGCGGAAGGTCTCGATGGTGGAGGCGTAGCAGGCGGCCGCGTCGCGGAGCTCATGCTCCCGGTATTGGTCGTCGTGATCCGGGGTGAAACCCTCCTCCTCTACCTGCCGGCGACGCTCGGCCAGGACGGCCTGGGCGGCCGGGGTCAGGCTGGCGGTCGGCACGTTGCTCTCGAACACCTGTTTGGGGGTCGGCGCCACGTTGATCATCTCCTGCCAGAAGTCATCGCAGGACCGGCCATAGCCACCCTCGAAATATTCGAGCTCCTGGCCGGCCGCCAGCATCTCAGGGGTAGGGGTGATCGGGACCATCTTGTAGCCTTCCGGCAACACGAAGTAGGGCGCCTGGAATATCTGCTCACGGAGCTGGGCCAACGTGGCGGGGCCCCCTTGTTGGAACGGTGAGCCGTGGGCGGCGGCATAGGTGCGGCGCAAACGTGATCCCCAGTCGGCCGGGAAACGGAGTTTCGGGGAGCGGTCCACCCCTGGCAGGGCCGCGCAACCTGTGAAAGGCTGGACATGGATGGCCTGGGAGACCAGTGGCGCACAAGCATCTATGATCCGTTGGTCGTCGTCTATCAAGATGATCCGGTCCTCCAGGAGGACACTGTCGCCGTCCGGTGTGGTGGTAGTGCGGAGCTTGCGGCGCAGGGCCTCGATGTAGCCCCGTTTCACCTCATGCCCGGGGCGGTGGTCATCGTCCGCCCTCATCACCAGTTGCTCGCTGACCTCCTGCTGGATCTGGTCCCGGTCCCAAAGGCAATCCGCATCAAGGGTGAGGATCACATCGGTGATGGCGGCCACTGTCTCCTGGCGGCAGTGCTCCGCCCGGCCGGTCAGGAATATGGTCTCGCGGTCTTGCCCGCTCTCGGCGAGGATGTTCCCTATCAGGCGGGCTATTTCCCACATGTGGAGGATGGGGGCGTCATCGCGGCAAGCCTTGTTGAAGGCCTCCCACTGATCGGCAGTAGCGCCGTCGCCGGTCGGAAGGAGGTGGGCGCGGTGCGAGTTGTCGAACATCACGCCGTCGAGGTCAATCAGTAACAGTGTTTTCATGGCGGTCTCTATCTGGTTGCGGTGTGAGTGACAATCTATAGGAGGTCGCGGCGCCTGTCAAACAATTTTCTACGGGCAACAAAAAGCCCGCACATCGGCGGGCCTGTTTCACTTCCGGGCGGTCAGGCCTGGACTTTGCCGTCCGGCAGATCCGGGGCGCGCTGCCCATGGCTGCAACTGGCGCACAAGCCCGAGGTGGTGGTGACGGCCACCCCCAGGCGGTTGCACTCGCGGCAGCGGCCTTGTGTCTTCTGCTGCGTGGCCATGGCGAGGACGCCGGTCAGTGAGGAAGGGATGCTGTTGATCATGGTAACTCCTGTGTGGTTTCCACGGGGGGCTGATCGGCCCGGGGAGCTCCATCATCCACCGGGGCATTGATCAGTGCAACCATGTTGGGCAGGGAGTCCAACACCGCCTCTATCCGGTCTGATGCCTTCTCCAGCTCGTCCTGTTTCTCGCGCATTGACAGGAGTCTGCACAGTTTGCCGACCAGTGCCCTGGTCTCGTCCCCTGATATGATCGGGATCCCGTGCTCGATCGCTAATTCCTTTTTCGCGGGGCTGGGGTCATAGAGCGTGACCAAGGCTTGCGGCAGCCTGCCGGAGGCGATTTCGTCGTGTGGGTCGCGCACTGACCCTAAATAGGACAGCGAGGACATCCGGAGGGCGCGGGTCAATCTCTCGCGCGGTACCGGCAGGGTGCCGGACAGAATGTAGGTGTGGACATTCAGCTCGTCGCGCAGTGTGGCCTGGGCGGCGGAGAGTGCGCGGATCTCCTCGATGATCCGGGAGTGCACTTTGCGAGGGCATATCTCAAGGCTGCTTTCGACATGGCGACGGACGGTGCTCATGGCCTGCTGCAGCGCCTCGCCGTTGAGCTCGATCTCGATGGTGACCTTGTCATCCAGGTCGCCAAGGTCGAACCCTTCCAACTGCATGGCGCGTTTCCAGGAGGCGTGGATTTCGCGGAAATCCTGCTCCCGGCTCTTGTGGCCGCGGTTACCGGGGCAGAGGGCTTTCTTGACGGCGTGGTCGAGGGCTGGGTTGCCGGTGGGGAACGCCTGCAAGATGTCGTAGACGTCGATCAGGACACCCTTGATCTGGCGGTTGTACTTGTTCTTTACGTTTTCCATGTCGTTATTCCTTCATTGAGATGAGGGGGGCGGCCAGTGTGGCGTTTCGCATCTTGGCCCAGGTGTTTCCTACTTCACGGCGGCGGCGCTCTATGGCGGCCAGGGCGGCCGTGGTCAGTCTGATGGCCCGGCCATTGGCGTCCACCATCTCGCTCGGCAGTATCCAGCACATCCGCAGGCCGGATGCGATGTGGGTCACCACCCACCGGGCGTCCTGGGGGTCCAGGTGGACGCCGAATAGGATGTCGTCCCCCATCTCCGGCACCATCAAGGGGATCCCCTTGGCGTAGCGCAGGGCGCAACTGGCCCCCTTCGAGTCGAGGTGGGGGGTCCCCCCGTAATTCGGGGAGCACTTGATGGTGATGTCGATGAGCTCGGCCATTGGTTACAGCTCCTCTTCGCTGATGAAACTCTCGATCCAGGACTTCTCCTGTTCCAGGTGCTGCAGGGCCAGCGGCTCCCCGATGCTGCGCAGATAGTCCCGCTCGATGTAGCTCTCTCTGGGGATCCCCCACTCGCTGTCCTTGTCGAACACCAGGATGGTGGCACCGAAGGCGGCGGCGGTGGGCGGCTTCACACCAGGGGCGGGGCGGTACCACACCGGCACCTCGTACCCGATGCGGCCGCGCACATGGATGATGTGGTCGGCTTGCGGGACAGCCGGGTCGACCTCGGCCGGGCCGCCCAGCAGGACCGGGGGGACCACGGGCCACCAGTTTTCGGCAACGGCGGATTTGACGACCCAGATGGATGGGGCCCCGGCATTCCGCTCTGCCCAGGCCTTCTCCATGATGCGGCCCATCCCGGTGACCGGGGTTCCGTCGGTATCATAGGCGATCGAGTATGGCGGATTGGCGAAGGCCATAGGGCGCCCGTGCTCCCCTTCCATCTCAATGTCGAACAGCACCGCCGCCCAGGATTGCTCCAGGGCATTGTCCTCGGCGGTGAAGTAGTTCGGGCACTTCGCATTTTGGCCGTCGGTGAACAGGTCCAGGGCCAGCCGGTAGCCGGTGAGATGGTTGACCGCGTGGAACAGCCATGATGGGGTGCGCCACTGGTCCCCGATCTCGTTGTTCTGGTGGTGGCGCTTGGCCTTCATGGCGTCCAGGTTTCCGACGTAGTCGATCCCGGTGCCCTTGCGGGCGCGCCGTCTTCTGCTTGTCATTGGTTTTCCTTTGTCGGTTTCACTTCTACTACCAGGGGCCGGCCAATATGCTCGATGCAGCGGCAACAGGCGACCCCTACGCGGGCCCAGCGATGCGGGGTGCCGGGAGGAGCGCCGGGCTTGGTGTCCCGCTTCATGATGTAGCATTCCTCCAGCTCCCCGATTTCCCGCCTGCAGTGCCAGCATTGCCGGAGGTAGTTCACATCAAGGCCTTGCCGAGTTTGACCAGGGCCAGGATGCTCTGTTGGGCGGCATACATCCGCTTGCCCTGCACCCGGGCGTCGTTGAGCGCGACATGAGGCTCGCCTTTGATCGGGATGCTGCGGCGGAAATCCAGACCGCACTGGCGGGCCAGTCGCTCCATGGTGCGGCAATCCTGCGATGCCCACCATTCCCACGCCGGTTGCAGGTCCACGGCGCGATAAGCGGCCTCCAGCAGGGCGATGTCCATCACTGCGCCATTGCCCCAGACATGCACTGTGATGGGCCCGCGATCATGACGGTCCATATAGGCGGTCTGGTCGTACCCGGTCTTGGTGATCCATTCGTTGAGCTGGGTAAGTGCCGCCCGCAGATCCTCTTTCTGGGCTCCGAGGAATTGGTTTTTCGCTTTCTCGCTCTGGTCCTCCCACCATTTGACCGTGCCAGGGTCCATCTTAAGCCCCGCATCGATGCAGCTCTGATCGTGGATGTAGACGGAGAAACCGTTATCCCTCGGGTATTTGCCGCTCGGGGCCGTGGCATAAGCACCGATGGCGCGGATGGCGCTGCCCGGGGTCAGGCCCCAGGTCTCGAGGTCGATATTGACGTCAAAGCTGTGACCGGTGTCCGCGCCATAGCGCTCGGCCTCGTCGATGAGCCAATAGAGATGGTTGGGGACCTCGTATTTCGAGGGGATGAGCGCTCGCGCTATGGCGAGGCGGAGGTTGTCGAGCATTGTGGTTTCCTTGGTTTCGGTTGCGGTCCGAGAATACTATGTTGGGTCGCGGGGACTGTCAAACTATTTCCTCCGGGCGGACATCTTGAACGGGTTCGCCACGGCGGTGGCCCCGGGCCATGTCTCCTCGATCAGCTTGCTGCAGGAGGTGTAGGCGGTATCGAGATCCCGGGGGCTGAAACTCGGGCAACTGGTCCGGACCCGGCAAAGCCCGTTAAGCCCGGGGGCGGCCACTGAGATGAGGTCGCCCTGGTGGATCCCCAGGACCTTGCCCAGAGTCCATTCCGCATCGCCTTTCGAGTAGGCGAACACCAAGCACGGGTTCGTGCCTGGGTTCATTACGCCCACCAGGAAGGCCTGCAGGCGGTCCGGCGGCCTGCTCACAGGCGGGGTGCACTCGGCAGGTGGGACCTCGTCCAGGGCCCAGCTCCGGCCGCAGCACTGGCAGAATGCGTCCTGCCCCCCAGTGATTACCTTGTGGATCATCTCACAGCTCCTCTGTTAATCGGGCTTTCGCCCAGTCGTATGCCTGCGCATTGGTGACCTGCTGGATCTGGTTCGAGTTGGCGCGCCATCGGACCTCCCTATCGATCACCAGGGTGTTCTGGCCGGTGTCCATGGCGTAACAGGCTTGGGCCATCACGGCCTCCTTGTCGCGCCCCGGGCGCCCAATGCCGAAGCCAGGGATCCAGGGGTTCGGGGTCAGCAGCACTGGCAGCCGCACGGCGGGCCACACCAAGCTGGGGTCGTTCCATTGGTTCTTGATGAACACGGCGGTCGCGTGGGCCATCCGCACCCCGAGCGTGGCGCTATCCCGGCCAGACTCCCAGGATGACATGGGGATCGCCCATAGGATGGTCAGCGCGAGGTCCGGCCACTCGCCGGCATGGTAGATAGGGTCGGCCAGGGGTTCCCACGATGCGAAATTGCCGGCGACCGAGGCCTCCATAGAACGCGCCGCAGCGTGAACGATGGTCTCGACCACCAGCCCCTCGTCGTTGTATTTCGCGATGTCGTCCGCGCAGGTGCCGGGCATGACCACGGTCTGACGGAAGGCCGAGATGATCCGGCTGCACCAGAAATCCAGGTTCGGATTCTGGCCCTTGACCGAATCGCCCAGCTCGCCATCCTGGGCCGCTCTGACCGCGTCCCAGTCATTCTGCGTCGCTATGATGGCCAGACGTACCCCGGGAGGTACGGCGTGGCAGAAGAGGCCCTGGTGATGCTTGTCGTCCAGCTTCTTGAATTTGCGGACATCGAAATCGGTCACCGGGGCAAGACGGTTATTGGCCATTGCCGGCCTCCTTGTCCCGCTGCTGTTCCTCCTTCGCCATGTTGATTCGGCTGCACTCGAGCACATCGGTCTGATACATAGGGTTGCTGTAGTAGGTGCGACGGGGGTCCAGGAAGTTGTCGAGGTCCGCGCGGGCGGCAGCCAGGGCCTGCTCTTTCTCCGCTATCCGGGCCAGGATGTAGTCGTGGATGGCCTTGGTCGCTTCATCGGCGGAGTGGAAAACCTTGGTGTGGGTGCTGGACGCCTTGTGGGTGCGATAGGGTTTACCGCGACGGTCTGCCCAGTTCCAGAGCCATGTCTTATCGGTCTCCTCATACAGGATGTATTCCTGGGCGCTCTGGTGGCTGTTGCCCACAAGGTTGACGCTGAATACCTGCTTCCCGGTCTCCAAGCTGAACAGAACATTCTTGTTACTCATGGTCTGCCTCCAGGGGCTCGGAAAGGGTGGTGCGGATGTCGTTGATCACCTGCTGCAGTTCGTCGAGGCGGGGGAGCAGATCCGGGCGGGAGACCTGCTGCTGGATGAAGCGGTTGTGCACGGCGATCGGGCGGGCGCTGACGCCGCCAGCAATGGCCCGGACCTGGGGGTGCGCCTGGAAGTCTGCGGCCTTGGCCTCCAGGCTGCCTGAGATGAGGTCGGCCCACCAGCGGGGCCCGTGGTGCTGGTCTGTTTTCGGGATGGCGACGACGACGAAGTGATGAGTGTTTTCCGTGGGCAAAGCGGCCATGTCTGGCTCCTTGTGTGGCAGTGGTCCGAGGAATATATGCCGGGTCGAAATGACTGTCAAACGGTTTTTCGCAGCAGGCAAAAAGAAGCCGGGCTAATTGCCCGGCCTCTCACCGCTCGATTAGGTTTACCACTAAACCACGAGGGACAGGTTAGGTCATCTCGAGACCGGTGGCAAGTCGCCGATCCGCTGGACGCGGGTGCCCGGCACCTCATCGACCTCGTCGTGCTCGGTGAACACGATCGCCAGTCGGGCTTTTGCCTGATACCCGGCGCGTCGGATGAAGGGGAGCTGGTCGGGCTTTTTCCACGGCACAAAGAAGGAGTCCCCTTTCTCCATGCTCCGGATCTTCTCCACCAGTTGGGCCCGCTCGCTCGCATTGACTGGCTGGGCCACCTCTTCGCTATTCGCCATTGTGATCTAAACCTTCTCGTGATTCTCTGATTTGCCAAATTTAACAGTATTACAGCTCGTCGTCACCTTCTAGGGGGGTGTCGAACATGTCATCTTCTTCCTCGCCATCGTCATCGCCCAGGTCGTCCGGGTCATCCCGTTCGATAGGGGTCATGCTGGCGACCAGATCCTCCAGCTCCTCGACTGTCCACTTTTCCAGCGCGCTGTAACCAGACGTGATCAGGCCGAACATGGTTTCCTCGGCGGCCATGTACACATCATCGCTGCGATTGCGCCAGTAGGGCAGGCCCAGGCGGTTATGACTGACGGCGCCGCATTCTGCCAAGCTGGTCATGAGCTGGCGAAGGGACTCCTGCAGCAGCCAGAAGCCGGCGGCCGAGCGGGCGATGTGCTCCCCTTCACCCAGGATCCGGTTCTCCGGCAGCGCGTCCATGGTGCGGTCCACCAGATCGACGGAGAGCTCGGGGGTGGCCAGTTTCTTGAACACGCCGTTCGACGCGATCTTCAAGTTGAGGCGGACACCTTGCGTGGCGTCATCCCTCGCCACGCCGTTCGGGTAGAAGTCCATCGCCAGCTCTTTGATGGTGATACTGAAACGGGCGTCTTTCAGCGACTGGGCGACGCCATCCCTGGCCGAGAGGTCCTGCTTGGTCAAGCTGTTGACCCCGTCGTCCCGGTCCTCCAGCTTGGCGGCGTCCGTAGGATAGAATCGGGTGTCTGCCAGATGGTCCGCGTCCATATCGGCCAGGGGGATGGTGAGGTCCCCCCAGAGGGTTTCGTTCATGAAGTTCTGCAGTTGATCGAAGTTGTCGAACGCCGGCACCATTGGCCAAGTGCCGAACACGCTGCGCAGGAATGTACCCGCCTCGTCGCTGGCCTTGGGGGAGGTGGTGAAGAAAAACGCCATGCCCCGGCTAATCATGATCGGCAGATACTTCGGACGGATGGGCGCGGTTTTCAGCATCTGCTGTGTCACGTCATCCTTGATCATCGCCCAGTCTTTCCGGGTGGCCGCGCGGTCCTCCCGCTTCTCGAATGCCGCCACCCGCTTGGCGGTCTCCCGGTTGATACTGACGGACGGGAGTACCCGCTCCCGCTCCTCCAGGCACATCATGATCGCATCAGTCCCCGGGATGGCCACTGCCAGGGGGAGCCGGTCGCCATAGGCCTCGCCCGTCACCTCCATCGGGATGGTGAAGCCGACCCGGCGCCACTGGCCGTCGGTCGGGTCAACGGCGGTGTGGTCTTGCATGTAGCGGTTGAGCTGCAGGGCGGTTTGCGCCGCCCACTCCGGCGACGGGTTCATGCCGCCCAGGCTGATCAGGGCCGCGTGAAGGCGCTCGACCCCCATCCGGTGAAGGTCTTTGCTGGTGCGGTCTTCGCGCAGGGTGTCGACGATCGCGGAGGCGTCGGCCGTGGCGAAGTTGACCATCGAGAAGGCAATGGCTTTCTGGAACAATTTATTCGACATGTGATCAGTCCTTGCTGGTGGCAGTGGTGAGCCCTTTTACCAGGGCGGGGTGGCGGTAAATGGTGTTCGTGGTGCGACGCAGATGGGCCACGGCCTCGATCAGCCGCTCACTGGCGGCCTGCATCGCGCTGAGGGTGTCCCCCAGGCTGCGGTCATAGGCGACGAAGTCCGCGAGGTCTTTGTCCTCGTTCTCCTGGCGCGGCTGGTCGTTGAGGTGGTCCATCTCCGCCCCGAGCATCACCTCGAAGGCGAGCTGGGCAGCGTGGATCTCGGTGAGCGCCGCCTCGATGAGGGGGACACCGCGCTGGTTGCGCAACATGCAAACGATGGCGAAGGTGCCCTGGTCATCTAGGGGATGGCCCGGCGCCGGGTAAGCGGTCGAGCCCAGCAGGCCATAGAGAGGGTGCTGATCGGTGACCAGCTTCACATCGACGGCGGGCAATTGGGCATCGACGCGGGCTTGGCCCACCTCTTGATCCAACGCCGCCAGGACCTGCGCTTGGTCCAGGGACAGGTCGCTCCCGAAGAAGATGAAATCGGGGTAAGGGGCTTGCACTTGATCGGTCATAACTGGTCCTTATTGGTCGGGGTCATCGTTATCATCTTGAGTGGCGGCATTCCAGAGGGTGATGGCGATCGCGAGGAACGCGACGAACACCATCACCCCGATGAACACCGGCATGGTCAGCCAGCTTGCATCTACATCAAGCAGGCAGGGCGTAGTTCTCATCTCCGGCTTGATCATCCTGGATCTCCACCTTGTCGGTCTTGGGGCGGGCCCGCCATTCGGCCAGCTCCTCGGCCGTTCGCAGATGGAAGGTCGTGACCTTGCTCTCCTCGTCGAAAGTGACGGCCACCTCGTCAGCCGTGAGGCCGTTGAGCGCGTCGTTCTCCATGGTCATGTCCGTGATGCCGGCGGCCTTCATGGCGGCGGCGGCGGAGAGCATGGTGTACTCATACAAGGTCTCGCCATACTTGGCCTCTTGGGCCTCCAGGAGCTGCATCAACTCCTCCTCCTGGTCCTCGATGCCGAACGTGGCCTTGATGCGGGCGATCATCTGGTGCGCCTCGTCGACGGTGCGGGGGGCGGTGATGCGCTGGCGTTTCAGGCGGATTTCATTACTGCTCATGGGTCGGTCCTTGTTTTGCTTCAACAACGGTTGTTGAGTAGTGGGTGCGCCACGGGTTGTGGATGTTGGCGAGAATGGCCTCGCCTACGTTCTTGGCCTCTTCCTGGCTGACGGCCCGGATAGGGATTTCTGCGACGATTTCATCGTTCACATACTCCCGTTGCTCCTCATAGCGGCGGAACCGGATCGTGAAGTCTACCAGGGGGCGCTGTTCTTCTTGGTGGCTCATGGCTTTCTCTCTTCAATGGTCAGGGTCAACGGAGTCGGTTTCACCACCATGGCGCGGATAAGGAGCTCACCCTCTTCCAGTGGCCAGGACGCACCCGTCCGGTTGGTGATCTGGATGCTCGGGGTGAACCCGGGATTCGCGTAATAGCAGAGCGGCATATTCTCGATGATGATGCCACGCTGGCCCTCCGCGAAGTTCTCATGGGCCACCAGCATGACCATGGCGCCGTCTTCCGGGATGATCTCCCAGCCGAGGTGCAGGAAGATGCTGCAGCCGGCGGGGAGTTCGCCACGGCCATAGTCGATCTTCATGTACTCCGCTGTGAAGTCGCCGTCAGGCCCGTAGATAGAGACATCGTCGCGGTCCGGGAAGTGCAGCCCCAGGACGATGGTGTCACCTTCCACTACCGGCGCCGGCACCTTGCCCCAGTCTCGCTGTTTCAGTGTCAACCTTGCCATGCGGCCTCCAGTTTCTGGTCATCCAGCAGTTGGGCGATCCCATCGTCACCCAGGTGCATCGAGCGGAGGTATTGCATCTTCATGGCCTTCGCCTTCTCGATCCCGGCGGGGGTGAAGACCTTCCCTTCGGTCCACATGTGGCCGGTGCCATCTTTCTCGGTCCACACGGCCCAGCGCTTGCGGGACCCTGGCATGTCCGCCAGTTTGATGATGGCGTGGCCGGTGGCGGGTGCAGTTCCCCTGTCGTGGAGGAAGCCGATGTCCCAGGTTGTGGCGGCAGGCGCGGGCTCTGCGGCAGGGGAGGGGGAGACCTCGTCGCCCTTCCTGTTGGCTGCGATCATCTCCCACAAGGCGGTCGCGGCATACTTGGCGGCCTCATTTCTGCCGGCGTCGATCACAAAGGGGTTGCGGATCTCCGCGTGGAAACACAGGTCTTTACTCGGGTGGTCCAGTGGGATGAAAAGGCTGCGTCCTTTGATGGAGGCTTTCCCGGACTCCCCGCCCAACATTCGATGGAGGTCATCCACCGACACCCCGATCTTGAGATTGTCAGTCATGCTGGTCTCCCAGGTTGGTGTTATCGATCAGGAAGTCCAGGCCGCGGCCGTGCATGTCACGGATGCGCTCTTTCAGGGCCGCTTTCTCGCTCGGGATGCGGATCTCATAGTCGAGATCGAGCGGGAGCAGGGTCACCGCTTCTTTCTCGCCGTCCCAGATGGCCGCCATCTTGATGTGAGACATGACCCCGACGACGAAAACGGGATGCTCGGCCATCACCTCCCCCTGGTGGGTGAGCAGGATGTGCTGCCCCACGTAGTCGGCCAGGGTCTCTGTCACGGCGCCGGTCGGCTTGGCCGTGAGTTGGATGTCCTCGACGCCGGCCAGGGCGGCTTTCATCAGGCGGCCCAGCTCCAGGGGGGCTTGCTCCTGGTTGTGGACCCCGGTCATCACCGCCGCCGAGATACCGCTGAACGAGTCGACACCGATACCGTGGGGGCCCGCGAACGGCGGGACCTCGATCTGCAGGTCGGCGCCGCCTGGGCTGACATCGATGGCGTGGGTGTAGGCGGACACCATCTGGGTCAGGTTGATCGTGATGTAGTGGTTCATCGGGCGCTCCTTACTCGGTTCGGGTGATGCGGACCATGACGAACACGGCGCCGTCGGAGGCCAGGAAGTGGTCCGACACGGTGGTGTAGGACTGCCCGGTCAGCTTCGCGGTCTTGTCGACGATGCCACTGGCGTTTTTGCGCAGTTTGGCTTTCATCTCGACCATGGTCTCGTGGAGACGGTCCGCGGTGGTGCTCTCTGGAACCTGGATGTTGTAGAAAAAGCTGCTCCCTACCCCCAGGGCGGCAACACTGCTGCTGATGCTGCCGGGCTGGTGGCGGGTCCTGGCCACCGTGACATCTTTCTCGATGGGGGCGGCGAGGGCGGCGCTAAGAGGGTTGTCCTGCGTCATTGTCATTCTCGGTTGTTGGATGGTGTGAGGATACTAGATTACAGGCGTGGGGCATGTCAAACAGTTTTTCGTTTGCGCTTTTCACCGCTTCCAGATCCGGCCGGATCAACCGGCGAGGTCCCCAAAGTAACGTCAACCGGCGAGGTCCCCAAAGTAGCGTCAGCCGGCGAGATCCCCGAAGCAGTAAAAATGTTTGACAGTCATCGCGACCGTCGCTAATATTCTCCCCATCCCGGCGCCCCGCCGGCACAAGGAGAAGGTGATGATCCGCAAGTTCAAGCCCAGCAAGAAACCCCAGTTCGACTACGTCTCCCGGAAAGGCGCCGTGAAGGTTGACCGCTTCGCCCGCCGTCTGCTGGTGGACCTGGAAGCCCAGGGTTGCCGGCTCCACAAGCAAGCCCTGACTGGCAGCACCTATCTGAAATTCAGCGATGCCAGCATGGGGTCAATCCGGGTTGCTGATCACCGTGGTAAATCTGAATACCGCTATCGCTGGAACCTGGACGTCACCATGACGGGCAGCAAGTCCATCGTCGACCGGGGCGTGACCCGCCATTTCTACGGCCCGGATGCCTATGACCAGATGGTCTATGACATCCAGGCTTTCCGCCGCAATCTGGCAGAGCAAGAGGAGCTTTATGATGCCTATTGATTACACCAAGGTCCTGACACTGGAGGAGGCCCAGGCCTGCGCCGATGAAGTGATCGCCCAGTTGGACACCATGGCGGTGTCGATGGCCAGACGTAGCCGGGCAGCAGCGATGCTGGGCGAGCTGGTGGGCCGGGTCCAGGCCCTGGCCGAGATGCAGCGCCTGGATGGGGAGATCGTCACCGTGCTCTACGCTATCCGGTTGATCAGCCTGCTGTCCGGGAAGCCTGACCCCATGGTCGCCTGGGTGGCGGCCGAGACGGACACCCCGGCCCCCGCCGGTAACCTGCACTGAGGAGATGATTATGTGGGACATACTGTTAAGTGGGTGGACGCCTGCCCTCCTGGCCCTGTCAGCCTGGATCTCATGGAAATGCGCGGTGCGCCCCTGGGTGGACAAGGACACCCGAGAATCAGCTTTCGTCGTGAAGAGGGTCCGCGGTGGCGGCGGGTGGATCAGCACCACCTACCGGGTCCGCTGTCTGTTCTGCGGCTGGGAGACAAACACGGGCCGGACGCCTGCCGGTCGCTGTGGTCGCTGCGGGGGGCACATAGCCCAGGCTCCCGCCGAGCCCGTAAAGACTGCCCGCCGTGCGCCTTTAGGGGGTTATCAGCCTACCGAGAAACACACCAAGCCCGACCCGACGCCTCCACCTGGGCGCAAGTGATCAGCCCGCGAGATCCCCGAAGTAAGCCCGGCCATGTGCCGGGTTTTCTTTTTTCCGGGCGGCCTGGGGGCCGAGCTTCAACCGGCGAGGATCCCGAAGTAATCCGGGCGGCCTGGGGGCCGAGCTTCAACCGGCCAGGATCCCGAAGTAACCAGGGCAAAAATTTATACCGGCGAGGGTTTTGAAGTAGGGCGGGGCACCTGGAGATCGCCCGGACAGGGGCGAGCGGCTGCCTGTAGCCCGTCAACCATGGGCTAGAAAGCGCTGTAGCCCGTCAACCATGGGCTAGACAGGCGGCGGGCAGTACCAGGGCGGCGGGCCGTACCAGGGCGGCGGGCAGTACCAGGGCGGCGGGCAGTACCAGGGCGGCGGGCTGCCCTTCTTTACCTGGGCGGCGGCCGCCCTTCTTTACCTGGATCACCGTGTCCCGAAAAAACTTTACACAAAACGGTTTGACAGTCGCGGCGACCGTCACTAGGATGAACAACATCAAGGGGCAATGGGCCCCGGTAATGAGGATCAAGCCATGCTGTTTACACATAGTTACTATTCAGGCAAGCCCGCCGAGCTTAACCCGCTGGCCGACTATATCGCCGACGTCAAGATCGTCCGGCTGAATACCGAACACCATAAGACCAGCCGGACCGACGCCGCCGCCGAGCTCCAGGCACAAGGCTATATCTATAGCGAATGGCTGGACTCTGGTTACACACAATTGGCCGTGTTTGTGAAACCGTCCGATTCATTCCTGGCCGAGGCGAACAAGCGGATCGGCGGTTACCCTTCATCGATGCAGTTTGTAAGACTCAAGGGCTCGGACCGCGCCCGCGTCGTCTGGTCCGCCCGCGTGTCGCTGGATAGTAGTTTCCGAAACGAGGTGATCGCCGGGGAGGTCCTGGCCGCTGATTTCCTGGCCCAGGTTCGCGCCGCCAAATTTTACGGCGACGGGGAGCGCCTGATCATAGATATGTATCGCCGGATGGAGGCCAGCGGGCCGACCTATAAGGCGGGCCGGGCGCGGGCGGTCTATGTCGCGATCGCCGCGGTGACCGGGCAGCCGTCTTTGATGGATGACGCGAAGGCGGGCCGCTTTGATGATTTTTATCTGTTTGACTCTCATAAATGTTTTATCCGGCGAAACTGGAAAGTCCGCCAACCGCAATACTGCCAACAATGTGGCGGCACGGATCATTAATAGGGGGCACCATGGAAAAGCACAATAACAACCATAACCATTTTATCATGGTTATTGAGGATACGGTTCAAAAGGGCCAAATTGTAAACAGTTGCTATTATGACGGCACCCAGGCCCAAGCCGTTAAATATTTCAAGGCGCACCGCCTTTTTAAAAAGTATGCCGGGAACAGTCGTTATCTGATTTCGTTCCGTGGTAATTCCATCGTTCTGCAAGATCAAAGGGTGTTCAAATGATTATCAAGACTGTAGGCGAGCTGTTTGACGTCGGTCGCCCGTTCGACCGGTTCAATCCCTTTATGGTATTTAAGGGCGCCAATGTGGCGGACATATTCGCCGGGGCGGTGGTGCGCAATGATCCCGGTATCAATTGCGGTTCCCCCTATCTCTGGATCAATGAGAAGCTCGGGCGCCCATGGAGCCGCCGCTATGTATACGCCCGGCCTTGCGCCGAGCTGGCCGCCGCCCTGGAAAAGGTCAGCATCTACGGGGAGCCCTTGAACAAGGATCTTTACCTGGAGGTGTGGCAGCGCGAAGGGATGGCCGGGTGCATGGTCACTATGCGGTTTCAACAAATTATCGGATCACGGGCGCTGTTTGCCCTGGACGCCGCGCAAACCGAACAACTTAAAGCCTATTTGGATGGGGTGGAATAATCATGGTCAACTATATCGCCGACGGGTTTATAACCGCCGTTAAATGTGCGCCGCTCTGGTGGCAAACCATGGGCCTTAGTTTTACCGCTACCGGGTACGGCACCAACATCCCGACGGATAAGATCGCTGTGTGCGCTGATAACAAGCGCCGCCGGATCCGTGTAATTCAAACATCTAACGCCGGTTCCGCTTATATCGTCGTAAAAGGTGAGCGGCTATTTATCCGCGATCACCAATTGCCGGACGTAACCGCATAAGCGGGCGCCATTAACCTAACAAAAGGAATATCCCGTGATTAAGTCCCTGCATTCTAAATCGATCATCGAATCCGCCCGCGAACAGTTCGCCGGGCTCATGTGGCCGCGCCATCTTGCCATCTTGCCGACCGGGCCCATGGCCCAGCGTCTCGAGCGCCGGAAAAACCCTTGCACCGGCAAATATTTCGCTTCCCTGGTGATCACCGACGCCCTGACACAAGGCAAGGGGTTTTACCTTGGCGACATTGGGCAGCCCGGCCCCCGCTGGGATTGGGCGGATGAAGTCAGCACCAGGATCAAACATACCGGATGGTTTGCCGACGACCACCAGAACGACAAGATCCGGGGCGTGGTGATCCGTCTCCCCCATGGCCGTTTCCTGGCGGGCTGGGCCCTGCAATCTGACATCCTGGACGACGACGGAACCGGCGGCATGGCGGCGGTATCCCGTCAGATCTTCACCGATGAGGTAGACGCCGCCAATGACGCCGACGATCAAGCCGCCGACGTTGCCGAGTGCATGGCCGCGACCGCCGAGCAGGATATGGGGGACGATGAATGATGGGGACAATCAAGGGCCTGATCCTGGCCGTGGCCGCTGGCGTCCCGTTTTTCACCCTGGTGATCTGGCCGGACATAGGGGCCGCCGTGTTTTTCAAGGTCTGCGGGGCCGCCGTGGTCCTGGCCGCCGTGGCGACAATCACGCCGAATCGCGACAAAGATCACAATGAGGGGTAAAAGCGGTTTGACAGTCGCCGCGCCCGTCGTTAGTATTTAACTCATGAGGGCGGCACCCCGCCGCCCGGTATGAGGATCACATCATGGCAAACTGGACTTACAAAATCACCTACACCACCCGCACCGGGTTCGCCGTATCCGCCGAGAAAACCGCCGAGATCGTGGCCCCGACTAGCCGCCAAGCATTCGAGGCCCTGGAGGCCCAGCACCCTGGCGAGAAGATCCGGATCATTGCCGCCGATAGCCGCCGCGCCTTGGCCCTGCACGTGATCGATCATCAAGACGCGCAAACCGCCCGCATAACTTGCGCCACTTTTACCAGTGCCGACGTCGCCCGCCGCGCCACCGCTCGAGACTACCCGACCCACGAAATTACAAAAATGCGGGAGTTCGATTTAGTCAAGACGAATATTTTAGATCTGGCAGTCGGGGATCACGTTTTCGCCCATAGCGCCGTGTTTGAGATCTACAGCGTAGCTATCCACCCGGAACGGGATCCGGTTTATGGCGACGGGCGCGGGATCATGGTTGCCAAGGGCCGTTGGTTGTATGGCGACATTGTGCCGGGATATTTCGGGCCGGGCCGTGATTGGGATTTCCAAGGCAATAGCAACGTTGATCACTACGTGATCACCAAGGGATAAGGGCGGCACCGTGAAAAACGTCTCTCATGATTGGAACGCCGAGGAGGTAGCGGGATCAATGGTTGAGGCCCTGCAAGACCCGGACGCCGAGATCACAGCCTGGAACTACCCGACCGCCGCCGAGATGATCGCCCATATGGCCCGCCACCCGCTGGACAACGTCGCGGCCCATTACCGCCCTTGCGTGGTGCGAGATCAATATCAGGGTGATTCCCTGGTGTGCCGGTCGTGGGCTTATCTGCACCGCCGGGAAGATGGCAAGTTCTACCTGCCGGATGATTTCCTGGACGCTATGGGCGCCGCCGTTTGCCCGGTCCCCCAGTATCTGCGCAACGTTTTATCGCGGGCCCTAGCCGCCGCCAATTGAGGATCACACCATGAAAAGTTATTCCGTTATTTTCTCAACGCCGCTCACCCGTGGCGATAACCTGAAAAACCGCGTGATCGCCGTCCGGGCCATGGATGCAGCCGCCGCCGCCCGCCAGATTGAGGCGAGTTATCAGGGTGTGCAAATCCTGGCAGTGATGGGAGACGTTGACAACATAGACGCCGGGCTGGTGGCCCGTGCCCGCCAGTTGAGAGATCAGGAGGCCCAGATCGACGCGAGAGCCGCCCGGATCCGGGC
>Ga0075011_10000419_pt1 | contig 22534 bp, 20 predicted proteins | sample TARM_MetaG_T_14_FD_72354 | JGI IMG/M metagenome (GOLD analysis project Ga0075011, IMG submission 72354) | Freshwater microbial communities from Pennsylvania, USA, analyzing microbe dynamics in response to fracking - TARM_MetaG_T_14 | ecosystem: Environmental > Aquatic > Freshwater > River... | reverse complement strand
GATCAAAGCACTGAACAAACTTACAGGGCTTGGTATGCCTGAAACTCAGTATATTGTATAAAAGTCGCTCAACTTTAGGAGGTTTGGTTTCTCGTCTGAATTACGCAACAAAGCCTTCTCAATGCTAACGTACTTTAGCAAAAGATAGCTTCACGATTAAAGAGTTTGGATTCTTCTGGAAATATGAAGAGTCTTCAAGCTATCAATAAAGTTCCTGACTGGTCATCCATTCGCAGTTTTCTCCGCTGTGGATAGAACGTGAGCAAGGCTATAGTTGTTTGTTAAACTGTAGAAATAAGAATAAGGGCAACATAACAATTTGTCATGTTGCCCTAGTAATGTCACAGTTTTCTGAGTTAGGACGAAAGGCGAGAGTCCCCACTTTCTCCTGACGCTAACGTTGAACGACTTAACATTAGTATGGAATATTATAAAACAAAGCACATAATTATAAATCATATATTTCATATGCTTGTCGATGTTTACGCTTTCCACATACCCTTTTCCTGAAGGGGCATTCAATCGAATAAATTACCATCAACCAAAACCGCTTGGCTTCTATATTTGGAGTTCAATATTGTAGCGGCAGCTCTATAACCAGATTTTAATAACCCCAAATCATCGCAGTTCAGGGCTTGAGCAGGGTAGGTTGAAGCCATTTTTAATGCCTCTTGCTCTTCCACTCCCCATTTTATGACGTTGGCTACGGATTCATCCATACCTATATGTGCCCCAGCGAGATTACCTCTGCTGTTTACGAGTTTGTTGTCGACGACACGTATCGTTTCGCCATCAAGCACAAATTGATTGGTGACACTGCCCAATGTTGCCATTGCGTCGGTCACAATCAGTAGCTTGCCTTGCGGTTTGATTCGGTTCGCCAGAAGGAAGCTTTCAGGGTGGACATGGACTCCATCAGTGATAATTGAGCACCAAGCATGATCCGTCATTAAAGCAGTACCTACGGTACCAGGCTCACGACCTTCAAAAGCAGACATCGCGTTGTAAAGATGAGTGAAGCCTTCTATCAGTTGTGTCTTTTCATTTGGTAATTGCTCTGCCTTTGCATTACTGTGCCCGCAGGAAACAGTGATTCCTTTTTCTTTAAGCCATTGCAAGGATTCAACAGACAGGTTTTCTACCGCAGCAGTGACGAGAGTTTTACCTTTGGTCAGCCATGGAAACTTAGAAAGTTGTTCTGGAGTCGGGGCGTAGAATAATTCGGAGTTATGTGCCCCTTTTTTATCTTGATTGAGCCATGGCCCTTCTATGTGTATTCCTAATACACCAGAGATATTGTTGCTGATCGCTGTTTCGATAGCCGTAAGGGCCTTGGTGATATCCTCTGGGGTTGAACTGATTAGCGTGGGTAACAGGTAGGCTGTCCCGTGTTTACGATGAGCCTGGCAGATGATATCAACGCCATTGGGGCTAATATCATTGTTGAACATGATATCGCCACCGCCGTTGACCTGAAGATCGATAAAACCCGGAGCAATGAGCGAATCTTCGAAGTGCTGATGTTCAATATCTGTAGGAAGTTCAGACAGTGGGACAATGCCCTTAATCGTTTTCCCTTCCCAAACCAGAGCTGCATCTTGGTGATAATGAGTACCGTCAAAGATTCGCTTTGCTGAGATTGCATTTAGTGCCATCGATTACTCCTTAAACTGAAATGCTGCGCCAAGCAAACAAGCATCATAGTTGCCTTTGGCTGCAATAACCGGGATTTGAAACACCGGAGGACGACTTTGAATCGCTTCATTAACTCGGTCTAAATACCCGTGAGCAAAACCAATTCCACCACCCAGAACAATCACATCCAGATCTAGTCCTGCTTTCAAGTTGCAACACAACGTGGCAATTGCCTGAGCACTTCTAGTAATGATAGATTCAGCCCCTGGGTCACCAGGTGCGCGTTTAAATAGCTCAATGTTGGTTATTGGTGTGTCGAAAAGGTTATCGCTAAGTTTTTTTATGGCAGTTCCAGAAGCGATAGATTCCACACAACCAATTTGGCCACATCCACACTTTATGCCATTGATATCAATGGACATGTGTCCGATGTGTCCGGCAAGACCCGAATGCCCCTGATGAAGTTTTCCGTCAATGATGATACCGCCACCAACCCCCGTTGAGACAGTAATAAATGCCATGTTTAGGGAAGAACTACTTAATTGAGTGTACTCATACCAGGCAGCGGCTTGGGCATCGTTCAGCATCTTGACGGGTTTATTCGTCTGATTTGCTAACTCTTGAGCAAGAGGAAAGGGCGTAGGGAAATTAAGTGTATCTGGGTTAATGGCCGTGATCCCAGCTTTAGTCACAAATCCTGTTGTGGATACACCGATATTGTCGACTTCAGAAACCCAATCTTGAATATCTTTTAGAATGGTTTGACTAAACTGAACCACATCTTGAGATTCAGGTGTTGCCAATTGATGTCTCTTCACAAGAGTTCCGCTTTCTACTATACCTAAAGCGACTTTAGTGCCGCCGATATCGATCGCTAGCGTGCGCATTTCCTTTCTCCTGCTGTTTTCGTTGCGTTATTAAACCACTGAGTGACAACTTCTAAACGAGTAATAGCTGAACCAACAGTTACTGCAACCGCGCCTGATTGGATAGCCTTTGCTGCTAACTCTGGGGTGTTGTATCGACCTTCAGCCATAGTGAAGAAGCCAGCGTTGGCAAAACGTTCTACCAGTTGAAAATCTGGCTCTGAAGGCTCTTCGTCACCAACGTATCCAGACAGGGTAGTACCTATAATTTCAACTCCTTGCGAATGTGCCCATTGACCATCTTCGAAACAAGAGCTGTCAGCCATTGCAAAGCACCCAGAGTGCTTAATTGCTTGCGCTATAGTTTCACGGCTTTCGGGGCGGGTTCTGTTGGTGGCATCAAAAGCGATAATTGTTGCGCCGGCATTAGCGAGTGCGTCTACATCCGAAACATAGGGTGTGATGCGGACAGGACTATCTGCTAAGTCCCTCTTTACGATAGCAATGATTGGTATTGTCACCGCGTCTGAAACGGCAGCAACATTTTTTGCCCCTTCAATTCGTAATGCTTTAGCGCCTGCTTGTTCCGCAGCGAGTGCCATAGCAACAATAAACTCGGTTTTATCTAATGGGCTGTCAGGCACCGGCTGTATGGAGACAACGGTTTGACTTTGTAGATGTTCTCTAAGTTCTTCAATATTTAAATTTTGTGCTCTCACAACAGACCTCATTTGTTTTTAACTGTGCGCGAACTACCTATTCAGTTAGGACGGTTTAACTTTTTGCGTGTTGCGCAAATGGGCAGAAATTATCAATTCTTGTCCGCGATCACATTTTGGAAAAAGGTGGTTTGAAAATAATCTTCACGACAATGATAATTCATAACGAAGATTTTTTTCAAACAAAATAAATTTTTTTTTTGAAAATGGTGAAGTAAGGTGTAATACGAATCATTAAAGGGAATAACATGAAAGCTATTAATAAAATTACTATCGCAATGCTGGCTCTGGGGTGTGCTATTTCGACTCAGGCTGCAACGACTCTAAAGATGGGTATGCAAGCTTCTGTCGGTTCTGTTGAGTACAACTCAGCAAAAATGTTGGCAGATACGTTAGACGAAATGAGTAACGGTGAGTTGAAACTCTCTCTTTATCCAAGTGCTCAACTGGGTGATGACCGTGCAATGCTTCAGCAACTAAGCATGGGCGACTTAGATTTCACTTACGCTGAGTTTGGCCGTATGGGGTTATGGATTCCACGCGCTGAAGCAGTAACACTTCCATACGTTGCTCGCGATTTTGATCACTTACGTCGTATGTTTGATTCTGAATTCGGTCAAGGTGTTCGCGAAGAGATGCTAACAAAGTTTAGCTGGCGAGCGCTTGATACTTGGTATAACGGTACACGAGAAACCACTTCTAACCGCCCACTTAACTCAATTGCAGACTTTAAAGGTCTGAAATTACGTGTGCCAAATGCGAAACCTAACCTTAACTACGCAAAATTGTCAGGTGCTTCACCAACACCAATGGCGTTTTCAGAAGTCTATTTAGCACTTCAAACTAATGCAGTAGATGGTCAGGAAAACCCACTACCAACGATCAAAACCATGAAGTTCTACGAAGTTCAGAAGAACTTGGCCATGACTAACCATATTGTTAATGATCAAATGGTGATTATCTCTGACTCTACATGGCAGAAGTTGTCTGATGAAGAAAAAGAGATTGTACAAAAAGCTGTGAAGAAAGCAGGTGAAGCACATACAGCTACCGTGAAGAAGCAAGAAGCTGAACTCGTTTCCTTCTTTGAAAAAGAGGGTGTGAATGTGACTTATCCTGACCTAGCACCGTTCCGTGAAGCAATGCAACCACTATACAAAGAGTTTGAAGAAAAGGTTGGTCAGCCGATTGTTGAGAAATTAGCAGCAATGTAAACGGGTTGATTTATCAACCTCAACATTTAGCTGGCCTCGTTGGCCAGCTATGGAGCTTAAGATGCTACGTAAGATAGTCAATAATATTGAAGAAATCATTACAGTGCCTTTGATGGCGGGTCTGTTAGTTGTTCTAACCTGGCAGATCGGTACACGTTGGTTACTGAATGATCCTTCTTTGTGGAGTGAAGAACTCGCGAGAGTTCTGTTTATGTATATGTCGTTAGTAGGATGTGCGATAGCGATAAAACGCAGTTCACACGTCAACATCACTTTCTTTTCAGACAAACTGCCGGAAAAAATCCGCTTATGTCTGGTTTTATCACTAGAGTTGGCGGTTCTGGTTTCTATCATCGCGATTATTTATCTAGGGTACCAACACGTTCAACGCAATGCGTTTTTTGAACTTATTACATTAGGGGTCTCTAGTAGTTGGATGAACTATAGCTTGCCGCTTGGCGGAGTATTCATGGTGTTCAGACAGCTTGAAAAAATGTTCCATCTTTCGAAACAGTTTTGTGGTTGCAGTAAATCTGCATCTGTAACTGATTCTCAAATCGCAGAGAGGTCTTAATTATGGTTGGTTCAATATTTGGCTGGCTCGCCTTACTCTTTGCCGGTATGCCAGTCGGGTTTTCATTGATTTTTGTTGCTCTGGCTTTTTTGGTATTAACCAATAGCACGGGTATTAACTTTGCCGCCCAGCAAATGATCGGTGGAATCGATAACTTTACCTTATTAGCGGTGCCGTTTTTTGTATTGACTGGGCACTTGATGAACAGTGCGGGGATTACTGAACGAATCTTTAATTTCGCTAAATCTCTGGTGGGCCATATTACAGGCAGCCTGGGACATGTAAATATTATGGCAAGTTTATTGTTCTCAGGTATGTCTGGTTCGGCTCTGGCTGACGCTGGTGGTTTAGGCCAACTTGAGATTAAATCTATGCGTGATGCAAAGTATCACGACGATTTTGCCGGTGGCTTGACGGCCGCATCTTGTATTATTGGTCCTTTAGTTCCCCCTTCAGTTCCATTGGTAATATACGGTGTGGTGTCAAACACATCCATCGGCGCTTTATTTTTAGCGGGTGCAATTCCAGGGCTTTTATGTTGTGTCGCTTTGATGGTAATGAGTTACTTCATCTGTAAAAAACGTGGCTACATGACTCTGCCAAAAGCGACTCGTCGTGAACAGCTAAAATCTTTCAAAGAAGCATTTTTGTCACTCTTAACGCCTGTGATCATCATCGGTGGTATTTTCTCTGGCAAGTTTACGCCGACAGAAGCGGCGGTTGTTTCATCGCTGTATGCTTTGTTCTTGGGTCTGGTGGTCTACAAACAACTTACCCTAAGCAGTTTGGTCGACATTCTAAAAGAGACGGTAAACACGACGGCGGTTGTTGCGTTAATGGTGATGGGTGTAACCGTGTTTGGTTGGATTGTTGCTCGTGAACAATTACCTCAGATGCTGGCGGACTACTTCCTGACCATTAGTGATAATCCGTTAGTGTTATTACTTCTTATTAACTTATTGCTGTTGTTCTTGGGTACGTTTATCGAGTCTTTAGCTTTGCTATTGCTGTTAGTACCTTTCTTAGTTCCAGTTGCGGCAGCCGTTGGTATCGATCCGGTACACTTCGGTGTGATGGCGATTCTCAACCTGATGATCGGTATTTTAACGCCACCAATGGGTATGGCTCTGTATGTGGTATCACGCGTTGGTGATATTCCATTCCATACATTGACTCGCGGTGTTGTGCCATTACTCGTTCCTTTGTTTATTGTATTGGCACTGGTAGCGATCTTCCCTCAATTCACCCTACTACTACCTGAAATATTCTTAGGTTACGGACAGTAGTTTGGCGACTGCATATTAAATAATTAAGGTAAATGAAATGAAAAAACTAACTGGCCTAATTGCTGCTCCGCATACTCCATTTACAGCGGACAATAAGGTTAACTTTGGCGCAATCGACCAAATTGCAGAGTTATTGATTGAGCAGGGTGTTAAAGGTGCTTACGTTTGTGGCACGACCGGTGAAGGTATCCACTGTTCGGTAGAAGAGCGTAAAGCGATTGCTGAACGTTGGGTAAAAGCGGCGGGCGGCAAACTTGACTTGATTCTTCACACCGGTGCTTTAAGCATTGTTGATTCCATTGAGTTAACCGAGCATGCTGAAACTCTGGATATTTTGGCAACATCAGCGATTGGTCCTTGCTTCTTCAAACCAGGTAGCGTTAATGATTTGGTTGAGTACTGCGCCCAAATTGCAGCCGCAGCTCCGTCGAAAGGTTTTTACTACTACCACTCTGGAATGTCGGGTGTAAATTTGGACTTGGAGCAGTTTCTGATTAAAGGTGAACAACGTATACCGAACCTGTCAGGTGCTAAGTTTAATAACGTTGACTTGTATGAGTATCAGCGTTGTGTGCGAGTATCTAATGGTAAGTTTGATGTGCCATTTGGTGTGGATGAGTTTTTGCCGGCAGGTCTTGCAGTTGGTGCTGTGGGTGCAGTAGGCAGCACGTATAACTATGCGGCTCCTTTGTATCTTAAAATTATCGAAGCGTTCAATCAGGGTAAGCAGGAAGAAGTTGCAGCTCTGATGGATAAAGTTATTGCCATCATTCGCGTGCTGGTTGAATACGGTGGGGTTGCCGCTGGTAAAGTCGCGATGCAATTGCACGGTATCGATGCTGGTAACCCGCGTCAGCCAATTCGTTCGTTAACAGAGAAGCAAAAAGCAGACGTGCTAGCGAAGATGAAAGATGCCGGGTTTATGTCGTTATCTTGATTCTTATCAATAAGGGGAGTCGGACTCCCCTTATATTTGCGAATTTAGAAACAAATCATTGAGATAGTGTATTAATAGATTGAGGTCTTTGATACTTTATGAGTAGCCAAATTATTGTTAAGGATACCCCGTGAATTTGCCTAAAAACTTACTGGTTCGGTTGCGTTCAAATATTGAACCGTTAAGTAAAAAACTCAGATTGGTTGCTGATTATGTGTTGGAAAATGCACATGATGTTCAGTATCAAACCATTACTGATTTAGCTCGAAATACTAAAACGAGTGAAGCCACTGTCGTTCGTCTTTGCCGTGATATGGGGTACAAAGGCTATTCAGATTTTAGAATGGCGTTAGCGGTTGATTTGAGTCAGTCTGCAAATAATTCTCAGCCTAAAATGGATGGCGATATTTGTGATGTATCCGCTCAAAGTGCGGTAGAGAGCCTGCTGGATACAGCCAAACTAATCGACAGAAACTCTTTGAAACGCATTTGTGAACTGATCCATAAAGCACAATTTATTGGATGTGTCGGCGTTGGGGCCTCAAGTATTGTTGGTCGTTACCTTGCTTATCGTTTGGTTCGCATTGGTAAGAAAGCCATTATGTATGAGGATACACACCTAGCGTCGATGAGTGCAGGCAGAAGTACTTTAGGCGACTTATGGTTCTCAGTTTCTAGTTCTGGATCCACTAAAGAAGTGATTCATGCTGCTTCTCAGGCGCATAAGCGCGGTGTTCCAGTGGTGTCTTTAACGAATATAAGCCACAGCCCATTATCTTCTATTTCAGATGAAATACTTGTTGCTGCTCGCCCTGAAGGTCCGCTGACGGGTGGCGCATTCTCTTCTAAAGTCGGAGCACTTTTGTTGGTTGATGCTTTGATTAATACGCTTTTGGATATCTATCCCGAATACTCGGAGTCAGTTGTTGAAACTGCTGAGGTAGTTCTTCCTCTGATGGACTAGTATATCTATATTATTGATTTAATTGTTATTTAGAAATGGCTCATTTCAGATGGGCTTTTTTTATAATTGCAGATAAAAATATTTTTTATTGTTATGTTGATCAAAGAAATATTTTTTCATTGATCAATAATAAGTCTGAAACTTAAACAAAACAGGTGGTTAATAGCCATCAGGCTAGTGGTGGATATCACGCGGTACGGCTCATAAATTAACAAGGAAAAAGTAATGACGATAAAGACCCACTTAATTTGTACACCTTTGCTTGCACTATCTACTGTTTTTAGTATCAACGCCTACGCTGACAACCATTGGCCAGATCTCCCCATTGGTGTCAAAAATGGGATCAGTGCTCAGTTGGGAGATAAAGTTTTTGTCGGGCTGGGGTCTGCGGGTAAGCAATTTTACATGCTTGATTTGAAGAACTTGTCAGCAGGGTGGCAGCAAAAAGCGTCTTTCACTGGCCCTGGTAGAAGTGGCGCAACAGCTTCCGTTGTTGGCCAGGAAATTTATGTATTTGGCGGTTCTGGTAAAGTTAAAGATTCAGATGTATCGCCGATTCTTTTCGACACAGTCTACCGATACGACGCCCAAAATGATTCTTGGGGCCAAGTGAATACCTCAGCTCCAGTAGGTTTGTTAGGAGCTTCTTCCTATTCTCCTGACAATAAAAAAATCATCTTCTTTGGTGGATACAACAAAGAGTACTTCGATAGCTACTTGCATGATGTAACGACCACCGATAAGAAAGCTTCTCCAGAGGCTTGGCAAAAAATTGTCGATGACTATATGGGTATGAAACCAGCCGATTATCGATGGAACCGAAATGTATTGAGTTACCAACCAGAGACGCAAACTTGGAGTACCGTTGGAACTTCACCTTATTTTGCTAACTGTGGGAGCGCTATCGTTACCGATGGTCTCACAGCAACACTAATTAGTGGTGAGATTAAGCCCGGATTAAGAACCGCTGAAGTTAAGCAATACCAGTATGGGAATGAACAGCCTTGGAACAGTATGCATTCACTGCCATCGCCGAAATCTAGTGAAGTACAAGAAGGTGTTGCAGGCGCTTTCGCAGGTAAGAGTAATGGTGTAACAATTGTTGCCGGTGGTGCGAACTTTCATGGCGCAAAAGCTGCGTTTGAAAGCGGAAACATGTTCGCTCATGAGGGCTTAGCTAAGGCATTTAATCCAGAAATCTATGTTGAGAAAGATGGGCTGTGGTCAAGCGTAAACAATCTGCCTGAAGGGTTAGCTTATGGCGCTTCATTTACAACGAAACAGGGAGTGTTAATTGTGGGTGGAGAGAAAAATGACCGTAGCCAAAGCAAAAAAGTCTATATGTTGGCCTGGAATGGCTCAACAGTGGGTGTGACTGATTAATACAGAGGAATCTATGTCGTTAGTGATCGACGTTATTGCCGACCTTCCGGTCGGCATTAAGCATGGTGTGGGCGGCTTACTTGGTCGTAAGATATATGTTGGGCTAGGGAGTGCTGGAAAGCAGTTTTTCTATTTTGATTTGGATAAACCAGAATTAAATTGGCAGTCTGCACCAGAGTTTCCTGGTTGTGCTCGTGAAGACGCAGCATATACGGTATGCAATGACAAACTCTACGTATTTTCAGGAGCGGGTATTGAGGTTGGAAACCATCACCCCACCGTTTTACTGGACGGCTATGAGTTCAATAGCGTGGAGAATAGCTGGAAACCATTGGAATGCTTATTACCGATTGGATTTCTCGGAGCCTCATGTACAGCGTTAAGTACAGGCGAAATTGTTTTCTTCGGCGGCTATAGCAAAGAAACCTTCGATAAATTTGTTGGAGAGTTGTCGAAAATCGATCCTCAATCCTCGCCAGAGCAACATCGTGAACTGCTCACTCAGTTTATGTCGCAAGATGTCGCAGATTATGGCTGGAATCAAGATATTTGGAAGTATGATCCTGCTGGGAACGACTGGTCGATTATTGGCAAAAATACTTTTTTAGCAAACTGCGGTGCGGGAATAACGCAGTCGGGGAATGTTATTACTCTCGTTGAAGGGGAGATAAAACCCGGCTTGAGAAGTTTGCAAACCAAGCAATATGACTTGACTAATACCGTTATTAATCAGAGCGTTTTGTGTTCGTCAATTGCATCCGTGGACTATGAACATGAAGGGCTGGCGGGCCATTTTGTCGAAACACTAGGCAATCAGATTTATGTTTATGGCGGAGCGTATTTCATAGGCAGCCAGAACAACCTAAAGCATGGAAAAATCTATACCCATCAAGGACTCAAAAAGCACTTCACGAATAAGGTTTGGAAGTTCGATGGTAAAGGTTGGAGTTTTGCTGGCGAATTTGGGGAAGGATTGGCGTACGGACTTTCTGTTTCTTCTGAACAGCGTATGTATATCATCGGTGGCGAAAATAGCTTAGGTGAAGCACAAAGGCGCTGCTATACCCTGTATTGATATTAAATACTATTTTAGTAGCCTCAAATAGCGATATGTTTGAGGTTATTTTTTATGGAATCTACCAATTAAAATATACACATTAGGCGTAATTTGTATGAAAAATGTATCTTTTAAAAGTAAGATAACAATTCTAATAATAGTGATAATTTCTTTCACTATTATGGTTTCTTATTTTAGTGTTAACTATTTTATTAAGGACTATATTCACCAATCAGACACGAAAAATATTCGACATAATATTGTTCTCGTTGAAGATAAGTTGAGTACTGAACTCAACTCCAAAATTGCGATGGCGGAAAACTTAAAAATTGGCGTTATTGATATTCAGTCAGTTCAGGAAAGTTCTGGTTTCGAAAAAATTACTAAGATTGTTGAAGGTTTTGTTTTTGATAACAATGGAACCTTAAGCGACGAAGACGCCGCACCTTTTATCCGTGCTGCTGAGAGTCAAGATAAACCCGTTAAGATACTGCCGGTAACTATTCAAGACGGGATACCTTCCATGACGATCATCGTTAAGCATCGGGATAGGTCGACAACATTTTTTGATTTGAATTTAAACTATCTTGAAAATTTGCTCAAGAAATTCGAACTTGAAGGAAGCTATTTAGAACTCGTATCTCAAAATGGAACCAAAATTTATTCTAATAAAGTTAATGGGAATTTAATACCTATAAAGCGAGAAATTAAATTTTTTGACAAGTCTTGGACATTAACGGGTTATATCGATACTGATGCAATTCAGAAAAATACTAATCACTTGAATCAAATGATTACCCTAGCTTTACTTATTAGTGCAGCGATTATAATTGTCATTTCAGTCACAGTACTGAGTTACGCGTTTGAACCTTTATTACGCTTACAATTAGTGGTTTCTAGTTTATCTCAAGGCTCTGGAGATTTAACACAAAAGCTAGAAATTAAGTCACAAGACGAAATTGGAAAGATATCCAATTCAATAAATCAGTTTATAGAACAGCTTAGAATCCTATTTGTAGACATATTAAATTCGTCTAAGTCTATCGACAGTGCAGTTGCTCAAATGATGGAGAAGTCAAAGGCACACCATGAAATGCTAAAAGCACACGTTGTAGAAACTGAGCATGTTATCTCAGCTATTGAAGAGATGAGAATTACCGCAGGCTCCATTGCGAATAGTACGTCAACTGCGGCAAATTTAACTGAGCAAACAAATGATCTTGCTAATATGTCTAAGCAAGCTGTAAATAATGCAGAAGTGAGTGTAGTAAAGCTTGAGTCTGATATTACTCGAATGTCAGATACGATTTCGGATATGAGCACTGAAACGAAGGCTATTGGCGCAGTTTTGCAAATTATTGGTGATATTGCAGAGCAAACGAATTTACTTGCATTGAACGCTGCAATTGAAGCCGCTCGAGCGGGAGAGCAGGGCCGAGGTTTTGCTGTTGTCGCAGACGAAGTAAGAGCATTGGCTGGACGAACCCAACAAAGTACAGCTCAAATAAATAGTATGTTAGGTAAATTACAGCGAGCGAGTGAGAATGCTGTTAGTCAGATGGATTCGACTAGATTAAGTTGTAAATCTACATCCGATAACACACATAAAGTGATGGAGTCATTGCATACTGTGACAAGTTCGGTCAGTGAAATTAATGACCTTAATACCCTGATGGCAACTTCAGCAGAAGAGCAAAGTCAGGTTACAGATGAAGTAAGCAAAAATTTAGAAGTAATTCAAACATTGATTGAGCAACTTAACAGCGATGCTGCTGAGTCTGAATTGTTAAGTCAACGCTTGGATAACACTTCATCTGACTTAGCAAAGGTTGTTGGAAAGTTTAAAATCAATAAATCGTCTTAAGGGATAGCTGAGCAATTAGAATAAAAATAGGTAGATTAGTTTTATTAGTCTGCATGCAGACTATCAGTTGTGTATTTCTTTGATTCGACAATATCGAATTTGGTCGCTTTCCATACTGCGCTAGCCGATATGGCGTGCTCAGTTCTGTGCTAAAACGTTTAGTGGAAATAGCTCTTATCTATAAAGCTTGTATACAACACTGAAATTTGTCCTGCGCTTTTAATTATTACCACCCAACAACTGTTTCACTCGATGCATCACTGCCTCTGGTAGCAAGCATTTATGATAGCCATACCGTTTTTTGACTTCTGTCTCGAGCAGTAAAGTTTCTGATCCCCCCACTAAATTGCGAGGATACACTTGCTTCTACAAGGTCGCCCTCTCGCATGACGGGCGATTGTCTCAATGAATTTCAAATACTCAGAAGTTATTTGGTTTAAACTTAATCTATAAGTTAATTATTGTTAATTTAAGATTAAATAAAATTGGTGAATACTGCTCCTAACTCAGGTGTTTAATGAATTAGGATACAGAGATAATGCTTAGCTTAAACAAGTCCACAACCCTGTTGGAACAGTATGAAAAGATTGATACACCGTTTATGTATGTTGATAAGGAAACGTTTCTTAATAACCTGAGTCGATTGAGAAGCAAAATCGAGTCATTAGGTACAAGCTTGAGACCGCATTTCAAAACGGTTAGATCACTTGAAGCCATTCAATATCTATTACCAGATAAATCTTCTCCTGTCACCGTCTCTACTGTGAAAGAAGCGGAAGCTCTTTCTAGTATAGGGTATAACAATATTATCTATGCTGTAGGTATTTCAGCTCAAAAGTTGCATAGGATAGCTGAACTAATTTCAAGTGGAATAGAGCTTACAGTGCTACTAGATAGTGTTGAACAAGCAAATGAACTTAATGAGTTTTGCCGAGAAAACCAGTGCACTATTGCAGCCTTAATTGAGGTGGACTGTGATGGGCACCGAGGGGGCGTGTCTCCAGAAGACCCTAAATTAATAAAGATTGCTCAGTTATTGTGTGACGGACAAGCTTATTTTTCTGGAATTCTTTGTCACGCAGGAGAGTCATATCAATGTTTTGACCTATGCTCCTTACAGATCAGTGCAGCCAATGAAGTTAAAGTTGCAGTACAGGCTTCTGATATATTGAAAGAGCACGGCATTACTTGCGATATTGTCAGCATTGGCTCAACGCCAACAGCACATAATTATCAAGATCTTACTGGTATTACAGAGGTAAGAGCGGGCGTCTATTCCTTTTTTGACTTAGTCATGGCTGGAATAGGTATTTGTCAGCATAGCGATATTGCCGCAAGCGTAGTAGCGACTGTTATTGGACATAATAAAGAAAAAGGTTGGTTATTCATCGACGCTGGATGGATGGCGTTGTCAGCAGATCGCGGCACTTCTGAGCAGCCAACTGATTGCGGTTATGGCTTGGTGACAAAATATGATGGAGCACCAATTTATAATCTTCAAGTCACGAATGTAAACCAAGAGCACGGCATTATTGAAACTATAGACGGTGAAAGCATAGATTTCTCTGACTTCCCAATTGGTTCCCGTTTACATGTTTTGCCTAATCACGCTTGTGCTATGGCATCAATGCATATGCAATACCATATATTTGATATTCAGAATGAAACTTGTGAGATTTGGAATCGAGTTCAGGGGTGGTAAATGATTTATCTAAATGAACAACAAACCTCGAAACTTATTTCACATCAACTGGCTTATGATGCTGTAAAAGAGGCGTTTATCGCGGCAGTAAGTGAAGAAGCTACACTTTTTCCTGTAGTCAATGCTACTGGCTCACAAGACGGTACCATGTTTTCTCTAAAGTCAGCTTGTACGTCTACTTTAGTAGGTTGGAAAACAGGTACATATTGGCCCAATAATAGGGCACAAAATATGCCGTGCCATGGAACAACTGTATTTTTATTGAAACCAGATACTGGTGAATTACAGGCTGTGATTGCGGCAAGTGAGGTAAATGCATATCGAACGGCCGCAGCAGATGCGGTAGCTGTTGATTACTTAGCTAGAAGGGATTCACGCGTTCTGACGGTATTTGGTACAGGGCATCAAGCTGAATACGAGGTCTTAGCTGTTTGTGAGGTTCGCAATATTGAAAAAGTGTTGGTCGTAGGTAGAAGTAGTGCAAGTGCATTTATTGAAAGATTAAAGCAAAAAGGGATTGATGCAGAAAGCACCAGTGCGCAAAGTGGTTGTGAAAAAGCGGATATAATTGTGACTGCTACAACAGCTCAAGAGCCTTTGTTTGATGCTCGGTGGGTAAAAGATGGAACACATATTTCTGCTATGGGGGCGGATAAAACTGGGAAGCATGAGCTTCCAGTAGACCTATATAATACAGCTACACTATTTTGTGACAACAAATTGCAATCAATTGACATAGGAGAGTTTCAACACTCATTAAGTCAATCCATTACTGAGATCGGTCATGTTATAGCTAACAATGCTTTAGGAAGAAAGACGGATAAAGACATTACAATTTTTGATAGCTCTGGTATTGCAATTCAAGATCTATTTGTTGCAGCAAGACTATTAGAATTAGTAGATAGATAAGCGATTGAATAATTGCATTAGTACACACGAAAAGCGATGCATACATCTTTTTGTACCACTTAGCTTCAGTCTGGTGGAAAAATATGTTAATAATACAATGTTTTATATTTTTAAATGAGTCAGAGAAATAACTCTTACGTTTAGTATCATAAGTATGATGGAAATCGAATGAACGAAATTATAAAAACATTATTAAATATTCGCAGTTTACGTGCCTATTCACGTGAATTAACGTTAGAACAATTGCAGGAAGCACTTAAAAAGCTATCTACTGTTGTTGAAGAGCGTAGAGAAGAAGAAGCTGAGAACCAGCAAAAAGAACTACTAAAAGAAGCCAAACTTGCTGAAATCATGAGACAGATTAAAGAGCAAGGGTTGGATAGCTCTGAGGTCATTTCAGCACTAGCTTCCACTACTGCTTCGAACAAGCCGAAATCAAAGAGAGCGCCTCGACCAGCTAAATATAAATACATTGATGCTTCTGGTTCTGAACAATTTTGGACTGGGCAAGGGCGTACTCCTGCTGTTATTCAAACCGCTTTAGACAATGGTCAGTCATTAGATGACTTTTTGATTTGATAACCATGTATGTTAAAGAGCCAGCGTTTTTTCCGTTGGCTCTTTAAGTTTCAATTAGTCAAAGCATTAGTACTAAAATTAGCTTAGCCTGCGCATTTATGTCAGCAATAGTATCAATTGGTACTTGATAACTTTAAATTCCCTCCTCCCCAACTATATGTCAATTCAACTTATAAGATATATTTTATCCATGAGTTCAAATACTTTTTGTCAGTAAAACTAAACTTACTGTTGGTGGACATTCACACACAGAAAATCAAATGACCATATAATAAGGCACTATAGTTTAGTTAGAGAGCTGTTAGGAAATAATGGGAACGTCGGTAATGCTAACGAACGAGAAGCTATTAGAAGTCATCAAAATACAGACAGAGATTACGAAGTTAGGATTAGACCTCGGTGCTGTAATGCAACATGCGGTAGAACGAGTTTTACCTCTTGTGGGTGCTAATGGAGCGGTAATTGAACTTGCTGATGGTGATGAGATGGTTTATCGAGCCGCATCTGGCGTTGCGTCTGACTATCTAGGGTTAAGGTTAAAAGCAGCGTCGAGTTTATCTGGTCTGTGTATTAAATCGAGTGCAGTTTTAGTTTGTATTGATTCAGAAACTGATCACCGAGTAGATATTGAGGCATGTAGAAAAATCGGATTGCGCTCAATGCTTGTACTACCTTTGAATCACCTTAAAGTAACCGCTGGCGTTTTGAAAGTGATGTCGCCCATCATAAATCAATTCGGCGAAGAAGAAATTTTCATACTGGAACTATTAACAGAATCAATCGCATCAATGATGTTTTTGGCAGAACGCTACGATCGTAATGCTTTATTTATAAAAGCGACTAGAGATAGTTTGACTGGTTTGGCTAATAAAGCGTTTTTCATGGACCGACTCAGGACTACTCTTTTGACAAGGTCTAAATCTAGTGATTCTACGGCAATTTTTATTTGTGACTTGGATGGGCTAAAGTTAATTAATGATAACCATGGTCATAGGGTTGGTGATGTAGCAATACAACAATTTGCCAATTGTATACGTAGAGTCACTCGTGAGCTTGATACAGTAGCTAGGATTGGTGGTGATGAGTTTGGGATAATATCTCCTCTAAAACGTATTATAGAGGTAGAGGATTTAGTACGTAGACTTGAAAGTGAGGTAACAAAACCGTTGTTGTATGAAAATAAGTTTATATCTTTAAAAGCTAGTATTGGGTATGCATTAACCCCTCAAGAGGGCACAGAGGTCGAAGAACTAATTGATCTCGCTGACCAAAGAATGTATTCCGTTAAGCGCGAACATTATAAAACGGCAAAAATGCAGCCAAGATAATTACCTTTTTATTCATACTTAATATTTGTAATTAATACTTTTTGCAGTGCAACTTAGCATAGTTGTTTCAGCCATTCATGGCTGAAATTTCTGCTTTCCATTTTTGGACTGCCCCTCTAACAATTTTTGACTTGATTGATATAAAACCCACAGTATGAAGTTTTATATATACTCAATAGAAAGTTAGCTGGACATTGAATGGAAAGGTTATCAAACGAGAACATTAGAGAAATCCCAAGATATGAGAGAGTTCTAAAGAAAATATTCATATGATCAACCAGCGGATATGGAAGATCGATTATGCATTACTGCAATTAACTGTTTCAAATGCGGTTTCCAATTTATTCACGTAATAAGTGGGAGCAGCTTTTTGTGTCCCATGAGTTGTTCGCTGATTCAGTTACCCTTCATTACTCTAATATTAAATTTAGTAATACTGAGAGTATACGCATACTTTCTTACTGTTTATTAAAGCGCTAATCCAACGCCAACTTTCGTTTTGGACATAGCGACTAGGGTTTTGAAGCGTTTGACATTAGGCTTTTGGAAAAATAACTCTCGAGTTAATTCGTTGTATTGATCCATACTTTTTACTACAAAAACCAACACAAAGTCCCACTCTCCAGTGACGTAATAACATTGTTGTACGTATGGACAATTTTCAAAATCGCGGCGTGTTGCATCCAGTTCATGGATTTGTTCCGATTCCACTTCAATATTTGCAATGATGGTCAAGCCAAACCCTAAGGCCTCTTGATTTAGTAATGCGGTGTATTGTTTGATTACGCCGTTAGTCTTAAGTTTCTTTAAGCGTCGATTCACGGCGGCGGTAGATAAATTCACCTCTTCACCTAATTCACTTTGGGCAATCCGCGCATCCTTTTGGATGGCTCGCAGTATCTTTAAATCAAATTCATCAACTTCAATCATGTTTTTTTTCAAATAAATAGTTAAACAACGCAATAAATTTGCGTCGACAGGGTTTATTTAGAGAATTTATACAATTACGCGCCACTATACTAGTCATATCAAAAGTTATTATTCGCCCTGCAATATAGGATTGCTTATATGACAGCACTTACATTAGATGCCAACAAACTACTTGAGCACATCGAGATCTTAGGAAATATTGGCTTAGACCGCTTAAATGGAGGCCGTTCACGTATTGCCTTAACGGATGCAGAGAAGTTAGGTCGAGACCAAGTCGTCTCATGGATGAAGGCACTGGATTTGGTGATTCATGTTGATGAAATCGGCAATATCTTTGGCATATTGCCAGATCAATCAGGCAACACAAAACACAATGCTTTAATGATTGGCTCCCACATTGATAGTGTGTTCAATGCTGGTGCTTTGGATGGTTGCTATGGCGTATTAGCTGGATTAGCAGTGACTAAGGCATTTCGTGATGAAAATATAGTCCCTTCTCGTCCAATCATCGTCGCGGCATTCACCAACGAGGAAGGTGTTCGATATCAGCCAGATATGATGGGATCACTTGCTCATGCAGGAGGCTTAAGCGTAGAACAAGTCCTAAATAGTGTTGATACAGATGGTACGCGTTTGGGTGATGAACTACAACGTATTGGCTACGATGGCGATATGCCGTTAGGCACTTTAATTCCGAGTCAGTATCTTGAGTTGCATATCGAACAAGGCCCAGTTTTAGACAAAGCAGATATTAAGATTGGAGCTGTTGCTAATCTTCAGGGAATTTCCTGGCAAAAAATTTATATTAACGGTAAGGCCAACCACGCTGGGACTACACCAATGTCCATGCGCCATGATGCAGGCTATGCAGCGGCATCTATCATGACGTTTTTACGTGATGTCACTCAACGTAAATCTGGCACTTTAGCAACGATTGGGAGTATCAAATTTGAGCCGAACGCGATTAATGTTATCCCCAGAGCTGCCGAGTTGACTGTCGATATACGTAATCCCGATAACTCGACCTTACACGAAGCTGAGCAGGCGTTAACAGAACACCTAGAAGCCTTGCGTCAAGAGGAAGGTGTCACGATAGAAACAGAAGTACTAGCTCGCTTTGATCCTGTTATTTTCGATGAACACTTAGTGAATGCAATCGAGCAAGCTGCCAATACGCTTAATATTCCGCATCGTCGAATGACGTCCGGTGCTGGTCACGACGCACAAATGATAGCCCGAATTGCGCCATCAGCGATGATTTTTGTACCAAGTAAAGATGGCATTAGCCACAACCCTAGAGAGTTTACTGAAGCTGAAGACTTGATCCAAGGAGCAAAGGTACTATTAGCTACTGTGGCATTTTTACTGAACCTTTCCCACTAACTATTCATTTTTCGTTGTGAGTGAATTTACGATGTTATTTAAAAATCCAAACGCGACTTATGCGCCTTATCCTGCCGAATTAGCGCAAGTGCTGAACAAAGAAACGGCTCAGACAAGTAAACAATGGCTATCAAGCTGGCCATTACTTAATTCCAATGCGACTCCAATCTTCTCAATGACAGGAACCGCTAGTGCTTTAGGCATTGAAGCACTTTGGGTCAAAGATGAATCAAAACGCTCTGAACTTGGTAGTTTTAAAGCACTAGGCGCTCCTAATGCACTAATAAACTTAATCCTTAAACACTTCCCAACATTTGAGGCGGACAAAATCCTGCTGGGCGAGTATCGCGAGCGACTTGCGGGCTTCGCTGTGGTCAGTGCAACTGATGGTAACCACGGACGAGCATTAGCAGCAGCGGCACAATCGAGTGGGTGCCCTTGTACCATAGTGATACATGCTCAAGTGAGCCAAGAAAGGGAAGCGGCCATTGCTGAGTATGGCGCTACTATGGTTCGTATCGCTGGCAACTATGATGAGTCAGTTGAAGAAGCTGACCGCCTTGCAAGAGAAAATGGCTGGACGGTAGTTTCTGATACTTCTTATGAAGGTTATACCGAGATACCAAGAGATGTCATGCAGGGTTATGGAGTCATGGCTGCGGAATTAGTGGAGCAACTTGAGACACAGCAACAGAAACCTACTCATGTCATTCTTCAAGGAGGCGTCGGCGGCTTAGCGGCAGGTGTGTTTAGTTACTTTTGGGAGCAATACGAAGCTGAGCGTCCAACATTTATCGTTGTCGAACCAAGTCAAGCAAACTGTTTGTATCAGAGTGCTATTCAGGGGCACCCTTCATCGGCAACGGGGTCTGTAGATTCCGTAATGGCGGGACTTGCTTGCGGTGAGACATCAAAAATAGCCTGGGCCTTTTTACAACCGAGCGTAGATTACTTCACATTACTTGAAGACCAAGATGCAATCGACAGCATGGTGCATCTCGCTCACGGCAAGTACGGCGACACACCCATTGTGGGCGGGGAATCTGGAGTAGCAGGTTTGGCATTACTAAATAAGTTGTCAGATAAGGAACAACTGAGTGCGATAGGTGTTAACGCGGGATCCAAAGTTCTAATCATCAATACTGAAGGCGCCACTGCACCGGAGTTATTTAAGGAACTAACAGGCCTTACAGCAGACGAAATCATTGCTAATCAATAGATGAGCTGAGAGGTAACGTTTTCTTAAGTATTGCCATGGATAAAGGTTGTGTTTTATACGATAAGGACGATTGCTGGGAAGATACTGTCATCTGCACCAATTTGGGAAATACTACACATATCCCTATATTTCGGCCTATATAGTCGCTTATGTAGTATTTACCTCGGGTAAAGTCGCAAGCAGATAAGGTCTACGAATTTTTCCTTAATAGCACGAGCTTAGGGCCGTTAACTAGTCTAGTGTTGTTTTATTGGACCATTAATAATAGGAGGACTCTCATATGGACTATGAAGCTATTGCTTTAGCGTGTGAACGGCTAGATTATCGAGATAAGTTACGGCTTGCACAACTGTTAATTCAGACTGCTCGAAAAGAAGAAGAAAACCTTAATCCTCAAGAGCGAATTGTTGAGCTGAAGCATAGTGTGTCAGCAGAGCTGGTTGAACAAAAAGAAATTAATACTATTTCTTATGTTTATGAGCGCCTGATTAAATTGAGGCCCTCTAGAGTCAAAACGTTAAATAATTCAATCAAATCGATGTTTCAGTTTCAAGGTGGTATCTCTGAACCTGAAGTCGATGAAATTGTGAACAAACTTCAACAAAAAAAGTTGGTTAGAATACTTAATAACAAAGTTGAATATGATAAATGATTATATTTGTACGCTAGCCATATATTAAAGCTCTTCTCAGTGGAGAAGAGCTAAAAGAGTCACTCTAGTTAGAGATTTTAAATAGTGACCTGCCAGTAATATAATGACTAGGACTTTCTCCACACTAGTTTTTGAGGTTGTACTTCATGAAGCCGTCGAGTTATATAGCCCGCTCAGATTCTTGGTTTTATCACAGACCTAACCTGACAACTCAAATTAGCAACATGTGCAAAGATACATTGTTTTCTAGAATGGTTTATTGTGGTGAGCGTCAAATAGGTAAATCATGCTTTTTTCTTGATGATTTATGTCCGATCCTGATCCAAGAAGGCATGATACCTATTTATGTCAACATGCGGGGAAGTTCGCCACATACCCAATTTGCAATACAACTTAATTCAGCTCTGGATGGAGTTGAGTTTGATAAAGGCGTGCTTAACTCGTTTGCAAGTAGATATATTAAAAAACTGACTATAGAAAATCTGTTTGCTAATGAGGACGTAAAATGCCAACCCAACGCAGCTACAAACATGGACCTCTCAATTATTAAGCTGCTTCTCAAATTAGTGGTGAAATCTGCTGGAAACTCAAAAATTGTTTTTATTCTTGATGAGTTTCAGAACCTCTCTGTATCAACTGTCTTTGATAACTTTCTTTATGCTTTACGAACACACTTTGATACCTATGGGTCCCGTATAACAGTCATCTTCGTCGGTTCTAACAGCATCGGGATGAAGTCTCTTTTTCAAGAGGAAAAGGCCGCATTTTATCATTCAGCTCAGATGAACCAGTTTCCAGTCATTGATGATGGATTTATAGATTACTGTGTAAACAGGTTAAAGGATATATACAATATTAATATTAACAAGATTGAGCTATTGGACTTTTGGATCGAGGTAAGTCACTCCCCATATTGGGTAGTTAGACTTATGCTTGAAATGGTTGAACATGAGAATACTCTTACTCATGCAATAGCAAATATCAGAGTAGATATTTGCGAAGAGAAGAGATGATAGGGGGCTTAGTGTTTGACTATATGGATATAGCCACTTTTGTGGCTATCGTCTCTATTCTCTCACTGGGAACACTTGCCATGGGCTTTTGCTGGATAATTTAGTAGTTGTTCCGACGCTAGAGATCGAGTGAGGCTTGAATTTACCATCTTGATAGTGAATAGCGCTGAATCCTCTGATAGACAACCACAAATTTTTATAAAACAGAGTTTAAATCGTGACAAATTTTTGTCGATTTTTGAGTGCGCCAATTCTAAGCTGACTCATTTATGCCCCTTTTCAATTTAGCATTGTTTCTCGTATCACTTTTCATGCTTCGT
>Ga0075011_10000418_pt1 | contig 22535 bp, 24 predicted proteins | sample TARM_MetaG_T_14_FD_72354 | JGI IMG/M metagenome (GOLD analysis project Ga0075011, IMG submission 72354) | Freshwater microbial communities from Pennsylvania, USA, analyzing microbe dynamics in response to fracking - TARM_MetaG_T_14 | ecosystem: Environmental > Aquatic > Freshwater > River... | reverse complement strand
CCCTAAATTATTATACCTATAACTCTTCTATATTAGATTCATCTCCCTCATCACTAGTACTACTTAGTTTACATAGTAATATAAAGTCTTCATCATTTAGCTTACTAATAACACTAAGTGTCTTTAATAGCCTTTGTTCTCTATAATCATTCTTTATAGTATATAGTTTGCTATTTATTAATCTAGTCCATACTATATAAGTATCATCAAACCAAACATTAAAGCTATTATCTTTAGATATTTCTACTTCGTGCATAATTAATCCTTTATTATATATATTAGTATAATTATTATAAATACTATACTACACTTAAATATTTCTATATCATACATAACGAAGTCTTATTTAACTTCGTTATCTAGTTTTATCTCTTCATAGGCACTTCGTACCTCATCATACATAGAAGTTTTATTTCTATCAACTTTAAGTTTCTCTGCCTCTTCGGCTTTAGACTTCCCTGCCTCAACATCACCACTTAATAATAGTTTCATAGCTTCATTATTTAGTTCTTGAGCAGTTCTCCCTATTTTAGTCCATAGAGCTATAGCTTTCTTAGAATAACCTTTAGACTTCCCATTTGACATAACTATTTCAGACTCAGGCAAGTAGTAGTTTGAGTATCTACAGAAGTGATAGTTAATATCGTTATCTACTATCATAGGATATTGCACTACACCTCCACCACTTTTAGGTTTTAGTAATTCATCAATTTGTGACTTAAACTCTTCAAAAGATTTTTTACTTTTAAATTGAGCTTCGAATTGAGCTAATAACTCATTAGTTTTTGTATATAATTCAGACTTTTTCATTTTGCATCCTTTTCAGTTTATATGCGTTTTTGATTCTCTTCATTATGAAGATAACTATACGATTTGAGTATAATACTCTATAGATACAACTATTTAGAAGTTATATCTAAGAATATTATAATAAAGTTTTATGACACTCTATTATACAAGTTGTTATTAAATCCTTATCCCAAAAATTATCATTTAGATTATTTCTTTCAAATAAGTCTGTAAAAGTATTATAACATAGATAATGTATATGCTCTACAATTAAATAACCATTATACTTTATTCTTATTTCATTACATTCATTTATTTCTAGAGTAACTTTAATACTTTTATCTTTATTAGTTACTTTAATAAATTGCGATTTTTCTATTTTCATTTTCTCTTCTTTATTTTAAATTTCAAAGGCTTTCGTGCTTTTGATAGAATAATTATAATATACTAATTATTAAAGTTTGCTTAAATTTAACTAAATTAATAAGAAATTTCAAAATTTATTAATTAAATTAATAAAATATATAAATATCTCCATATTTGCAAAATATGGCCTTTTAATCATTATTAATATTAATATAAAGGGATTAGATTAAAAGTCCATATTTCTTAATTATGGGATGATATGGATATATTATATAAAATTTATATTGATTTTTAATAATAAATATTAATTATTGAGATATATCTTTCTTTAAATAGCATAATTTATATTAGAAGCTTATTAATTATTAAGATTAATTATAGAATCTAAGATTAAACTAATAAATAATTGTATATCATAATTTATATTAGAATCTTATTAATTTATATAATTAATTATAGAATCTAAGATTAAACTAATAAGTAATTGTATATCATAATATTCATTAGTTGTGGCTTAGGCTATTGAGTTACTTTATTTTCTTAAGTTTTATTTAATGTCTATTCTTTTAATCATGATTAATTTCATTGGCTTAGAATTTCTATGGTTGTATCTACTTTTTAGTTGAAGGGCGGGTGGTCGGACGCTAGGCCTGTATTAGTAACGTTCGCTCAAGGCATAACTCCGTAGCATTTTGGATTACATTATTAATTTAACTAAATAAAGATATAGCACCTCAACTAGCAAGATACAGTACCTCAGTAACCAAACTTGTAGAGCCAGAAAAAATTTTCAAAAACCAAAAGTAATACAAACTTAGCTAAATTACTAAGAAATACAACCTAGAACTAATCTAAATTTAATAAAACTTAGGATATAATTTCAAAAATAACTAAATTGGTAAAACAACTATTAGGAACAGCTATGACTAAAGCACTACTTAAAAACATACAAATTGAATATGAACATACAAACACAAGTATAGAAGAATTATGTGAGCAGTATGGTTGCACTACTAAAGACCTTAAAGGTTATACTAAATGGGAGAAAAACCCACAAGACTCTATTGATAGTTCTATAAAATTAGTTTATGAGACATTATATTCACCTAACATCGAAGATTACCTAGAGCAAAATATTGAGACTATAGAAGCAGAGATAGTTCACACAGCAGATGATATAAAACACTCAAAGCCTGTTACTAAAGAATCATTACCTCAACAAGCTAGAGATGGTTTTGAGGGATTAAGACTACTAGACACTAAGCTCCAGACACAAGCACTAACACTACTACAAGCTATAGATACTGAGCTACATAATGTTGAGAGTGCTAAGGATGTTAGGGACTTAGTTGCGGCACATACATCAATAAGAGATAGTTACTTTAATACTAAAGCTCCAATGGTTAATATATTGAATGGTGATGTACAGGTTGGTTCAGGTAATGGGCTAGCTATACTACTAGAAGGAACTCCAGATGATTGTTGATAAGCTAACTAATGAGCAGAAGAAAAACCTTACATCGAAACTTTGGAGGCTTAATAACCTTTATACAATAGTTCCAAAGTCTGGTCCTAAGAAGATAATGAAGTTAAACTTCTCACAACGTAAAATACTTAAAGACTTTAAGCATCCTAGAAAAGTAATTCTAAAATCACGACAACAAGGTATATCAACACTATACTTAGCTTATAACTTAGATAGTTGTATAACTAAAAGTCACTTCTCTGCTGGTGTACAATCATATGGTAAAGATGAGGGGGAGAAACTTGCTGAAAGAGCTAAGATAATGTGGGATGATATGCCTCAAGCATTTAAAGACTCACTAGGTATAACACTAGTTAGGTCGAACACTACACTTATGGAATTCTCTAATGGCTCAACACTGCGTATAGGTAACTTTAGAGGTGATACACTACAGTCACTACATGTGTCAGAGCTAGGTAAGATAGCAGTTAAGTTTCCTGAAAAAGCTAAAGAGCTTAAAACTGGAGCATTCGAAGCAGTAGGTAAAGGTAATAGATTAACTATAGAGTCGACAGCTGAAGGTAAACATGGGTTATTTTATGATACATGGAAAAAAGCATATATTAAATCGCTAGCTAATGCAAAACTATCACCTTTTGACTTTCAAGCTATATTTCTTAGTTGGATTATTGACCCTGATTGTAATATTAATGAGGAGGTTGAGATATCAGCAGAATTAGAAGAGTATTTTAAAGAGATAGAACTTAGATTAGATACTAAACTAGAAAAAACACAGAAGTGGTGGTATGCTACTAAATTAGATGGTTTAGGTGAAGATATGAAAAGGGAATATCCATCATATCCTGAAGAAGCATTTGAACAAACAACTGAAGGTACAATATATAAGAATGAATATAACTTATTATTTAAAGAAAAAAGAATTATATCAAACTTAGCTATACCTAATTATCCTTGTACAGTATCATATGACTTAGGTATGAATGATACTACTGACTTAATATTTACACAAGTATATAAAGGAAGACCTAGAATTATATATCACTATCAGAATAATGGGCAAGCTATTGAATTTTATGTAGATATCATGCATAAGATTAGAGACCAACTAAAAATAGGTAGTATCAAAGTTATTCTTCCACATGATGCTGAGGTTAGAGAGATGCAAACAGGGAGAACTAGAATACAAGAGTTTAGAAGACTTGGTGTTACAGCTATAGTTCAGAAAAGACAATCAATATCAGATGGTATTGAAGCCACTAGACAGTTTTTAAAAGTATGTTTAATAGACTCAGATAATTGTACTGATTTAATATCAGCAATACAAGTATATAGATGGAAGTTTGACAAAAGACTACAAGTATTTCTTAAAACACCTGAACATGATGATGCATCAAACCCTTGTGATAGTTTAAGATATAAAGCATTAGGTATACATTATAATAAAACTATACCATATAAGGAGGCAGATATCATTGGACAAACTAAAAGCTTCGACTTTAAGAGAAATAGTAGTGTTACAAACCAACAATATATAGATAGTGATGATGGTTTTGCAATATAATATAATTTTATAATAATTTAAACAAAGTTTAATATTAAATTTGATATAATAGTTATATTTAATGATAAAATAAAAAAGGATTAAATATGGGAATTACTTACGAGACTCCTGAAGAAAAACAAGCGTTAATTAATGGTATTAAGAAAGACCTTGCTGTTAAGCATAATATTGAGAATACTGAGGGTAATACGCTTTTAGATGAGTTGGCCAAAACTGAGTTTACAAGAAGAGAAACACAAGCATCTTATACTAAAGGGCGACAAACCCTTAAAGAATTAGAAGCTGAGAAACAATTTCTTATGAGTGAAGTTCAAAAAGGCTTAAATCTTTCAACTGTGCAAAATGAAGAGCTTAATAAGCTTAAATTTGAAGACCCTGATAAATGGAGAGATACTGTCCATAAATTAGAAGTACAGGCTAAAGAAGATTTTGACAAAACTATTACTAATGGTTTAGGGCAGGCTAAATCAGAAGCATCTAAGAACTATGAGTTATCTAGAAGAGAAGAGATTCTAAAAGATTTTAGCGAGGCTAATCCTGGTTTTAACTTAACTGATGAGAAAGTTCTTGCACAACTTCCTCCAGTTTTAGTTAATCAGTTGGCTAACAATGAAATTACTTTTGAAGACTTTCTAACTAAAGCTCAAAAATTTGAAGTTGCAACAAAAGTAACATCAACTAAAGTACCTAATAGTGGGAGTAATACTTTGGATAAAACTTCTGGAGGTCAAGAGCCTTCAAATACTGATGTTAAAAAAAGTGTAGCTGAAGACTATGAAAGTATCGTATTATAAAATAAATAAAAGGAAGACTTATGGGCGCTAGTACAAGTGTTTTAAGATATGGTAGTGAGTTAGAAAGAAAGTCTTGGATGGTACAAGGAATGATTCAAAAGAAATCTGAATCATTCTGGAACGGTCTTAAAGGTAAATCAGAAGACTCTGTTATCTACCAAAAAAGTGATAGAAATGCATCAGACGGTATGACTGTTGTATTTGACTATAGAGGAAACTTAGCTACGGCTGGTTTTAGAGGTTCTGAAGAGGCATTTGGTAATGCAAAAGCTAAATTTAAATTTTCAGATAAACTTACAATTGAAGAAGGTATTTATACTGTTGATAATGGTAGAAAATATGATGCTGCTGTTATTGGTGATATGGACTTAGCTGAACATGAAGACTCAAGAGAGCTTTTATCAGATAATAACATTAGAGTTAATGACCAGGTATTCTTTGATCTAGGTACAGGTTATTTAAGAGGTGAAACACCTTCACATATTCTTTTACCAAATGGCCGTGCTGATGTTTCAGCTTTAACTTCTTCTGATAAAATGTCTTGGGACTTTTTAGTAGAAATGGAAACAGCTGCAAAAACTGGTAAAATAGGAACTTATGATAGAAGAGCTCCAATTAAACCTTTTAAATTTGCAAATGGACAGAGAAAATGGATTGCAGTATTAGATTCTTGGCAAATTCAAGACTTATTAAAAGATACTAAATTCCAAGCTGTTTATCAACAAGCACAAGTTAGAGGCAATAATAATGAGTTAATTACACATGCTATTGCTAATGTAGGTAACTTAATTATTATGGAAGCTCAAACATTCTTTGGTTCTTCTGTATCAAATGAGTTATTTAAACAATCTGTTGAGATTCAAGGTTTAAGAACTATAGATGAAGCTGGTACTTTCTCAGGTACAAGTGTTGCACAAACAGGTATAGTTGCATCTAGAGGGTTTATTTGTGGGGCTGGGGCATTCCAAGAAGCCTTTGGTATGATGCCAGATTATAAATATCAAGCATCACAAGATTTTGGTAGAGTTTCTGAGTCAGCTTTAGAGCTATGGCATCAAGCTAAAAAATGTAATGTTATTGCAGAAGTTGAAGATTATGATGAAGCTAAAATTTCAAATATGGACTTCTCATTATTTGCATTTGATACATATCAAACAGCAATTGCTTAAGGAGTAGATTATGGCAAAAGTAAATTTAATCCAATTTGATGGAAATAAAAAGAAGAATAAATTAAATTCAACAGCAGGTAAACTTAGTTTTACTCTTGCTGGAGGATTAGGTACTATGGCATCAGGTAGTACTTATAAAGTTGCATCTGTTCCAGCTAATTCACTTATTTTAAGTGTTGACTTAGTTGTTACTGAAGCTTTTAATGGTACTACTCCAACTGTTGATGTTGAAGTAGGCGGGGCTGTAGTACATAATGATATTGCTGTTTCTGCTTTAGGTGTTAATTCATCTGAAGTAAGAGTGCATGTAACATCATTAACTGATATTGAAGTTACTCCAACTTTAACTGGTGCAACAGCAGGGGCATTAGAAGTAGTAGTTACATACGTTGAATTAAACGGATATGACGGGGCTTTTACAGAGTAATCTGTGAATATTTAAAGCTATAGAATTTATTTCTATAGCTTTTATTAATAGGAAATATTATGACTATACAAACCTTGTTTAATGAGATTAGACCTAAAGTTGGAGATACTGTTGGTAGAAAATTTACTAATAGTAGAATTATAGAACTTATTAATGAGGGTTTAGAAGAATTAGGTAAAAAAGCTAATGTTAAAAAGAAAGTAATGGCTATACCTATTCTACCTTACCAAAAATATCTAATTATACCTGATGAACAATTTTTAAGCTTACAAAGAGTTAGACAAAATGGTAAAGATATTAATAAACTAACACATAATGAAATGGATAAGCACCATAGACAATGGGAAACAAAAACTGGTGAAAGACTAGAAGCAATAGTTTATGACCTACAAAACCCTAAGCAAGTTACACTATTTCCTTTATTAAAAGAAACAAGTACAACTTATACAGCCTTAAATAATAATACAGCAGGAACATTATTGATTGATATACCAAATGTGCCTTCTGATAGTGTTTATGGTTTAATAACTTCTATGGATTTTGAAGATATTATAGTACCTATGAATGTTTATGATAAGATAGAATTAAGGGGATATGAGCCAATACTTAGTTTATCTGATGTATTTATAACATTAGAAGTTACTTATTTTGCTAAACCAGATTTATTAGATACAACTACTAACATATTCACAACAGTAGTAGATTTAGATGATTCTTATAAAAATACATTAGTTTATTATGTTGCTGGTACGCTTTTATTAGATGATTCAAGAACAGAAAATATTAATAAAGCTAGTATTTTTATAGATAAATATAATAAAGAGTTAAAAAAAGATATAGGTAGAACATCTAATAGTTACCAAGGTGTTGATTACCCAGAAGTACCTTATAAGACAGGATTTTAATATGGCAAATGATAATATAACAAAAACGTATAGAGGTAGAGTTGGTCTAGAAGACTTAACAGTAGGTTTTGGAGTTGAAACACAAACTAGAAATGGCCAAGCTGTTTCAGTAACACAAATAAATGCTAGTAACTTACCTTTTAGTGAAACAGAAACCCTATTAGAAGCTATAAATAGAACAGAGTCTTACTCTATAGATGCTAGTAGTTCAGCTAGTGGAGCTTCACTTTCAGCTAGCCAAGCTTCAGGTTATTCTACATCAGCATCACTTTCAGCTAGCCAAGCTTCAGGTTATTCTGCATCAGCTTCACTTTCAGCTAGCCAAGCTAGTGGTAGTGCAGTTATAGCAGATAGTGCTAAAGTATATTTAAATGGAGTATATTTAGGTGCTTCAAATACTGAGCCAACTTTAAATTTAAATGGTGAAGCTTTAAGTGGAGGTGAGCTATACCTTGATACTTCTGATATTGACCCTAATAACCATTTAATGAAAGTATATATTTTAGGTACTGGTTGGGTTGCAGCTTATGCCTCTCTTGGTGGAGCTTTAATTAATTCTAATAATTTATCTGATGTGTCTAGTGCTTCTGGTTCTAGAATAAATTTAGGACTTGGTAATGTAGAGAATACATCAGATTTAAATAAGCCTATATCAACAGCAACATTAGATGCTATTGCTAATATACCTGAAACTACATCAGTATCTTATACACTTAAAGGAGACTGCTCAATATCTAGTGGTACATTATATGGTAATAATCTATTAGTGTCTATTGCTAGTGGAAGCACAACAGCCATTAAAAATACTGTAATAGTTAAAAATGGCGCTATTAATCCTATGGGTGGATATGCTGATGGTATAAATTATGTTAAGATGTTTGCAGACGGGAGTAGTGAAGCTACATTAACTAAGCCTAGTTGGGGTATGTACTTTGCTACTATGATAGATGAAGACAGACCAATATATACTAATGGCTTATGGTCTTCAACTATCATGACAGAGTTAGTTACTAATGGAACTTTTGATACTGATATTAGTGGATGGGTTGCATCAAACGCAAATATAACATTAAGTTGGAGTTCTTCTGATAGTTCTCTTATCATGGCAGATTTAAACGGAGATGTTTCTTCTAAAGCAGAAACTATAATAAGTGTTATAGCTGGTCAGAAACTTACAATAAAGTTTGATATTGTAGCTTCTGATGCAATAGCCGGGATTTATTTCTATATGGATGGTATTCTTATAGGAGGTACGGGAGCAAATATAGTTGGTACTCATACTTTTAATTATACACCTACTGTTAGTGGTAACATTGTTTTTGCACTAAGTCATGGTACTAGTGCTAATAGAACATCAAGAATAGATAATGTTAGCATATTTGGAACAACTTCGGGTACTGCATACTCTCCTCAATTCACATATCTAAATAACGAAAAAGGTAAATTACTAGGAGTAGAAGTAGTAGGTGGAGTTCCAGTAGCTTTACACTATATGGAAGGTGCTCCTAAGATAGTTGAGAGTGTAGCTAAGTTTGATAAGGTTATAGCAGAAGTAGAAGGTAAAAACTCTTGTACAGCTTGGGTAAACTTTGATGGTACAACTACACCTCCTACTATTAGAGATAGTTTTAATGTTAGTGATGTAGTAAGAACTACTACTGGTAATTACGATGTATATTTTAATGAGAGTATGGATACTACTAATTATGTAGGTGCTGCTTCAGCAGGAGCCTCTTCTAATGACCCATCAGACAGAAATGTTGCTTGTTATCCAACTTCTACTACTTACTGTAAATTAGAAGTATATGCTACTGCTACTATACAGGTTGATACCGAGGTAGCTTCTTTAATCATTATGGGAGGAAAAAACTAAGATGGCGTATTTTAAATTAAACACAGATGGTACTATACAATCAAGGACTACAAATCCTGATGGTACTTGGATAAAGTTAGAGTTATTAGAAACTAAAATAGATGGTACTTTACATACATACTACCTACCCGATATGGTAGATGGTAAGTATGTACCTGATAGGGTTAAAGAGCAAGAGTTAATTGACACTAAGGCATTAGAAGATGTGGATAAGGCTAGAACTAAAGCTATGTTAGATGGTCTTGATTATAAGGGGACAGTAGTATCATTTACTAAGAATGATGGAGATGGTTTAGTACAAGTAAAGAGTGGTTTTGAGCTAGGTATAACAGATACAGTAATACATTTTGATAATGGTGCTAAGATGCCTATTAATGTATTAGATTTCCCTGACTTTGCTCTATGGTTTGTTACGGAAAGAAATAAATTCTTTGTAGGTGTATAATGGGAAATAAAACTAAACAAGAACTATTAATAGAAAAGTTTGATAAAGATGTAAGCAAAAGGTCAAGAGGTATGAGATTTCTTCTCTCTTTTGACCAAATGCTTAATGTAGTTATATGGAATGGTAGTCAAGATGAAACAATATCTTCTCATATAGCTAGAAGAAAAGAAAAAGGAATAGCTACATGGTTTGATATTAAGTTATGTTGTTTATTATCTAAACTTGAATATAATCATTGTAATAAATCAGTAGGAGAATAGAATGTTTGAAAAGTTAGATATAGTTGCCTTAGCTATAACAGGTTTCTTTATAACCTTTATTAATGTAATGGGTAAGATAGTTTCAGCTGATTTATATCCAGAAAAGACAATGAAAGCTAAGATATTTATATCTTCTTCAAAAGCTATTTTAGGTTGTATATTAGTATTAGTTATTGTAAAAGGTGTCCCATATCAGTATCCACTACTTAAAGATAGTGAGTTTTTGATATACTTTGCTTGGCTTGTAGCATATTTTGCAGTTGACTTAATGCCTATTGCAATAATGTATATAAAAAATAAGTTAGGAGTAAAAGATGTATAGTATACTATTACTATCTATATTATTCGCGTTAAGTACATTTATACATAATAAACTTTATTTATATAATAAAACTTTATTTGCTGTACTTATAGTTATGCTTATATCTACTATTAGTTATAAATTATTACCTGAAAACTATTGGGCTTTATTTCATGTTATAACTATGGTGATATCAGTATGGGCATTAATTATATACACATTTCTACTTAAAAAAGAATGGAGATTAAAAACTAGAAGGAGAAGTGATGTTTGAGTTAGGTGGGTTATTAATTACAGGAATATCTAATTACTTTACAAAGAAACAAGAAATTTCTAAACTTAAAGCTGAGGGTGAAAAAGAAGTAGTAGTTGCTGAAACAAAAGCTAAAATAGCTCGTATCACAAGGGAAGGTGAGCAAGATTATGATTTAAACAAGATGGCTGTTGAAAATATGAAGTCAAGCTGGAAAGATGAATTTATATTAATAGTAATTACTATGCCATTTATAATGTTGTTTATTCCATCTTTACAACCATATGCAATACAAGGTTTAAAAGCTATGGATCTAAGTACTCCAATATGGTATCAAATATTAGTATTATCTATATTTTTAAGTATATATGGATTAAGAGATATTTTAAAAATAGTACTACAATTACTTATTAGTAAATTTAAAGGATAAGACAGTGAAAAATTATTTTACAGAAAAAGAATTGAAATGTAGATGTGGTTGTGGGTTAAATAAAGTTAGAGCCTCATCTCTAGAAAGATTAAATCATGCTAGAGAATTTGCAGGAGAACCTTTTAGTATAGGACCTAATAATAGAGCTTGTTCATGTAGAGAGCATAATAAAGCTATTGGTGGATCAGATACATCTTCCCATATTGCAAGTGAAGAAGAAGGTATTGAATGTAAAGCTTTTGACTTAGATGCTGAAGATAGTAGAAAAAGATTTGTAATTATAGAAGCTTTAATTAGAGCAGGGTTTACAAGAATTGGTATTGCAAAGACATTTATACATGTTGATGATGATGAATCAAAATCACCAGAAGTAATCTGGTTATATTAGTAAAGTAGTAGTAATGAATAATAATATAAGTAGTACAAATAATCATAAGATGGATAGAGCTGCTCATAGAGCTTTAATGAGAAGTACAGAAGCAGCTACAGTATCTCATACCCATAGTAATAAAGCTATATTAGACTCTATTGACCAGAATGATTTAGATACTATTTATGAAAATTCTGAACGCTTATCATATCACCAACTACATGGTATAATTTCTGGTATGAATATAACTATTAATGCTAACCCTAGGTATTTTAATATAGCTTCAGGTATATATTATATTAATGGTATTAAAAAAGTATATAATGGGGCTATAATAGATACTATATCTATATCAGGTGGTAACTTTGCCTCAGCTATTATAGATATAAATGGTTTGGTTACTTTATTACCTAATCAATTTCCAAGTACATCAGATTTAAATGATGGTAAACTAGAACTAACAGCATTTAGTAAAACTGATACTAATACTATTAATAAGATAGGTAATAGTTTTTTCTTATCCTTAGATTTTATTAAGAAAATATATATAAGGTCTAAGTTTTTTGAGGGTACAATATTTAGTTTACAAGCAGGATTAATTACACAAAATATAAGTAACCCTCTTCACCTAGATATAGCAGAAGGGCAAATTAATACTCCTAATGCTGAGACTAAAACTATTACGCAAACTTTAAATATAGTAGCACAAAAGATGTATAATATATCAGGACAATATCAATTACAACCTGAAACTACTTTGGTAGTTGATATAGCTAATTATGATAATGGTACAGATTTAGCATTAATACCTAATAATAAGTATGTTACACATACAATATCTAGAAGCTCTAGAACTGAAACTATTTATTTTACTTATGGTACTATAGTTTATAATAAATTAACAGATGCCATTAATGCTAATCCAAATCTAGGTATTTTTAATGGCGATATAGGCTCAGAGATAGAACCACTAAGCTTAATAATTATAGACCAAGGTACAGCTTCTATAGCAGAAATAGTAGATATTAGAAATAAAGCATCAAAATTAATTTCTTCATCATCTGCTCAAGACATAGGTTGGAAAGATAATGTTGTACCTTTTACTTTAGCTATTAAAGGTGCTTCAGCTCCATCTGAAGCTACTGATAGTAATGGTTTTGTAAGACTAGCTTTTAGTGATGGTAATGAAGTTTTTATAGATTATCATGTAAATCATGATTATGCTAGAGGCACAAGTGCTTATATACATATTCACTGGATGCCTACTACTACTATGACCTTAGGTGAAACAGTTATATGGAATATAAGTTATATTATTGCTAAAGGGCATCAACAAGGAGAGAGCTTATTAGCTACTCCAGTTTCATTTACTATAACACATATATCTGATGGTACTGAGGTAGCTGGAGAACATATGGTAACTGAATGCTCAGATATAGATGCTTTTGATTTAATTGAGCCAGATACAGTAGTTAGTATTAAAGTACAAAGAGGTACAGATACTTATGGTAGCAATGTTTATGGTTTAATGGCTGATTTACATTATCAAGCTGATAGAGATAGTACACTTAATAAAGCACCAGATTTTTATACCTAGGAGATATTATGCAAGAATATATACAAGAACAAATAGAAAATGAAGGCGGAATATATGGTTTAAATATTCCATTAGTAGAAAGTGGAATAGATAGTTTTGGTGTTGTTATGGTATTAAATGAAGTACAAGCTGAATATCCTTTTATGAAAGATGATTATTTAAAAGAATTTCCTATAGAAACTATTACACCAGCTAAATTAGAGGAGCTATATAATGAAAATACAAAGTTATAAATATATTCATGGTACAATAAATGAAGAAGATAGAATAGGATTACTACAAGATAGAAAAAACTATATGACAGACCAGTATATAAAAATATTTAAAGAGTATTTATCTAATATAAAGCTGGAAGGTAATACTGCTTTACTTTATGCTGTAGGTATTTCTAAACCACAAGGTGAAGATAGAGAAATACCTCTAGATTTTGAATTCTCTATTAGTAGAGGTGAAACCAGGGTATCAGTTAAAGACTTAACTGCTTATATGGCTCATAAATATATGAAAATACTAAGTAAAAATAATAATATAACTTTTATGGATATTAATTCTAATTCTTGTGCTAGTAGTATGTACTCAATTTTTCATGCTAATATACTATTAGAACTTGGTATAGTTGATAATGTTATAATAGTTGCAGAAGAAAAAACTAGTTATAGTACTCTTAGAGTATTTAAACAAAGTAATATAGATATAAAACTTGGTGAAGGTGCTGCTTTTATAGTATTAACTAAAGGTAATGATATATCTAATGCAAAATGGTATGCAGAGTATAATTCTAATCCTTTTATGACAACAGTTAATGGGTATAAACAAGTATTTACTAAAGCTGATATAATTAAAGTACATGGTACAGGTACAGAAGTAAATAATAAAGCTGAACAAGAGGCTTATAAAGGTTATAAAATATTAAACTATAAAAATAAAATTGGACATTGTCAAGGAGCTAGTGCTTTAATAGAATTACTTTTAGCTTATGAAGATAAAAGTATAAAAGGTAAAGTTCTTTGTGTTGCCTCTGGATTAGGTGGTTTTTATGGTAGTTGTATTTTAAATAAGGACTAATATGTTTGAGCTTTTACTTAATAAATTACCACCAGAAATAGCTAATTTACAAGATATTATGAATAGTATTAAAAAATCAACATTTCTAGTTTACCATAATAACTGTTGTCTTATTGGTAATAATGATTTTATTTATTACCTAATTTTAAGTGATACTAAGCAAAATAACTTAAGATTTCTATTAGATTATAGCTATTTATGTAGAAATAAAATAATATATACTAAAAATAAAAGTATATTAAAAATGTGTAAAATAATTAAAATATTACCTAATGGTACTATTAAAGCGAGAGTAAAATGAATGTTATAGATTTTCTAGTTTATTATTTTACTCCTATTAAACTATATGGTGGAGAAGGTGGAGATAGTGGTGGTGGAGATAGTGGTGTAGGTGAAGCTGCCGATGCAGTTGGAGCTTCTATTGGTGTATCAGCTGGTGGCCCTGAAGGCCTTAGCTTATCTGCTGAAGGTAGTCGTACTAGCTCTGGGAGATCTGGTCTTGGTGGTAGTTCTATTGGTGGTGATGGAGGTGAAGGAGGTGAAGGCAGTAATAATTCTAATGTAGCTACACAAGTAGGTATGGCTAGCCAAAAAGAAATGGATGCTATAGCTGAAGCTGGTATGCTTGGTATTGGTGTAAGAGCTAATGCTCCTTTATATTCTGTTACTATGAAAGATAATACTATTTCGGTAGTTGAGGGTGTTAATACTGTAGGTAATGAAGCTACTGTTACTACTGAAGTTAATTTTGGATTCTTTAATAATACAAAGACAGTTACTACATCTATAGCTAATAGTTTAGGTGGTCTAGATGTTTCTATAGCTGTCTTTGGTATGGTTAATACCCTAAATACCTTTACTACTGGTCAAAAAGGTTCAATTACTCAGCATAATACTACAGTAGGTATAGGTACTACTTCGTTTTCATTTAATACCCATTACTGGGGTGCTAATAATACAGAGTTTGGTTTTGCTGCTGAAGCTGTAGCAGATATAGCTGAAAGCTTAGGAGCTAGTAAGAGTACTACTATTGGCTTAGCTGCAGTAGCTGAGATAGCTTCAGTTTTAGCAAATATAGCAATGCCTAGTATGCAAATATTGAGTGCAGGTAGAGCTATAGGTGGAATTACTGGCTTAGGCTTAAGTATAGCAGGTATAAAAGGTTTATATGATTCTTTGCAAACCATAAGTACAGTTGCTAATTCATTAGGTGCACCAACTAATAATAATGCTGTTAACTCAGTAGCTAATAGTTTAGTAAATGGTATTTCTTCTGGTGGAGATAGTGATATTGATAACATAGTAAGAAATGAGTTATTTAATGAAGAGTTTTTACCAAACTTAATAACTACTGCCTCTAATAATTTATTAAGAGGTCAACCAAAATTGTATACACCTAAGAAGTTTATACAACCAAAATTAAATCAGGAGAATAATATGAAATCACAACAAGCTGTATATTTAGACTATAGAGGAGGCTTAAGTGAAATATTAGCTTCAAATCTGCTAGCTGCTAATGAAGGAAGTATATATAAAAATATTAATATTGATAAAGGTATTATGCAAAGTGAAAAAAAAGGTACTTTAGCTATAAACCAAATAGCTAATGCTTATTTTAAATTTTTACCAAATGATTATTACTTTTCAGATAGCTACCCTTTTAGTATGGTAGAACTAGGTAACTTTATGTATTTAACTACAGAAAATCCTATTTATACTAAAGTATATCAACTAGATTATGCTAGTTTATCAGATAATGCTACTGTGGATGACTTAATACCAGTATCTATGATAGTACCAGCTACTACACCTAATGTTAATGCTGTCGGTTCTGAACTAGATAAAGAACTATGGGAAGAGTATACATATGCTTATACTTATTATGATAGAGACTCTGGTTTTGAATCTGCTCCAGTTTTTAGTGCTACATTCTTAAAGAAAACTAATGAGCTAGATATTACAAACATTAGTTACTCAACTGAAACTAATGTTGACGTTATTAGAGTATATAGACTAGGTGGATATAGTAGTTCATATAGATTAGTAATTGAAATAGATAATATAGCTACTACAGGTACAACTACTTATAGAGATACTTTAGCTGAAGAGTATAATCCTTATATATTAGATACACAAAATTTAAAAGTAATAGAAGATTTAAAGCAACTAGTCGAGCATAAAGGTACTATGTATGCTTATAAAAATAACATAGTTTATTTCTCTAGACCTGGTAAACCAAATATGTGGAGTGAATTTAATAGTATTAGAGTAGGGGGTCAAGTTAGTGGATTAGCTTCAACACCATTAGGAGTACTTATTTTTACAACTAATAGCCAAACTTATCTCTTAGGGGGTACAGATAAATATAACTTTACTCTTAGTTCATTAACTAAAACTAGTGGTTGTATATCATATAAATCTATAGCTAACTTAAAAAATACAGCTATTTGGTTAGACTATGAAGGTCTTATGTTATCAGTAGGTTCTGTAGTTTCTAATTTATCTAAAGAGAAAGTAGACTTAACAGACATAGGTGAAATTTATACTTCTTTAGTTTATAATAGTGTCTATTATTTGGTTGGTGAAAACTATACTATGGCTGTAGATTTTAGATATAATAGTCCATCATTTTGTAAATTAACTAATATAGATTTTATTACAGTATATAAAGGTAAACTCTATGGTAAATTTGATGGAAGCTTATATGAAGATATTTTAGATAAAGTTGGTGGCTATTTAGAGTTACATTATAAAGCTCCTAAGTTTATAGGTAATAGTTATGATATACTTACAGAGTTTGAAAAGATAAATCTTACATATAAAGGAGACTTTACTTTTACTATATATGTAGATGAGGTAGAAGTATTATCTGATACAATAAGTTCTAATAAGATAGCAGTAGAAGAAATTAAAATTCCTACTGATAATAATGAAGGCTTATCAATTGAGCTTGAGTTAATTGGTACTGGAGAAATACATTCTTTTAGATATATTTTCTCTAATGTAAATATAAATTAATATTAATTTAATATTAATTTAGATATAATAATTAAAAAAAGGATATACTATGAGTTTATTAGGCTGGGGTTCATTAGCTCTAGGTGCATATTCTGCTTATCAAGGTACTCAAGCACAAAGTGATCTGAGTAGTAGTATGGGAGCACAAACAGCTATTTCACAAGAAGCTTTAAATTTTCAAAAAGAGCAGTATGCTAGAATATTAGATGTTTATGGTTCTACAGAACAAAACTTATCAGAATACTATAAATCACTTACACCTGAAAAATATAAAACTATGGGACTAGATGCTTATGATAAACAGTTCCAAGAAGCTCAAAGTGCATGGGACGCTCAAATGGCTCAGAGAGGACTATCAGGTTCTGGTATTGAAGCTGAAGGTGTAATGAGCATGAACATGCAAGCTACACAAAATAGAGCTGGTATAACACAACAAGCAGACCAACAATGGGCATCTAATCAAATGGGGTGGTTAGCTTTAGGTACAGGTCAACAAAATGTAGCTGCTCAAGGCCTTGCTAACTCACAAAATAATATGTCAAATATGTATGGTAATCAAGCGAGTATTTATGGTAGTGCAGCTACTTCAGCTGGGCAAGGTGTAGGTAATTTAATTAATAATGCTATGTATGCTGAGTCTTATAGACCAGGTACTATGAGTCTATGGGGCTAGGAGAAATAAATGTTTGTATCAGGAATAGCTAATTCACTAGACCTTTCATCTGGAGTAAAAGGTGAAATGTCTAGAGAAAAAATCAATCAACTAAAAGAAGTAGGTCAACAAAGAAGAGAAATGTTTGGCTTACAAAAACAAGGTGCTCAAAATCAAAATGAGCAAATGAATATGCAAATTAAACAACTACAACAACAACTTATTCAACAAGATATGAAAATGGTTCAAGATGAATCTTATAGATATATTGATAACTACTTAACTACACCAACAGAAGATGGTACTTTAGATGATAGATACTTAAATTCTGCTTATGTAGAGAATCCTTTACTTAATCAATCTATGTCACAAAAATTAGGTTTAAAACAAATAACTGAAGTTAAAAATGATGGTACTGGTAATCTTATATTTAAAGACTCTATGTCTGGTAAAGAGAAACAAGTTCCATTAGAAATGTTTTTACCTTCAATAGGTTATTTTAGTAAAAGAGATTCAGTACATAATCAAAAAGCAGAAGAAGCTTTTAAAAAGAATAAACAAATCTGGGAAACTAAAAAGTTACAAGCTGAAACTATGAAAGCTTTAAGACCTGATGAAGTTAAACCATCAGAACAATTAGCTATGAATAAGCTACAAGTTAGTAATATAAAAGATGTCCCATTTAAAGATAAAGATAATTGGAATAAAGCTTTAGAGTCTGGAGAAGGTACTTTTAATGTTAATGGAGAAGAAGTTGATGTACTTAAAGTTGCTAAAGAAGTAGAAAGTGATGCTAAAACTATAGGTGCAAATACTAATAAATATATTACTGAGTTACCTGCGGCTTTAAATACTATTGAAAAAGTAAAAAGTCAATTAGAAAATATGACTGATGAAGAGTATAATATCTTAACTAATGCAGGGTCTTATATTAATAGATATTTAGGTTCTGGTGATGAAAAAGATAAAGCTGCTTTAGATCAAAAACTACAAAAGCTTAACTCTTCAGCTAGAGTAGCTTTATTAGATTATTTAACAATGAAAACTGGAGCTGCTTTCTCAATTCCAGAGCTTGGAGAATATAAAGATATGTTGTTTGACCCAGCAAAAACTAGAGAAGCTAATATAGCTACTACTTCTGGTATGTTAGATGCAGCTAGAAATACAACTAGCTCAGTGTTAGAAAGTATTAAAAATTCACACCCATATACTTATTTAACTAAGAAGCAAATGCTAGCTCCTAAAAATAAAACTAGTTATTCTGCTAAAACTTATAAATTTGGTAATCAAGAGTTTAAAGAAGGTGCTACTATGGTTGTACCAAAGGGACCTCATCAAGGTAAAACTGCTAAACTAGTTAATGGTAAATGGGTGGTAACTAATGAAAACACAAAATAATAATTATAGAGTAGCTACAGTAAATAATCCAACTACATCTAAAATAGAAAAGTTACAAGATTGGTTAAAAATTAGTCTTGAGACTTATGAAAGTTCTAGATTAGAAACGTTAGAAATAGTAGATTTATATCATAATAGACACTATACTAATAGTCAGTTAAATATTCTTAGACGAAGAGGTCAACCGGCAGAAACATTTAATATTATTAAAATGTATACTAGAATGATGACTGGTTATTTAAGTACTGTAGTTAGTACAATACTAGTTCGTGGAGATAATATTGATGATAGTTTAAGAGCTTCTATAGGCCAAGATGTGGTTGATTATACTTTAAAAGATAATAACTTTAAAAGACTTAAAGCTAAGTTAGAGAAAGATATTATACTTTCTGGGCAACTATGTTTTAGGGCTAAAGGTAAGAAAGTTAATAAGAAAGATAGATTTGGTACTGATATGACTAAAGTCGAAGTAGATCATATTCCATGGGATGAAGTAGCTACTGACCCTATGGCTAAGAAAGATGACTATTCAGATGGTAGATTTATTAGTAGATGGAAATGGGTACCTGAAGAAGAAATGATTAGACTATATGGAGTAGAAAAAGTTAAGAAGCTTTATGAAGACCAAAACACTGAAAATATAGCTGGTTATGATTTAACAGCTAAGTTTAATGGAGCTTTTGTTGGTAGATATCATTATTATCATAATTATCTAGTTATTGAGACTCAATATAAAGATAATGAAGGTAATATTAAATCTTGTGTATGGTCACATAATGAGATACTAGAAGAAATAGATTTAAGTCACTTAGAAAGATTTGAATATAGACCTATTAAATTAGAGTATAGTAATATTGCCGAAACTTATGGTGTTATGAGAGAGTTAAAAGAAACTCAAAAATCTATTAATCAAGCTCTTATTCAAATACAACTTTTAGTTAATACTAATAAAGTATATATTCAAGATGGTGCAGTTGAAGACTTTGAAGACTTTAGAAGACAGTTTGAAAGAGTTAATAGTTTTATGAAGGTTAATGACCTAAATGGTATTAAAATAGATAATGTATCTGCTGATATAGTTTCTCAATATCAAATAATAGATTCTGCTTTAGATAGATGTCAAAAGATTACAGGTATGAATGATTCTTTCTTAGGTTTTGCTGGTTCCTCTGCTTCAGGTAGACAAGTTAAATTACAACAAAACTCTGCAGTAGTTGCTTTAAGATATTTAACAGAAACTTTAGAATTTGCTTATACAGAAATGGGTGAATCTATTTTACAAACTGCTAAAGTTTATTTTAAAGCTAATCAGTATCTTAGATTAACAGACCAAAAAACTGGTGATAGATGGTCAGAACTTAATAAACCTTTAACGTTACCTAATTCTAATGGTGAAGAAGAAATAGTTTATTATGATGAATATGAGTATGATGAAGAAACAGATACTATTACTTTACAACCTGTAATAGACCCAGATACTTCACTTGAAGATTTAGAGTATGATTTAGATATATCTACTGCTGTTTATAATGATACTGATGATTTAGAGAGATTAACTCTTGAAGCTATATTATCAGGTCCAGCTGGTCAAGCTCTTAGTGCTGTATCTCCTGGTGATTTCTTACAAATTTCAGGTATGCATATACAGTCGTTAAAAGGTAGAAATTCAGATGAGATTAGTCAAATATTCTATAAGAATGCAGCTAAGTTAACTGGTGCTCAACCTATGGACCCTCGTACAGTTAATCAAGGTAGTAACCCAGGTGGAGGTAATGGCCAAGCTATGTTAAGTGCTATGGGTGCAACAAATGATGCTAAACCAGAAGGATATAATAATGCAAGAAGTTAATTTAGATGACATGGGTTTTAGTAACGTAGCTTCTAATGAGGTTAATCCTACTGATTTGGGTCTTGAAGTTAATCCTACTGATTTAGGTCTAGATACTACAGAAGTTACTCAACCTACTAATCCTATTCAAGGGCCTAGAAATGAAATGGCAACTGATGTATATAGAAAAGTACTTAGTGAAACTGGTGATAAAGTTGAAGCTCAAGAAGCTATGACAGATTGGAAAAGAGATAAACATGGAATAGGTACAACATTTGGTGGTGGTGACCAAAGATCTAAAGATATAGCATTAGGTATGCAATCAACATTAGCTGGTCTAGGTCAAACTGGAATAGATATAGCTAATTTAGTAGGTTTTGATGTTTCTGAATTAGATGAAAAAGCACAAAAAACTATTAAAGATTTAAATTCTAAAATACAAGATAAAGACTTCTTTAGTGGTGCAACACTAGGTAAATTAATACCTACACTAGCTACATTACCAGTAACTTTTAGTTCTAAGTTACTTGCTTTTACTTTAGAAGGAGCCATAGGTTATGCTGAAGCTAGAGGTTCAGAAGCTAATAAAATAGGAGCTTCAATAAGTGGGTTAATTTCTGGTGGTGGTACAGCTGCTGTTATGAAAGCTTTTGAAATGTTAGGTACTAAAGGTCAAAAAGTACTTAATGAATTAACTAAAGAGTTTGATTTAGACCCAGCTACTGCTGATAATATTTATGCTAATTTTGCTAAAGCTACTGGTAAAGAGCTTAACCAAATGACTAATTATGATAAAGCTGTTGCTATTATGGCTCAAGGAGATAAAAAAGGTGCAGAGTATTTTACTATAGCTGCTAAAGCTGATACTAAGGCTAAAGAAGCTCTTGATGAATTAAGTAAGTCTAGAGGTAAAGCTATTGAAAATCAAATAGGTAGTAATAAAGTAGATGATGCTATTAAACCTATACAAGAGCAAAGAGCTTTTGCTGAAGGTAGATATAATGAAGTTAAAGAAATAGCTACAGAAATGGGACCTGAGAAAATTCAAGTTCCTATAGATGATTTTAAAACTATTATGCAAGATATACCAGAAAACTTTACTTCAGCTTTAACTAATAAAGTTAAAAGGCTATTAGAGAATAGTGATGGTAATGTTACAATGAGTGAATTATTTGATATTAGAGAAGCTATGAATGGCCAAACTATTAAAATTAGAAAAGCTAATAAAAAAGATATGGTTGATATAGATGCTCAAAAGTTTATAGATAATTTAATTACTGATAATATGCCTGAAAACTTCAAACCTTTATGGGAGACTAGTAGAGCTGAGTTAGCTCTTAGTTATGCTATGAGAGGTGGTAATAAGAAAGCTGATGTTAATAATGCTTTTGGAACTTTATTAAGTGAAGCAGGTAAACCAATAGATACTAGAGCTATGACTTATTCAGATATATTAGATAAAATAGCTAAGACTTCTGGTGGTGGTAAAGAAATGAATCAGATGCTTAAAACTATAGGTTCTGAGAATATGGAAAAGTTTGAGAAAGG
>Ga0075011_10000415_pt1 | contig 22679 bp, 19 predicted proteins | sample TARM_MetaG_T_14_FD_72354 | JGI IMG/M metagenome (GOLD analysis project Ga0075011, IMG submission 72354) | Freshwater microbial communities from Pennsylvania, USA, analyzing microbe dynamics in response to fracking - TARM_MetaG_T_14 | ecosystem: Environmental > Aquatic > Freshwater > River... | reverse complement strand
ATGCTGGAAGAGAGACGCAAGGCACTGAAGGTGAAGGAGCTTTCATTCAACAGTTTCTACGAGTTCTCTATTGAATTACTTGACATCATCTGCATGGAGAACAACATCACCGAGATAGACTATGACAAGTACGCCTATATGATACAGCCTTTTTATAAGGGTGGAAAATATGAGAAGACACTTAATGAACAGGTGGATACGACACTGTTCAATGAGAGTTTCATCGTATTCGAGGTGGATGCCATTAAGGACAGTAAGGAATTATTCCCGATAGTCACGCTTATTATCATGGACGTTTTTTTGCAAAAAATGCGTCTGAAAACGAACCGGAAAGTCCTTGTAATCGAGGAAGCATGGAAGGCGATAGCCTCTCCCCTAATGGCAGAATACATTAAGTTTATGTACAAAACCGCCCGTAAATTTTGGGCAAGTGTGGGCGTGGTGACACAGGAGATTCAGGACATCATTGATAGCCCGGTGGTAAAGGAAGCCATCATCAACAACTCGGATGTGGTGATGCTGCTCGACCAAAGCAAGTTCAGGGAGCGATTCGATAATATACAATCCATCCTCGGCCTGACCGATGTGGACTGCAAGAAGATATTCACCATCAATCGCCTTGAAAACAAGGAAGGACGCTCGTTCTTTAAAGAGGTGTTTATCCGCAGAGGAATGACCAGCGGCGTGTATGGCGTGGAGGAATCCAAGGAGTGTTATATGACCTACACTACGGAGCGGGCAGAGAAGGAAGCCTTGAAACTTTATAAACGGGAGTTGGGATGCAGCCATCAGGAAGCCATCGAAGCCTACTGCCGGGACTGGAACCTGTCCGGTATTGACAAATCACTGTCGTTTGCACAAAAGGTGAATCAAGCAGGAACTGTACTTAATCTTGCACAAAAAAGCCCAAAAGGATAAATAAGAGAATTGATAACAATGAAAAAAACTCTGTTCATACTCATAGTGATCTGTGCTTTTGCCATTCAGGTGAATGCGCAGTATGTGCGTGTCAACTATGACAAGAAGACTATCGCGGCTATGGTGGGGGCATACGGGGCAGAGACGGTGGCCGAAGTCTACTACAACGAGCAGGTAAAGAAGATTCTGGATAAGTACAGTGCCGCAGAGGTGGCAGCTGCAGGTATCTTCCTATCCAAATACATGGATCGGAAAGGTATGACCGAACTCGGCATACTCGCCAGCAGTACAGAAAACTATTATTACCGCCGCATCTACAATCTTGTCAGTGCAAAGATCATGCCCAAAATATGGACGGTGGCGGGGTTGATGCTCCGCTCTCCGCAAACCGCCCTCTACTGGGGCAGCTATCTGATGAAAATCTGCACCGAGACCAAAATCCTCTGTATGCAGTTTGAATCGGTAGTGACAAACAGTGAACTATCATTTAAAGACATTGTCTTTCTGGAGCTTGATCCAAAAATCGCCGCCCTCTTCAAACTCTTCGAGTCCGGAGACATTGACTGGCAAACAATGTTTGACGATTTCGGCAAGATCTCAAGTAATTTCACCAAAGAGAATCTTCAGGCAGATATAGACCAACTGTATAACATGGGAGTGAATCTGGCTACTACCGGAGGTGATAACCTGTCGGAGCAGATATTGTGTAATAGCAGTTTTGATGACCTTCTTCAGGGAAAAACCAAAACGGTGATTAATGCTGTGAAAGGAAGCTATCAACTTTATGAGCAGATGGATAAATCTATCGGAGGCACATTGCTGTCGTTAGTCGGCGGAGAGAACAACGTAAGTAACTTGTTCAACCTGAGTAACTACAACCTGACCTCGTGGACGACGGACTATCTGCATGAGGCAGTGGGACAATATTATACCCAACGGTGGTATATCTACCGACGGGATGCCGGCAGTGAGACACTCTGCGACTACAACCCACCCACCGATGATAACAGTGTGATCAATGGAGGTGAATGGGTGCGTTTTGAAACAGGCGATGCCGGTTTTTATCCCAATGCGGCACAGGTGGAACAGATATTGAGTAATTCGGAAAGGTATGCCGGATGGTCGAGAGCCAAGGTGAGCCAACTGAATAGTAGTAATGACGGCTATACCTATTCTATCAACTACTGGCGTAATGGCTATGTCATTTCAAGAAACGGGAGACAGACGAAGAAAGCCTACGCATACAGTATTTCCGTGACCAAGAGCTGGAATCATACGGAAGTCATCTACGAGGATTTGTTTGATTCCTACACGATGGACCTGAATGCGTTCAAGGTGCAACTGACCGCAAAGCTGTCAGAATACAATGACAATGAAGAGGGCTATACCTATTATATAGGTAGCGATGCCAAGAAATACTATCAGGCAACGGATGCCGCCAAGCTGAAAGGTTGCGAAAGCGTCATCATCAGCGTGACTTGTCATGATGGGGCTACGCTTATTTCCGGTACCACCTCCTATAAATGCCGCACATGCGGAGGTAGCTTGGATGCACACACCAAAGAGTGTGCGATGCAGACCACCCTTTCGGGAAATGGAAGCCTGGATTTGTCCGAACTGGATGAAAATGAGAAAGAATACCAACAACAAATCAATCTGCTGCAAAGTCAGATAGGGCAACTGGAAAATGAGAATGCCGATCTGATAAAGAAGATAGCGTCAGCCAGTGTGGAAGATGCAGCCAAGTACAGGCAGCGATATAACCAGAATAAGAGCCGGATAACCCAGTTGCAAACGGAACTTTCCGGTTGGCAAAAGAAGATGGAAGAGTTGGCAGAAGCCCGTGCCGAAGCCAACGAAGACAATGCTGTGCCGACGGATGACTATTACCGAATACTAGCTATCCTACAAGATTGCAAGACGGCCTATAGCCTGACATGGCAGGGTGACGGGTGGTGGGAAGGTTATAGCTATCTGAGGAAAGCGACCGCTCCCAACATCAAGGGTATTGTTACTTTCAAAGCTACCGTGACCATTGCCCGGAAACCTAAATATTTTCTGGGTATCAAGATACACCGTGCCATTGTGCAAATCAGTTGGGAACTGACCGCAGAATACACCGATACGGAGGTGGTGGATGTACTGCAACTCGACCCTAATAAGAGCGATGCGGATAAAGCCAAAGAAGTGAACAACCGGATATCGGAGGTAGCCAGACAATATCCCAACTGCCAGGTAAGTACAGAATATATGAAGAGTGCCCCATCAGAAGAAGATCAGAGTGAAGATGTCTATCATCTGCTCTGGTCGTCGGACAGACTGCAAGTAGCCCGACAGGTGGATACCCGACTGACGAAAATCTATGCCGACCTGGTATCACTGGAAAAGATGATGCACTACAAACGGTCGATCATAGATGTGCTGAAAGACATCGCACCAGCTATCCATGATGACCAAGGCAGGAGACTGACACTGGTGGAGCAATGTCGGAAACGGTGGTTACGTGGAGCCGCCAACAGTCTGCACTCAGTGGATTATAACGGAAAATATGAGGAGGAATAATGATGGAAAAAGGAAAAAACAGATTCAGTATAATAGTACATACTATTATACTACTTATAGTAATCTTTCTATTTCCTATTAAGGCGAGTGCCCAATGGGGATTTGATTTGCCGGCGGTGGAAGCCTATATCAATGACCACAAGCAACAACGGAGCTTGTTGCTGGCACGTTCGACACTGGAACTCAGCAACCAACTTCTGCATGGGTATAGCAGCGAGGCTACGGTGGACTACAAGAACCTGAATGTGGATTTGGACAAGTACACCCGTGCCTTTGATGTGATAGATGTACTTTATCAGTCGCTGCGTACCAGCTTGAATGTCTATTCAACTTACAAATCAGTAAGCGAGCGCATACAGGAGTACAAGCACCTGCTGGAAGACTATAATGAGAAGGTGCTGAAACGCAATAAACTATCTTTGGGTGATACACTGCTTATCGGGATTAACCTACGCTGCATACAAAAAATAAGCGATGAAGGCAATCACCTCTACCGCTCACTCAGTGACCTTGTGTTGTATGCTACCGGTGCGGCCGCCTGCTCCACCTCCGACCTGCTTTTTGTACTGGAAAGTATCAATACCGGGCTGGACAATATAGAGAAGCACCTGAACAAATCTTACTTTGAGACGTGGCGGTATATCCAACTCCGCATGGGATATTGGAAAGAATCCGTCTATCGGACCAAAAGCAAGTCCGAAATCATAGAGGGCGCTTTCGGCAGATGGAAAGAATCAGGACTGAACCCCTATAAAAATAAGTAAATGATGAAAAGAATCTTACTCCTATCGGCAGTGGTTATGGGTATTTGTCCCCTGATAAAGGCGCAAAGTGTCACGTATAACCACGATGATGCCAAGATGAACCAGATCACCGTCATGGAAATCGGTTCGGGAGGGTTGACTCCCTCGTTGTACTATACCGTTCTGCATAAATCTTATCAGAAAAGCGCATCGAGCAAGAACAAGCTGGCTTTCAGAACGACTGCCGGATTGAACCTCTATGCACAAGTAGATGATGCCGAAGCACTGGATTCCGCCCTGAACAAACGGGCAAAGATAGAAGCCCTGAATGTGGCAGACCGAAGCGGTGGCGTACTGGATCTGGCATGGGTGGCAGAGAACGGTAAACTGAATAGCAAGATGGCGGACTTTGAACGGAATATCCGCCGGGTAATGAAGGTGGGTGGTACCGCCAATGAACAAACGCATTGGAAGGAGTACTACAACGTGTATCAATGCGCCATCAAAGCGGCACAGAATGCCTATATGCCCAATGCCCAACGAAAAAAAGAATACCTGCGCATTTATGCGGATGTGGCACGGAAAAATGAAACACTTATCCTTTACATCGTGCGGCTCTCCAATGCCCGGAAGACTTCGGAGCTACTGGCGGCTACGGGGAACATCGAGAACCACAAGGCACAGATCGTGAGAAATGCTCTCTCCCGTTGGAGAGATGCGGGCTGGAGCACCAGTAAACATGGACTGGAAGAATAAACAATAGTATGACATAACCTAAAAACAGCAGACGTATGGCAGATAACATACTTTCGGATTTCGGAATCAATATTCTCGAAGAAGAGATAGACGACGTAATCTTTCAGACTAATGAATTTCTTTGCGATGCCACCTTTACGGGTTCGCAAGGGCCTTTTTGGTGGATTCTTCAAATGTGCATGGCACTGGCAGCACTCTTCTCCATCATTGTGGCCGGAGGAATGGCGTATAAGATGATGATAAAGCATGAGCCGCTGGATGTGATGAAACTGTTCAAACCACTGGTGATCGCTATCATTCTGTCGTGGTGGTACCCACCGGCAGACACAGGCATGAACGGTAGCGGAAGCAATTGGTGCGTGCTGGATTTCCTATCCTATATTCCCAACGCTATCGGCTCCTATACACATGACTTGTATGAAGCGGAAGCTACACAGATAACGGATAAGTTTCAGGAGGTGCAGGAGCTGATCTACGTGAGGGACACCATGTACACCAACCTACAGGCACAAGCCGATGTAGCTCATTCAGGAACATCAGACCCCAATCTGATAGAGTCCACGATGGAGCATACTGGAGTGGATGAAGTGACGAATATGGAAAAGGATGCCAGCAAGCTGTGGTTCACTTCCTTGGTGAGCGGAGCGACCGTCTGCATAGATAAAATAGTGATGGTGATAGCCCTGATCGTATTTCGTATCGGGTGGTGGGCAACGATATACTGTCAGCAGATATTGCTCGGTATGCTGACCATCTTTGGCCCTATACAGTGGGCTTTCAGCCTGCTTCCGAAATGGGAAGGTGCATGGGCGAAGTGGCTGACAAGGTATCTGACGGTGCATTTCTATGGGGCGATGTTGTACTTCGTGGGATTCTACGTGCTATTACTCTTTGACATTGTGCTCTGCATACAGGTGGAGAACCTGAAAGCAATCACCACCTCCGAACAGACCATGGCTGCCTACCTGCAAAACTCCTTTTTCTCTGCCGGTTATCTGATGGCGGCAAGCATCGTGGCTCTGAAATGCCTGAACCTTGTGCCGGACTTGGCGGCATGGATGGTGCCGGAAGGAGATACGGCATTCTCTACCCGAAACTTCGGCGAGGGTGTGGCACAACAAGCCAAGATGTCAACGACGGGAGCTATCAGTTCCATGATGAAATAAGGGAAAAGAAAAGGACAAGCAACAAAAATAGAATCAAATATGGTCATTAAGAATCTTGAAAACAAAGTAAAGCTGGTAACCATCATCTGTGGATTTTTCCTGTTGGGGTGTATTCTTATCAGCGTATCGAGTATCTGGACGGCAAGAACTATGGTGGTGGATGCTCAACAGAAAGTGTATGTATTGGACGGCAATGTACCCATCCTAGTACAGCGTACCACGATGGAGGAAACCCTTGACGTGGAAGCCAAAAGCCATGTGGAGATGTTCCACCACTATTTTTTCACATTGGCTCCTGATGATAAATACATCAAATACACGATGGAAAAGGCGATGTACTTAGTCGATGAAACGGGATTGGCGCAATACAATACCCTGAAAGAAAAAGGCTTCTATAACAATATCATGGGTACGAGTGCGGTGTTCTCCATCTTCTGTGACAGCATTAAATTCGATAAGGAAAAGATGGAATTTACCTATTACGGCCGCCAACGCATTGAGCGAAGGACAAGCATCCTGACCCGTGAACTGGTGACAGCAGGACAACTGAAACGGGTGCCGAGAACGGACAACAACCCACACGGGCTACTGGTGGTGAACTGGCGAACGCTGCTGAACAAAGACATTGAGCAGAAGACAAAGAACAATTATTGAGAATAATCCCTAAAGCATATTGATATGAGTTGGAAAAAGATGATAATCGGAGAAAGAATGCCAGACAAAGACGATCCGAAATACAGAAAGCGGTATGAGAGTGAAGTGGCGGCAGGCTGCAAGACTGCCAAAGTATTGAAGATTGATAAGGCGGCCAGTGGTGTGCAGCGGTTTGCCTGTAAACATCCGAAATGGTTTCTTACCATCGTATTCACCATTGTGGTGAGTTGCCTGGCATTTAATATTTACCGCATGGTAGCCGTGAGCCGGATGCAGAAGACAGAGCAACACGCAACGGCTACGGAGCAACAGGAAAAATTACTCAAACAAAAACTTCACCGCAATGATCACAGATAAGATAAACTTCAAGCAGCCGAAGTATATGCTTCCTGCTATCCTTTACCCCCTCTTGCTGATAACCGGGTATTTAGTCTTTGACATCTTTGACACCGAAGCAGCAGAGAAACCAAGTGAACTGCAAACCACGGAATTTCTGAATCCGGAACTGCCACAAGCACAGATTCAGAGTGACGGTATAGGCGGCAAGTACGAGAGCATGGTGAAGTCCTACGGAAAAATCCAGGACTATTCGGCGGTAGAGAATATTGACCGGGGCAATGAGGAAGAGGACAAGGAAGGCTATGATTCGAAGTATTCAAAAGATGACCTTGCCCTGCTGGATATGGAAGCAGCCCAAAGGACCGAGGAACTGGAAAAACTGCAACGCTCGCAAGAGATGCAGGAAAAGCTCCGGCAAAGTGCTGAAAAAGGGAAAAATCTGATGACGGACTCCACCAACCTGCAACCACTCAGCGAAGCGGAACGGCTGGCACGAAGCAAACAACGGGAACAAGGGGCATTGGCAGAATTGCAAAAAGCACTTGCCGAAGCACGGCTGAACGGTCAGAAAAATACGGAAGGTGTGCCGGATATGGCTGAGAATACGGACAATGCAGGAAACGGACATACCGCCATGAAAGGGAAAATAGAGGTGAACGGTATTGGCGATAATACTACAAGTAGTACGGTAGTAAAACTTGTAAAGAAGCCATCGGATTATTTCCACACTTTGGCCGAGAATAAGTCGGAACCGAAATTGATAAAAGCCATCATAGACGAGGACATCAAGGCGGTGGATGGGTCGAGGGTAAGGCTTCGACTGCTGGATGATGTGGAAATCGGTGAGCTGGTTGTATCCAAAGGAGCTTACCTCTATGCTACGATGACCGGATTCGGTAGCCAACGAGTGAAAGGCAATGTGAAAAGCCTGATGGTGGATGATGAACTGCTGAAGGTGGATCTTTCCATTTACGATACGGACGGGTTGGAAGGGTTATATGTACCTAGTAGCACATTCAGGGAAACAAGCAAGGATGTGGCGAGCAGTGCCTTGGGTAGCAATGTAAATATGAACAACGGAACGGGTGGCAACAGCTTTACCCAATGGGGTATGCAAGCTGTACAGAATGCTTACCAGCAAACCAGCAATGCCATCTCTAAGTCGGTGAAGAAGAATAAGGCGAAGCTGAAATACGGGACATTCGTGTACCTGGTGAACGGTAAAGAGAAAAAATCAACGGAACGATAATAAGGAGTAAAAGATATGAATATCAAACAGAAGATTGCATCCCTCGCATGGGGGCTATTGACAGTATGTCCGACCTTCGCACAACAGACCTACGAAGAGATGGAACAGATAACCGTGAATGAGCAGGTGACTACTGTCATCACCGCCTCAGAACCGATTCGATTTGTGGATATATCCACCGATAAGGTGGCAGGCGACCAACCCATCAATAACACGATCCGACTGAAGCCCAAAGAAGGTGGGCATGAAGATGGCGAGGTGCTGGCCATCGTAACGATAGTGACGGAACGTTACCGCACGCAATATGCTTTGCTATACACAACAAGGATGAGGGAAGCGGTGAGTGACAAAGAGATACAGCTAATGGAAAGACAGGCTTACCGCAATCCGGCAGTGAGCCTGTCCACGGAAGAGATGTACCGCTATGCCCGGCAGATATGGACTTCTCCGGCAAAGTTCAGGAATGTGAGTAGTAAGCAACACCGGATGACCATGCGGCTGAACAATGTGTATGCCGTGGGTGACTATTTCTTTATCGACTACTCGATAGAGAATCGCACGAACATCCGATTTGACATCGATGAAGTACGCATCAAGCTGGCAGACAAAAAAGTGTCGAAAGCGACCAATTCGCAAATCATCGAACTGAAACCTGAAATGACCTTGGAACAGACCAAATCTTTTCTGCACGGGTATAGGAATGTGATGGTCGTAAAGAAACTGACGTTCCCCAACGATAAGGTACTGACCATCGAGATGAGCGAGAAGCAGATTTCCGGCAGAACTATCACTCTCAATATAGACTATGAGGATGTGTTGAGTGCCGACAGCTTTAATAACGCCTTACTGAGAGAAGAATGAAAAAGATACTGATGATATTGGTAATAGCCCTGACAATGGGCACTACCGTATGGGCGGATGACCGGGACGGAAGAATACAAATAGGAACCGGACTGCTCTATGAGAATGGAATGGATTTGACTATCGGCTATGAATACGAAACGAAGTATCATAACGCATGGGAGTTCTTCGGCAACGCCTATGTGAAATGGGATGAATGTGCTTCCTGCGGACATGTCTGCCCGAAGTCATTTTGGAACAACTACAGAACGTGGGGATTGGGCGTGGCTTACAAGCCTTGCGTGGTGAGGGGGCGTAACCATCATGGAAATTTGCGGCTTGGCGGCTCTCTAGATTCCGGCAACGGAAATGTGTTAGGCGGTATTCATGTGGGCTACGAGCATAGCTATTCCTTGAAAAAGGGGTGGCAGCTTTATTGGCAAGTGAAGAGTGGCATAATGATAGAAGGTAAAGATATGTTTCGTACAGGTATAGTAATTGGAATAAAAATACCAACCAAATGAGAAAGATAGTATTGATATGTATGAGTGCTGTCCTGCTTGCGGGGTGTGACAGTCATCAGGAGTTCCCGGACACTGCTATGAAAGTGGGCCATATCCTGTGTACGGACGGGCAGGCGCTGGCCTACGACGACTATAAAGAATCAGGCAAGGAAGCTGTCGGAGTTGTTTTCTACCTGAATCGTGATTCAGAAACGGAAGGGAAAGGTTATGCCGTATATCTCCATGATACGACTGCCGAAGCTTTTGCAGATAGTATCGGAGTAAATCAAGGTACATCGGCAGATATGACTGCACTGGACGGGAACGCTAACACCTTTGCCCTATTTCATACGACGGATACGTCTTCTCCTTTGGCGAAAAGCGTGTTCGATATTTGGAGCTACGGACAAAGTGCTTATATCCCGTCGGTGGCTCAAATGAAGCTGTTGCATGGCGTGAAAGAAGTAGTGAACCAATCTATCGGACTTTGCGGAGGGGACTTGGTGCCTGATCATCCTGACCGGTGCTGGTACTGGACTTCTACGGAGGTGAAAGGACAGCAGACTGCCAAAGCGTGGCTGTATTCCGTTGGAAGCGGAGCCTTGCAGGAAACACCGAAGCTGCAAGCGCATAAGGCGAGAGCGATCATAACCATCAATGAGTAGCACGTACTGATACAAACAGATACAGGAATATATGGAAGAAAGCAAGGAACTACAGGGAGCGTACAAGATATTCAGAGCAGTGATTTATATCTCTATCCTGATGGAATTTTTCGAGTATGCCGTGTCACCGGAGATGCTAGACCACTGGAGCGGCATACTCTGTGATGTGCATGGTCGTATCAAGACGTGGCTTATCTATCAGGACGGAAATCTTGTTTACAGCAAGATAGCGACCTTTGCGCTTATCTGCATCACGTGTGTGGGCACCCGGAATAAGAAGCATTTGGAATTTGATGCCAGACGGCAAGTGCTTTATCCGTTGGTTAGTGGTGTAGCGTTGCTGATAGCGGCCGTGTGCCTCTTTGGCTTTACCCTGAATGTACGGTTCTACGGTTTGCCACTGAATATTATTCTCTACATGGGAACCACCATCGTGGGAACTATTCTGGTACATGTGGCATTAGATAATATCTCAAAGTTACTGAAGGAAGGATTGCTGAAAGATCGCTTTAACCTTGAGAACGAAAGTTTTGAACAGTGTACCCAGCTTCAGGAAACTGCATATTCGGTGAACATCCCGATGCGCTTCTATTATAAAGGTAAGTTTCGTAAAGGATTCTGTAATATTTCTAATCCGTTCAGAGGAACTTGGGTCGTGGGTACGCCGGGATCAGGCAAGACCTTTTCCATCATTGAACCGTTTATCCGCCAGCACTCCGCTAAAGGGTTTGCGATGGTGGTGTATGATTATAAGTTTCCGACCTTGGCTGAGAAACTCTACTATCATTACAGGAAGAATCAAAAACTTGGCAAAGTACCTAAAGGCTGTAAGTTTAACACTATCAACTTTGTGAATGTGGAATACAGCCGGAGGGTGAATCCCATTCAGCAAAAATACATCCAGAACTTGGCGGCGGCTAGTGAGACGGCTGAGACATTGCTGGAATCCCTGCAAAAAGGAAAGAGAGAAGGCGGTGGCGGCAGTGATCAGTTTTTCCAAACATCGGCGGTCAACTTCCTGGCAGCGTGCATCTACTTCTTTGTGAACTATGAACGGGAGCCATACGATGAGAATGGTAAACGGCTGTATGCGGAAAAAGCGCAAGACAAGGAAACGAAATTCTGGAAACCGACAGGTGTGGTGCGTGATAAGAAAGATGGGGATATAGTTCAGCCGGCTTATTGGTTGGGCAAATATTCGGATATGCCACATATTCTTTCATTTCTGAATGAAGGATATCAAACCATATTTGAAGTGTTGGAAACGGATAATGAGGTAGCGCCGCTACTCGGTCCGTTTCAAACGGCATTGAAAAACAAAGCGATGGAACAGTTGGAGGGTATGATCGGCACGCTGCGTGTCTATACTAGCCGGTTGGCTACCAAAGAGTCTTATTGGATTTTTCATAAAGACGGTGATGACTTTGACTTGAAAGTATCAGACCCGAAGAATCCAAGCTATCTGCTGATAGCTAATGACCCGGAGATGGAAAGCATTATCGGAGCATTGAATGCTCTGATTCTGAACCGGCTTGTGACAAGAGTGAATACTGGGCAAGGTAAGAATATCCCAGTGAGCATTATCGTGGATGAGTTGCCTACGCTGTACTTCCATAAGATAGACCGACTGATAGGTACTGCCCGAAGTAATAAGGTAAGCGTGGCTTTGGGATTTCAGGAACTACCACAATTGGAAGCGGATTACGGGAAAGTGGGTATGCAGAAGATTATTACAACTGTGGGCAATGTGATAAGCGGCTCTGCCCGTGCCAAGGAAACGCTGGAGTGGCTGAGTAATGATATTTTTGGTAAGGTGGTGCAGCTCAAGAAAGGAGTAACTATTGACCGGGACAAGACCTCGATTAATCTGAATGAAAATATGGACAACCTCGTTCCGGCAAGTAAGATTTCCGATTTGCCTACTGGCTGGATATGCGGCCAGGTCGCACGTGACTTTGTGAAAACGAAGGTAGGGAAGAATGGAAGTATGAACATTCAGGAATCGGATGAATTCAAAACTTCCAAGTTTTACTGCAAGACGGACTTTGACATGACAGCGATAAAGAGAGAGGAAGCGGACTATAAAAACTATCCGCTGCCCCGGTTCTATACATTCAATTCTAGAGAAGAGCGGGAACGGATTCTCTACAGGAATTTTGTAGAAGTTGGGCAGGAGGTGAAAGCGATGATTGGGGATGTACTTAATAAAAAAGGTAGTATCTAAGGTTGTCTGTTATTAAGTGATCAATAAAAAATAAGGTGATATATTTTGCTCCCCAAAAAAACAGGACGCGTGCGGTTGACTGTGGAGTTGATGATGGCATCGTAAGGCGCCATGCCTTCTTTGGTGAGGCGCGTGATTTCGTCCACCAGTACGATCGAGTTTTTTATCATCATTCCCATCAATCCCATAGCTCCGAGAATGGCCATGAAAGTAAACGGCGTTCCCGTGATAAGCAACGTCGGCGAAATACCCACGATGACAAAAGGCAGGTAGCAAAGAATCAGGAGCAACTTGCGGATGTCATTGAAAAGCAATAACAGTATGACAAGGATGAGGATGATGGTCAGAGGAATGAATTTGAAAATATTGGTCATAGCATCCGCCTGCAACTTCTGTTCGCCAAGCCATTTGAGCGAGTAGCCTTCGGTTAGCTCGATGTTTTCTATTTTTTTTATTGCTGTCCGGTAAAACTCATAACGTCATGAAAATTCTTCCCGAAGCTCTGTATATACGTGCTTCGGCTAGGATTTTTCAAAAGCAAGCCCCCTTAGTCGAAAAGTCCAGGTTCAGGTGGTGCATTGAGCTTTCTTTAGTCACCATATCCTCCCAAATCCTGTCTGGATTTTCCATAAAGGCTATGAAATCGATGTAGTACATGAGTGTCAGGCGCACCATAGTCACGAGTTGCGAGAAAGCGCAATGCTGCTTGATGGTTCTTGACAGCACAATGAAGAGCAGATTGGCAATCAGTGCCACCCACGTTTGGATTTGTATGGCATTGACGCTGTCTCCATAGAAGAAATGCAGCGGAAAGTTTTGCTTGAGCTGCTTGTACAGGCTCTCTATGGCCCCATTTCAGACGGTAAATCTCGGAAATGTCCTCTACTGAGAACTCGAAGTTGTTGGTCAGTAGCACTACAGCTTTCTTCTTATTATCGAAAATCGCCACACGTCGCGCCTCGTGTGTCAGTTCGTTGCGGGTAAAGCTCACTTTTTGGTCTATGTGGGTGACAAGTCCCTGTGGGTTGACATATGTGATAGACTCCAGCACTTCGTATTTCAAGTTTCTCTTCATCTTTGTCACATAACACACGCCTTTTTCCGTAAGCCCCTGGAATTGGGCTATGTCGATATATCCGCGATCCATTGCCAAGGTGGAATCTTTCGGCAAATATACCTCTTTGAGCAGGTAATGGTCCTGTTTGGCCGCTGAAGTGAGTTGCACCACCATCGGAAGTCCAACATGGTACTTCATCACCGTATGTACTTTCATACCGCCCTTCTTCCTTCCCGATTTAGGATGGCGTCCAACGCCTTTTAGAATGTTGTCAAAGAGGCTAATGGTTGTTGAATCCATCATATAAAGAAGTTTCTCCCAGTCCTTGGGCTCGTGCGTGCAGCCTTTGTAGGTGTGCACAGGGCGGCTGTCCGCTAAAAACTTGGCATAGTGCTCCAACAAAGCGAATACACCTTGGCGAAGAATTCTTGGGGACGCCGGATGTTGGCCTCGGAAAGCGTACTGCGTTTCACCATATAGTCAAGACCCAGGTGATGCAACTTGTTTGCCTCCGCCTTCATGCCAATCTCCAACTCACGCAGAGAATCAAAGTGTTTCAGCACGCCGAAAAGCATTACAATAAGATGCTGGTAACCATCTAATCGCTTGACGTAAGCCTTGCTTCCCTTTGTTTCACGGCTGATTTTGACTATTTCTGATTTATCAAGCAATTTAATTACCTGACTATAGACCGGCTGTCCGGTAAAATAGCTACCTTTACCCATAGTTACATTTATTTGTTTAGCGACGTAAAGGTAACTCAAAGGGCTGACACCTCACCTGAGATGCCAGCCCTAATTTTAATAGCTCGAAAAAGTTTTACCGGACAGCAATAATAGGAGTACAAAAAAGATGGTAAGTATTGGCACAAGACACAATACCTACCATCTGTTCACGGGTGAAATGGCTGCCGAAAGAAAGAGGAGGGGCGTCGTTCGGCTTATAGATGCGATGCCTGCCGGTTATCGACAGCGATTCGGACGTATCGTACATCCATTTTAGTTCCATGCACTTCTCAAGCGAGAAGGAGGCGGCTGCAAAAAGAAGTTTGACAAGGCTGGCGCAGTCGTTTAGCAGTCCCTTGATGATGTGGATATTCATTTCGTGGCAATTTCGGCAGACCGCCTGATCGCATCTATGTACCGGTGGCCGTTTACGAAGTCATCCACGTAGCGGTCATACCGCTTGCCGTCTGTTACGACATCCTGAAGATAATGCTCTCTTGCTTTCGAGAGCAACGCGAAAAATTCCTCCGCTACATCCTGTTCGGTAGCGAAATGGTGCTGATGTTGTCTTTCTTTAAAAAAAGAGACGTTTTTTTGTTCTGTTCTTTCATATTTGAATTACTTGTTTATGGGTTTATACTTTAGTTTGTAGCCCTTTACCAAACTCATTTAGGGAAACATCGCCCAACTTTTTGATTACAATATTCCCGTCGCTCGCAGATATTCCGTTTCGTAGATTCTATACTGCGTTTGCGCCTCAATCAGATTATTCTCGGCCTGCTGCCACTGCGACTGGGCGTCGAGCAGGTCGGTCAGCGGAGCCATCGACGCCGCATAACGGTTTCGCATCACACGCAGGTTTTCATCAGCCTGCTGCAATCCTTTTTCCGCCGTATTGATAAGTCCGTAACTATCCTGCAAATTGCGGATTGCCTGTTGCACCTCGATATTGAGCAGTCGGGTATTCTTTTGCAGGTCGAGTTCGGCATTGCACAGCTCATATTGTGCTTTGCGGACTTTTTTGCGGCTCTCGCCCCAATGGAAAATCGGAATCTTCACAGACAGCATGGCCATGCCCATTCCGTCGCGGAATTCCTGCGAATAGGGAATCATCGCACCGCCACCGGTATCGGTCATGCCTTTGAGCTTGATATTGCCGTAATAGGAATAACCGACCGATAGCCCGATAGTGGGTAACATATCGGCACGTGCCATGCGAATTTGCTCCTTTTCGGCTGCGACCTGTTTTTCGAGCAGGTGCAGTTCGGGGCGGGAATTTATATCCGATGTAATTCCGCTGGGTTCCGAAATGACAAATGTCGTATCGATGGCTTCTATCTCCGTATCGAAATCGACACCCACAATCCGACAGAGCGACATACGGCACAGGTCTGCTCCATTCTGTACCTTTTGCAACTGATAGCGGACGTCGCTACGTTTGGCTTCGATACGCAGTAGCTCGTTTTCGGTCGCCATCCCCGCCGCAAGTGCCGTTTCCGTCTGGCGGCGCAGGGTATCCATCTGCGCATGGTAACTTTCCAGCATCCGCACCTTGCGCCCTACGGCAATATAAGTCCAATAGGCATTGTCGGCTTCGACGAGTACCTCCATGCGGGTCATGCGATACCGCTCGGCTGCGGCTTCCTCACCGATGCGGGCCAACCGATGTCCGGTCGTGATTTTACCTCCCGCATAAATGGGTTGTGTCAGATTGATGCCAGCCATATAAGTACCGCGCATACGCATCTCCATGCCCATCATATCCATATCGGGAAGTAGATAGGCTCCGGTTGCCGAAGCGTCGATATTTGGCAAAAAAGCCGTTTTTGCAATTTTCCGATCGAGTTCCGCCTGTCGAAGCTTATTGTCCGCCTGTTGCAGTTCTTCGCTGTGCGACAGCGCCATCTTTCGGCATTCAACCTGTGAGAGCCGGAGCGGTTGTTGTGCCGAAACACTTACGATTGAAAACAGGCTGACACAACACGAAATAACTATATTTCTCTTATTCATTTGGTTATCATTTTTATATGTTAGCGGATTTACGGATGCGGAACAACGTTGCATAGAAAAGCGGTAGCAGGACGAGCGTAATGATCGTGCCGATTGTGAGGCCCCCCATGATCGTAATGGCCATCGAGCTGTACATCGGATCGCCGACGAGCGGAATCATGCCGACGATCGTCGTCAGCGAGGCCATCAACACGGGGCGTACGCGGGAAACGGTCGCTTCCACCACGGCGGTGTAGGGCGCGACTTTCTCTTCGGTCTGGAGCCGATTGATCTCGTCTACGAGCACGATGGCGTTCTTGACCATCATGCCGATAAGTCCCAACATGCCGATAATGGCCATGAAAGTCATAGGTTGCCCGCTCAATAGTAGCGAAGGGGTAATACCGCAGAACACGAATGGGAAACAGAGCAGAATCAGGATGACTTTACGCCAACTGTTGAATAGGAACAACAAGATGGCAAGAATCAGGAAAATAGTTATCGGTACGAATTTCATCAAGTTGCCGATAGCTTCCCCTTGTACCTCGCCTTCGCCGACCCAACGCATCGTATAGCCTTCAGGCAACGGGATCGCTTCGATTTCATCCTGAATGGAGGATACGACTTTGGCCGGGGTGGCTTCGTCGCAGTTAGGATTCGGATCGCACTCCGCTTCGATTGCACGCCGTCCGTTAAGGCGCAATACGAGGTCTTCGTCCCAATCGAGCCGCAGGCTATCGACGACGTTACCGAGCGGCACGGCACGAAAAACCTTGTCTTGCAATTCGCTCATCGCCTTGCCTCCGGCAAGTGTTCCTTGTAATTCTTCGTTCGACAGGTGTACATTCATCGTGCTCCATACGGGAATGTCTTCAAGTTTTTGAATGCGGCTTCCGTCGTCATTGCGGATTTGCAAATTAAGCATTACCATACGTTCCTGATCGTTCAGAGTACTGACCGTCATTCCGTTCGTGGCGGCCAACAGCGCATTGGCCACGTCTCCGCGCTCGACTCCCGAACGCAGGGCGTCTTTCTGTATGTATTCCGCCACGAATGCTTTGCCTTTCGGCTTCCAATTATTTTGTACCGAATAGGCATCAACGTAGGGCGAACGGCGCATGATGACTTCGGCTCGTGCGCTCAAATCACGCAGTACAGTCGGATCGGGACCTGCAAACTCCACTTCGACGGTATGCGAGGTCGAAGTGGAAAAGTTGTATTTTCGGATGCGGATGTAAGCGTCGGGAAATTCTTCGCGCAGTTGTTGCCGAATGGAGGGAATCTGCTTCAAAACGGTATTGTAGTCCTTACAATCGGCAATCAGTTCGCCATAACAATCGCCTCCCGAAGTCATCGGACGTACCAGACAGTAGAGGGCCGGAGCACTACCTTGGCTGATAGCGACACGTTCGATATCTGGATTGTCCGATAGTCGGTCGCTCATTTCCAGCAATCGATCACGTACTACATCGGCGTCGGTGGCTGAAGGAAAGAAACATTCAACAACGAACTGCTTATAGTCGAAATCGGGAAAGAAGAGATTTTTGACACGTGTCATACCGAAAATGCAGAGAACTAACATGGAAAAAGCCACGACGATGGTAGTCTTTTTGTAACCGATCAGAAATACGATTGTACGACGCACAAAACGGTGTACAGGCGAGTTCATTACCACACCGGAATCGTTTCCGGTCGGTTTCTCCCGCTTCGGTAACCATGATTTTGCGCAGATAGGAACCTGTACCAAAGCCAACATCCAACTTGCCAACAAACTGACACATAACACTAAAAAGAGGTCGCCGGCGTACTCTCCGGCTGTATCGGGCGAAAGATAGACGCAGAGGAATGTGGAAGCGGCGATGATTGTTGCACCTAATAACGGTATGGCTGTATTACGCCCAATACGGTAAAGATAGGTTTTCGGCCCCAATCCCCTTTTTTTATCGATCAAGATTCCGTCCATAATCACGACGGCATTATCCACTAACATTCCCATCGCCACGATGAATGCGCCGAGCGAAATACGTTGCAGCGTTGTTCCGCAGACGAGTAAAATAGGAAACGACACTGCTACCGTAAGCACCAGACCGACCCCGATGATCAGTCCGCTGCGCAGCCCCATCGTGAATATCAACACTAAAATAACGATGGTAACCGATTCGACGAGATTCCACATAAAGGAGGAGATGGCTTCATCTACCTTGTCGGGTTGGAAAAAGATTTTTTCGGTTTCAAATCCGACGGGGACGTGTCTCATTGCATTGGCCAGCCGGGCATCGACGGCCTTGCCTACGTCGGGAACAATGGCCGACGACTCCATCGCTATACAGATGGCCAGCGCAGGCTGGTTTCCGACGAAAAAGCCATTTCGTTGCGGTTCGGCATAAGCCCGTTCCACACGGGCAATATCACCGAGGTGGATGCGTTTCCCGTCCAGTGTTTGAATCAGCAGGTCGCGAATATCTTCCTCGTTTTCAACAGCCGAATCGACGTAGAGCGCAATCTGATCGTCGCCGCTGCGATATTTTCCCGCATCGACAGTCTTTCCGGCTGCCTGCAATACGGACATGATTTGTGTGGGAACAATGCCGTTGCGGGTAATCTGCTCTTTAGAGAGGATGATGTTGATTACTTCGTCTCGGTTGCCGATAATGTTGATGCGTTTGACACCTTTCACGTCGAGTAGTTCACGACGGAGGTATTTGGCGTATTTATACATTTCGGGATAGTCGTAACCGTCGGCAGTCAATGCATAGAAAATACCATATACATCCATCATATCATCCACCACGACCGGACTGTAACACCCTTGGGGAAGACGTGAAGCTACGTCATTGACCTTACGTCTCAGTAAATCGAAATGCTGTTCCAAATCTTGATTTAATACTGTCATTTGAAATTCGACAGTAAACATGGCAGAACCGTTTTGGCATTCGGTCTTTATCTTTTTCACATTGGGTAGCGCCCGCAACTCATCTTCCATCATTTGGGCGACCTTCAGCTCCATCTCGTGTGCGCTGGCTCCCGGCCACGAAACCACTACCATCGCTTGTTTAGCTGATACGGCAGGGTCTTCCAATTTGGGCATCTGTACGAATGCGAGCACTCCGGCGACGAGGATCGCCGCTATGAGCGACCAAAAAAGGATTGGCTGCCGCATGAAAAAATCAGTCATCTTCATTACAGTAGTCCCCCTATATTGGTTTTACTCGTTTTTTTGACAACACTCACCCGCTGTCCTTCCTGCAAAACATTCACTCCGGCACGGACGATACGTTCATCGCCCGTCAGTCCTTCGATGACGACGGCACGACCTTCGGCATCCGTTCCGTTCAGCACGACAGGACGCTTGAATACAGTAGAGTCCGCCTCCAATACCCACACGCACGGTTCATTTTTAGCATTGTCACGGAAGACGGCGCACAACGGTACGGCGAATCCGGTAGCAGGAACCGTATTTGTTACAATGATTCCAATCTCAGCATTCATACCCGCCGTAAGTCGCTTATCGTGTTGTGCCGTAAAAGTCAGACGCAACTGATAAAGTTGATTTCCGTCGGCTTTAGGCGTGATGCTCGACAGTTTCATCGGGAATTCGTCTTCGATGCCCGCCACCTTACAAGAAAAGCTGGCAAAGCGGTCGCGTTGTCTGTATTCGCCGACCGGAATATCCGCTACGACCTCCATGCGCGATACGTCCAACAGCGTAAAAAGAGCCGTCCCAACATTAACCATCTCTGCCGGAGAAAGATTCACGGACTGTATGTACCCGTCTGTCGGTGCATAAAGTTTCGTGTAGTCGAGCTTATTCTTGTTCGTCTGCAACTCTACGCTCAACTGTTTTAATCCGGCGACGGCCTTTTCGTAATCGTTGGCCGAGATGCTTTTCTGGTCGAAAAGCTTCTCCGTGCGTTCTACCTCGTCTTTAAGTTGGTCGTATTGGATCTGCAACGCCTCGACGTTCAGCCGATAGTCGGTGTTGTCCAACTCGGCGAGTAATTGCCCTTGATGGACATGGTTGCCCTCCCGCACATGGATACGCTTGATTTGTCCGGCCGTTTTGAATCCGAGGCTGATCGTATGCGCTTCGCGGACGATGCCCGGACGGGTTATTACACGGACGGGTTCCAATAATACAGGTTTAGTCAGGGCAACGCTCCGTATTTCGGAATTTTCGTGCGAAACTCCACCGCAGGAGCAAAGTGCCCCGACGATGATAACCATTGTAATCAATCTTTTCATTGTTTCGATTTTTTTTTAGTGATTGTTCTTTATTTCGCTGCAAAGTTCCTGATTTATCCAATAGGTTATGTCGTCTGATGGAATAGTATTTTGTTCTAATGGATAATAAATAGTATTCATTTCGACTAAAATGCCTAACTTTGCTTGTAGAAAAGTTAAATATAGAGAATATGAAACAGGCTTATTGGGATTTAGATTTGATTCAGCTGTCCGCAGAGAACACGGCAGCTCATTTGAATAAAGAGTTCATTCTGATCGACAACTTTGATGAGACTTCGGAACAAATAAATACGGATTTGGAGTTTGTGAGTCATCCGGTCAAGCTCTCCTTTACGATTGCGATTTTTTGTCTGGTAGGTCGGATGCGATTTCAAATCAATTTGCAGGATTTTGAGCTTCAAACCAATGATATTCTGATTGTCCGGGAGAAAAGTATTGGGGAATACCAGGGTATGAGCGATGATACTCGGATTGCCGTGATCGCCTCTTCATCCGAATACTTCCAAACCGCTCTGCAAATCGATGCGACCATGTCTTTGCAACGAAGGCTGTACGCTTCACCCCTTTGTCATTTGACGGATAAAGCGATGGAAGAGTCGATAGCGATCTATCGTTTGATGAAAGCGAAAATTGCGGAAACGGACAATCCGTTTCGCAAAGGGGCACTATTGGGATATACACAGGTACTTACCTACAATGCCTACAAATATCTGCTCGCATCCGATTCCAAAGATGGGAAAGCGATAGAAAAGAGCAGTCGGCAACAAGAACTTTACACGCAATTTATCCATGAAGTGCAGAAAAGCTACACGAAAGAGCGTAGCATCTCGTACTATGCGGACGTACTGTGCATAACACCCAAATATCTGTCGCAGGTCATTCATAATATAAGCGGGCGTTTTGCGAGTGATTGGATTATTGATTTCGTTATTCTAGAAGCGAAAGCCCTGCTCAAGAGCCGCAAATACACCGTGCAGCAGGTAGCCGACATGCTGAACTTTGCCAATCAATCCTTTTTCGGACAGTATTTCAAGAATAAGGTCGGATGTTCGCCCTCCGAATACCAAAAATTATGAATGCAAGGTTAACTTCGTTGTAGAACTGTCCTCCGATATGCAGGTCGCAGCTAATCAACGCAATTCGCATCCGATGTATATTTTTCATCTTTCTCTGCCCGAATATCGAAAATTCGACTATAATATGGTGTTGAACATACCCGAAAGATACTGAATGCCAGCTCCCATGCCATAAACAGCAGCGGTGTCCCACAAGTTCAATCCTGCATGATTGGCAGCATCGAATACAGATTGCAGGTTTTCTATGTCCAAATGATTTCTGAATACTTGGTCGTCTCCGGCAACTCCGCTGTCCTACGACCATGTTCCTAATGCAATTAATTGCTTCATCTTCATTTTTATATTGGTTAATTATTTAGATATTGCTTAAAAAAAGACTCGATTTTATCGAAAGGAATAATCTCCACACGATCATAAAGATCGACATGTGTAGCACCGGGAATAATCGTCAATTTCTTGTTGTCGCCTTTCATCAGTTTAAATGCGTCAAGGCTTGCATCAAGAGAATACGCCTTTTCACCATGCAGTAAAAGCACTGCACTATAAATTTCATCGGCATAGGTTAATAACGGGAAAGCAAAAAATGGAAGACTTGTTACGGTTTGCCATCCTCCATTGGAATTGAGTGAACGAGGATGATAACCCCGTGGAGTTGTATAATAATCACTGTATTCTTTCATAACGGCGAATATATCCGAAACCGTGATCTCGACTTCTATGCTTCCGAGCTTTGTATCACGCCGCATTACTTATCGGAAATCTGTCGAAAAATAAGTAGCAAACCCGCTACTTATTGGATAGAGCGCTTTATCCTCCAGGAGATCACCCGCTTGCTGCGACAAAAAGAATTGTCTTTAACTGTAATTGCGGAGCAGATGAATTTCTCCTCTGTTTCTTATTTCAGTCGGTGTGTGCAGAAGAGAATGAAAATAACGCCGTCGGAGTATAGGAAGGATGCATCTATTCGATAG
>Ga0075011_10000414_pt1 | contig 22684 bp, 19 predicted proteins | sample TARM_MetaG_T_14_FD_72354 | JGI IMG/M metagenome (GOLD analysis project Ga0075011, IMG submission 72354) | Freshwater microbial communities from Pennsylvania, USA, analyzing microbe dynamics in response to fracking - TARM_MetaG_T_14 | ecosystem: Environmental > Aquatic > Freshwater > River... | reverse complement strand
TCCCATGACCAAGTGCTTCGTTTCATCCGGTTTGCCCATCATGTGGAAAATGCGTGTGTCTTTTTCCATATCGAAATAGACGTAGGCTTCCATTCGGCGTTCGTGCGTGTGGGTCGGCATCGTGTTCCAAGCGCTGCCCGGCTCCAAAATCGTGTAGCCCATCTGCAGTTGGCAGCTTTCGCAAACATTCGGATGGATGTATTGGTAGATTTTGCGTTGGTTCAACGTCAACGGCTCGCCGGTTTCCATCGGTTTGATGTTGTCGATGCTGATTTTCACGTTCGGGTGTTTGTGGTGCGCCGGCACGGAGCTGATGTAGAATTTGGCCGGATTGGCTGCATCTTCGGAAGTGAAGACGACTTCGCGCGTCTCTTTGCCGATGTAGTAACCGTCTTGTTTTTTCATCTCTTCTTTTTCGCCGTCGATTTCGATGAAGCCAGGTCCGCCGATGTTGATGACGCCCATCTCGCGGCGCTCCAGGAAGTAGTCGACGCCCAATTCTTTGTCCAGGACGATCTCCAATGCTTTATCTGTTGGAGTGACGCCGCCGAAGATCATGCGGTCATTGTGGGTGTACGTCAGGCTGATTGCGCCCGGTACGAATACTTTCTCGACCAGAAATTCCTTGCGCAGTTGTTCTGTCGAATAATGACGGATGTCCTCCGGACTGTGTGTATAACGTGTTTCCATGTTTTGCATGTGATGATCCCCTTTGTTTTTGTATTTCGTGTTGCTTGTTTGATAGAAGCTTGTGCTTCACTCTGAACCTTTTTTACTTCCCTTTGATCTCGGCAAACTTATCCGCATACTGCCTGGCCACTTCGGTCACTTTGTCGAAGTCGCCGGTCGCTGCCGGTGCCAACAGATTGCCGCCAACTCCGACCGCGATGACGCCGGCAGCGAACCATTCCTGCATATTCGCCAGGCTGACGCCGCCTGTCGGCATCAGGCTCAGATACGGCATCGGCGCTTTGAAGCTCGACACGATGCTCGGACCGTAGGCGCTGCCCGGGAACAGTTTGATGATGTCGGCGCCGCTTTTCAGCGCTTCCTTCATTTCCGTGATCGTCATACAGCCCGGCAGGTACGGGATTTGGTACAAATTACATAACTCTGCCGTCTCTTTGTCGAAGTTCGGGCTGACGATGAACTCGGCGCCTGCCAAGATCGCCAGACGGGCAGTGATGGCATCCAATACTGTCCCTGCCCCGATAACGACTTCCGGTTGATCCTTGTAGACTGCAGCCAATTCGCGGATGACTTCATCCGCGTTCGGGACCGTGAAGGTCAATTCAATGCCCTTCAACCCGCCCGCGACGATCGCGTGACTGGACTTCAATGCTTCTTCTTTCGTGGCGCCGCGGACGACTGCCACGACCCCCGTTTTCTCCAAACGATTTAATATAGATACGCGTTTCATCCGATTCCCACTTTCCTTATAATCATATTTTTCTGCCCTAAAATGATGTCCAGCATTCCAAGGCTTTCTCTTTTTTTTATAGTTCGAATACTTGCACCAATTCTTTTGAAACCGGCGAGTCATCCGGATTGGTCTCCATGATGTCGGCCATGTAGTGCCACCATTTCTGGTTGATAGCGGTAGCGGCTGTCTCTTTCCAGCGCTCTTCGTCTTCGATTTCGAGATAGCCAAACAACTTGCTCGTTTCCGGATCAAGGAAGATCGAATACTGGTGGGCGCCGTGTTCCTTCAGCATCTCGCGCATTTCCGGCCAGAGTTCGTCATGGCGCCTCCGGTATTCTTCGTGCTTATCGGGATAAATTTTCATGGCGAAAGCTTTTTTGATCAAGTTTATCCTCCTTTCTGCACCTCAGCCCAACAAGTTCAGGCTTCGAAATGTTCATAGTGGATTTTCTGGTTTTCTTTATTTTTTGCCAAAAACTCTTTCGGCGTCATGCTGAATTCCTTTTTGAAAGCCTTCAGGAAATGCGGGTACGAAGTGAAGCCGCATTGGTTATAGACGAGGTTTGAACTCTGATAGGTCTTCAGCAATTGCTTCGCGTAAAGCAACTTCTTCTTCATCACGAACTGATGGAATGTGAAGCCCGTATGTTTCTTGAACTCACGTGTGATGTAGTACTTGCTGACGAAAAAGTTCTTTTCCATCTCTTCCAGCGTCAAAGGATTGTTCAAATTCGCGGAAATGTAGTCGATCATTTGCTCAATCCGCTCGTTCTGCACAATCACTTTCGGTTCCTCTTCGTTCTCCTCCGACTGCACCAACTGATTCAGAAACAACAGATACTCGATCAGGTTCTGCTCATACTTGATGTCCGAACCGTAGATCGAAGCATCCGGCTGATGGTCGATGAAGGAAAGCTTTTGCCGTAGCAGATCGGCATCAATTTTCAGAACTTTGCTGCGACGTTCGCCACCACCACTGAAACAGTCTTCCAGATTCGTCCATTTCGTAGAACTGCTCTGCAGAAATTCGGGCGTCAAAAAGATATAGACGCGTTCGCAAAAGTCCGTGTTCTGTTTGACGATCCGGTGCAAATCATTGTAATGGATGAGGAGAATCGTCCCCGCTTCGATATCGAACTGTTTACCATCCAAATAGAACGTGGCTTCGCCCGCTAAAGTCGCATGAACCTCATAATAGTCATGATAGTGGTAGAGTGTCTTCTCTTGGCTGATGACATCCTTGACGTGATAGACCTCGTATTGATCCGATGTCATTGTGTTCACATTTGAGGACTTTTTTAGTTGCTTCTCTCTGTTCATGCTTATTCCCCTCACCCATTCTTGCGTGTTTCTTCTATTATATAAATGAAATTATGCTTTGACTTCGCTTGCTTCCAAAAGCTGCAGCGCCTGCCCGATATGGTCATCCTTCGTTTCTTCGAGGACGACATAGGAAAGTGTCTTATACTTTGTAATAATTCCGGCAATCGCCGCGTAATCGATCAGACCTTCCCCAAGGTTGACCGGGATGACCCGATCTTCTTCGATTTTGAAGTCCTTCAGATGCACCGCCACGATTTTGTGACCGAAGCTTTCAAAGGCCCGTTCGACCAAAGCGACCTGTCCTTGGTAATCTTCACTCGTGATCAGATTTGTTGGATCAAGGATGATCCCCAAGTAGTCCGACTGCACCGCCGCCAGCAACTGTTCCACCCGCTCGAGACTGTGGAGCGGATGATTCAGGCCGGGTTCGATGCCCACCAACATGCCGGCTTCTTCGCCGGCCTTGACCAAACGGCGGATGACGCCGACCATGTCGGTGAAAGCTTCATCTGTGAAATTGTCTTCTGTATATTGGATTTCCGGCAGCACGCAGCCGGTTTCGGAAGCGACCATCGCCGCCCCGAAATAGCGGGCATGGCGCAGATAGCTTTCGAATTTCTGCAGCAGCTGTTCGCGGATCTCAGGATCGGGATGGATCATGTTTATGTAGCAGCTCAGAATGCCGACCTGCACATCTTCTTTCGCCAACTCGCGTCGGATCGCTGCCCCCATGCCAGGATTCAGATTTGCGGCGCCGGATGGCATGTCCGGAAAGGACATACCCAGCGCCAACTGCAGATTGTGGACACCTTGCTTGTTCGTTTGCTCGGCCAAATCCTTCACCGATGCGATACCGGATAGGTCATGACCGCGGATTGTGATATTCAGCATAGGTTCTTACCCCGCCATATTCGGCAGCCACATCACCAAGCCAGGGAAGTACGTGATGAGGAAGAGCACGGCCAGGATCGCAAAATAGAACGGTACGAGCGGCTTGAGCATCTGCTCGGCTTTGACGCCCCCGACGCTGGCACCTACGTACAACCCGGTTCCGACCGGAGGTGTGATCGAGCCGACACACAAGTTCATGATCGCGAACAACCCGAAGTGGACAGGATCGACGCCAACGCTGGTGATGACCGGCAAGAAGATCGGTGTGAAGATCAGGATGGCAGGACCTACGTCCATGAACATACCTACGATCAACAACACGACGTTGACCAACAACAAGATCAGAAATTTGTTCGTCGTCAAGCCCAGAATCGCTGCGCTGATTGCTTGCGGGATGCCGGTGAAGGCCATCGCGAAGGACATCATCGAAGATGTCGCCAACAGGAACGTAATCGTACCTGTCGTCAGCACCGCTTCCTTCAGCATCGGATAAATGTCTTTGACGGTAACTGTTTTATAGAAGAACATAGCGATCAACAACGAGTAGGCAACCGCGATTGCGGAAGCTTCGATCGCCGTGAAGATACCGGTCAGGATGCCGCCGATGATGATGACGATCAGCATGACGCTTGGGATCGCCTCTTTGATGATTTTGACAGCAGATCCCATTTCGGAAGCTTTCATCGTTGGATACTTATTTTTCTTGGCATGGATGTAAGCAACCAGCATGATTGCCAGACTCCAGAGCGCCCCTACCAGATACCCTCCCAAGAAGAGAGAGGAGATGGATGCGCCGCCTGCGACCAACGAGAACATGATGAATGCGGTACTCGGCGGGATGACCATCCCGGTAGGAGCGGACGCGATATTCACTGCTGTAGCGAATTTACGGTCATAACCTGCTTTGATCTGTTGCGGAATCAATACCCCACCGATGGCAGTCGAAGCTGCGATCGCGGAACTGGACATGGATCCGAACAAGGCATTTCCCAAAACGTTCGTATGGGCCAAGCCTCCAGGGATGCGTCCCACGAACAGCATCGCAAAGTTGACCAGCTTCTCGGCAATCCCACCATTATTCATGATGATCCCCGAGAGCACGAAAAACGGGATGGCGACGAGCGAGAAACTGTTCAGACTGGAAACCATTTTCTGCGCGGATGTGAAAACAGCAATTTCGAACGGGACAACCAACAGCAACGTGGCTATTGAGGAGACCGCGATACTGATCGCGATCGGCATCCCCACTATCAGCAATACTACAAATACAAAGAATAATATCAAACCTGCTTCAAAAGCCATCTTTACATTTCCCCGCTTTCTTCAACATTTTCGATCTCGGTTTTTCTTTGCATCAGGTTCAGCAGACTGTAGACGAACATGATGAATCCGGAGACCGGAACGGACAGATAGACATAGCCCATCGATAAAGACAACGAAGGAGAAATCTGGCCTGTTGTCACGGATACGGCTTTCAAACCACCATAGACCATGATCAGAGCCGCAAAAACCAAAAACAATGATTGGATGACGATTTCCAGCAAGCGCTTGTTCGGGCCGCTCAGGTTATCGCTCAACAACGTCACCGCCAAGTGGCTGCGTTTGCCGACGACGTAGGCCATCGCCAACATCGACAACCAAACCAAGCTGAAGCGGACAAATTCTTCCGTCACCGTATTCGGATTATTCATGACTGTTCTCATGAAGATTTGGAACAACGTCGTCAGGATCATCACGACGAACACCGCCGAACAAAGGATCTCCAACGTCTTATCTAAAAACGTTCTTATTTTTTCCATCATACTCTCCCCTTACTCTGCATCAGCGTGCGCGCGAATCATGTCGTACAATTCGCTGTAGGTTGCGTTATTTTTGAATTGATCATGCAACGGTTCTACGGCTGCTTGGAACGGTGCGATGTCCACTTCGTTGAACACGATGCCGTATTCTGCCACTGCTGTCTCTTTCTCTTTCTCGACAGCTGCCTTAAAGACGCTCTTCTGGTACTCTGTAGATTCTTCAGCTGCTTCCAGGACCGCTTCATATTGTTCTTCGCTCAAGCGTTCTTTCACGGAGTCGTTCATGATCACGACATCGGGAACACGCGTATGGGCGTCATAGGAGTAATACTTCGCAACGCCGCCATGCCCAGCTGTGTACAAAACGAATTCGTTGTTTTCCGCACCGTCGATCAGGTTCGATTGCAGGGACGTATAAACTTCGCTGCTGCTCATAGGAACGGCGGAACCGCCCAGCAATTCGACCATCTTGATCGCTGTCTCACTCTGCATGACCCGGATTTTTTTGCCCTTCAGATCTTCAGGAGTATTGATCGGGCCATCCGTCATGTAGAAACTGCGTTGGCCGGAATCATAATAGGTCAATCCGACAAAGCCAAGTTCTGCAGTCGAGTTGTAGATGTCGTCCATGATTTTCGGGTCTTCCATGACCGAGTAGAAATGCTCTTCGCTGTCGAAGATGTAAGGCACCCCGAAAATCGAGTAATCTTTCGAGAAACTTTCCAATGCGGAACCGCTGACTTTTGTGAAGTCGATGCCGCCAGTTTGTGTCAATTCGATCAGTTCGGTTTCGCTGCCGAGCTGGCCATCCGGGAAATACTCTACAACAACTTCCCCGTCCGTTTTTTCTTCGATCAGACGACCGAATTCCTTCATCGAGTCGATGACTGGTTGGCTGTTGCTGGCGTAGGCATAACGCAGCACGATGGCATCCTCGGCTGACGCCTCGGAGTTACCGCAGCCGGCAAGTAGGCCGGTGCCCAGTACGGACATCAAAACAACTGATAATAAATGTTTCTTCTTCATGATCTTTCTCCCTTGTTTGTATGATCAGCAGTATGAAACGAGAAGTTCCGTCAAGCACAATACTGTCAATGATTGTCCGTACGGCATCGCCGTTTTATCGATGTTCTTGTAGAATTCCAGGCAATCGCCCATGCCAGTTCCGACCGATACATTCTGCACTTCGCCTTTTTCATCGATCTGTTCCAACAGACCGCTGATCGCTTTGTAGGCGACTTCCTTATACTCTTGTGGAAGGTAACGCTTATGAACCGCTTTCAGCAAGCCGTAAGCAAAACCGGCTGTCGCGGATGATTCCACATACGATGTCGGATCATCCAATAACGTGTGCCATAAACCGCATTCATTCTGAAGTTCGGCAATCGCTTTCGCCTGGGCTTCCAATGTTTGGATCAAGAATGCACGGAATCCATCGCCTTCACGCAAGTCCATAATTTCGATGATTTCCGGAATCGCAATCGTCAACCAGCAGTTGCCTCGGGCCCAAAATGCTTCAGCATAGTTGTGGTTGCCTTCGAAAGTCCAGCCGTGGTACCATAGGCCTGTTTTCTTGTCCATCAGGAATTTGATGTGCAGCAAAAACTGGTAACGCGCCTCTTCCAAATACTCGGGACGGTCCAGCAAAACGCCGATTTTAGCGAGCGGCAATACGGTCATCATCAATGTATCATCCCACAATTGGTTTGTGTTCGAGGGTCCGTAGGTTTCGTGCTGTAGTCCGTTTTCATCCGTCCGCGGCATATCCTTCATGACCCATTCGGCCCATTGTTCGAGATATGGAACGTAGCGTGTATCTTGTGTGTCTTCGTAGAGATAAGCCATCGTCAGTAGCGGTGCCATTGTGTTCACGTTCTTCGGTGGAGCTCCCTCGGCCATCCGTGCTTCAAACCATTCTTCTACAACCGCTAATGAACGCGGATTTTTTGTATTGCGATAATTTTTATAAATACCATACAATCCGACACCTTGTGGCCAGTTCCAGATTGTCCAGCTTTTGTCATCGACTTTTAGCCCATCAAAGTCCAAAAGGAACTCTCCACTGTCATCCTTGATTGTTGTCAGATTTTCGATCAGCAAGTCGATTTTCGACTCAACCAATTCCTTTGTCACAAATAATTGTTCTGTAATCACCATTTCTTTACCACCTTTTCAAAATTATGAATCGCTTTCATTTGATAATCTAATAATAACAAGCAATCATTCCGAAAAATATGGCGGTTGTTGAACAAAAACTGTCTAAAGTTGCACACTCATTGTATGCGGATTCAGATGAGGATGCAACCAATAATTCGATTAAAAGCCGGCCCAATTCGTTTTCAGCGAGGTTTCAAGCAAAAATATCCGCTTTAACCCCCGCATATGTTCCGCAATTATGAACATACTCCCCAAAAAATCGACCGGATCATTTTTTCCGTGGTCGATTTTTTGGGGAGTATGAAGTTCATGATTCAGTTATAGAGCGGCTTCCGTCGCTTGCGTGAAAGCCAGAATGCTATAGCCGTAGCTATCGAGGTAATGGGTTCCCTTTGTATACAGCTTTCCCGTCAGCAGGTCCGTCGTCTCCTGCAGAAGCGTGAATTCCGACTCTGCCCGTGCCATATTGGTCAGATAGAGTTGCACTTGATCAGACGTTTCACGCCGATATTTAACGATTCCTTCACTGACAGAAAGCAAGTGCCGATCCGTTTCGTATGGATCAATCTCATCCGCGATGAAATTTTTCCAGAGCGTACTTCCGTTCAGTTCCTGCGGCAGACCGCCCAGATAAATGATTTCACCGTTCGCCAAGATCTGTTTAGCCGCCAACGTCTCGCCACCCGGACCAGAAATCAATGGCTCCCAATCCTTCGGACAGCGGAAAGTAGTCACCAGTCGATCCATGTTTTCCTGCATGCCCCGATAATTTCCCGGATAAGCAATATTTTTTACTGAGAACTGCCGGACCCCGGAAAATCCCAACCACTCACCGATTCGATCCAGTCCGTTCCGATCCGGCCAGGCCAGTTCCTCCGTGCGGTCGCCGGTCATCGGCCCGAGGATCAGCTTCCCGCCGCCTGCCACAAACGCCTGCAGTTTCTCCAGAACAGTCGCGCTGATCCAACGGACGAAAGGAACGATCAGGACTTCGTAGCCGGTATAATCGCTGTTCTCCTGGATCACCTCGAGCCGGATGCCGGCTTTGATCAAAGAGCTGTAGTAATCCGTGACGAGTCCGCGGTGATCCTGATAGCCTCCGTGATCAATCGTGAAAAAGCGCTTGGCGTTGTCCGAATACATGAAAGCAATCTTCGCCTTCCGGTATTCGCTCACCATCAGATGGGGTTCCATCTCCTTGGCCAATTTGCTGCTCTGAACGACATCATTGTAGCCCATATCTGGTTCTCCCCAGGCCGTCACGACCGCGCTGTGGGGTTGTTCGACACCATGACGGTGACCGCGGAAATGCCAGTAGCTGAACGACTTCAAGTTCCCAGCAAAGCCGATGAACATTTCAGCCGTGATGAAACCGGCCGGATGCGGTGTCACATGGTTCTCCAGATGGCCGGTATGGGATGTAGTCGTCTCCAAAAGTAAGGATTCGTTGCTATGCTTCCGCACATTGCGCCAGCGATCGACATTCAACAGAAAAGCTGGGTAATTATCCGCAGATGGGTACGTGTCAAAGCCCCCAACATCCAGATCCGCAAACAAATGGTCATTCATCAGGTTGAATCCAAAGGCTGAATTATGCGTGATTGGAATGGCTGTCTCCATCCGGACGAAATGACTCAGATCGTGGGCAAATTCATTGAGCGTCAACGCGGTAAATTTTCGGAAAGCGTTCATCAAGGAGGAGTTGTGCAGGAACGGTGTCCGCGTCGGCAGCACGATATCTTCGAAACAATCATATGCCTCACTCCAGACTTGCGTGCCCCATTGTTTATTCAAGTTGTCAACCGTTCCGTAGGCTTCCTCCAAGTGCTGGTGCCAACGTGTCCTGCAGGTATCGCAATAGCAGAGATCGACGTGGCATTTGAACTCATTGTCCAGCTGAATAGCGATGACATTCGGATACTTTACAGCCAAGCTGGCCACCTTGCGCGTCATCCGGTAGGCATAACGGCGGAAGTCCTCGTTATTCGTGCAGACATGCTGCCGCGAGCCATGCACCATCACTGTCCCGTCAGCATTCTTGATAAGAGCATCCGGATATTTGCGCGTGAACCAGCGTGGCGGGGTCGGGGTCGGAATGCACAGGCAGACGTCGATTCCATGTTTCTGAAAGGTCTCAAGCGCACGTTCGAACAAGGAAAGGTCAAAGCGCCCTTCCTCTGGCTCGATAGTCTTCCAGGCGAACTCCCCGAAACGAGCAAAATTCATACCAATCTCCTGCATGTGTACGACATCCTGTTCAAAAATTTCCCTGCTCCAGACTTCCGGATACATGCAGGCACCGTAATAATGCTTTTTGAACAGTGGCTCTTGCCGTAAAAATTCCTGCAGACGGATTTTCACGTAACGAGCAATTTCATGCGCCCCTTTTTCCCGAAAATGGGTATCATCCACACTGCCCATCGGATAAGTCGCCTGCTCGCCCCGTCCCAGCCACATGAACAATTGCTTCGCCTCTTCAAGGCCGTATTCTCGGTACAGATAAAACGTATAGCGGTTCAGGTCGAACAAAGGAATCTCCGCTTCCTCCGCAAGCCTGCGGCAGATCGGCAAAAAAGCCTCTAAAGTCTGCACCGCCCTGCCGTTTCCATCCACCCGGCGTTCAACCGGCGTGCACAGGATCGGCTGTCCTTTCTTCGCCTTCACATCTGCTATCATCCGTTGCAGCCGAAGATAATATTCGTTCAGCTTCACCCCGTTGGCCGGATTCTGGTCATTGTGGCCGAATTGGAACAGAACCAAAGCATCTTCATCGACCTTTTCCAGCAACTGCTCGAACAGCCCTTCCTCCATGAAGGACCGCGTCGTGCTACCGGGCTTAGCAAAATTGATCACCTCAGCTGTATCTCCCAGCTGCGCTGCCAACGCTTCCCCCCACCCCATCATGGGCGCAAATTCCTGGCTATAGGCGGCGACTGTAGAGTCGCCGGCAAGTAGAACTTTCATGTCTAAACCTCCGTAATTTTCTGAGTTTTGGGTACAAGAAAAGGCAAGTTCCCAAAAAATGCGACTTGCCTTATATTTGATGTCCAGCGGTGTAACCCGCTTTTTCTAAATTCTGCCTTTGCGGAATTGTCCAGGCGTCATGCCATTTATTTTTTTGAACAATCGATTGAAGTAACTTGGATTGTAACCGATGCCTTCCGCGATCAGGTTAATCTGCTCATCCGTTTCCAGCAACAAACGTTTCGCTTCTGCAATCCGGATGTCGGTCAGGTAATCGATGAAATTGACTTTTTTGATGCGCTTGAACTCCTTGCTCAGATAGACCGGATCGATCTTGAATTGGTCCGCGACCGTCTCCAAAGAGATCTGCTCGTTCTGGAATTCCCGTTGCATGTATAAAGCGACATCCTGGATCAGCTCGTTTGCGGAGTCGCAGATTTTTTCCTGCCACAACAGTGTGATCGGCTTGAGGAAATCCGCGAAAAGGAAGCGGCTGATTTCATCCGGATCCAGCATCCGCCGAATCCGTTTGAGTATGACGTCCTTCGACAGATAGTCGCTCGAGGGGACGCCGTTTTCGTTCAGTTGGAATTCGATATGGTCATAGAGCCGCTCAACCGATACGAGAACGGCGAATTGGCGCGGTTGCTCATCCGTCACCTGACGGATGAACACGCCGATGTTTTCCTGCAGTTCCTCGAAATAACAGCTCTTGAGCGCCGTGATGAGATTGCGTTCGCAGCTGATCGGGTATTTCGGTGGCAACATCCGCCCCGTTTCGAGCGCCAGTTGTTGGTTCTCCAGTTTCAGATGCTGGTAATCGGTATTCTTGCGCAACTTTTCCACCAATTCCGGAATCTGACGGAATTGATGTGTGATTGGTGTCGCCACGATCGTCACATAGCGCCCGGCGACCCGATTGATCTGTTCGAACAGATGCTGGATATAGACATCCCCTTTGCTTTGGTCCGGGACCATGGCAAAGGTCAGCATCGTCAGGCCGTCGAACGGAATCACGACCCCGTCTTCGAAATGCAGACCGGTCACATCGTTCACGATATTATCCAAAGCAAACAGCGTGAACTCGTCTTCGCGCCGCTTGTCGCCGGTGTGGATCGGTCCGTTGATCTGGATAAAGAACAGCTGATAACCGGCATAATCCAGATTCCAATGTTTCTTGCGCAGCAGGTGCTGGAGCTCTTCTTCCGGCAGATAGCCGTAATAACCCTCCAGGATGCGCCGGACGATCGACCGCTTCTCGGTCAGCGATGAACGCGCCGCAATTTTCTTCAGATTGCCCTGCTCGTCCGTCATCTGTTGCCAACGTTCCGCCAGGAAGGTCAGTTCATCCTGGCCCTCCCAGTTGTCGCCGAACATTTTCTCCATCGTTCTTCCAAACGGTTGGTACTGCTTTTTGGCAAAGAACTGGCTCAAAAAGACCATAACAACAATCAGAATCAGGCTGGCCGCCACCAAGGAACTGGCAAATTTGCTGACGGGCTGCGTGATGGCAGCCAGCGGGACCATGGAATAAAAGATCCAGGTCTGGTTCAAGCGTTCCGACGGGACAGCGGTCACGCTGTATTGATCCCCTCCATGGTTTTCGATCCAGGACCCGCTCTGTTTCTTCTCCTCAGTCAAATATTTAATCATACTGCTGTCACTGGCGGCCGAGAAACGTCCTTTATCGAAAGAAATCGCAGTCGCGCTATAGTCGATTTTGGTGTCATTGAAGAAATGCAGCAGTTTCTTCTGGTCGATGACTGCTACCATATAGATCGAAGGATTGTTCCGGTCCAGATGACCGATATTCTGGATAAATAAGAGTTCATCATCACTGTTGAATTTCCACTGGTAGTCCTGGTCATTATCGATCTGGTACTTTTCATTGAATTTCTCGGCGTCCTGATCCGTGAACTCAAAGGTACCTCCGCTTTCCAACCCGAATGGCTGGTCTCCGAAGGAATAGACGCCGATATTCTTGACGTAGTTCGAACTGTTCGTCAAATAAAACAATTCTTCGGATATCCGGTTGAGCGTCATGTAATCGGTGGTCAGCGAGTAGTTCTCGGTCTGGTAGCGTTCCTGAAAAGATTGGCCCCAGACACTCAGCGATACTTCCAGCTGGGAAAGCTGCTGGTTGATGTTCTCGACGACACCTTCGACTTGCTGGGTGTGCTGATCCTGATAGGCTTTTTGGATTGGCTCTATCAGGTAGAAATGCAGCAGAATCGCGACCAAAAGAATCGGCAATGCCACCCATAGGCTGAGTATTTGCAGGCGGCGTTGATAGCCGCCCTTCTTAAAAAAAATCATCATGCAACATCCTTACGCTAGTGTATTTAGCCCAGTATGAAGTTTCTTGTTTTCACCATCGATGGTTACCCATATCGGTTGATCGGAAGGATTCAGGACAGTTTCTCCGGAAACGGAAAAGACGAGCCGCCGGGCAGCGGACATGTACCTCTTGAATTCAATATTCGTGCAGTACCAGATATCCGTCCTGTTTCCCGTCGCTCTGCAGAAAGACTCGATCAGATCCCAGTTGCCATCATTGTCGAACTCGTAGCTGTGGCCCCAGACATACATCAGGTGCAGATACTGCTTCTTCGATAGGCCGATGAACGTTTCGCCGTGCTTCAGCAAATCATGGTTATGGTGACAGGTCGCCTGCCACTCATACCAATCATTCGGCAACGAAAAGTTGTGGCTGCTGCCGACGATGCGCCCGTATTCGATCCCCAATGCCGGCAACAAGCGCTTGATCTCCTCCGTATAGGAACCGTTAGGGTAGGAAAAGCCTTGCACTGGATACGGGACCAACGCTTCCAACGCGCGGCGGTCCTCCAGTATTTCCTCCGTCACCTTGTCCAATGGGCAACGCGCGATGGTCGGATGCGTATACGTGTGGCAAGCCAGCTCATGGCCGGCATAAAGAGCCGCGACTTCTTCTTCCGGGATGCGTTCCGGATCGGGAAAGAGCCCGCCGTTCAGGTGAAAAGTCCCCTTCATACCGTAACGGTCGAAGATTTCCACTAAGCGTCGATCGCTCTGCTTACCGTCGTCATAACTGAATGTTAGCGCTTTAAATTTACCTTCCGGATAACATATATAGTACTGTTTCATAAGATCCTCCTGGTCAAAGGCGTCTCCTTCATACTCCAACATCATAAAACAGAAATGAAGGATGCGCCACTATCAATTTTTTCACACACTCAAAAAAGCGATGCTCAACCCTTCACGGAACCTACCAACATGCCCTTTGCGAAGTGTTTCTGCAGGAACGGATAAAAAATCAGAATCGGCAACGTCGCCACGATGATGACCGCAAATTTCATGCCTTGTTCAGGCGGAATGTAGTTCGGGTCCAAGTTGCTCAAGGCACTGCTTGCGCTCGAAGACATCGTGATCTGGCGCAGCAGCAATTGGATCGGCCACTTTGAGGAATCATTGATGTACAGCAGTCCGCTCATGAAGTCATTCCAGATTCCGACTGCGTAGAACAAAGTGAAAGTCGCGATGACCGGTTTCGAAAGTGGTAGCATGATTTTCCAAAGGATGCCCAACTCGGTGCAACCATCCATCTTCGCGGACTCCTCCAGCTCGATCGGCATCTCCTGGAAAAAATTCTTGATGATCATCAGGTTGAATGGATTAATTGCAATCGGCAGGATCAAAGCCCAATAGGAGTCGATCAGTCCAAGATTCTTCACGACGATAAAAGTCGGGATCATCCCACCGGAAAACAGCATTGCAAAAATGACCAGGTTCAGTAACACGTTTCTACCTTTCAGATTTCTTCTTGAGAGTGGATATGCGAACGTGAACGTGAAGAAAAGCTGCACGAACGTTCCCACAATCGTTACGCCAGTCGTGACTAACAGACTGCGCATGAATGCCGGCGTTGAAAAAATATATTTATAGGATTCCAGGCTGAAGGTATTCGGCCAAAGAAAGAATGCCCGCGTAGACAATTCGTGTTCGGTAGCGAAGGATCCAGCAACCACGTAAATAAACGGGAGGACCATCAAGATGCCGAGCAGTCCCAAAAAGATTATGTTCAGGACATCGAAGATGCGCCCTCCCTTGGTATTGTGCATATTTTTCATATATTTTTCTCCTTTCGTAGCTTAGTAAAGGCCGCTTTCGCCAAATTTTTTCGCTAATCGATTTGTCGAGAAGACTAGGATGATGCCGATTAGCGATTTGAATAGACCGACTGCCGTCGAATAACTGTAGGCGCCATTCGTGATCCCCATCATGTAGACATAGGTATCAAAAACGTCCGCAACCGGCCGATTCAGCTGATTTGTCATCAAGTAGAACTGATCGAACCCCGTTGAAAGTATCGACCCGACTTTCATAATCAACATAATGACAATCGTAGAACGTATTGCCGGTAAAGTGATGTGCCAAACCCGGCGGAATCGTCCGGCACCATCCATGATAGCCGCTTCGTATTGTTCCTGATCGACCCCAGCCAAGGCGGCAAGATAGATGATTGTACCCCAGCCCATCTCCTTCCAAATCGACTGGAGGATGATCATCGGACGGAACCAAGCAGGATCCGTCAAGAAATCTATCTCTCGTCCTGTCAAACTCAAAACGATTTCTGTGATGGCACCGTGATCGAGATTAAAAAGAATGTGCCATAAGCTGACGACGATTGTCCATGACAAAAAATGCGGCACGTAGACGAAAGTCTGGATTGCGCGCTGATAGACTTTCAGGCGTACTTCATTCAACAGGAGCGCCAAAAGTATCGGTGCGGGAAACGCAAACAGGATGTTCAGGAAAGCGATCGCCAAAGTATTCCAGAAGATCCGGAAAAAATCCGGATTGGCGAAGAAATCTTGGAAATTCTGCAACCCGACCCACTTGCTTTCCGAAATTCCCAGGAAAGGCACGTAATCCTTGAAAGCGATGATGAGTCCATACATCGGGGCGTATTTAAAAATAGCAAAATACAACAAGCCCGGTATCGTCAAAATATAGAGCCATTTATTCTGCCTGATGTGATTGAATGCACTGATTTGTTTTTTCTTCGATATTTCTTTGATTGTTGATTCCATTCCTTTTCCTCCTTCAGCTCCGGTCGGTCAGGTGACCGCCGATCCATTCCAAGCAACCTATTGTGTTCAAACACCACTGCGACACTACATTGGTGGAAATCCAAGGCATTTCTTCTACCGGCTTCCAGATGTCAGCCTGTTTCAGTGTTTCTTCAACCGATAGCGGTACACCGGACAGTTCATTCGTTGTGAGGATCTTCCAAGCGTGGTCGGCGATAGCTTGATCATTTCTGACGACTGCCCCGTAAGCCATCATCGTGGTCCCGAACATTGGCCAAGAAAAATGCGGTTCCGACAACTTCCCTTTGGATGCCTGAAGCTTCTCTTCGGGGGAGAGACTATACATCCAACCGAATTCACCGAGCATCTGATTCCATTCGGGATCCTCTATGTTCTGCGCCAATTCCAGCCAGACCTGCGGAGCTCCAAACGAAATGACCATATGATAACCACCTGCATTTCCTGTCCCCATGTATTGGAGTTCCTTCGTTTTTGGCTTGAAGCGATAGGTCGGACCGGAAAGCAACCGGTCCGGCGTTGCTTTGATGCAGGTAATCCCGGTCTTGATTTTTTCGAGATAGGTTCCGTCGCCTGTCCTTTCCCACTGCGTAAACCAGTTGGAAACAAGCGCCGACCAATCCGGACCGACCCGGATCGGTACCCATTCCTCGGTCCGTTCGTAGAATTCGCGCATCGGCGCCAAGCCTTCGAAGGCGTAAGTTTCATTATCTTTCACCTGCTCCATGATTTCACCGATACGCTCATCCGCCGTTAAATAATAATAATAGCGGTGCAATCCGGCCATCGAAATACGCACTTCTTTGCACTGACAACCCCAATGCAATACGTTGTGACGCGATCCTAGTCCTCTGTATTCCCCGGCATGGTACTGGTCCACCTCGGAGGTATGGCGTGTCATCGCCTCGGCAAAACGGAATACTTCCGGATCGCCCGTGCGTAGGAAGTCGAGCCATAGCCACATGTTCGGCACGAGTTCGGTGTTCTGCCAAGCATAACCACCCAGATCGTAGCGCCACTGATGGCGGTATCGGTCGTAGGTATGCATGACGTCTCCGTAGTTCCAGTAGCCGTACCAGCTGCGGTTATCGACTTCCTTCACATAGAATTTCCGTAACGCCAGCATCTGATCTTCAAGTCGCGCCGTTTGCGGATTGGTGCGGTTCGGCAGGCTGAAGGAACCGAATACTTTTGTCTGACGGTAGTCTTCCGGAGTAGCTACGATCAGGGCCGGGTTCCGGTTCTCTAGGGCTAGTTCAAAGAGTTCGGCATTGCTGAGCGGTTCCCCGCAGATGTCCAGCCACAATCGGGTCGTGTTGGCGACACCGACTGCCGTCGAACGGATCTCCTCCATCCCTTCATAGGCGCTCAGCATATGGTCACGCGGTGAATAGTGCGAAAAATCCATCTGCCCGGCCTCCGGACTCCACAGCCAGGCAATCATTTTGGTGCGGTGCCCGGTCAGGTCCCGGACTTCGATCGCGGAAGGCGCTTTTTCCCAGAATTTTTCGATGCTGCAGGCGACGCCGCCTGTTTCCCCGCCGGCATAGATGCTGCCGAGAGAACGGCTGCCATCCCCTATCAGGAGCGGCGCATAGCCCGGTTCAGTCTGTTTCTTCAGCGTATAGGACCGGTGGTTGAGCTGCGTCAGCCAAAAATTGTTCCAGACCGCATTTTCCTTGGCATGGATCAGCATCGGTTTGTCCGCTTCGGTCAGCTGGACGATTTCGCCGACCGCCTGTTTAGCGTATTGCGGATGATTTTCATAAAAACGGCGGGACATCAGCAATTGGCCCGGTTCGGCATAGACGCCACTTTCACCGACGAATTTCACATGGCGGTTCCAACTTTCTCCTGTCAGCGCGGTCTCATACACAATACCGACTCCTTCGATTGGTTTGGAATCAATCACGATTAAGGTATGAACGATCTCCAGACGAGAAACTTCCCTGTAAAATCGGAAACGGACGATGAATTGCTGTAGCTCTGTATTGTCCTGATAGATGTAGCCACTGACCTTCACAACAGCTTTGAGCGGACCATTTTCTTCCAGAATCAAATCAGTAACTTTTGAAGAGAGCGTTCCTTCCGCGTATTTTGCTTCAATCCGCAAATCTGTCAATTTGGCTTCACCGGCAATCTTTACCCAATCCAATAAGTTCTTCCCTTCCCCGTGTTTCGGAAAGAAAGCTTTCAGGGAACCGTTATCGATATAGATGCCGTTATAGCGTGATTCAGCGATATTACCGGAAAGCTGCTGGCCTTGTTGCAAATCGATCAGCGTACTAGTTTTGTCAAAGATACCAGCGTGTCCAGTCCATTTGATGCTGCCGTCCGGCCAGAATGCCAGCGCCTTTGTCTGCAGCGGCGTTCCTCCAATCCAGAAATCTTGGGATTGCAAAGCCTCTTTTGTCAATTCTCCCTTTTCCCAGGGGGTTCCCCAGTTGATGCCTCGTTTAATTCCAGGTTGTTTTTCAAGCCATTTCAGTGTCATTTTTCAGTTGTGCTCCTTTCAATTTTTCTTCATTGTCTTCAAAATACTTCAGGTAAAGCCCCATATTTCCATAGACCCACACGCCGATGCTTAGGAACGGCAACAAGCCGGGCAACATATACGAGACTGTGCTGCAGATGCCCAGCCAGAGGAGCGCCAACAAGCAGCCGAATGGATTATAGGTCAAAAATTTCAATGCGGAAGGAAAATAGCTGCGGATCGGCAGCTCGTAAAACTCGTACATCGCGAATAGCGTATTCACAGTCGCCACCATCGCCCCTTGGCTCAGCAGAAAAACAAGCAATGCTGCAGTTCCGAGATGCGGCAAGAAAAGTTGTTGAACCGCCAACATCGGCAAACCGTAGAGAACTACAATTGCCAGAAAAATTCGGTTAGATGAAATGAAGTGCTTACGGTAATAGGAAAAAAAATTTGAATAAAGATTCATACCTTGCTGGCGATGGATTGCTTTCGCCACATGGTGTGCCGCTTGGAGGCTCGGTGCCAATCCGAAGATGCCAAATCCAAGCAGAGTTCCCAATATTACTGCGCTGTTCAAACGTAGACAGTCATAGATTTTTTCCGTCCCATTGTAGAGCTTGTTCCAGTTCATATGCCTTCCTCCTTGATTCCGAAAACTTTCAGGTTGCGGTACTTGGCCATCATCGGTGCCATCTGACGGAATCCAATGTAGCCTTCCTGCAGGACTGGGCCCAGCTCCCCGTCATCCTCCCAGCGGAACAACACGAGATCGTTGATGCTGAAGGTGATCAGTTGGTGCCGCTTTTCGACCGTCAATTTGTAGAAATCAATCGCATCAGCCACTGCCGGGAGCGGATCCGCACCTTGGGCAACTAGATGGAAGCCATGACTTTTCCGAAGGTTGCATGTTTCGAAATAGCGCTCCGAGGCGAATTTTCTCCTGTAATAGGAGATGTGGTAGGCATTGATGTCGCCTGAATGATACTGCGGGTAATAGCCATCGCGTTCCTGAAGCTCCGGGCTGAAGAGCGGTTGCCCCTCCCTGCCGAATGCGGCAAAGAACAACATGCACAACCCTGGCTCACGCAAAGGCTGAAATTCCCATTCGATCTTGATGTCGGCCGGAAAAACCCGATTCAACCACAAAACCCAGTGGGCATAATCGCCCAGTTCTTCCGGATCCGCATTCGCGAGGATGACACCGTTTCTGTCGAATGCGATTTCTGGATTTCCTTCATTCACGAAATCGTTGAGATGCTCCGGCCCCATCAAAGGATTCTCATAAAGCAGTCTGTATTCCGTCATATCCTTGTCCTTTCCAACGTTAAAACGTTTTCATGCTTATGCTCTTATCTTATAGTTGCACTGGGTTTCCCTCAATTGACATTTTTTGTTTTTCTCTTCAGAAAAGCCTACAGGTAAAGGGTTTTCTGTAGGTGCTGCAAAAAAGGGCTAGACTGTTTTGGATTTGGAAATTATGCGATTGGCGAGGATTTATGATGCGTAGCTCCGGTGAATGGCTGTTCGGCGGAAGTTGGCGTCCCTTCGCTGGTCTGTCCTACGGTGAAGTTGGTCTGGTCGGAGAACAGGACTACGGCCTGAGGTTACCTCCGGGGACACACGGCTTCGCCGGAGGAGGGCTGCTCTCCCAGGCCGGCTGCTCCGGCCGAACAGGCTTTCACTTGATAATCAAAAAAACAGCGCCGGACTGCTTCTGAGGAAGCAATCCGGCGCCATCATCATTTAGTTTTTGTGCAATTCGTTCGTTTCATCAATCAATTCTTGGCCACCTTGGTTCTTCCAAAGCTCGATGCTGTCAGCCCAGCCTTGGTCGTCGATTTGGCCGGCTACATATTTGACGCGCGCATCGCTGATGATTTGATCCAGTTGTGCGCCTTTAGTGACGTAGGTGTCGGTGATGTAGGAGGAAGCTGGGTTATAGACCGCGGATTCCAGGTCGGCTGCCATCAGGGAAAGGCGTTTTTCGAATTTCTGCGTCATTTCGTCAGTTTCTGGCTTAGCACGATAGAAAAGGATCTCTTCGGTCACGTTCATACCGATCTGCGAATAGCTCTTCACGTAGTTTGCATATTTTTCAGCTTCGGCATCTTCCTTGATCGCTTGCGCCATGCCGTCGACTACGTTGAAGTTCACACCCTCAAGACCGTTCGTCAATAGAATCTGCGCTTCTTCGTCATTGAGTTGATCCAAGAATGACAATACTTCCTTCAGCTCATCCTCAGTTTTGACGCTTGTCTTCGGAATCGCTAAGAAGCCGGAATAACCGTCCGTCGGCAAAGCATTCAGTTCGCCCTCAGCGTCTTCAAGGTTACCAGTGAAAACTACAAGGTCCTCGCCTTCTGGGTTTGCTTGGCGCAACTTGTTGCTGATGGAATCCGCTCTGGAATAGGTATCCACAATGATACCACCTTTGCCATTCAGGAACGGTTCGTCCCATTTATCGGCTGTCAGTGTCGCAAAGTCTTTATTCACATATCCATTTTCGACCATACTGCGCATGAATTGCATCGATTCCAAATATTCAGGCTGCATGAAGGATGGTTCCAATTCGCCGTCCTTTTCGATCCAAGCATTCCCAGCACCGAACCAAGTTGCCAAGGTGTCGTATGGGCTATTGGTGTTGATGGAGGCCGGCCATTGCGGCACGATCAATCCGTATGTATCGGCTTCGCCGTTGCCGTCCGGGTCATTTTCCGTGAATGCTTGGGAGATAGCGTAGAGGTCGTCAACCGTTTCCGGCATCTCCAAGCCCAGATTCTCCAGCCAATCTTTGCGGATCATCACCGCGGTCCGCATGCCATCACGCGACCGGTAGATGCCGTAGATTTTCCCGTTCACCGAAGAGTTACGCAGGACATCCGGATTCGCTTGCGAAAGATTCGGATAGTCCTTCAGGTAATCTGTCAGGTCCCAGAAAGCGCCATTCTCGGCGGATTTGATGAAGCCACCAGACTTTCCTTGGATGACCATGACTTTCGGGATGTTGTCGGAAGCAAGGGTAATGTTCATCTTATCCTCATAGGAAGTATTCGGTGCCCAGGTTATTTCGATTTCCTTTCCGGTCAGTTCCTCCAGTTTTTCTACAATTTTATTTTCTCCTTCTGGGGGATCAGTTTCGATAAAAGGAGACATGATTGTGATTGTGTCCATCGTCGCGCTGGCCGTTTCCCCTTCCTCGTTATTTCCGCAAGCCGCCAGTATAGTGGTAGCTGCCATCGCCACTCCAAATACCGAAAAGATCTTTTTCTTTTGCATCTTTTTTCCTCCTTTAATTTTGAAGCATGTTAGTTAACCGCTTTCATGATTAAATCATAATCAATTACCTGATTTCCGACAATTGACTGTTTTTACTGGAGTCGAAAAACCTTGTCAGCACAGTGTTTATTGGCGCGTTAAGCAGATTATATCAATCTTTTTGTCAAAATGAAGAACAATACTCGCAAAAGAAATCAGATTTCCGCCAAAAATGTCGAGAATCCGCGCTTGTATGTCAAGCCTGCCATAACTACAATGAAAGCATCACCATAAAGGAGACCAAAGTATGAAGAAAAAATTGTTCATCGCCGGCGATTCGACGGCAGCGCAAAAATCCGGCGAAGCGAAGCCGGAAACCGGTTGGGGGGAAAAGTTATCCTGCTTCCTCTCATCTGAAATCGAAGTGCGCAACTATGCCCAAAACGGCCGCTCCACCGAATCGTTCATCACCGAAAAAAGGCTCGATCAGATTATAAAGGAAATCGGACCGGGAGATTTCCTGCTTATCCAGTTCGGGCACAACGACCAGAAGATTGATACTCCAATCGGGACGATGCCTTACGGTGATTATCAAGAGAATCTCGCTCGGTTTGTGGAAGTTGCGCTGGCTAAAAATTCTTTTCCCTTGCTGCTGACGTCCGTCACTAGACGAGATAACTTACCTGATGGTCGACTCAATCCGAAAACACTTGGCGACTACCCTGAAGCAATGATTGCTTTGGGGGAGACGCTGGCCGTTCCCGTCATTGATGTCTATCGCCTGACGCAGGACTACTACGGACGATTGGGTATGGAGGAAACAAAAAAACTGCATCTGCACCTTGCCGCTGGGCAGCATCCCAACTATCCAGCGGGTGTGACTGACAATACGCATTTCAATGACTATGGCGCACATCAGATTGCGCGGATTATTGCCGCAGCAATACGCGAAACGGAACATCCGTTGAGTGCGTATGTTCGGTAATGATTAATGCTAGGTTCGGAGGGCTCTCCTCCGGCGAAGCAGCCCTAGCCGGAGGACAGACTACATTTCCCCGCCCACCTCCGGTGGAGCGGGCTTCATCGAAGATGAATGTTGTTTTCGATGTTCTCCTCCTGCCAGCGGGTCGCTCCCCGGAGGTGCGGCTCCCCCCTCCCACACAAAAAAGTAAGCAAAAACGCCGAAAATGATTCTCGGCGTTTTTGCTTATTCGTTTACTTGAATCTGAAGGCCACGGGGACCAACATTTGTTGAAAAGACTATATGCGTTTTGGTATCGCCGAAGCGTTGTAGGTCGTTAATGAA
>Ga0075011_10000413_pt1 | contig 22685 bp, 25 predicted proteins | sample TARM_MetaG_T_14_FD_72354 | JGI IMG/M metagenome (GOLD analysis project Ga0075011, IMG submission 72354) | Freshwater microbial communities from Pennsylvania, USA, analyzing microbe dynamics in response to fracking - TARM_MetaG_T_14 | ecosystem: Environmental > Aquatic > Freshwater > River... | reverse complement strand
TTCGCCTACGACTTCATCGGCGATCCCAGGAACGCCGAAGCAGCTTGTAGCGAATAACAGTCTTGTCCCGCACGGCAACCCGTACTCGGGTTACCGTGCGGGGCATTTGCTTTATGACGCGTCCTCGGGATGCGCTAACAATATGAGGAAATGATGAAAAAGAAACTGTTGCTTCAGATGGACTGCGACCCGCAGGCAAGCGTGTTCGATGCCGTGGTGGCGCATGATGCAGGCGTGGATGCCCTGTTTCAGCAGGGAGGAGTGACACCCGATGCTGTCCGTAACCAGGTTTACGGCCTGATGTTCACGCGGGGCGGCGAAGACCTGAAGAACTCCGCCGCATTCATCGGCGGTTCCGATGTCGTTACCGGCGAGGCCATGCTCAAGGCCGCGAGGGACAGCTTTTTCGGCAACGTCCGGGTGTCGGTAATGCTCGATTCGAACGGCTGCAATACCACAGCGGCGGCCGCCGTGGCCAAGTTGTGCGGCAGCGAGGGGCTGAAAGGCAGGAAATGTGTCGTCCTGGCCGGAACCGGCCCGGTTGGCAAGCGAGCCGCTGGTCTGATGGCCCTTGAGGGCGCGGATGTTGTCCTCACATCGCGAACGATGGACCGCGTCGAAGAGGCCTGTGCTGAAGTCGGCACGCGGTTCAACGTTGATATCAAGGGGGCCGAAGTGGGTAACAGTGGACAAGCCGCTTCCGCGCTGGAAGGAGCCTATGCCGTGCTCTGTGCCGGGGCGGCGGGCATCCAGTTGCTGGACGCCGAGACTTGGCAGTCCAACCTCACCCTGAAACGCCTCGGCGACATCAACGCGGTCCCGCCTCTCGGGATCGAAGGAACCAAGGCTACATTTGACGGCGAGGACATGGACGGCAAGCTGATCTACGGCGCGCTTGGCATCGGCAACTTGAAGATGAAGGTTCACCGCGAGTGCATCAAGCGTCTCTTCCAGAGCAACGACAAGATATTCGACGCCGAAGAGGTGTATGCCGTTGCCAAGGAGATGATGTAGCATGCGGATTCTGCTGGCCGGGGTGAGCGTTCGGGCTTTGGCGCAGTCAGCCGAAAGGGCGGGGCATGAGGTGGCCTGCCTGGACTATTTCGGCGACCGCGACCTGCCCGGCAAAGCGCCCAAGGTCAGCATGAGCGGCTCGGGCTGCGAGATGTACGAGCCCACTGCCCTGGCGAATCTCGCGGACCGGCTGGACTATGACGCGCTGGCCTACGTGGCCAGCCTGGAAAACCATCCTGAGGTGGTGGCCCGGATTGCCGGGAATCGGCCCATAGTAGGCAATTCCCCGGAGACCCTGGAAAGGGTGCGGGACTGGAGTGGACTCGCGAGCTTCTGCCGCAAGGTCGGGGTGGACATGCCTCGAACCCTGGCGGAAGACGACGTCTCCGCAATAGTCGAGAATCCAGGCGAATGGTTGCTCAAGCCCGTGAAGGGCGGCGGCGGCCACTCCATCACCACCTGGAGCGGCGAGATGCCCAACAGGGAATGGTACATCCAGCGGAGGGTGTACGGTGTCCCTGCTTCGGCCGTTTTCGAGGCCGACGGCGAGCGGTGCCGGGTCCTGGGCGCGTCCGAACAACTTATCGGTCTGGACCGCTTCGGCGCGACGGATTTCCGATACTGCGGCAACCTCTATCCGCTCAATGGAGCCGACAATGGGAACATCGGCTCCTGGATCGAGGAAACGACAAACAAGCTGACTGCTCATTTTGGGTTACGGGGCGTCAACGGTCTGGATTTCGTGATTCCACCCATTGGGAATCCCATCTTGATCGAGGTGAACCCCCGTCCCCCCGCTTCGGCGGAACTCATGGAATTGGCCCTCGGAAAGAGCATCTTTTCCGCTCATCTGCATCCCCTGGCCGAACAGGCCGGGCACCAAGCCCCCACCGACTGCGTTCACGGCAAGGCCATCGTCTATGCCCGACGCGACGTGGCCGTACCCGATACGGACTCGTGGGCCGGGGCGGGGCGTCGGGATATCCCTGGATCGGGAGAGATGATTGCCGGAGGGCATCCGGTATGCACTGTTTTTGCCAGCGGCCAGGATCGCCGCGACTGCCTCGACCGTTTGGGCGAGGCCGCCGATGCGGTCCGGTCCGAGATCGGCGACAGGGCTACCGGACTGGAACAATGACGACGGTGCGCACCTTCGCGTCCGTCCGCATGAGTATCCGCTGATTCTACTGTCATAACCAGCTGAGAGGCTGAATTATAACCGTTGCACGGAGTGACGAATAAGTATGATGCGCTTAAAAAACAAATCAAAGCCGGTGATACTTGCTGCGCTCGTGTTGGTGCTCATTGCCGCTGCCGGGTATGTCCGGAGCGGTCAGAAGCAGCCGATGCCGGTACGGATCCTGTTTGAAAGCAAGGGCGGGAAGGTCGTCTTTTCCCACCTTGTTCATCATCGGGACTATGCTGTCGAATGTGCCAAGTGTCATCATGACAGGCCCGAATCTCCGGTTTCGGGAACCGACAATGCGCTGGCCTGTAATTCCTGCCACCCCAACGAGTTCGGCCAGGACTTCGTGGACAACCATATGGATTCGTTTCCCGATGATTCCTACTGCGTGCGTTGCCATCATGTTGAGTACGATAAGCTGATCTTCGATCACGATGCCCATACGGAATACGCATCGGACTGCTCCGACTGCCACCACGGCGAGGAGATCGAGCCCGAGCCGCAAAAGTGCGCCAACTGCCACAAGGATGAGGATTCGGACGAACTCCTTTCCATGCGGCTTGCCGGCCACCAGAGCTGTGCTCAGTGTCATGATGACATGTTCGACAAGGGGCTTTCGAGTTGCAACTCCTGCCACGCCCCGGCGAACATGGCCGAATACGACGGCGACTATTCCTCCTGCGGCTCCTGCCATGAAGCCGAAACCAGGGAGCTGATCCTGCCGCGCATGAATGCCTTCCACGACCAGTGCATGTCCTGCCACGAAGAAATGGACGCCGGTCCCTACGGTCCGGAAGCCTGCAACAAATGTCACATAACCAGGTAGAGGGACGATGAATAACCTGATGAAAAATAGTCCTCCCCAAGTGGAGCTGGCGCTTGTCCGCCATTGCGCCCTGGTCACGTGCGGCCAACAGGTGCGGTGCGGCGAGACCCTCGCAACATCCAATTCGCCGGAGCGTGGCGACATCCATGCTCCGTTTCCGGGCAAGGTCCTGCATGTGGACTCGTACCGGATTCGCCTGAGCCGGGAAAAGGGGGAAACCGTCCCCCTTGCCTCCCTGGATGGCCTGTCCGGCCCTGAAATACGGAGCCGGTTGGCTGAACTGGGCGCGGACCTGGCCCCTGCGGGCGAGGTGGATGCGCTGATCATAAACGCGGTGGATGCGGAACCGTCCGTATGCAGCCGCAAACAACTTCTGGCGGATCATGCCGAAACCCTGCGGGCCGGGATCAAGGCCCTCGTCAGGGCGTACTGCCCCGGTTCAGTGGTCCTGGCGCTCCGCCAGGATTCGCCCAACACTTTGGATGAACTGGAGATATCCTATGTGGGTGGTCACTATCCTGCCGGACTCGACCCGATGGTCGCCAAGGCGGTTACCGGTGTGGAAGCGTCTCCGTATGCTGTGGTGGTCGGCCTGGAAACCGTGCATCACACGGGCATGATCGTCGAGACCGGGCTGCCCGTCTCGCGGACCATGGTTACCTTGGGTGATACCGGACGGCTGGTCAGCCTTGGAACGCCGGTGGGAGCCCTGGTCGAAGAGCAGGGCGAGACCGTCCGGGACGGTGACCGTATTGTCCTGGGAGGCGTGCTTCAAGGCATGACAGCGGCCTCTCCAGGCCAGGGTGTGGACCGATCCACGACCGCAGTAACCGTGGTCAAGAATCCGGCCCCTGTGGCCGAGGACACCGCTTGTGTGGGCTGTGGCGAGTGCGTCCGGCACTGTCCGGCGCGGCTCGATCCGGCCATGATCACCAGTTATGCGGAGTTCGGCGACTATGAAAAAGCCGCTGCCGAACACGTTGACGTCTGTTTCGAATGCGGGCTGTGCGGGTACTACTGCCTGGCGCATCGGCCCATGCTCCAATACATCCGGCTGGCCAAGAGCGAGCTGGCCAAGGCCCGTTCCCTTGAGGAGGTGGCATCGTGAAACCGCTGAATCCACTCGCTCTGACGGTCTCCGTACCGCCGCACCAGCACTGTGGCACCTCGATACAAGGGCGCATGATCGCCATCCTGCTGGCCATGATCCCGGCTGCGGCCATGGCGGTCAACACCTTTGGGGTGGATGCCCTGCGCGTCATGGCCCTGTGCATGGGCGTGGCCGTGCTGACCGAAGCCGCCTGTGACCGAATCATGGAGCGCGCCTCGGACGTGGGCAACATGCACGCCTTTGTCGTGGGGCTTTCCTTCGCCTTTCTGCTGCCCCCGTCCGCCCCGTGGTGGCTGGCGGCCTTTGGCAGCGCGGCGTCCATCGCCATAGGCAAGATGATCTTCGGCCCGCTTGGCGGCAGCCCGTTTTGCGCGCCGCTGGTGGGCTGGGCCATCTGTCGGGTCTCCTGGCCGTCCGCCATGGACCTGGACGCCACCATGCTGACCATGGACCTGACCTATCCTCTGGGCCAGCTCAAGGCCTTCGGACTGAACGCGGTCCAGATAACGAACACCAAATCCCTGTTCTTCGGGCACCAGCTGGGCGGCCTGGGCGCGGTCCAGATTGCGGGCGTACTCGCGGGCGGGCTGTTCCTGGTGGTCCGCAAGCACGTCTCCTCCATCATTCCGGTGGGCTTCCTGGCGGGCGTGACGGTGACGGCCTGGTTATTCCACATGTTCGATCCGACAACGTACCCCCCGGCCATGTTCCACCTGCTGACCGGCTCGGTCATGTTCGGGGCCCTGTTCCTGGCCACGGACGGACCGTCCTCGCCCAACCGGCAGATCCCCATGCTGCTCTTCGGGCTCATGGCCGGAATCATGACCATAATCATCCGCGTGTACGGCGCATACCCGGACGGCGTGCCCTTTGCCATCCTGGTGGCCAACCTTTTCACCCCGGCCTTCGAGCGTATCCGCCCCCGGCCCTTCGGCGCGAGGTAAGCCATGAAAGAGATATTGAACATGATGATCGTCCTGTCCCTGATCTGCGGGCTGGCCGGGGTCACCCTGGCCTCGCTCAAGGAGGTTACGACCCCGATCATCGAGGAACAGGAACTGACCTACGTCCAGGCCCCGGCCATCGCCAAGGTTCTGGAGGAACATGAGAACAACCCCATCAAGGACCGCAAGCGGTTCGACGTGAACGGGAAAAGCGTGATGGTCTTCCCGGCCATTTCCGGCGGCAAGGTCACGAGCGTGGCCTTCGAGACCGCGGGCAAGGGTTACGGCGGCAACATCGGGGTCATGGTCGGCTTCGACCTGGCAACGAACACCCTGACCGGCATCGGCATCACCACGCTGAAGGAAACGCCCGGCCTGGGCATGCGGGTGACCGAGCACGGCTACACCACCCAGTTCAAGGGCCATTCCATCGAGTCAGTGGACCTGACCAAGAACGGCGGCGACATCGAGGCCGTGGCCGGTGCAACCATATCCTCCACCGGCACGGTCTCGGCCGTCCGTCAGGCCATCGAAATATACAATGAGCTCAAGGCGCAACTGTCCGGCGGCTGGTCCTAGACCGCCCGACGTGAGGTTAATGATAATGAGTACACTCTGGAAAGAATTCTCCAAGGGACTGTGGAAGGATCTGCCCCCGTTCCGGCTGGTCCTGGGGCTCTGCCCGGTGCTGGCCGTGACCAAGAGCGCGGACAACGGCCTGGGCATGGGACTGGCGGTCATCTTCGTGCTGACCCTGTCCAACCTGATGGTTTCCCTGCTTCGGAAGATCATCCCGCCCAAGGTCCGCATCGCCTGCTTCATCGTGGTGGCCGCCTCTCTGGTGGTGGCCGTGGAACTGCTCATGCAGGCCTTTGCATACCCGCTCTACCAGCAGCTCGGCATCTTTGTCCCGCTCATCGTGGTCAACTGCATCATCCTGGGCCGGGCCGAGGCGTTCGCCTCCAAGAACGGACCGCTGCTCTCCATGGCGGACGGGCTGGGCATGGGCGTGGGTTTCACCATGTCCCTGACCTTCCTGGGCGGCCTTCGTGAGCTGCTGGGCGCGGGCTCGCTGTTCGGCGTTCATCTGGCCTGGGACGGGTTCCAGCCCCTGGGCTTGATGGTCGAGGCACCCGGCGCGTTCATCAGCCTCGGGTTGCTCCTGGCCATCATGGTCTTTGTCCAGAACCTCCAGCGCAAGCGGCAGGGACTGGCGGCGGTTGAAGCTCCCACCCACGACTGCGGCAGCTGCGGCGGCTGCGGCAAGGCAACGGAATGTTCCTAAGGGAGAATAATCATGCAAGAATACTTTCTTCTCTTCATAGCGGCGATCTTCGTCAACAACATCGTCCTGGCCCAATACCTGGGCAACTGCCCCTTCATCGGCACGTCCAAGGACTCGGGCGTGGCCGTGGGCATGGGCGCGGCAGTGGTCTTCGTCATGGTCATGGCCACGGCCATCACCTGGCTGGTCCAATACAAGGTCCTGGCCCCTCTCGGCATAGGCTACCTCCAGACCCTGGCCTTCATCCTGGTTATCGCGGCCCTGGTCCAGTTCGTGGAGATGTTCCTCAAGAAGATGGTCCCGCCCCTGTATAAATCGCTGGGCATCTTCCTGCCGCTCATCACCACCAACTGCGCTGTCATGGGTGTGGCGCTCATCGTCCAACGCGAGGAATTCACGCTGTTCAAATCGGTGATGTTCGCCCTGGCCTCGGGGCTGGGCTTCATGCTCGCCCTGGTGCTGCTGGCGGGCATCCGCGAGCGGCTGGCCGTGCGGCGTCTGCCCCTGGCCATGCGCGGCACCCCTATCGGCCTGGTTATGGCCGGGTTGATGTCCCTGGCCTTCTTCGCCTTCAAGGGCATGATCTAGACCAACCCATAGGATTGCAAGGAAACCTATCATGATATTGACATCGGGATTGACACTGCTGGGCATCGGCCTGGGCGCGGCCGGGATTCTCGGCATCGCCTCCAAGCTGCTCTACGTCAAGGAAGACCCGCGCATTGCGCAGATCGAGGACCTGCTGCCCGGCGCCAACTGCGGCGGCTGCGGATTCCCCGGCTGCTCCGGTGCGGCGGCAGCCATCGTGGCGGGCAAGGCCCCGGCCACGGTGTGCATCGTGTCCGACGCCGAGGCCAGCAAGGCCGTGGCCGGACTCATGGGCCAGGAAGTCATCGAGCGCGAGCCCGAGCTGGCCGTGCGCGACTGCTCCGGCGGCGACCGGGCCGACATGGCCTTCCACTACGAAGGCGTGCTCGACTGTCGCGCCGCCCACCTGCTTTACGGCGGGGCCAAGAGTTGCCCGGAAGGGTGCCTCGGCCTGGGGACCTGCGTCCGGGCCTGCCCGTTCGACGCCATCCAGATGGGACCCCAGGGGCTGCCGGTCATCGACCCGAACCAGTGCAAGGCGTGCGGCAATTGCGTGGACGCCTGCCCGCGCGGGGTCATTGCGGTCTCCGGCATGTCCGCCAGGCTGCTCCACCTCAATCAGACCACGGACTGCCTGGCCCCCTGTCGCCAGAAATGTCCGGCCCAGATCAACATTCCGCGCTACATTGAGCAGATCAAGGCGGGCGACTACGACGGCGCGCTCATGACCATCCGCGAGCGCAACCCGCTGCCCGTCACCTGCGGCCGCGTCTGTCCGCGCCCCTGCGAGACCCAGTGCCGCCGCCAGTTCGTGGACGACTCCGTGGGCATCAACATGCTCAAGCGATTCGTGGCCGACCGGGAACTGTACGCCGACAAACGGCTGCCCATCCCCTGCGCCAAGGACACCGGCAAGAAGGTGGCCATCGTGGGCGGCGGTCCGGCCGGACTCTCCTGCGCCTACTTCCTGCGCAGACTGGGTCACCACCCGACCATTTTTGAAGCCAAGCCCCACCTGGGCGGCCAGACCCGCTACGGCATCCCGGAGTACCGGCTGCCCAAGGCGGACCTGGACTGGGAAATCCAGGGCATCCTGGACCTCGGCGTCGAAACCCGCATGGAGACGCGGTTCGGCAAGGACTTCACCATCGATTCGCTCAAGGCAGACGGGTTCGAAACCATCTTCCTGGGCATCGGAGCCTGGCAGGCTTCGGGCATGTATGCCGAAGGCGAAGACCTGGACGGCGTCATGGGCGGCATCGAATTCCTGACCGCCCACGCCCTGGGGCAGAAACCGCCCACCGGCGACAAGGTCATCGTGGTCGGCGGCGGCAACACCGCCATCGACGCGGCCCGGACCTGCGTCCGACTGGGCGCGGAGGTCACCCTCATGTACCGCCGCACCCGCGCGGAAATGCCCGCCGACCTCGAAGAGATCGTCGGAGCCGAGGACGAGGGCGTCAATTTCAGGTTCCTGGCCGCGCCGGCCAAGGTCATCGGCGACGAGAACGGCCGGGCCACCCACCTGGAATATTATGAAATGGAACTGGGCGAGCCCGACGATTCCGGTCGCCGTCGCCCGGTCAAGAAGGAGGGCTCCGAACAACGCATGGAAGCCACCCTGATCATCCCGGCCATCGGCCAGAAACCGGACCTGACCTGCCTGTACGATGACGGCGACGAAGGGACCTGCCCCCTGGAAACCACCCGCTGGCAGACCATCGTGGCCGACCCGGACACCTTCGAAACCGCCATCCCCGGCGTGTTCACCGCAGGTGACGTGTACACCGGTCCGGACCTGGTCATCTCGGCCATCGGCGACGGCCGCAAGGCCGCCCGGTCCATGCACTACGCCATGATGCAGGGCGCGGTGCCCGTCTCCCCGACCACCCAGAAGGAGATGATCCCCTACACCCTGTTCAAGGAAATAGATGTGGAAGAGCGCAGCAAACGGGCGGTCATGCCCCACCTGTGCCACGGCGACGAACGCAACTGCACCTTCAACGAGGTCGAAGGCGCACTGTCCGAGACCGACGCCCAGTCCGAGGCGGACCGCTGCCTGCGCTGCGGTCTGGTCTGCTATGACCGGGACAGAAATCGGAAAGCCGACATTTGTGAGGAGCCATTGCCATAGATTCCATCCTCCTAGCCTCGGAGACTTGCTGCCCGCCCTCCTTGCGAGGGCGGGAAAGCAAAGGAGCGATTGTGCCTGTTAAGGCGCAATCGCTCCAGTCTCCCAAGAAAAGATGGGAAGAGGCCGTATTATTCTGCGTGTACTGATCGACAGTAGTCTTTGGCCTCCCTGACCTCAAGGTACTCGGCTCCCCACTCGTTCATGTTTTCGAACAGCGGAATCGCCTGTTTGCCGATGGTAGTCAGGGAATAGACAACCACCGGAGGTACTTCCGGGTAGGCCTTGCGGTCGACGATTCCGTACCGCTCCAGCATCCGCAGTTGCTGGGACAACACCTTCGGCGTGACCTTGGACATGACTTTTTTTAATTCACCGAACCGTTTGTCCCCTTTGGACAGGTTCCAGATTATGTTGGGAACCCATTTCCCGGAAAAGATCTCGAATGGGATTTCAAATTCATACGTGTAGTTGCTGCAACTGACTTTGTTGGTTCTGTCATCGGGCATTTCGCTTCCTCGCCTTCTGTAAAACATCCCCGGCATGGCGCTCTTGGAAGGGCCTCCATGTCATTGTTCCATACCCCCTAGGACCGCATCCGGGGCAGGAAAATATACCAGGTTTGCTGATTGTAGTAATCAGCAAACGAACAAATGTTTTTTCGAAATTAGATTAAAAGTCCATCTACGTTTTTGCAAGGTGAAATTGAAGATTTGTACGCTTTTCAGACAAAAAAACCGACGTAAAAAAAGTATGCCGGCAGCGATACAGGGCCAAGCTCCATTAATGATAGAAATTCAATCCGTTCAATTGGTTGTCGATATTCATCCGCCGTTTGCGCCACCTGCCGATGCCGCTTGGGGCTCCCCATGGGAGGACGGTGAAATGGGTGGGCTGGGAAAAGGGGCGGAAGGCATGGGAGTCTGCAAGAAAGATATCTTTAATACACATTGGGCATAGCAATAGAGTTTTCCATTCAATGCCTAGTTCCCAAAAGGATACTAGTAGGCAAAAAGTACCTGCTTTACAGTCGTATTGCATTCTGTTGCAATGGAATCAAGGTGAGAAAGAGAGACTTCGGCCTGTGGGCGCGTGATTATTGCGAATCCGGCCCAGCGTGGGCCAGCGGCCTTCGGAAAAAACAAGGGAGAACACCATGAAGTTAGTCTGGGGCATTACAGGGGCGGGCGACCTGATGCCGGAACTTATCGAGATCATGTCGGACGCCGCCCGAACTCCCGGCACGGAGATTACCGTGGTTATGTCCAAGGCTGCCGAGACGGTGCTCAAGTGGTACAAGTTGACAGACCGTCTGGATGGCATCGCCCAGCGGGTGTTCGTGGAGAAGGATGCGAACACGCCTTTTCTCGCCGGTCCCATGCAGGTGGGGAAATATGACTTTTTTCTGGTCGCACCTCTGACCGCAAATAGTGCGGCCAAGATCGCGCATGGCATTGCCGACACCTTGATAACCAACTGCGTGGCCCAGATCAGTAAGGGGGAGACGCCGACCTACCTGTTGCCGGTGGACCGTTGCCCCGGTTCCACTACTACCACATTGCCGGACGGCACTTCCTTTACTCTCAAGGTTCGGGACGTGGACGTGGCCAACGTCGACAAGGTCCGGGGGATCGAAGGATTGCACGTGCTGGACGGTCTTGATGGTCTGCGCCGGTTTCTTTCGGAGCAAGCTGTCGGGAATTGCGGAGGGACGTCATGAAGGTTACGGTGATCGCTCAGGCCCGGCTGCATTTTGGTTTCACCAACCTGACTCCCGAGTTGGGCAATGTCTACGGCAGCGTCGGGGTCGGGCTTGAAGCGCCCTTCACGCGCATAATCGCACGACCGGCTGATGAATTTTCCGTGTCCGGTCCACGTGCCGAACAGGTTGCCGGATACGCCGCTCGCCTGGCCGAACGATACAACGTCCGGTGGCGAGCCCGCCTAGAGGTTCTGGAGATCATTGACCGACACTCCGGTCTGGGGTCCGGTACCCAGACCGCCCTGAGCACGGCGGCCGCATTGTTGCGGCTGCACGGCATGGACCACGAACTTCGCGAGGCGGCCGGGGCCATGGGCCGGGGGCTGCGTTCCGGGGTCGGCATCGCGGCCTTCGAGTCGGGCGGATTTATCCTGGATGGAGGACATCCGAGCCTTGAGCGCGACGAGATGATAACCCCGTCGAGTGTGCTGGCGCGTCATGATTTTCCCGAAGATTGGCGGTTTGTTCTTTTTCTCCCGGCTGCGGGGCCGGGGTTGTCGGGTAAGAGCGAAGTGTCAGTGTTCCGCGACTTGGGCGACACCCGGGCCGTATCCGATGCCATCTGCCGGACCGTGCTGCTGAAGATGTTGCCCGCCCTGGTAAACAGGGACATCGTTGAATTCGGCAAGGGACTGACTGAAGTGGACACCTGGACAGGGCGTTTTTTTCACGAGGCGCAGGGCGGGACATACCGGGAGAGACTGGCCGCCAGCGCGGTGCAGACGCTGCTGGATGCCGGTGCATACGGTGTGGGGCAGAGCTCCTGGGGCCCTTGCCTGTACGGGTTGGTTGACGGACGGACCGAAGACGACGTGGTCCGCGCTGCGCAGGAATTCCTTCTCGGACACGATCTGGAAGGGAAGGTCCTCTTGGTCGGACCAAACAACCGGGGAGCGAAAATCCTTGTTAGTCAGTGAGCCGGTCCGCGTGCGTGGCCGTGGCGAGCAATTCCCCTATGGCCCTTTCGTAGCCGGACCCCGGCGCGACCTTGCCGATGACTCTGGCGTTCTCGCGCAACTGATCCACGGCGGCCTGTCCCAGCAAGCGGCAGCGCGTGGACAGGACGAGGCTTTCCAGGAAGAGTCCCCTGGCCCTATTGATGAGCACGGCGGGTGGGGTTGCGCTTCCGCAGACCACCTCGGCCGTGAGCATCATCTGTTTGCCCACATCCTCCAGACTTTCAACCCGCATGGCCAGCCAGGATGGGACCCCGGCAAGGATTGGGCAACCGTCGGCCTCACTGTCCCGGACGGCGTCATAGACGAGCCGGTCTCTCCGGTTCAGGGCATCGTGGAGATCCAGGGGGTCCTCAATGAAATTGACGGCAAAGCAACGGCGTTCCCGTATGGTTTCCAATGTGGACGACCCCTTGAACAGGGCCGCCCGGAGGGTTTCGCCATCATCGGTCCACAGGCCGAACGGCCCTACGGCGACCTTGCCGATGCTTCCGGCGGTGATGACCACCTCGTAAATCCAGTGGCGTTTCAGGGATTGCAAAATGGGGTTGAGCATAGTGAATTTGTAGGTGTTTTTAAATAAATTGTAAATATTGGTCTTACCAGACTCAGAATATATCCGGACTAATCAAGCGAGGCGGAAATGCAAATATTGGTGAGTGTCGTATCCGATGAGGAAGTTGCCGAGGCTGTGGCCGGAGGCGCGGACATACTCGACGTCAAAAATCCGCACGAGGGTTCCCTGGGAGCTGCGACGCCCGACGTTATCCGCTCCATCCGTGCGGCCGCACCAGCGAAATGTCCGGTGAGCGTGGCCATTGGCGACGCCCCCCAACTGCCGGGAACCATGGCCCTGGCCGCGCTCGGGGCTGCGTCCTGCGGCGTGGAGTACGTTAAAGTGGGGCTTTTCGGAGCCAGAAATCTCGCCGAGGGAACGGACATGGTCCGCGCGGTGTGCCTGGCGGCGCGTTCGGGCAACCCGGAAGTGACGGTCATGATAGCGGGATATGCGGACAGCGGTTCCAACGGCACCATTTCCCCGGAAGACCTGCCGCAGGCGGCGGCCGAAGGCGGTGCGGACGGCTGTATGCTGGATACCCTCGCCAAGGGGAGCGAGAACCTGTTTGCCCACATGAATCCCGAGGAACTGAGTCGTTTTCTGGACCGTTGCCGGGAGCTTGGCCTGGCGACCGCCCTGGCGGGCAAGTTGCGCATTGACGATGCTCCCATGCTCCGGGAACTCGGACCGGACATCGCCGGTTTCCGTTCCGCCGTCTGCGGCGGCGACAGGGCTGGAGGGCGTGTGGACGCCGACAGCGTTCGTCGGCTCAAGGCGGCTCTCAATTCGAGCCAGCCTTGACAATCCGCGTTCCACGGGTCGCACCGGTTTTGATCAGTTGCGCGATTCGTTCCGGGAAGCTTCCGTTGACCACCCAGGTTTCGTATGCCGTCTCCTTGAGGATTTCGGCCAGGTAGTGGTCCACTCCGCCGGTGGTCGGCAGTTCGCTTGTGTTCATCTCCCTTAACAACTCGGCGTTTTTTTCGTCAGGGGCCGCATCGTAGAGGCCGTCCACGTCCTTAACCAGGATCAGGCGTTCGGCCATGGCCTGTCCGGCAATCCAGGCGGCGATGGAGTCCGATGTCACGTCCCAGGAGTGTGGCAGTGGGTCCTTGCCGGCCAGCCAGTCATGGGGCAAAAGCACGGGGACTCGTCCCTCATCCGCTATGGAGACCGCCTCCGGCAGGGTGCGGGCAAGGCGGCTTCCCGAGATCATGTCGCCGAGCAACCGGCCGTACTGGTCCATGGCCATGATGGCCATCCAGTGGGCCGATGTCTCCGAGAGCGGGTATTTTTTCGTGCAATCCCGAACCGCATCGGCAAAGCTCCCGCCGCCCGGAACCACCAGCAGGGGATGGTTTTTCCCCACTGCGGTCAAAACGGTGCACAGGGAGGGCAGGTCATCGTGCCGAGCTTGGCTGCCGCCTATCTTGAGAACGGTCGTTTTTTTCACGCCGGGAGAGCCTCCGCCAGCAGTCGGGCCGCTGCCAGAGCTGGCAGGACAACTTCCTGGCGGCGTGTCGGGTCACCAGGGTAGAAAACGGCGCTCATGCCCAGCCGGTCCGCCGCTTCGGCCGCCACGAAAGAGCCGCTTCCGGCGGCCAGGATCAGGGTGGGCCTCTTGGCGGCATCCAGGCCGGAGAGCACCTGGAGAGCGGCGTTGACCACACCGTTCAATTGGGCTTCGTAAATGGCTTGAGCCATGCAGACCACGTCCTCCATGCCGAGCATTTCACTGTCGGCGCAGACCAGGCGGGCCAGTCGCATGTGAGCCTCTTCCGGGCTGGTGCCGCGACCGTCGGCGGTGGCGCAGGTGTAGTCCTGCTCCTCGATGTTGCCGAGCAGCAGGTGGACATCCGCCATGAATGAAAACCGTTCGTCGGCCACGCGGCACAGGGAGCCGCGCACCGGGACTGTGCTGACCAGAGTGTTGGGATTGCTGCGCAGCGCGCCGCAGTAAACGAGTTCGCCCCGGTCGAGACGTGCGGTATCGGTCCTTCCCACGGCGGCCACCTTGCCGCCGACCAAGGGGATGATGTCTGTTGTGGTGCTGCCCACGTCGATGAGCAGGGCGTCGGAGTATGACCGGACGGCGAGCAGGGCGGAGGCCATCCAGTTGTTGGCCGCGAAGCGGAGCGGATGGTCTGCGACCCGGTCGATGGCGACCCATTCGCCCGTGGTCACGTCCAGGGCGTAGGCCTCTGCATCGGGAAAGGCTTGGCAGACCGACCGGCAGATGGCGTTTACCCCTTCCCGCTTGGTGGGGAAGGAATCGCATAACTCGGCGGTCATGGTCAGGGCGATGCGGGTGCATGTCCCGGCTTCGAGTTCCCGCCCCAGTCCGGACAACTCCTCCACCAGCCTGGACGGGTCGCGCCAGACCTCGAGAGGCGCACTGGCGGTCCTGGGCGGAGCGAATCCGTTGGCGGTCCGGTCCAGGCGCACGGCCTTGACGTTGGCCCCTCCTATGTCGAGTCCGAGAATGCCATTCAGGTCAGACACGCCTTCCTCCCTTGTCGAATTCCACCCGGCGGCCAAGGCCCGGCCTAACGGGCAGGACCCCGTGCAGGGTTGCGTTCAGGATAGCCTCGGCCACGTTGAAGTCAAGGGACTGCGAGACTCCGGCGTAGGCAACGGTGGCCCGGGGATTTATCTCGATGATCATGCAGCCTTCGTCAGTCAGGATCATGTCCAGGCCCACGAATCCGTTGAGGCCCGGGATGAGCCGCACCGCGTCTGCGGCCATGGCCAGGGCCTTGTCACTCTGGGGATGAATCAGGGGAGTGCTCCCGCCCTTGTAGGCAAAGGGTTGTCCTGGCTCGATGCGCTGCTCGTTCAGGCTCAGAGGCGTGACATTGCCGTTGCAAACCAGTATGCTCGCGCTGGCGTTGACGCCCGGCTGGTATCGCTGCAAAAGCATGGACTCGTGGCCGTTCAGCAGGGCCAGCGCCCGGTCCAGGTCTTCGGATTCAGCCACCAGGCTGACGCCGTCGCAATCCTGGCCCGAGGTCGGTTTGACCACCACTGGAAAACCCATTTCCGCTACGGCCGCTTCGAGGGTCTTGGGAGTGACTTTCACGGTCTCCGGCGTGCAGATGTGTGCTTCCTTGAGCAGGCGGGCGCAGGTCCCCTTGTTCGAAGCCGCCCGGATCGCATCCGGAGAACAACCCAGGAGCTTGGCCCCGGCGTCCAAGGCCCGCTGGCTCAGATCGGCCAGGCAGCCGTCGCTTTCCGGAGCGATGACCAGGGCGAAGTCGGCGCGGGAGGCGAGTTCGTCAAACGCGTCACGCCAATCTCCGGCCACCGGCAGAATTTCGTCCGCATGGTCCGAGTCCAGCCCCGGCATGAGGCTGGTCGTGGTATGGACGGCATCAAGTCGGGAGAAGTCCCGTAGCAGCGCGTTGAGCATGGCTTGGCCCTCGGGGAGAGCGCTGGCCCCCACTGGAGTTCCGGCCATGGCCCCGGCGCTGAAATATTCGAATACGAACAGATTCATCTTGGAGCACCTATGGAAATTATTCCGGTTATTGATCTGCTGAACGGAGAGGCTGTGGCCGCCATTCGCGGCGAACGGGCCGTGTACCAGCCGGTGCAAAGCGACATTGTGGAAACGGCGGCTCCAGTTGACGTGGCCCGCGCCCTGCATCGGGTTACGGGATGCAGGACCATGTACATTGCGGACCTCGATGCCTTGCAGGGCCGTTCCTGGCACCGGGACGAACTGCGCGAGTTGAAACGGTCGGTTCCGGTGAAATTCATCATCGACGCAGGCGTTTCAAGCCCGGAGGATGTCCTGGCCCTGGCCGAACTCGGTGCGGACCGCGTTATCCTCGGGACCGAGAGCCTGCCTTCGTTGTCCATGCTGGACGAAATGATCGGTGCCGCAGGCAGGGACAAGGTGCTGCCCAGCCTCGACGTGCGCAACGGTTCCATCCTCACCAGGGCCCCGGAGTTGAAAGGGCTGCATCCGCTGGACGGCCTTGCTCGCATGGTCGACATGGGGCTGGACACCTTCATCCTGCTGACCCTGGATGTGGTCGGCACCGGCACCGGCCCGGACTGGCCGCTGCTTGAGGAGGCCGCAAAGCGGCACCCGGGTGTATCCTGCCTGGCAGGCGGTGGAATTTCGTCCCCGGCCGATCTGAACCGGGCGGCCGGATTCGGTCTGGACGGCGTACTTACGGCCACCGCCCTGCATCGCCGCTGGATTACCGCCGAAGACATCGCGTCCCTCAACTCCTCAGCGTAAGCCCGCCAGCACGTAGTCCACGAGCGCGGCCCCGGCATCGACACCGGTGGCGGCTCGGAGTCCGGCCCAGGCCGGGATGGAGTTCACCTCGATGATTCGGTATGCGCCGTTGCAGACCAGGACGTCCACTCCGGCGTAATCGGCCCCGACAACCGAGGCAGCGCGAACGGCCATGTCGGCCAATTCCCGGTCCGGCTCAAAGGCGACGCCCTTGGCCCCGACGGAGATGTTGGTCTTCCAGGTCGTACCCTGTCTGCGCATGGCGGCGATAACCTCGCCTCCGATCACGAATAACCGGATGTCCTCGTTGCGGTGGTCCATGAATTCCTGAAGGTAATACACGTATCCGCCCAACTCCAACGCCCGGAAGACGCGGTAGGCCACGTCCGGGTCCTGCACGCGGGTCATACCGCGCCCCTCGGAACCAAACAGCGGCTTAACCACCACATCGCCTCCCAGTTCATGGTACGCGGTCAGGGCCTCATCAACGCGCTCAGTGACCACGGTGGCCGGAACGGGTAACCCTTCCTTGGCCAGGAGCCCGAGGGCCAGGTACTTGTCCACGCCACGTTCGATGGCCGTGGGCGGATTGACAACCCATTTCCCGGACAAGACCAGATTGTGAAGGATGTCGAGGCGGTAGATGACTTGCTCCAGAGAGCCACCCGGCACGCAGCGCACGAAGACGACGTCCGCCTCCGCCAGGCTTTGGTCGTCCGGCCCCTTGCCCACAGGCGTGACCAACGGGTCCCGGCCCGGCCTGGCCGTGAGCCGGGTGATGGGTAGACAGGGGGCCTTCACGCCGCGCGCGGCCAGGGCCTCCTGAAGCATGACGGTGTGCCGCCCGCCGTTCTTGCCGAGAATGATCGCCTTCATGATGCGCACGACCTGGCGTACATTTCAGCGTTAACCCGTCCGGCCGTGAACGTGCGCCCGGAGCGCGCGTTGTTGATCGTCACCATGGCCGGGCTGAAGAGCATCGGGTCTATCTTGTAGAAGTCTCCGTCGTAGCGCTTGAAAAGATCGTAAAACAACATTCCGTAATCACTGGATGAACCGGACGGAACCTGTTCGATGATCCGTTCCACGTCTTCGTCCGGACAGTCGACCGTGTACCAGACCGAGCCGCCATACAGGACCGCATCATTGGTCCTCCCTATGGCCTTGAGGTCGTCCTTGGCCACGGGCGACACCGGGCAGGTTCCATACCCGGAAAGGACCGCATCAAGGTCGAAGTCGAGCTCGTGCAGCTTGTGCAGCCCGGTTTCGACCACCCTGGCCGAAATCTGGACCGAACCGGCCAGGGATGCCGTGGGCGCGATGAGTATACACAGCTTTTCCGGGGCGACCTTGCAGGCTTCGGCGATCTTGTCGGCCACGGCGGCGGTAGGGAGCGCGCTGCCTTCAAGGATGATGGCGGCCGAGTCGGAGTCTTCGGAGCAGTTCAGATGCTCGAAGATGGGCTCGCTGCCGTAGAGCATACGGGCGGGGCCCGAGCCCATGGCGAAATAGGTGGAGCCCGTGCCGTCGTCGTCCAGGGAGACGGCCCAGCCCGCGTATTGCGAGGCCATGCAGCCCGCCTTGGGACGGTCCACGACCACCCGCACGCCGGGGAAGACTTCGCCGTTCAAGCTGATTTCGCTCCAGCTCACCTTGCCGCAGCCCGCCAGGCAGGCCTCGCCCATGAGCCGTCCGGCCTCCAGGGAGCCCGTTACCGATATCCCGGCGTCGACCACGGTGGCACCGTTGGCCAGCCTGACCGAGGCCAGATTCAACTCATCGGCCATGCCAGCCATGGAATGGATGATGGTGCAGGCGTGTTTATTGAGACTGGTTGAAGACAAGGATTTCCCCCTTTCCGTTGAAGTTCAGGTCGCCGACGTAGCGGCTGAAGAGCCCGGCATCGAAACCGTCGGGCATGTCCCACCCCCATTCACGGAACTGCTTGTAACAGTGATCCAGGATCGTGGGGAATTGGGTACAACTCAGGTTGTAGTCAGACAGCGGCTCGCCCAGGTCTTTCAGGACGACGATGGTGCCGTGCCGGTTTTCGATGCCGGTCCAAACTCCCGAACTCCCGAAAACGAAAATTGTTCCTCCGGTCATGCTCGCGCCGGTGCGATCGCCTGCATTGCCGCGCACGGCGATCAGTCCGCCTTCCATGGCCGCGCCGAGTTCGTTGCCCGTGTCGCCCAGAATCCGGATGGTGCCGCCAGCCATCCGGGCTCCTGCATTTTGGCCGACGTCTCCCTCCACCGCAAGGGTGCCGCCCTGCATGGAGCTGCCGAGGTCGTCGCCTGCATTGCCGAGCACGGTCAGCTTCCCATGGGCCATGGATGTGCCAATGCCGTTGAACAAGGTAAGGTCGCCTTCCAGCTCCACGTCATCGTTCAGCCCTGGCTCTATGCGAAAAAGGTCGCCGAGGGGCATGTGCCCGGATTCGGTATTTACGGACAAGGCCGCAATTTCTCGTTCGGACCTCCCGGCCAGGAACCGGGGGGCCAAACAAGGCGCCTGGATCGGGGCGGGCACCGGTTCCCTGAGTATCAACCGGGTGGCTTCACCCATTCCCTTTACGAAACCTGCACAAGCAAGACAGCCCATTGTTACCTCCGGTCAAGACTTTTTCGGTCCGGACAGATAGCCGTAGCGCAGGGGATTGTCCTGCACATAGCGTTTTCCCAGCCGCGCCGCGGTGACGGCCCGTTCGAGTTCCCGCCCTATGTAGTAGGCGTGGCCGGGGTCTTCGACATTCATTTGGTCAAACAGTTCCTGGCCGTCGGTTCCCCGGAGGAAAATATCCCTGTTGAAGACCACGACCTCGCCTCGGGATACGAATATGCGGAAGTTGCGGTCCTTTACCTGGGCGTGGATGGAGGCGAGTTCCTCGTCATCGAATTCAGGACGGACCGCGTCCTTGACGGTCATTAGGTCGTCCGTCAGACCCACGGGGAGCACCTGGTTGTTTATGGCGAAATGCATCATGCGTCGGGCCTGGTCCAGTTCCCTGATCACCCCGGTCGCGTGGGGCGAAACTTCGGTGGTCAGGACATAACCGATGTTCAGTTCGGCCATGACCCCGGCTAGCACCGCATTTATCCCGGTGGTGTCCGCGTGGGTCAGTTCGCTCAGGTTTCCCAGCCCCATGAGCATCTCTGCACTGGGATATTTTTTTCTTGTTTCCAGGAAGCGGGCCACGGATTCGGTGAAGCCGAAGGCGATGGGGTCGAGTATGGGGTCGAGCACGTAGTCCACGCCCCATTCCTCCAGCCGGGCGGCGTTGTGTTCCAGGGACGGGAGCCCCTTGCCGAAGTCGGGGATGACCACCACCTTGGCGTTGATCTCCCGTGCGACTTCGAGGTTGGTGGAGTTGACCGACAGATACATATCCACCCCGGCCCGGTCGGCCTCAAGGATGGTTTCCCTGTCGAAGGTGTCCACGCTGACCCGGTAGCCCTCTCCCTTGAGCGCGGCCACGGCCTCCCCGACCCTGGGAAATCCGCCGGACGGCGGACAGCCCAGGTCGATGAAGTCCGCGCCGCTTTCGCGATAATACGCGGCCCTGGCCAGGATGGCGTCGAGGCCGATCTGATAGGCGTCGACAATCTCGCCCAGGATTTTCGTCCCGTACTCCGACAGGTCCGGGGCACCTCCCTCCTTGCCGAAATACATGGGCAGGTCGTTGAGGTCGTCCGGCCCACGCAGGACCTTGACCCCGGTCTTTTCCTCAATGACGGCAAGGTCACCGTGGCACCGCCCCGGCACGATAATGGCGTCGAATTTTTTCTCCACGTCCAGGCGGCCTGCTATCCAGCCGGTGTTCATCAGTGCGGCCACGGTGGAGTTGAGGACTTGGATTTCGTAGTCGAAATCCAGGTCCATGGCATTGAGGACGTCGGTCAACGCCTTGGCAGCCAACTTACCGGTCACGAACAGATATGTCTGCCTGGAAGATTGCATCCGCCGCGCTCTCTATTCCGGCCGTCCAGTCTCGATACGGAAACGGGCCGCCTGGCCCGGGGCCTCTTCCACGCCGACCTGGATCAACGCGAGGTTGGAGCAGTCGGACAGACGCCGGAACAGTTTCCCGGCCAGATACTGGGCCAGGAATTCAGCGGTGATGTTGTCCACCGGCAGTTCCATGACGTCCTGTTCCGGGAAGACGTAGCGCCTGTCCTGAACGCGGATCTCCACTTCGCCGTCGGCACGGGTCACCCGGAAATGGCTGTTGCCCGTGGGGAGTAGGAATCTGTGATCCAGGGTGTCGCAAAGTTCCTTGACCGTTCGCTTGAGCTCCACAAAATCGTAGACGTAGCCGTCTCCGGTCAGGTCGCCTTCCAGGTAGACGTCCACCGCGTAGTTGTGCCCGTGCAGCCGCTCGCACTTGCCCGCAAAGGTGATAAAGTGGGCCGCGCTGAAGTTCAGGTGCCCGCTGTCGACTTGTAAACTGTACACACTTTCTCCGTCAGGATTTGAGCCATTCTTCCATGCTGATGGGGCGGATGGGGGCTATGCCCTCGCCCGACAGCTCGCGCCGGATGTCGCACATCAGCCCGAACCGTTCGGCAAAGGCGTTGTGCTTGTGGATGGACTCCAGGTTTTCCTGCCTGGCGAGCACGAAGGTGTCGTCCGTCAGGTCCGGGAAGGTATCCACCAGCAGGCGGAGCATTTCTCTGACCACGTCCTCCACGAAGCGCGGGTTCCTGTGGGCCTTGTTTACCACAAAAAACTCGTCCGGTCGCTTGAGAATAGCATATGTTTCAGAGCTCATGGCGGCTTCGGCTATGTACACCAGGCTTTCGGCCCGCAGCCGCGCGTTCGTGCCGATGAGCAGCGTACCCAATCCCCGCTGGTTGTGCGAGGCGATGGGGATTGCCCGCAGGGCCCGGTCGGCCTGCTCCTCGGTGAATCCTTCCTTTATCAGGATGTCCCTGGAGTTGGCCCGAACCATGTCCTGGGCGCATGGGCATACGGTCATGCCCTCCACGGACACGCCGATAATGCATCGGGTCCGTTCCGTCGTGCTGGAGGCGATGCCTATCAGGTTATACAGTTCCTCGGTAAGCTTACCGGACACGGGGGTGACCTTGCTCATGGGGGACCGGGCCGTGATGTGGACCTCGGAGCGGACCGCGCCCTGATCGGCCAGGACTTGCCTGGACAGTCTTCCGGCCAGGGACTCGATGTCCGGGGTGGGAACCCTGGTCAGATCACTCACCATTTCTTCGGTGGCTACGCTGAAGCGGGACATGTGTACGCCCGCTTGGTCGGAGTTGAGGTCGGCGAACAGGTCCAGGGAGGCCTGGAACAGTTCGGACCCTTCTCCGTTGCCGAACCGGACGTTGCGTTTCAGGTTGGTCACGCCAACTCGGCTCAGGCAGACGGGCACGCTGGGCCGCTCCTCCTGCACGTCGTGCGATGGCTTGAGCTGGATGCGTTGCTTGGACACGCCCCAGTTTCTCAAGCGCCCCAGCAGAGTCTCTACTTCTTCGCCCAGGACCGGATGCTTCAGGCCGGGCTCGATCTCCGAGAGTGGCACGAGCACGAAGGCGCGCTCGTGCAGTCTCGGGTGGGGAATGGTCAAATTTTCGGTATCCATGACCACGTCGTCATAGAGCAGGATGTCGATGTCCATGGGCCTGGGGGCGTTGCGGAAACTGGGCCACCGTCCCATGCGTTGTTCGATGCGTTTGAGGAATTGAAGCAGTTCCACGGGGTCGAGCTCGGTGCTGACCCGGCAGACCATATTTAAGAAATTGGGTTGATCCTCGTATCCCATGGGGGTTGTCCGGTAATACGAAGAGGTCTTTTCGATGGTCATCCTGGTCCGCATGTACTGTTGCGTCTGCAACAGGTTGGCCAGCCGGTTGCCCTGGTTGACACCCAGTCCAAGATAAGCGGTATGCTGTCCGCTCATTATGATCTCCTGAAATTATGAGTAAATATGATGCAATGCGTCATAAAGCAAATGCCCCGCACGGTAACCCGAGTACGGGTTGCCGTGCGGGACAAGACTGTTATTCGCTACAAGCTGCTTCGGCGTTCCTGGGATCGCCGATGAAGTCGTAGGCGAA
>Ga0075011_10000412_pt1 | contig 22720 bp, 19 predicted proteins | sample TARM_MetaG_T_14_FD_72354 | JGI IMG/M metagenome (GOLD analysis project Ga0075011, IMG submission 72354) | Freshwater microbial communities from Pennsylvania, USA, analyzing microbe dynamics in response to fracking - TARM_MetaG_T_14 | ecosystem: Environmental > Aquatic > Freshwater > River... | reverse complement strand
ACAAAGACCGCAATTAATACACATTGAATACTGCTTGTATTTTGCCATCTGCTCGGGTGTTTGTTGGTAGGGGCCTTCAGACAGGCATTTATCGTTTTCAGGGATGATGTAGGGTTTGACCGATTCCAGTTTTTTAATGAAATCATCCATTACGACAACCAGATCGCGTTCAATAGGAAAATTAGCTAAAGGCTCTAAACTTACCTTGTTCGGATAATAGTCGCGAAGAAATGCTTTACAGCCTAATTTAGGAGTGCCATTAACCATCATGCCGCAACTGCCGCAAATCGCCATACGGCAGGACCAGCGGAAGCTGATGCTGCTATCTAGGTGATCTTTAATATATTGCAGCGCTTCTAAGATGGACAAGTCTGCGCTGTAAGGCACAGTAAAGGTCTGTGTAAATGGTTCACTATCTATCTCCGGGCGGTAGCGAAGCAGATCAATTTCAATCGTTAATTCACTCATTAAGCTTTCTCCTGCGCTTGTGCTTTGTCACCTGCTGCGCCATACGCCCTTTCTGCGGGTTGGCTTTTGGTAATAGTCACGGATGAATAATCTATTCTTGGGGCTTTACCCTCTTGATAATAGGCCAGTGAGTGTTTTAAGAAGTTATTGTCATCGCGTTTTTCAAAACCATCAAGGCGTTGATGAGAGCCGCGCGACTCTTCTCGTAAAATTGCACTGTGCGCCATCGCTTCTGCCGTATCCAATAGGTAGCCAAGCTCAATCGCATATAAAAATTCGGTGTTAAAAACACTCGATTTATCATTGATTTGGATGTTTTTATAACGCAATTTCAGCTCGGCCAGTTTATCAATGGTTTTTTGCATGGACGCTTTGCTGCGATAAATACCAACTCCCTCTTCCATTGCATCGCCCATCTCCTGACGAATATCCGCCATTTTTTCTGTACCTTGGCTGTGCAATAAGGCTTCGCAACGCGCCATTATCTCGTCGGCTTGTTTTCTCAGCGGTGTTATTTTTTCATGTTTGCTATTACAGGCGTAATTTGCAGCTTCTTGACCGGCTAACTGGCCAAAAACGGCAAGCTCAGTTAATGAGTTTGAACCCAGGCGATTTGCGCCATGTAAGCCAACTGAAGCACATTCCCCAATGGCGTATAAACCAGCCAATTTAGTGGCTGTTTTTGCATCGGTTTCGATTCCGCCCATAGTATAATGGACAGTCGGTCGAACAGGAATTGGCTCATAAACAGGATCAACCCCCACATAGGCTTTGGCCAGTTCACGTATAAATGGCAACCGTTCATTAATTTTTTTCTCACCTAAATGGCGAAGATCGAGATAAACAACATCTCCGCGCGGGCCTTTAATCACATTGCCTTTTTGCTGCTCCTGCCAGAAACACTGACTGAGTTTGTCGCGCGGCCCCAGCTCCATATATTTGTTTTTGGTCTGGCCAACGGGAACTTCAGGCCCTAAACCGTAATCCTGCAGATAACGGTAGCCATCTTTGTTTAGTAAAATGCCCCCTTCACCACGACACCCCTCAGTCATTAAAATACCGCTGCCCGGTAAACCTGTCGGGTGATATTGGACAAACTCCATATCGCGCAGTGCCACGCCATGACGGTAAGCAAGTGACATTCCATCACCTGTAACAATGCCGCCATTGGTATTGTAGCTGTAAACCCGACCTGCGCCGCCGGTTGCCATGATCACAGATTTGGCCTGGATCAGCTTTGCCTCACCCTCGGCAATATCAAGTATGACAAGGCCTTGTATTTTATCATTTTCAACAATCAAGTCTAAACAGAAATGTTCATCAAAACGTTTTATTTTAGGGTACTGCAGCGAGGTCTGAAAAAGCGTGTGCAGTATGTGGAAACCGCTTTTATCGGCGGCAAACCAAGTTCTTTCTATTTTCATGCCGCCAAAAGCACGCACATTAATAGAGCCATCTTCTTTACGGTTCCACGGGCAACCCCAATGCTCAAGCTGGGTGAGTTGTTTTGCTGCATTTTCAACAAAATACTGGACCACATCTTGTTCACATAGCCAATCGCCACCGGAAACCGTGTCATCAAAGTGGTTATCAAGTGAGTCATGATCCTGAGCAACGCCCGCGGCACCTCCTTCGGCTGCAACAGTATGACTGCGCATGGGGTAAACTTTAGAAATTAATGCGATATCGAGTTCAGGATGGTTTTTTGCTATTTCAATAGCGGCTCGTAGGCCCGAACCGCCAGCGCCAACTATGGCAACATCTGTTTTAATTATCTGCACACTTTTTCTCCCATAAAAAATTTATGAATAATTGAGTGTATCAGTGTTCGCTGAAAATTCCGTGAGAAAAGTAAGGTTTTTCAATATTATATAGCCAGTAAAGTCAGCAGGGATAAATGCCTTAATTAATGCTGAACGGTATTTTTATTCCAGAAAAAAATATATCGGGTAATACCGATTGTATTGAGTAAGTGAGCAAATTTAAGTGAGGGTAAATTTTCAAGAACAAGGCACTTGATTGAGCAATAGCCAGCTATTGGGATTGAAAGTAACGCAGTAATTGGACATTTAAACCACCTTAAAATGATCACTTATTTAGTATGATTGGTATAAACTAGCGGAAAAAGGAGAGAAGATGAACTGGTTACCAAGCGCAAGCATACAAGAGCTGCAAAAACGGGCGAAAATAATACAAACTATTCGCCTCTTTTTTATTGAGCGAGGATTATTAGAAGTAGAAACTCCCACCTTAAGTCAGGCAGGGGTCACCGACATTCATCTCTGTTGTTTTAAAACTCTGTTTATCGGGCCTGAAATATCGCCGCTAAAGGCGAGTTGCTCAGGCGTTCCTTTGTATTTGCAAACTTCCCCAGAATTTCACATGAAGCGTCTATTGGCTGCGGGAAGCGGCTCTATTTTTCAAATTAGCAAAGTATTCCGTAACGAAGAATCGGGGCGCTTTCATAACCCGGAATTTACCTTACTGGAATGGTATCAAGTGGGGTTTGACCATTTTTTATTAATGGATGAGATGGACAAGTTACTGCAGCTTATTCTTAATTGCGAACCCGCTCGCCGCTGCACATATCAGGATGCTTTTTTAGAAGTGTTGGATGTGGATCCGCTGCAAGCTTCACTTTCCGATCTTAAACAAGCGGGAGCCTCGTTGCAGCTGGGCGATGTTTTAACTGCAGAGGAAGATAGAGATACTGTGTTACAGCTGCTATTTTGTGTTGCTATTGAGCCTGTTATCGCAGAAGATAAACCCTGTTTTATCTATAACTTTCCCGCTTCGCAAGCGGCACTGGCGAGAATATCAACGGATGACCGACGTGTTGCTGAACGTTTTGAGGTTTACTATAAAGGTATTGAATTGGCCAATGGATTTAATGAATTGAGCGATGCCGCTGAGCAGTTAAGCCGTTTTCAGGAAGATAATTGTGCGCGCAAACGCAAAGGTATTGAAGAGATGCCGATTGATCATCACTTTATAAGCTGCTTACCACACTTGCCTGAGTGTGCCGGTGTTGCGTTAGGGGTGGATCGCTTACTGATGCTGGCGATGGGGCAAACACATATTAATAATGTATTAAGTTTTGCAATTAAAGGGGCCTAAAATGGCAAAATTGTGGCTAACAGACAGGGTTTATTCTGTCTGGGCATATCTGATTCGCATCGCTTACTGGTTAGCTGCTCTTTTTATAGCATCCCTCTATTTGCAACATTATTCCGGGCAAAGCTGGTTTAAATTCGGTCTGATGTCGATTAGTGTCTTGTTTGTAGTAGTATTTATTGCCTTAGGGCGTATCCTAGATCATCTTTTCAGCCCCCCAAATAATAATTAGTTATTTTAATACTACACTTTTATTAGAATTAAAATGATTAGACGAGGTATATATGCCAATAAAAAAAGTGCAGTCTGAGTTTGATAAATTATCTGCAATTTTAGCCGAGGACCTGATTGCCGATGAATGTACTGCAAGTGATCTAAAACAGGTGCACGATCAACTTCAAGAGGCGATAAAATCGCGCGATCCAGCACAGCTTATTCGCGATAAGAAACTCGCTCAGCAGCTGGTGCTATTTGAAGAAACTAACCCTATCGTCGGGAAAGTGATTAAAGATTTAATAAATGCCTTATCAGGAATGGGTATCTAATAAAAAAAGCCAATAAGTTACTTATTGGCTTTTTTTGTACAACGTACCTTATTTTACTGTGGTTACTCGGCTAGTGCGCACACCAGTTGCTGAAATACTACGGATAGATACCTCTCCCGACACTTTCACCGCATTTTTATAATTTCTCCATGTCGTGCCATTATCTACAGAGTACTGCAGAGCGATGCCCGGGAAGGGGCTGTTCATCTGCAACTCACCCTTGCTGATTTTTGCTCCCGGTAGCGGCAGGCGGTAATCAATCCCGGCCTTTTCTATTTTCGCAAGTTCACGCTGCCCCATAACATTCGCAAAACGCTGCCAGTCTGATCTAAGCGCTTCCTTGTTTACAAGGTTTGTATCCAAAGAGTACTCAACACCTGCCTTATAATCATTTTCCCAGCCTGCTTTATGCCATGCGCGTTCAGCGGCAGCGATCACGCGTGGGAATACCATATATTCATATTGCTCATCAGTGCGCACGGTTTCACTCCACAGCTGTGCCGATAAACCTAAAAATGGTTTGCCGTCTACCTCGCCTTTTGCTTTAAAACCATTGCCGTCCCGATCAACCGATGTTTCTGCATTCTGCGGCAGATTTTCCGGTGCAAAAGTAAACATTTTACGCGTATCTGTTGCACGGGTTGCCCAGTAGTAGCCACGCTCTTTGCTGTCGACTTCGTACGGGAAATCCATATATACATAATCTGGGTTAGATATTATCATCTCATACCCTTTTTCAGCCCATTCATATGCTGTGGTTGCGCCCCCCCAAAATAGTGTTTCCCAGAAATTGGCGCGTACATTTTTAGTGGCAAATGCTGTGGAGTTTTCCGCATATTTTAAACCATCTTCCCATGCCTGAAAGTTTTGTATCCCCTGTCCGGCAACAATTTCTGATACTTTTTCAGCAAAGTAACCGGGTAACTGTTCAATGCTTTTAACTTCGCCACTGCTTACTAATGCGCTGCACAGAGGTGATTTAGCAAACGGCAGATCTTCCTTAGCGCTGTCGATATCGCCTTTCCAGGAGATCTTCTCTGGCGCATTAATATCTTGGAAACCGCCGCCCTTTTTGATGTTTTTCGCTTCATCACCGCCAAAATGCCAGGTGGTTAATTCAGCACCCGCTTCTCGGTACATAGCGGCAACTTCTGTAGTTACTTTTGTGACAAATTTAGAGGAGGAATCCATACAGGGGTTGATAAAACTCTGCTTGTTGTAGAACTGGATGGTAGTGACATTGGATGTGTCGTTGGGATCGGTGAGACGGTATTCATTGGCCGCGATCAGATCGCCCGCTTTCGCCAGCCGCTGGTAACGCGCTTCCATTGATATCACCGCCGCTCTTGCGTGTGCCGGCATATCAATTTCAGGAATAACATCAATATTTCTTTCTTTGGCATAAGAGAGGATTTCAATAAAGTCTGCACGGCTAAAGAATCCAGAACCAAAGTTATCTGTTGAGTGACCAGAGCCTAGCTGTGGAAGAAGGCAGGTTGTTTCACTTTCATCAAAACAGCGCTTAGCACCCACATCGGTCAGTTCAGGAAGTCCCGGAATTTCAAGTCTCCAGCCTTCATCATCACTTAAATGCAAGTGCAGTTTATTCATTTTGTAAGCGGCCATCTGATCGAGTGTGGCGATAATAGCTTCTTTGGAATGAAAGTTACGGGCAACATCAACCATTATGCCTCGGTAGGTAAAGCGCGGGGCATCTTCAATTGAGAGCGAGGGAATCACCTGATTATCTAAACTGACCAGCGAAAAAAGAGATTGCATCGCATAGAAGGCCCCGGATTTGTCTGCCGCGACTATGTTTGTCTTTTCAGGACTTATATCAAGCTTGTAACTTCCTTTAACTGTATCTTTTTTAAAGGATTTTTTATCAATCTTGATGATTACATTATATTTTCCTGCGGTGCTCAGATTCAATAACTTCGCTCTTTTTTGGATTGCCTGAAGCTGCCCTTTATCCAAGTCTGTGCCAATAATATTCAGACCGACTGAAAGATCCGCATTGCCATTCATTTTAGTGATTTTGTTTGCTGTGGGTATAATATTAAGCGTTACATCTGTTTTATCAATATCTGCATTTTTGTCAAAACGTGAGTTGGCGGTTGCCAATATATTATTGTCTGTTGCAGTGCGTTTATATAAATCACCTTTGAGTTCAGTGACATAGCTGCCAGCATCATTAATGTCGCTTAAAGAAACAATAGCGCGAGGCTCTGTTTTTGGTGAGGTGATAAATGCTCCCGGCATAAAATCAGTTTCAAATAATTGCCAGTATTCCCCTGTGATCGGAATAATGACCTCTTCACCTGCGGAAAATCCGTCAAATTTATCTGTCGGCTGCAGTTTATGCAGATCCCCCGTTACATGGGTAATGGTAAATTGCGCATTGTCCACGGCAAGAATTGTGCGAATGCTATGCAGATAGATAGCCCAGTCTTTAGATGAGACGGCATCCCCTGTGTTTTTTATGTGCATTTCTACGGAGTTACAGGCCGCCCATTCTGCCCCAAGTGCTTTACAGTCTGTACCTTCTGTTGCACCAGTATTGTTCAGCACCGTGTAGTTGATATCTAGATTTTTAGCCAGTTTATCAATATCCGCTTGCGGATTATTTGTTATCGAGCATGCAGTTAGAGAGGTCGCAATGGCGATCGTTAGAAGTGTTTTATGGAACATAATATAAACCTTTTTATTTAAATTTTCTGTCTATCCACAAGAGCTGAACAGAGCTAAAAATAAAGTGAATGATGTTTTTAAATCGAAATCACTTTACCTTAATTTTCACTGTAAATTAACAGATCTAACTCCCATTACTTAATGTTCCTGCTTTGCTCTTTGGAAATAGAATAAAAATCACATTTTTAAAACCATACGCTTTATTTCTTATCTGTTTGATTTGCATGGTTTTTGTTTGAGAGTTTCTGATGAGGGAGAGATAGGTTAGGTAGAAAATAGATTTTTTTATTAATACTAAAAATAATAACAAGATCACAAATAACCAATTAAGAGCTGTCTCCTCTATAAATTCGTACTTTCCCTGCTCTGTTTTTGCGATTTTTTGGCTGTCAATGACTTAGGTTTTCTATTGCACCGTCCTAATTCGTTGATTTAAAAGGGGTTGTTATTTTGCCCATTATCTGTTAGTTGTCTACTTTTTCGACGTAAAAGATGAAAAATAATCGCTTAAGTGATATCTCTCACAAAACAAAAAACAAAAAAACAAACAAGATTAGCTTGTAACTTACTGTTATTTATGTTTTTTGTCTGTTCTCTTGGCGTCTTTAGCAAACTTTTTCCTGTTTTTTCCGATCATTCACTGTTGATAATTCGCGATGCGAATGTAGTATGGCGCCCGGTTCAACAATTTGGATTGTATTTTGTTTAATAGAATTTATGACACTCACAGAAAAAGGATATTTTTATGTTAAAAAGAACACTTTTAGCTACTGCTCTAGCAACCGTTGCCTGCTCATCTTACGCTTACCAGATTGGTCAAAACAATGAGTTCAACGTAGAGGTTTACGGCGTCGCGGCTCTCTCTGTTGTTAATTACAATATGGGCGGAAATGATAATGGCAGTAACGGCGATCAAGGTTTTGTCGTTGAAAATGAATCTCGAATTGGCTTTCGTGCAGGCAAAGCGATGACCGACTCCATTGATGCTTTTATGCAGATTGAATCGGGCTATGTTGGCGGCACCGACTGGGGGCATGGCGGAACACATGGTGGGGTGCTGGGTTTCCGTGATACATTTGTCGGCCTCAAAGGAGACTGGGGGAAGGTGCGTGTTGGCCGTGTGTTGACGCCGTTATATGAGATGGTTGACTGGCCATATTCTAATCCGGGCCTAGGCTCTGTATTTGACTGGGGCGGAATAAGCGGTCATTACGATCGTCAGTCAAACCAAATTCGTTATGATCAGAATTTTGGTGATGTCGCTTTTGCTGCTTCAGTGGGGCGCGATTCAAATTCAGCTGCGACCGGCAACGGTGGTGGGGCAACAAAAGGCTCTTATTTCTACGGAAGCAGTTTGAAATATGCGATTAAAACAGTCACTTTAATGGGCGCTGTGGAAACAGGGTCTGATTTCAAAGGAGTAGAAGGGCAGGATAATTTAAGCTATCTAGTGGGTGTTGATGCGGGTTTACCGGGTGGTTTTGGTCTAGCTGCATCTTACAAAAAAGAGATGGTTGATAACTTTGTTGGTGCAGGTGCTATCTATGATTCAGAGCAGGATTCTGTTTCAGTTGTTGCGCAGTATTGGAACGGCCCGGTAGGGGTTAAGCTTGGTTATGCCATTAATTTTGAAGAAAAACGTAATGGTGCCAGTGAGACCGATAGTGATTCCAATACTGTGTCTGCTCAGTTGATGGGCGTTGTTAACGGCTTTGTTCCCTACGTGCGTGTTGCTGGAAGAACAGTTGGTTCACTTGACACTGATATTGTCACGCGTGTTGGTTTAGAATACGGTTTCTAACTGCTAAATTCTGATATTCCTAAATGTTAATTAATGCCAGCAACTGCTGGCATTTGTGTTGGTTATTACCGTTACAGCGTGCATCTCAATATGAAGTGCACCTCCGGCGGGTAACTGGGAATAGTAGAGTTAAAAATGTTTATTTTTTAGGAAGGAAAGTAAGATGATAAAAAAAATTATAGTGCTGCTGTTATTACCGTCGCTTTGGGCATGCTCTCATCTATCGTCTGAGGCGTCTCTTAGTAATGCAGTTAAAACGGTTAACATTAAACCGACTTATATCGAAGTGGTGGGGGAGAAATTAATTCCCGATAATTTAAGTGGTGATGGACATGGCGTATTGGAAGCAACTCTCTTTATCACAGCTAACGTTGCGCAAGAGAAACAGGCACCCAGTTCGACATTACAGATGGCGTTAAGTTATTTTGAAAATTACAAACGCTATGAATTTGCTGTTATTGGCGGTCGTAAAATAGCCTTAAAAGAGAGTCATATTTCGACTAGCTTCTGCAGTGAACATTGTACTGCAACTCAATATTTTAATTTTCCAATTACTAATGCGTTATTACAGCAATCGGCGGCCACTCAATTGGTTTTTGAGTTACAAAATAATAACGGCAGTAACAAGCTAATATTTTCACTCCCTGGTGGTTATATCAAAGCCTTGTTAGACAGCGCCACTGTCAATAGAAAAACGGTTGTTCCTGCCAAGCAGCTAAAGAGCCATGATCTGTTAGCAATCAGCCAAGGCTTGTTTGTTAAAGCGACACAGAATGAAAAAGAGATTTTTACTGAATGGGCATTTAAAAACAGAAAAGAGGCGAGCGCAGCACTTGACTCTGAAAGTCAGATATTAACCATGCTGGTGTATTGGTTTGAACAGGCTGATAGTGCGCAGAAAGCAGAAATATTATCTTGGATTATCTCTTTGTAACTTGGATTATCCGCTTGTAAATAGGCCTGATACTCTGGTTAGCTTGAATAGCTGGCCATAGCTGGCGCTTATCTTCCACATGCTACTTTGTCAGTTAACCGTTTACTTTTCCCCCACACAAAGTTCCCGTAGTGACTACGTCTTTAAAATGATGGAACACTCTTAATAGAGTACAGTAGGTGTTTACTACATAGTTAAAAACATTTTTATTGCTTTGCTTAATCCGCTTCCGGGGCTGGTGAGTTGATAAAAACCAGGCTTGTCTAGCTTAGCAATGAGGTCTTTAATATGCTGAAAACAGACACAAAAAAACCGACATAGAGTCGGTTTTTTACTCAGGCTTTATATAATAAAGCCTTAAAAATCAAATTCTAATTAAAGAGCTTTAATTTTTGCAGAAAGACGGCTTTTCTTACGAGCAGCTGTATTTTTGCTGATTAAGCCTTTTGTCGCGTAGCTATCTAAAACTGATTGCAGTTTTACGAACTCAGCGGTAGCCACTTCTTTATTTTCAGCTGCGATTGCAACAACAACTTTCTTAATGAAAGTACGCATCATTGTGCGACGACTTGCATTATGTTTACGGCTTTTCTCAGATTGTAAAGCACGTTTTTTAGCAGACTTGATATTAGCCAAGACCTTAACTCCTAAATTCTGTATAACAAGGGATAATCAAAGGTCGAGGAATATGCCTTGTAACACGTATATTGTCAAATGGTTTCTTTTTAACCGCTGAAAAAACTGGTAAGAAATCAATCAGGTGGTTAAACTGCGCGCATTTTATACCCAAACGGCTTGTAGATGCAAACTGATAGTGCACTTAGATCCGCTATTTAATGGCGAGTAGACTGGGAAATCCTTTTCCTTTTTTATTGGCTTTATTAAATCAGCTGGTTAGGGATATACCCATGTTACTTCAAGATATTAAATGCTTGTATTTATATCTACCGATAGAGGATTAACGCAGTTAATCGCTCGAAAGACCTTCATGCTGCGCCTTATTCTGGCTTCCGAGCTGAGTCCGATAAAGCATATGAGATATCATGGGGATAGATTATTTTTAATGTTAAATTTTATGTAGGAAATAAATTGTGAGTAGAAAATTATTGAGATCAGGCTTGATCGTCAGCTCTATGACTTTGATTTCACGCCTGCTTGGACTACTAAGAGATATAGTTATCGCTCACTTAATGGGCGCGGGGGCTGCGGCGGATCTGTTTTTTTTCGCCAATAAGATCCCTAATTTTCTGCGTCGTCTATTTGCTGAAGGTGCTTTTGCGCAGGCCTTTGTGCCGGTATTAACTGAGTATGAAAAAAAACAATCAGGGGATCAGGTTAAAGAATTGATCGCTGCGGTATCGGGCACATTAGGCTCGATTGTCACTGTTGTTACTATTGCCGGGGTACTAGGATCATCTGTTATTACCGCGTTATTTGGTTTCGGTTGGTTTTTAGAGTGGTGGAACGGTGGTGAAGAGGCTTATAAATTCGAGCTCGCTTCTTTATTATTAAAAATCACCTTCCCTTATTTATGGTTTATCACTTTTACTGCGCTTTCCGGTGCTGTTTTAAATACTTTAGGTAAATTTGCAGTGGCGGCGTTTACGCCTGTCTTTTTAAATATCGCTATTATCGGCTGCGCTCTTTTTGTTTCACCTCATCTGGCGCAGCCGGAAATTGGTCTGGCGATAGGGGTGTTGACAGGGGGGGCACTACAGTTCTTTTTTCAAATTCCATTTCTGCGTAAAGAAAATCTGTTAGTCAAACCGACTTGGAACTGGTCTCATCCGGGGGTCGTTAAAATCAGAACCTTGATGATTCCTGCTCTGTTTGGTGTTTCGGTCAGCCAGATCAACTTATTACTGGATACCTTTATCGCCAGTTTTTTACAAACAGGCTCAATCAGCTGGTTATATTATTCGGATCGTCTGCTGGAATTTCCTCTGGGGTTATTCGGTATTGCCATTGCCACAGTTATTCTACCTAACCTGTCTGCATCGCATGTTTCTCAATCCGGTAATGATTTTTCTAAAACTCTGGACTGGGGGATCCGTATGGTCTGTGTGTTGGGGTTTCCTGCCATGTTAGGTTTAATTGTGCTGGGTGAGCCTATGCTGCGGGTTTTATTTATGCGCGGCGAATTTGATATACGTGATGTGTCGATGGCTGCAATGAGCCTGTGGGCGTATGCCAGCGGCCTGCTTAGTTTTATGATGGTGAAAGTGCTGGCTCCGGGTTACTACGCCCGTCAAGATACCAGAACGCCGGTTAAATACGGTGTTATTGCTATGGTCAGTAATATGGTCTTAAATATTGTTTTTGCCATTCCCTATGGTTATGTTGGTTTGGCTATTGCTACCGCTATTTCCGCTACGTTAAACGCGGCGTTATTATGGTTTGGTTTATATAAAAGTGGTGCCTATCAGGTGCAGAAACATAGTCTTTCGGTATTTGCTCGAATAGTGCTTTCCGGCTTAGCCATGGCCTTGGCTTTGGCCATTTTAAATCCGCCTCTGATTGAATGGGTGCAATTATCGCTGTTTGACGCCGCTTTAAAACTGTTTACTTTGATTGCCGCAGCTGCGCTATTTTATGCACTTGTATTGGCTATAAGCGGATTACGTTTCCATCATTTTAAAGTTTCAGCTGAGAATGATTGAAATGAGGGCTGATTAGTTGCTCACTCTGCTATATAATTGCCTCTTTTATCTTTTCGATGCGCATATTTAAGTAGAACAATGGAATTATTACGCGGAATTCACAGTCTCACTGCACAACACCGGGGGTGTGTATTAAGTATCGGTAACTTCGACGGTATTCATTTGGGCCACAAGGCTGTGTTATCGCGACTGGTACTTGAAGCGCAGCGGCTGCAAGTCCCTGCGACTGTGATGACCTTTGAACCTCAGCCAGCTGAACTGTTCTGTGGAGATAATGCGCCGGCGCGATTAAGTCGCTTACGTGATAAATTTGTGCAATTGGCTAAACAGGGGATAGACCGCCTGTTGTGCGTCTCATTTACACATAAATTTGCCAATATAAGTGCTGAAGAGTTTATTGAAGAGCTCTTAATTAAAAAATTAGATGTGAAATTTTTAGTGGTGGGCGATGATTTTCATTTTGGCTATCAGCGTCAGGGCGATTTTCAGTTACTGCAGGCTGCCGGGCATAAGCATGGCTTTGAGGTTATTGATACACAAAGCCTATTACAACAGCAGCAGCGTATAAGCAGCAGCCGTATCCGCGATTTTTTAGCGCTCGGCGAACTGCAGCAAGCCGCATTAATGCTCGGCCGTAAATATAGCATCACAGGGCGTGTCGGACACGGGCAAAAATTAGGCCGTACTATTGGCGTACCGACTGCAAATCTGCTCCTAAAACGCCGTGTTTCACCTGTCTCCGGTGTGTTTGTTGTGTCGATACTCGGTATCAATGGCAAAACTTATCGGGGCGTGGCGAACATAGGCAAACGTCCAACCGTACAAGGAATTCGCCAGCAGTTAGAAGTGCATATCTTTGACTTTAATGGTGATCTTTATGGGCTGCAGCTGGAAGTGGTATTGGAAAAAAAATTGCGGGATGAAGTGCGCTTTGATTCATTCACGCAATTAAAAATTCAGATTGATAAAGATATACAGTTGGCCAGAGAGTGGCATCAACTACATGCAGATAAATCGTAACTAAACATTATGTTAATGGAAAATAGAAATGAGTGACTATAAAGATACGTTAAACTTACCTAACACGGGTTTCCCGATGCGCGCAAATCTTGCTAACCGTGAACCTAATATGTTGAAAAACTGGTACAGCAAAGATCTTTACCAGCAGATCCGCAGCGCTAAAAAAGGTAAAAAAACATTTATTCTGCATGACGGCCCTCCGTATGCCAATGGCGATATTCATATCGGTCACTCTGTTAATAAAATTTTAAAAGATATTATTATCAAATCAAAAACACTTTCCGATTTTGATGCGCCTTATATCCCAGGCTGGGATTGCCATGGCCTGCCAATTGAATTAAAGGTCGAGCAGAAACATGGTAAACCGGGTAATAAATTGACGCCTGCTGAGTTTCGCATAAAATGCCGTGAATATGCTGCCCGTCAGGTTGAGGGGCAACGTAACGACTTTAAACGCCTTGGTGTACTCGGTGAGTGGGATAAGCCATACCTGACAATGGACTTTGGTACCGAAGCCAATATAGTGCGCGCGCTGGCTAAAATCATCAAAAACGGTCATCTGCATAAAGGCTCTAAGCCGGTGCACTGGTGCACTGACTGTGGCTCCGCATTAGCAGAAGCAGAAGTTGAATATGAAGATAAAAAATCACCCGCAATTGATGTTGCATTTACAGCGCTTGATTCTGACCAGATTGCCAGCTGTTTTACCCCGCAAGGCGATGATTTAGGCAGCGGCGATGTTTGTATCGTTATCTGGACAACCACGCCCTGGACACTACCCGCTAACCGCGCGGTTGCATTGGCTGCGAGTGTTGAATATTCATTAGTGCAGGCGGGTACGCGCCGTTTAATTTTAGCCTCGCATTTAGTGGCCGATTGTATGGCACGTTATGGCGTTGAAGAGTTTAAAACATTAGCCATTTGTACCGGTATTGATCTGGAAAACAAACAGTTTCACCATCCGTTCTTGAAATTTACCGTGCCAGCGATTGTTGCCGATCATGTCACCATAGATGCGGGTACTGGCTGTGTACACACAGCGCCCGGACATGGTCAGGACGATTACTCGGTGGGTCTGCGTTACAATTTAGAAGTGGCTAACCCAGTGGGTGACAACGGTGTATTTCGAGAAGACACTGAATTTTTTGCCGGATTACATGTTTTTAAAGCCAACGATCGTGTCGTTGAAGTATTAGCCGAGCACAATGCATTATTGTGTCACAAACCCTTACTGCACAGCTACCCGCATTGCTGGAGACATAAAACACCGATTATTTTCCGGGCAACGCCGCAGTGGTTTATCGCCATGGACCAAAAAGGTCTGCGTGACAGTGCGCTTGGTGAAATCAAAACCGTTAAATGGATCCCTAGCTGGGGACAAAACCGTATCGAAAAAATGATTGAAAACCGCCCTGATTGGTGTGTTTCGCGTCAGCGCACCTGGGGCGTGCCAATTACGCTGTTTGTGCATAAAGAAACCGACGAGTTACACCCGAACAGTGTCGAGATGATGGAGCTGATTGCCCGTAAAATTGAAAAAGAGGGGATCCAGGCCTGGTGGGATCTTGAGCCGGAAACGCTATTAGGTTTTGAAGCGGATGAGTTCCGTAAAGTGACCGATACGCTGGATGTCTGGTTTGATTCCGGTACTACACATGCGGCGGTTGTTGGCGTACGTGATGAATATACACTGGCATCGGGCGAGCAAGCGCCTATCGATATGTATTTAGAAGGGTCGGATCAGCATCGCGGCTGGTTCCAATCATCACTGATGACCAGTATGGCTATCAATAACAAAGCGCCTTATAAAGAGGTGCTGACGCACGGTTTTGTGGTGGACGGGCAAGGCAAAAAAATGTCCAAGTCTTTGGGCAATGTCATGTCCCCACAAACGGTTATGAATAAATTGGGCGCGGATGTTTTGCGTCTTTGGGTTGCATCGACTGACTACACAGGTGAAATGACCGTTTCTGATGAGATTTTAAACCGTAGCGCCGACAGTTACCGTCGTATCCGTAATACATCGCGCTTTTTATTAGCCAACCTCAATGGGTTTGAGCCAAGCACAGATTTAGTTGCACCTGAGCAGATGGTGGCGCTGGATCGCTGGATAGTTGCACAAACTTTCGCGCTGCAAAATGATGTAATTGAAGCATACGACAGCTATAGCTTGCATATTGTTTACCAGAAAATCATGCACTTCTGCTCAATTGAGCTGGGCAGTTTTTACTTAGATATTATTAAAGACAGACAATACACAGCAAAATCGGATAGTAATGCGCGTCGTAGCTGTCAAACGGCACTCTTCCATATCGCCGAATCATTAGTGCGTTTAATGGCGCCAATCTTAAGCTTCACTGCCGATGAAATTTGGCAAAATATGCCCGGAGAGCGAGATCAGTTTGTATTTACGGATGTTTGGTACAATGGCTTGTTTGACCTTAGCGAAAATGAACTCTTAGGCAACGACCAATGGGCAAGTTTAATTTCTGTTCGTGCTGAAGTGAATAAAGCGTTGGAGCTGGCGCGTAAAGATAATGTCATTGGCGGTGGGCTGGAAGCGGAAGTTACGCTTTACGCTTCAGAGGAACTCAGTCAATTAATAAGCCGCTTAGAAGATGAATTACGTTTCGTATTAATCACCTCTAAAGCTGCTGTTAAACCTTTATCTGAAGCACCGGCAAGTGCAGTCACAACTGAACTTAAAGGTTTATCTGTGGTCGTTGCTAAAAGCGCCGCTGCAAAATGTTCACGCTGCTGGCATCATAATGAAGAAGTGGGTCAGCATGACGCACATCCGGAATTGTGTGGTCGTTGTGTGACCAATATTGACGGCGCGGGTGAAGTGCGTAAATTCGCGTAAGTTTTGCAATAATTAACTGAATAATAAACGCCTTAGTTATGAGAATAAATTAAGGCGTTTTTTTAGCTTTAAAGGATGGGTAAATGAGCGAAATAATACAAAAATCAGGACTGCGTTGGTTATGGCTTGCAGCGATTATATTCGTTATTGACCAATTTACTAAATACTGGACAGTACAAGCTCTGGATCTGCATGAGTCATATCAAATACTTTCTTTCTTTCATTTTACCTATGCACGCAATTACGGTGCCGCTTTTAGTTTTCTGGGCGATGCGGGGGGCTGGCAGAAATATCTCTTCACCTTTATCGCGTTTGCCGTTTCTGCCTATCTTATCTATTCACTAAAACGAAACGCTCAGGCGCAACGCTGGACAAATATCGCCTTTGCGCTGATTCTGGCGGGTGCGCTGGGTAATGCGGCGGATCGTTTAATGTTTGGTTATGTGGTTGATTTTTTAGATTTTGATTTGGGTTTTTACCGCTGGCCAACCTTTAACGTGGCTGATATCTCTATTTTTATCGGTGCGGCGATGATTATCTTAGAATCATTCTTTTCACCTGAAAGTAAAAACAAAACTGCAGACAAAGGAGAGCAAAATGAGCAGCACTAAGCAGCGCAATCAGATTAAAGAAGACAGTGAAGTGTTGATGCACTTTTCAATCTGTCTGGCAGATGGCTCGGCCGTTGACAGCAGTAAAGTGAATAACAAACCGGCTAAATTTGTTATGGGTGATGGCAGCCTGACGCCAGGTTTTGAAGCCTGCTTACTGGGGCTAAGCGAAGGTCAGTCACAGAGCTTTACACTGGCCCCTGAGTCTGCCTTTGGTTTATCTAATCCTGATAATATCCACCATATTGAACTGAGTAAATTTAACAACGCCGTGCCCGCAGAAGTCGGTACTATTATCAGTTTCACTCAACCTGATGGCAGTGAAATTCCGGGGATTATCCGCGCCGTGGTTGCTGATAGCGTGACGGTGGATTTTAATCACCCTCTGGCAGGGCAAACACTGACCTTTGCTGTTGATGTGTTAGACGTATTAAATTAGAGGTTTGTAATGAAAATAATTTTAGCCAACCCACGTGGTTTTTGTGCGGGTGTACACCGCGCCATTTCAATTGTTGACCGCGCACTGGAGCTTTTCACACCGCCCATCTACGTACGCCATGAAGTGGTTCATAACCAATATGTGGTTGACGGTTTGAAAGCACGCGGTGCGGTGTTTGTGGAAGAGCTCTGCGAAGTGCCTGATCAGCAGATAGTTATTTTTAGTGCGCATGGTGTTTCGCAGGCCGTACGTAGTGAAGCTAACCGCCGTAAATTAAAAGTATTTGATGCAACCTGCCCGCTGGTAACCAAAGTGCATATGGAAGTTACTCGCGCCAGCCGCCGTGGCCAGGAGTGTGTATTGATAGGTCATCATGGCCATCCGGAAGTGATTGGCACTATGGGGCAATACGATAATCCGGCGGGCGGCATTTATCTGGTTGAATCACCTGAAGATGTCGCCAGGCTGCAGGTGAAAAATTCAAAAAGTCTCTGCTTTAGCTCACAAACTACCTTGTCGGTTGATGACACCGCTAATATCATCGATGCGTTACGTGCTAAGTTCCCCGATATACAAGGGCCGCGTAAAGATGATATCTGTTATGCCACGCAAAATCGTCAGGATGCGGTTAAGGATCTTGCTGAAAAAGCCGATCTGGTGTTAGTGGTCGGTTCGACCAATTCCTCCAACTCCAATCGCCTGCGCGAAAAGGCCAGTTGTGTGGGGGTAAATGCCTATCTTATTGATAGTGAAAAAGATATTGATTGTGCTTGGTTGGAAAACGTAAAGGTTGTTGGCGTGACCGCGGGGGCATCCGCACCGGAAGTGCTAGTTCAAGCTGTGATTACCAAACTGCAAAAACTAGGTGGAACAGTGGTCACTGAAAATCCCGGTGTCGAGGAAAATATAGTATTTGAAGTACCCGCTGAGCTGCGCATCAGGCAGCTTGACTGAAAACAGATAGTGACAGTGAAAAGGACTGATTGGCTTTTTATTCTCCCATCCCTCTCTTATTACCCGCTTATCCGTTTTTTATTCAGGACGGATTTAAGCGGCGCCCGTGCTCTTTTTAGGCTCGAATAATACTACTATTGAGTTATGCGTGATCCGTGTCTGAACAATATTTAAAGTCTCTTGAACGATGCCAATCAGATGATATAGTGATGGCGGATAAATGTTTTATTGATTATCTACAGGGAAAAATGAGCAGTTAAACCACTGATATAAAGGAAGTTTTATGGACAAAACGTGCCTTAAAGGGATTGTTCGAGGATTCACCCTTATTGAACTGCTTATTACGATAAGTATGGTTACGATACTGCTGCTTATTGTCTCCCCCTCATTTACTGAGCTTATCGAGTCTAATAAGCAGCGCACCGCCCGAGATCTCCTGATCAGTGCGCTTAATACCGCTCAGCAGCAGGCACTCAGTAAAAATGTGTCGGTCTATCTGTGTCCCACATCAGATGGCATCACCTGTTCTACCCTCTGGGCTGGCAGTACTGGCTGGCTGGTATATGAAGATCTAGATCGAGATGGCACGTTAGATGCCTCAGAAATCATTGTCAGCCAGATAGATGCGGGTATAACAAGTATCGCCAACGCCACTCCTAGTATTGAATTCTCACCGACAGGCCATGTTGTTACTGCCAATACCTTTACACTCTGCGGACACTCCACCAATCAAGTCAGCTCGCAAATATCAATTACCAGAATGGGAACAATTGAAGCTGCTGCCGGAGGTGTTTGTGGTGCGTAATTCAGAGAGCGGATTTACCTTGCTGGAGATTCTCATTGCCCTGCTTATTATCGCCATTGGTGTGCTCGGGCATGCAAAAATGCAGGTGAAATCTATGGATATTGCCCAGCGTGCAGGTTTTGCGCAGACCGCAAATATCGCTTTACTGGATTTAGCGCAGCGCCTGCGTGTTAACCAGAATGCTGCGCTGGCAAATGAGTTTGATTTCACAAATCTGACTGACGGCGCCGCGCCTGCCTCTGAAGAGTGCAGCACTGCAAGCTGCAGCCGCTCTCAGTTTGCTAAATATGAAGTAAAGGACTGGTATGATGATTTAAATGCACAATTGCCATTGCCCCGGTTTTCGTTAAGTACTGTTGGTGATCTTGTCACAATCACTCTTGTTTGGGATGCGGGCAGAACGGGGGCCGCTTCTACAAGTTGCGATCTAAACAGTGGCAATCACCAGTGCGGGAGGTTAACTGTATGGCTGCGTTAAGAGTGCGTGAACAGGGCTTTACTTTAGTGGAGCTGATGGTGGCGATGACGTTATCGCTTTCACTATTGGCAGGTTTAATGTATTCCGTGCTTGGCGATATGCGTGCCTATGAGTCTACACGCGGATCGCAGACGCTGGCCAGTAAAGGGCGGATATCGATGCAGTTGCTAAGGCTTTATATTCAGCAGGCTGGATATCGAGATTTAACTCAAATTAAAAATAATACTCAACTGCCAGCTTCTGGCGCGTGGATTGATGGACAAAAACTGCGCGGCTTTAATGCGTTGACAGCAGGTACTGTAACAGGTTTAACTGCTCCGAAACTTCGTTCGGATATTATTTCTCTGCGCTTTTTTGGCGCACCACAGGGGATAGTTTCCTGTAATGGCACAGCAGTAACTTCAGCAACCGCGCCCAATGGCTATCAGATCTCCCTTTTTGTCAACACGGCTGATAATCTTGTCTGTCAGGATACAACGGGTGTTTTTGTCCTTAATAGTGGGGTGGAGCATCTGCGCCTGGTATATGGAATAACAGGTAACAGTTATCGATATTTAAATGCCGATGCGGTGGCTGATTGGAGCGCGGTTAATCGCGTCAAAGTGAGTTTATTGGTGGCACAAGCCGTTACCGCCAATCGTTTGGTAAACGGTAATACATACGATTTATTTGATCGGGCGATCAGCGCCGCCAATGATACCCGATTCAGAAATGTCGTCAATGAAACTGTCCTGATCCGAAACTAGTGAGGTCAAATTGAATTTAACAGATATAAAGCGCCAGCGTGGCGCCGCCCTGATAACCTCGCTGGTGATTGTGCTGGTCATCTCCATTTTAGGTGTTGGCATTGCCCGGCAGGTTATTGCACAGAGAAAAGTGAGCAGTTCTCAATATGATCAGATAATTACCTTTGTTAACGCAGAGTCTGGCATGCAAGAGGCTGAAGCTGTGATTAACGAAAACACACCTCAGAGCCTTTCTGTTAATGCTGCTTCGCCTCTGGTGGTAACTATAAATGCTGATAATAATTGGTGGAAAACGACGGCTAACTGGGTTAGTGGCGCTGTGGCAACTGATGGTGTTAATACACTCGACGGCACTCCTACCTATTTAATCGAAGATGCAGGAATTGAAGGTGATCTGGATGTAAGCTCTACAGCGCCTAAACGGCATTTCTTCAGGGTAACGGCTAAAGCCAAGGGCGCTGCTGATGGTGAATCATTCTTACAAAGTCATTATGCTATTTGGGAGTAATTAATTAATGCGCAGCAGAGAACAGGGATTTACCCTAATAGAGTTGATGATTACCGTTGTTATTATCGGCATTCTGGCGTCTGTCGCTTATCCGAGCTATATGGGCAGTGTTAGAAAAGCCCGTCGCGAAGAGGCGAAAAGAACACTGGTTGAAGCCGCGCAGCATCTGGAAAATTTTTATGCGATGAATTTGACTTATTCAGGATCGTTATCTGGCAGTGTCCCAACGACATTAAGCCTGAGTAATGATTTTACGGATTATTATTCATTGACAGCAGCGGTTGCAGCGAGCACTTTTACCGTCACAGCGGCACCAACGGGCACACAAGCCTCGGATATTTGCGCTACTTTGTCCATTAATAGCAGCAATACGACAACGCCTACTACCAGCGGCTGCTGGTAATCTAAAAGGAATACTATTTTGTCTAAATTAATATTAAATTTGACAGCAGCCTCTGGTTTACTACTTTCGGTACCAGTTGTTTTTTCAACTGACTTAAATTTAGCGACACAACCTCTGTATAGTGCTGCATCAGCGACTCCGATGATGATGCTGGTAATGGGGCGCGATCATACCCTTTATTATGAAGCTTATAATGATGCGGCGGATCTTGATGGAAAAAATGATTCCAGAGGGGATGGGGTACTGGATATAAAATTCAAACCCGGCATCAGTTATGAAGGCTACTTTGATCCGGCTAAATGTTATAGTTATGCTTCCAATCTTTTCACACCTACTCGCGTTTCTGCTACCTGTACGGTAGCGGGTGAATGGAGCGGTAATTTCCTTAACTATTTAACTATGACCCGCATGGATATATTGCGTAAAGTGCTTTATGGTGGCTATCGAAGTACCGATAGCGCAGATGAAACCATTTTAGAGCGTGCTTTTATTCCTCAAGATGCGCATAGTTGGGCTAAGGCCTATGACTCTGCGATGACGATTGACGATGACGATTATTATGATATCGCTGATTATACGCCATACATAAAGCCAGAATCCGGTAAGCAGCACTTTTTTGGTAGCGTTACCTATACTGGTTATGGTTCAGCGCCAATATTGCGAGTACGGGAAAATGTTAGTTATTCTGGTGATTGGGGGCCGTGGAGCTGGGCATCAACAGAAAGGCCAGTACTTAACGCAGGAGGAACTGATTTTACCGTGCGTGTTAAAGTTTGCGTGGCTCCTCTTATGGAAGCAAATTGTAAAGCCTATGAAGATGGGACAACCACACCGATAACGACAACTTATAAACCAACCGGCTTGCTGCAGGACTATGGTGATAATGATCAGATGCTCTTTGGTTTGCTAACTGGTAGCTATGACAAAAACCTTTCTGGCGGTGTACTGCGTAAAGCGATTAGTAACTTTTCTGAAGAAGTTAATGATAACGGTACTTATGACATTACAGTTAATGGCATAGTCTCTACTATTAATAAACTGAGAGTTCACGGTTTCCGATATACTGATCAGAGTTATCAGACTAAATGTGGCTGGGTGACAAATGGACCTATCATTGATGGTCAATGCGCCTCTTGGGGGAATCCAATTGGTGAAATGTTATATGAAAGTTTACGTTATTTTTCCGGTATTCAGTCCCCTAGTACAGCCTATAATTCATCAACGAAAACCTATGATCAGGACTTAGATCTGCCTAGTGCCGAGTGGGATGACCCCTTTGCTGGGAGCAATATTAAAAGCTGTTCTCGAGCGACCAATTTAGTGATCAGTGATATTAACCCCTCTTATGACTCCGACCAATTACCTGGCGCTAATTTTGGGAGTTACAGTGATACAACTTTTACCAGTCCTGCTTTTAATCTCAGCACACTCCTAAATACTATTTCTGTTGGCGAAGATAAAACATCGGGGAATTATTTTATTGGTCAATCAGGCACCAATACAGACAATGCCCCTACTGCAAAAGCAATAACTGGCCTGGGGAATACTCGCGGATTAGCCCCGGCGGAACCAACTAAACAGGGCAGTTATAGCTCAGCCGGTGTCGCTTATTACGGTAAAATTAATGATATCAGTACCACTCAAGATGGCGACCAGAATGTTAATACTATGGTTGTTGCA
>Ga0075011_10000411_pt1 | contig 22726 bp, 20 predicted proteins | sample TARM_MetaG_T_14_FD_72354 | JGI IMG/M metagenome (GOLD analysis project Ga0075011, IMG submission 72354) | Freshwater microbial communities from Pennsylvania, USA, analyzing microbe dynamics in response to fracking - TARM_MetaG_T_14 | ecosystem: Environmental > Aquatic > Freshwater > River... | reverse complement strand
CTGATTATCTACATATGCGATCAAATTAAGTATTTTATAAAAACAAAACTTTGTGAATTATTATGTAATAATTTGTTTTAATGTGCATATTTAGTGCATAAATTGGTTGGTATCACTTAATAATTGCATAGTTTTGCTTTTCGTTAGCTATTGTTGTCACGGATTTTGCACTGTAGTTTATGTCGAAAATTAATATTAATTGCTGGGTGATATCACCCTGACATGGAGAAAGACTGAGATGGAACTTAAACAACCTTATCTATTATTTCTAGGCGACGCGGCGGATGCTTTGGCGGCAAAAGTTGCTCAGGGTATAAAAACCTGGCGACCTGAATATTGTGTTGGTCAACTACGTCTTGAAGGCTGTAATGCAGATGTCGGTCTTGAAGATTTGAATGTTGCTCAGGCCGTTGAAGCCGGCGCAAAAACTCTTGTTATTGGTGTTGCTAACCGTGGTGGCATTATTTCCAAAGAGTGGATAGCGGTGCTTATTGAGGCGCTAGAAGCCGGAATGGATATCGCAGCCGGCCTGCATAACAAGCTTACTGATATTCCAGAATTAGTCGAATGTGCGGAAAAAAATGGTTGTTCACTGTTTGATGTTCGTTATCCGACACAAGTTTACCCTGTTGCTAACGGTAAAAAACGTAGTGGTAAGCGTTTACTTACAGTCGGTACCGATTGCTCGGTGGGTAAAATGTACACCTCGCTTGCGATTGAAAAAGAGATGAAAGAGCGTGGTATGGAAGCTGATTTTCGTGCTACGGGGCAAACCGGTATCCTCATTACAGGCGCAGGTGTCAGTGCGGATTGTGTGGTTGCTGATTTTATCGCCGGTGCTATTGAGACAATTGCACCAGAAAATGATCCGCAACACTGGGATGTTGTCGAGGGGCAGGGTTCGCTATTCCACGCCTCATTTGCTGGCGTTACGACAGGTTTAATACATGGTTCACAACCGGATGCGTTAGTTTTATGCCATGAGCCGACACGCGAGCATATGCGTGGACTGCCTGACTATAAATTGCCTGATTTAGTTATCTGCATGGAGGCAAATTTAGCGACAGCTCGCTTAACTAACCCGGATGTTCAGTTTGTCGGTATCTCTATTAACACATCGGGTTTGAGCGAAAGTGAAGCTCTGGCTTACATGGATAGTGTTGAGTCTGAACTTGGTTTACCAGTGGTAGACCCATTCCGTCAGGGAGTAGGGCGTATTGTAGACAAACTTGCGGAGCTGTAATGAAAGCGAAGTTATACAAACAAAGTTGGCCAATCCGTGGAAGTTTTACCATTTCCCGCGGTAGTAAAACTCAGGCAGAAACGATCATTGTTGAGATAGAGCACCAAGGCGCAACAGGACGTGGTGAATGTGTTCCTTACGGCCGCTATGGTGAATCAATTGATAACGTTATTGAGCAAATTGAACAGGTGCTTCCTCAGGTAAAATCTGGTATTAGTCGTGATGAGTTGCAACCCCTATTGCCATCGGGCGCTGCGCGTAATGCTGTTGATTGTGCGATGTGGGATTTAGAATGTAAGTTGTCTTCAAAGTCTGTTTGGCAGAAGGTTTCGCTTGAAGCCGATTCACTGGTCACTGCGTACACGCTGTCACTGGATACGCCTGAAAATATGGAGAAAACAGCTGAAGAAAACGCATTCCGTCCGTTACTAAAACTGAAATTGGGTGGGCCGGATGATCTTGAGCGGGTGAAGGCAGTTCGACGTGGTGCACCAAACTCAAAAATTATTCTTGATGCTAATGAAGCGTGGACCGCTGAGATCTATCAACAACTGATTCCCGAGTTGTTAAAGCTGGAGGTGGCAATGATTGAGCAACCCTTCCATGCGGATGATGATCAGGTTTTAGATAGCCTAGAGCGCCCAATTGCTATTTGTGCGGATGAGTCTTGTCATGACAGAAACAGTCTTAAAAATGTTATCGGCCGTTATGACATGGTGAATATAAAGCTGGATAAAACGGGTGGGCTAACCGAAGCATTACAACTGAAAGCGCAAGCAGAAGCCGCCGGTCTTCGCATTATGGTTGGTTGTATGGTTTCGTCATCATTGAGCATGGCACCTGCATTTGTTGTCGCTCAGGGAGCTGAAGTTGTGGACTTAGATGGCCCATTACTTTTAAGCAAAGATATAGAACATGGTTTTGAGTTTGAAAATAACTCTATGCTGCCTTTCCGCAAAGAATTGTGGGGATAAGGGGAAAAATAATGGAACGTATTGTCTATCTCAATGGAGAGTATCTGGCTGAAAGTGAGGCAAAAATTTCAGTATTTGATCGAGGTTTCCTCTTTGCTGATGCGGTATATGAAGTCACAGCAGTATTAGATGGTAAGTTGATTGATCATCAAGGTCACTTAGCTCGATTGGAACGATCGTCAAAAGAGCTGGGAATAAAGATGCCCGTGACAGGGGAGCAGTTGATGGAGATTCAGCGTCAGCTGATTGAGAAAAATGGCTTGATTGAAGGTGGCATTTATCTGCAGTTAACCCGTGGCGACGAAGGTGATCGTGACTTTTCGTACAGTGATCAAATAGAACCGACATTAGTATTGTTTACTCAGTCTCGCAGTTTGATTAATAGCCCAAAAACTCAAACCGGGATTAAAGTGATTTCGTTTGATGACATCCGTTGGCGTCGTCGCGATATCAAAACAACCAGTTTGCTACCGGCCTGTATGGCTAAACACGCTGCTCATGCCGCTGGGGCAGAAGATGTATGGTTGATTGAAGAAGGGTTTGTTACCGAAGGCGGTTCAAGCAATGCTTATATCGTGACTCAAGACAACGTACTGGTTACTCGCCCACTGAGTAATGACATTCTTCATGGTATTACTCGAGCATCTTTGATGGAGCTTGCTCAGCAGCTTAACCTGACTGTTGAAGAGCGCCTGTTTACGATAGATGAAGCGTATGCTGCCAAGGAAGCCTTTATCAGTTCGGCCACAACGTTTGTCTGGCCCGTTGTCGCTATCGACGATAAGCCGGTGGGAAATGGCAAGCCAGGTGAAATCGCATTAAAGTTGCGTGAAATATATATAAAAACAGCGAAAGAATTAGCCGAATAAAGTTTTAGGCAAATTTGTTGTCAGTTGTTGGTTCTTTTGACTGATTAGTAACACGTTAGTTTGGTTAGTAACAAGCACCCAGCGATTGCTGGGTGTTTTCTATTTGTCGGCTTTTAAGTACTTAACATGTGCTTCCATTTCTTCGCCGATTTCCGTTCGCATGTTCATGAGTCGTATTGCCGAGTCGCGTAAAGCAATATCTTCCGGTGTCTCTGGAATCCAGTCGGGAACTTCTGTTGGCTTACCGTTTTCATCAACAGCGACCATGATAACGATACAGTGAGTGGTTAAACGGCTTTTAAGATTTGTAGGGTCACTGGCCTGAACATCAATCGCGATGTGCATCGATGTTCTTCCCGTATAAATCACTTTGGCGCTTACTTCTACGATGTTACCAACATGAATGGGCTCAACGAAGCGTATTCCGCCCGCATAAGCAGTAATACAATACTTACCACTCCAGGCAGCAGAACAAGCATACGCCGCTAAATCGATCCATTTCATCACGGCACCGCCATGCACTTTGCCACCGAAGTTTACATCGCTAGGTTCTGCTAAAAATCGCAGAGTGCTTTCTCTTTTGCCCATAGATTTTCCTTTTGTTGGTGCTTTCTGTTGATACAAGCATAAAATGATATTTCCAAGCATAAAATGATATTTGTCACAAGCATAAATTGATAACGCCTATTCTTTGCCTACACTTATGTAAGTTTACAACAATTCTATAAAAAGGTGATTCTAATGTATTACCAATATAGTCTTTGTGAAAATATAGCATTCGCGCTAGAGAATGCTTTTGAGAATCCTGCTCGGAAGTTAACTAAGTCTCGCGATAAAAACATACACCGCTTTGCTAGCGCTAAGATGGGTAAAACAATCATGGTTGAGTCTGCTTTAGAATGTGATGCGTGTTACCACTTCGATTTTGCAAAAGATATTATTCGTTTTTGCTCTCAACCTATAAGATATCCATACCATTACAATGGTAAATGGCACCCGTATGTGCCTGATTTTCTTGTACAGTTTGATTCAGGTGAATATGTTCTATATGAAATAAAGCATGACGGAATAGCATCTTCATCAAGTTTTCTTGAAGAATGGGCCGCAAAACAACAAGGCGCTGAATATTTTGGGCTGACGCTTGAACTGGTGAAAGAGAAACAGATAAGAGGCAAGACATCATTATTAAATAATCTAAAGTTGATACATAGGTATGCTTCAAGGGATTGTCTCACGGATACACACCATTTAATTGTAAATATTATTAAGAGCGACGGCCCACAGTCGGCAGAATATTTAGCTCATAAGGCTAGTTTAGCAGGTCGATCAATTATGCCAGTAGTTTGCAATTTGTTATCAAGAAATTTGTTGGAAACAGAATTAGATTCTCCGTTATCCCTTCAATCCGAATTTGGACTCACTTGATATGCCTAGAAAATCATTTAGTAACTTAAATAGGAAGACTGAGTTAGAAATAACAGCTCAGCAAGAGGATATTATTGATATTGATAGGACTACTAATGATGTTATAGCAGAAGATACTACATATATAGACTTGACCGCTTTTCCAGAGAAGATTGAGAATGCAATATCTTATCGTTTAGAGGTTCTTCGATATTTAGGAAAAGTGTGTGAGAAGATTATTCCTAAAACCATTGAACCACATCGAGTTGACTTACCAAGACTGAACGATAAAAAAATCCCCAGTGCTATTACAATCTACCGGTGGTGGCTAAAATTCAAGCAATCGGATTATGATCCTACTTGTCTAGCACCAAACTTAAAAAGCAGAGGTAATAGTAAGGCTAAAGTTCCAAAAGTTGTTCATGCGTTAATGGATCAAGCCGTCGAAGGGGTCATTTCTGGTAGAAAAATCAACATTAGTTCAGCCTATCGTCGTGTTCGTAGAAAAGTACGGCAGTATAATCTCAAGCACGGGACTAAATACGCGTACCCGGATTATGAGTCTTTACGTCTAAGAGTTAAAAAGAAGACTCCATTTGAAGTTTTGGCAGCAAAAAAAGGGGATCGTGTAGCAAAAAGAGAGTTTCGTAAGATGGGCAAAAAAATTGTCACATCCTATGCCCTCGAGAGGGTAGAGGTTGACCACACAGTTTTGGACTTGTTCGTTGTGCATAATGAATACCGAATTCCACTTGGAAGACCTTATCTAACACAATTGGTTGATTGTTACAGCAAAGCCGTGGTTGGTTTTTATTTAGGCTTTGAGCCACCGAGTTATGTTTCTGTCTCATTAGCTTTGAAGAACGCAATACAAAGGAAATCGTCGTTATTGTCGTTATATCCAAAAGTTAAAAATGAGTGGTTATGCTATGGAATACCGGATCTTTTAGTGACTGATAACGGAATAGAATTTCGTTCAAAAGCACTTGACGCTGCGTGCGAGACCTTGCTGATAACGGTACATCAAAATAAAGTGGGAACTCCTGACAACAAACCACATGTCGAACGTAATTATGGGACAGTCAACACTTCTGTGTTAGATGATTTGCCAGGAAAAGCATTTAGTAACTACCTCCAAAGAGAAGGGTATAATTCAATTGGTGAAGCAACATTGACCCTGGATGAAATAACAGAAATTTATCTTATTTGGTTATTAGACGAATACCATAAAAAGCCAAATAAAAGAGGTATTAACTGCCCTAATGTTGCATGGAAAAGGGGATGCGAGATGTGGGAGCCTGAAGAGTTCACAGGTACTGAAGCAGAACTGGATTTCAAATTTGCAATTTTAGATAAAAAAACACTGAGTAAGTCCGGAATAACCGTTTATGTTGACTTGACGTACAGTAGCGAACGTTTAGCTGAATATCGAGGACGTAAAGGAAATCATATAGTCACATATAAATATAACCCAGAGTGTATGGGAACTATTTGGGTATTAGATGAAGATGCTGATGAATACTTTACGGTTCCGGCTATAGATTATGAATATGCTAGTGGTGTTTCGTTATGGCAGCACAAAGCCAATATTAAGTATCAAAGAAGTTTAAACTCTTCTGAGTATGATGAAGATGCTGAAGTTGATGCGGAAATCCGAATGGAAGAGGTAGTAGAAGAATCTATTGTTAAAACCAAGAAAATCAGAAATAGACGTCGTGGTGCTAGATATCAAGAGAATGCTAAAAGGGCAAAATCTCAGAATCGGGACTTACTTGAAAAACCAATACAGGTACATCAACAAGAAGAGGACGTTGATGATGAAAATTCTTGGGGTATAGATTACTTATAGAAGGTTATTTTATATGGATGATACAAGAGATATTCGTATAGCAAAGGCGAAAAAAGCATTTGTTACAACTCCAAGTGTAGCTAAAGTACTAAGATATATGGATCGTTGTCGGGACTTTTCAGATATGGATTCAGAGCCAACCTGTATGATGGTTTATGGAGCTTCAGGAGTAGGAAAAACCGCGATAATTAAAAAATACTTGAAGCAAAATGAAGGTGATTCTGATCTTGATGGGGATACTATTCCTGTAGTTCATATAGAGCTGCCGGATAATGCGAAACCAGTCGATGCTGCGAGAGAGTTGCTGTTGCAAATGGGGGATCCTCTTGCTCTTTACGATACAGACCTTGCGAGATTAACAAAGAAAATCGTTGAGCTTATACCATTGCTAGGTGTGAAGTTGATTCTTATTGATGAGTTTCAGCATTTAGTTGAAGATTCGTCGAATAAAATTCTCGCACAAGTTGGAAATTGGTTGAAAGGGATATTAAATAAATCGAAGTGTCCAATTGTACTTTTCGGAATGCCATACTCGAAAGTTGTGTTGCAAGCAAATTCTCAGCTTCATGGACGGTTCTCTATCCAATACCATCTGCGTCCCTTTAGTTATCAAGACGGTGAGGGAGTATTTAAAACGTTTTTACAGCATCTTGATGATGCGCTACCTTTTGAAAGACAAGCCGGTTTGGCTAAAGAAGGCCTTCAGAAAAAATTATATGCGTTTTCACAAGGGAACATGCGATCTCTTAGAAACCTTATTTATCAAGCCTCGATTGAGGCTATTGATAATTACCATGAGTCAATAACAGAGGATGATTTTCTTTTTGCATCTGAGTTAACCTCAGGTAACAAACCAAGTTATTGGAAGAACCCTTTTATTAAAGGCGTCAGCATCACTAAAGAGATGCTAAACCCACCTCCGAGGAACCTTGGTTGGGAAGATTATTTGCAAAATAATGGCAGTCGAAAAATGAAAGGCAAAATTCGCCCAGATTTTTTTGATTAACAGGCGCAATATAGCTATTAACCCAAACTGCAAATACCCTCGATTAGGATTTAAATTTTAGTCATTATCATTTTACATTTCCCTGTGACACAAAGGCAATGGGAGATCTAAGATATGTTAGTAATAAGTAAACGCTGAATCTTTCTTTATTATATTCATGATGAGTTATCGAGCTTTAAAATGCATTTATATTAAATATAGCAATAACTCTCACTCAGATTGAATTTTAAAGGTCTTTGATGAGGATAGCTTTTCAGCGACAGGTAAGGAAATTAAACTCAATTGGGGATTATAGTCCGTGGTGTTATATGCCTTATAGCTAGATAGTCTTTCTTTTTAGTGTGGGATTGATATGAAAGACTTAGCGAAAAAATTTGGTCACAATGTCCGCACCATGCGCAAAGATAAAGGTATCTCACAGGATGCGCTGGCTCTAACCGCCGATATTGATCGTAGTTATATAGGGCGAATAGAGCGAGGTGAAGTGAACATCACACTTGAGAAGGCCTATCAGATTGCCTCTGTATTAAGGTGTGATGTGAAAGAGCTTCTTCCATAGATAAGTGACAGAAGCTCAGTTTTAGAAAGGGGCTAATAACCTACCTATTCGGCAGTATACGGTTTTTGGCAGAACCATGAGATGTAAATTTTTTATCAACTACTTCCTCAGTAGATTGAGGATTATACTCCTCATTTATAGTTAAAGCAAACAACCATTAACCTGATTGTTTGGCAATATTTAAATCGTTCATTATTTCTACCTACGCGGCAGCTTTAGTCGGAAAGGGCATCTTGGAGAGTTTAAACGTTGATCAGCTACCTGCTCGGCAGTTCTATACTAACTTTTGAATTATAGCCCCAAAACTTAAATTAGTTAAAAAAGTTTATCCCTTTTTGATATTTAATATTTAGCACTACTCGATGTACACTAGAATCAGTAAGTTGTGCTGTTTTTGAAATACTATGCTTAAATCAATGGCACGAGTCTTAATCCGGCTTCAGAGTTTCCTAAACCATAGCTGCTAAAGATCGCTTTGCCTTCATTGTTCACAGATACATTCATTTGGATTCTAAGGCTAAACTTATCGCCACTACTACTTTCTTCTTCTAGTGAATGGTAATGGTGAAATTCAGTTTTGACATTTTTTGAATACAGTTCAGGGTTAAATGTCTCTCCTCGCTCTAATGCTCTTCTTTCGAGCCTCTTTAATTTCCTTGCGAATCCCGAAGGAGTCGATTTGTCTATGGATTGTTTACGACTAAATAGGGCATAAGAGCAATCGTCTGGAACAGCTTGAGGCTTAGAGATACTAAAATAACTGAGTTTAGCCATTTGGCTAAAGTATGCTCGTGATATTAAACAATCTAATTCCATTTTATTTGCACTCACGAATGTAAGTTTTCGCCCTACAGTTTCTTGTGTCCAAAGAGGAAATGATATTCCAATGGATCTCGTACTGTATTTGTAGTTAAAAGAATGCAATTCTTTTATACACTTAGCAGCAAGAGCTTCATTGTTCCTGTACTCTGGTAAAAACGTAATTGTTCGAAAATACCAATTCATTGATTATTGTCCTTTTCGTTGTAAAAGGCCGCCTTTAATTAAGCTAGCCACTATAAAATGTAAGTCATCAATGGTTTCTTTAGGTAAGTCATCTTTCGTATTAAGCTGTTTGATGTAACTATCAGCTTTCTCTAATAGTGTGAATAAATCTTTTCCTGTATTAGGGTGACGGTAGCAATAAACATCAGATTTATGTGCTCCGTAGTGGCTTATGCGTATTGGTTCTTCGGCGTCTGGATACCAGTTGTCAATAGTAGCTATCGCGGCACCAGCTTTATAGCTGCCGATTATAGGGCTAATTTGTCCATTCACATCAGTTGTTTGGTAGACTCGGCTTTTTTCTCCTTTGATAGATTCTTTGAATTGTTGGCTTGGATATAGATGAGCATTATTACCAAAAAGCATAGTTGCACTGACTTCAAATAGGCATAAACCATTGGGTTGCGTAAATGAGTCACAGATTAATTTGATGAGTAGATCCCAACTGTTGTGTTTTTTAAAACTTCCAATTTCAGAATAGTTTTGTCTGATGTCCTTAAAGCTGATAATGTTTTGAGCATGTTTCCAGGGCCATGGTTTTAAGTAAATAGAGACAGATAAAGCTGTTTCAGTATTTCTCCATAACCACTTGCCATTACATATGTTCTCTAGGTAGCGAGTGGTTAGATCATTCCAACCAATCTTTTCTTCATAGAGTTGTATTAGTTGGATTAGAGTTCGTTTAACTTCAGCGTCTGAACATTTAAATGGCTTACGAAGACAAGAAGAAAATGATACAGAAAATTCACACTCAATACTTTCAGCACCGTATGGTATACAGCAATAATCTGTTGGGTGTGGGTTACTCTGAGCTAAAGCATACTCCGACACGTTTTCATTAATCTCTCCGTTCTGCTTGTATGCCGATGCGGTGCCTTCTTTCATACCCAAAGTTACCCTACTAGTGAATGGAAGTGGTGTTTTCTTCCCGTCTGACCAATTGACAAAAAATAGTACATCGGAAGGAGTGATTGAACGCATGTATGAAAGGTTATTGGGAAGTTTCATTAATTATGCTCCGAGGTAATAGAATGGGGCCATGTTTGGAATATTGGTATTGCCAAAAATATTTATCGGGATCGGTATGCTTGTTAACTGTGACGAACTTTATGATGCCGAGAATCGTTTCAGCGAAAGCATGATCGTAGTCTCTAAGTGAATCAGATTTGGCTTTAGGGATTTCTAATAGATGATAACCAATACAATTGGGAGTTTGCATTGAGTCATCGTTTAATTCAGTAATTATGTCCTGGATACTATCTAATTTGGCTTCGCGATTTAGAGAAAGCCATCTCCCTGAATCGTAGGGAACTGACTGGATTGCATCATTCAAATTCATGCCTTGCCCCAAGCGTTCTATATCTGAAATTGCTACTTTCACCTTTCCTCTGGCTAACCTTCTAGGTAGCAACGATATAAAATGATCTGCCGTTAATTGGGAGTAATCTTGGCATTTTAGAATCAGGCTTACTGTACTATCACACTGCCAGTCCTCCCTTAACGCAGGAGTTGTAATATTATCTTTAGTGTCTAGCGCATATTCTCTCGTTAATCCTCGATTTTCTGTGTGTATAGAATGTATACATATGGCAAAGCTATCTATTCTGAAATTGGGGATTAGTGTTTGTATATTTCTCTCAAAAGCATGAGTAAATCCATAAAATGCCATCAAAGATGGTATACCAATACTTACTGGTGTACTCATAGCTGAAGCATTAGATATTTTAAGGCCTGGCAATAATAAATAAGTTTCGTCAACGTTTTCCTGTTGTTTCAAGGTGGAACTAGACGATTTAATCGAAGAGAAAATTAGCTGCGTTAATTGCGGATCGTAAGCGTATCGGCTTGCGAATCTGGTTTTGGACAAGTCATCATTAAAACGTTCTGTTAACTGTCTTTTATTAAGTTTATCGTGTCCTATGAAACTACCTAACCAACGGGAAATCAGGGTATTAATGTTGCTAATTATTAATTTCCTTTTTTCAGTTCGTTGATTTGGAGTCACAACCCATCGAGATGATTCTACGTAATCTCTTAAAGCTTTTACCGATTCTTTGGTTAGCCACTGTTCACTATTTAATAATTTATGGTGTTTGGAATTTCTTATGGGAGGTAAATAATGGAACACTCGAAAGTGGCCTCCACAGCTCATAGCTAGAGTTCCCATATTTGCTGGTCGGCTAAACCATGTTTTGGCGGAAAAATTGTATTGATTTTGTAGCTCATTATAGCATTGGCTTTGCATCGCTTGAGATGCCAGTGGTGATAAGGATATATACGAACCATCATTATCAGGAAAGGATATGTGAGGCAGATAATTTGATGATAGTGGTATATTAATGTCCAGTGAAGGAATGATGGCTAACTGTTTCGCTATTTTCTTTGATGTTTTTGAATAACATCCTAGTTCCTTTAATTTAATCCATAATGGGTGATTAACGTCAGAAAGAATGTCACCTAAAAAAGTGACATTCCCATCCCAAAGAAACTCACTGGTTAGAAAAGCGGATCGATTCACTTGACAGGAGTCGTGTGCATAAGCCCAATACTCCTTGGTAAGCTTACAAGATGAAAGCAAAAATGGAGGCAACTCATTTATTGGAAATGCTCTAACTATGCCGCTTGCTCTAATATTCGGAAATTTGGGATTATGACTTTGGCGATATCTGACTGTATTTACACATTTGAACCACCATTCTTCATCTCGCAGTTTTTCTTTACATTTATGTCGGTCAAGTAGATCTTTTTGCTGCTTAACATTATCGGTTAGGTTCACTAATATTGTTAACGCTTCAACGGGTGAGTCTGTGATATCAATTGGGCGCGAAAGTGGTCGAAACGCTTTGCGCAAATCATTGTTGAGGTCAGCACTATCACTTGTCAGTATTTCTCTTAACGTAGTCATCTACCACCTCGAAACATAGAAAGCACGATTGAACTCATCTGTTTGAAAATCAGAGAGCCAGAGACAATAAATATCACCTAAGTGAAACACATACTCTGTATCAATTAGGTTTTCGCGGCTTTTTGTATAACGAGAAGGTATAAGGATCCTCTGGTGAACCATAGAAGCAATTTGCTCTCGACCACAGTTCAAAAGCAGGCAGGCTTCTAATGTGTTAATACGTAGATTGGCTAACTTTCCATTATCACTCCATAGATGCAAATCTAAGTACTTAAATAATTCTCTTAATATAATATTTGAGCGTAAATTTCTATCCGGTAATCTAATCGCATGGTACAGTAACTGACCGAAAATATCTTTTGCTCGCAACTGAATTTGGCTAACAACACCATACTCGAAATTAGTATTTACTTTTTCTTCAATGAGTTTGTGAAAGGAATACGGCCACTGCTCCCAGAAGCGAATGAAATCTGAGGAGCTAAAGGTCTCCTCTGAATCGGACATTTTTTTCCACCAGTGAATTAGTCCCCACCGATAGCTGGGAGATATTGTTGGTAGTGGATGAATATCTAACCCTGATAACCAAGAAGCTATATCTATTTCTACGGAGTTTTCACATTGTGACGAACTGAGGCTTTCATCGCATTTTGAACAAATCCCAGATAAGCCAGCATGACGATAGTCGTACGGTGAACCGCAGCTACAGTAACTAATCAACTCAACATTATGTTCGTGGCAATAGTTGTATCCTGAAAAATGCCAGCGATAACTTGCGTATCCTTTTTCATGTAAGCAAATCGGGCAGTTTGGCACTATTTTTTGACGTAGCAGAGAACGAGGTATTATCTCCGCTCCTCGTATGAGTCCGGTTGTTTTTGCTGAAAACATCACTGAAGTTCTGTTTATGGCAAGGCCTAATAGATTTGTTGGTTCGTTAAACGTTAGTTGGCTAAGCAGGTGTAAAGCGTGTGTACGAGAACCTGAGTGTCTGAGAGAAGAATATGGGTTTATGAGACATATATCAGTGGGAAATGTCTTAAACAGTTTAGGGTTACGATCTATTAAATAGAGCTTTATTGCTTCTAAAAAACGTTGAACATCATCATAGCCGTTTTTATTAGCGACACGGGTAAAAAAGCTCTCTAGACTTTCGTCTGAATAAGGGGTTGGGCGTAGTAATAGCATTTATTTCACTTAGTAGTACTGTCTATTTTAAGGTAGTACATAAAATAAACTTGTAGGAACGATTTCTGAAAATTAAGTTATATATCACAAAAATATGGATTGGCGGATATAAAGAGTTTATGGGGTTTTATCTAAGTAAGAGTGAATATTAAACTAAGTTAATACTGTTAACTGATCTGGAGGGTTAAAAATTTTATCGTAATTTAATCTAATGCTGATTCTGATTCTGATTGAAAACGTATCATGGTTTTGAGGTGGTTCTGTGTCATATCTTGTTTAAGATTTTTTGTGATTTTTAAATGGAAATTTAAAAAAGGAGTTGAATACTAATCTAATGCTGCTAATTTCTTATTTTAAGAAGTAGAGATTAGCACCTAATGGTGCTATTTCTAGTTAATTATACACTGTATAAGATGGGGACCTTATTATGCCTGACATAAGACAATTGACTCTTTCACACAAGCTTCCCTCGCAGCTACAGCATAAGATGAAAATCAAAGAAAATGCAGGATGGAAACGTAATGGAGAAGTGTATGTAAACAATGGTGCTTATTGTGCAGACATGTCTATTGAGACGTATAGTACGATTTACACGAGTATCACTGGTGTACTGTTTCCTACATCAGACAAAGAGCAGAAAAGTGCTGTTGAGGCTTTGCAGGGCGACCATCTTGGGAGAATACAGTTTTGGCCAAGTGCAGTTAAAAACTTAACTCACTTACTAGAAAGTACAGGATCGAAGCTCAAAACCCATTCGATGTGGAGGTATTCTTTCTACGGTCAGAAAGACAAATTAATCGAACTTTTCCTCCTTAATGGATTTAGTGAACATCACCTTCACCAAGATTTTTTTGTCGGCTTCAAGGGAAAAGATGCCGTTAAAGCTTATGATATAGAATTCTCTATTAGTGAAAATTCTTCAGAAAATATAGTCCTTGATACCAAGTCGATTAATATTAAAAATCATTTTAAGTTCTATCTGGTAGATTCAAATTACGGTCTTCAATCTAAAGATGTTTGTGAAATTAAGAAGTTAATTTCTTATAGATAGTAAGTAAGTTCGTTCAGAAACAATGTAGATTTTTTCTTGTTATGAAAATGTTATAATGATTTGTTTGGTATGTGTCGTTTTTATAGGAATGCAATAAAACAAACGTAAACATTATTTAATTTTAGTAGTCTATGTGCTTATGTTAAAAAGCTATATTATGAAATGGGAGCGAGGACTTATGTATTACTTTAAGCAAATAAAAGTAGACGAATTTGATGAGAATTAGGTTTCTTCGGTTCTTTATTTTTCATTAAAAAATCTAATTGAGGACCATGCACTGTGAAATATCATTAGATATTAATTGGGTAATGAGCGGTTATGAATTCGTCAAGATCGTACTCTTCCTGTAATTCATGAAGCTTTAGCAGAAGAATAAAAACTAGAAGATTTCTTGATCTAGTGAAGTCACCAACAACAACGATCTGATATTTCAGTTCTTGTAAATGAATAGCTCCCAAGAAACCAGCTAACATTTCTAAGTAGCGCAGTGCGGTTTATGAAGTGATTAAAGCAGATTTGTGCATCCACTTCGACTGAAGCTACTGGTTGTCCTACATCGCCCCCACCTTATAACTTAAGGCCTTTAGCTTCGATTGCTAGTTACTTATATCTTTTGGTAATAGGAACTCATGTTTAACTTCGGCTCATATAAATGCTCTATGGTTTGACCAATTTTCTGATTTGATTAGGTACATAGCACGTATTAGAAGCATGGAAAACCAAGTCTACAGCTATAACTGACGCAGTAGTTCCTGATGTTCAGGTTGTAGAAGAAGCAACTTATTAGCTGAGTTACCCGTTCTTTGGCAAAAAACATGGCAATTTTAATACCAGTAGATCTGTGGAGTTGTTTGAATGAAGAGCTTGCGTATTCAGCGATGGGAATTGAAGAAAAATGGCAGATGCGTATCTAAAATAGAGATGATTAACAGATTGTTAATCTTCGGCTTAACATACGCGCACGGGCGGACATATGTCCGCTAGTTTTTTTGCATCATCACATACAATTGGTAGGTCGATATATACAAAAAGGAAGAATTATGACTCCCCATATCAATGTATCAAAAGGTGACTTTGCTGAAACTGTTCTGATGCCTGGAGATCCGCTTCGCGCTAAATTTATAGCTGAAAACTACTTATCCGACGCAAAGTTAGTGAGTGACGTGAGAAATGTATTAGGGTTTACCGGTACATACAAAGGAAAGCCGGTTTCAGTTCTGGCTTCCGGCATGGGTACTCCTTCAATGGCAATTTATGCTAATGAGTTAATTAGTGAGTACGATGTTAAACAACTCATCCGCGTTGGTAGCTGTGGTGCGATCGCAGAAGATATAGAGTTAAGAGATATTATTGTGCCAAATGCTGCGAGTACCGGTAATGCGATGAACAGAGCAAGGTTTGCGGGTTATGATTACGCAGCGGCTCCGGACTTTTCAATGCTAAAAACCTGCTGGGATGTCTCTGAAGCGATGTCTATTGACGTCCGAGTCGGTAACATTTTTACGAATGATTTCTTTTATGAAGATCCGGATTATCTTATGCCTGCGTTAAAAACTATGAACATATTAGCTCTGGATATGGAATCAGCAGCCCTGTTCTCTATTGCAGCGAAAAATCGCGTCAAAGCTCTGAGTATACTGACAGTCTCTGACCACGTGGTTAAAGGCGGTGAGCTTACGTCACAAGAACGACAAACTTCGTTTGATAATATGATGCTGTTAGCCTTAGAGACAGCAACGAAATAAAAGATATACGAGATTATTTAGTACTTAGCTAAAAGCTCGCGGCATTACCTAGCGAAGTGGATGTTGCGAGCAATTCTAATCAATAATTCTTACCTAATGAGTCGAATGCTAAATGGTAAAATATCCTAGAGATATCTTAAAACTATGCGCAGTTGTATTGCCTAGTGTCAATAATGTCTGCGAGTAATCAGTAGGCCGTATAAATTACTCTAAGAGCGCTTCTAGCATCAACCTCGAGAGAAGCTGAACTTATTGTTTATTGAAATAGTTACTCATTTGCTCGGCGAGTGGGCGTCTCCAACACTAAAAGTCTGTAACTTAAAGTCTACCTACTAACTTATATCGTTTGCCTGACTTTTCTATAATGCCTTCATCAATTAAGTCATGAACGATTCGGCGGTAGGTGCGCGGTGTGATACCCAATTTTTTGGAGTTTAGGGTTGACGATAACTCAAACTCATCTTCGCTAGATAGATTGTGCGCCTGGAGAATCTGGTTTTCAATACTGGTTCTGGTTGGTTGTGTGAGTCTTTCGATAAGCTTCTTTACGTTTGTGTTATAGCGTTGTGTCATCAGTTCCATTAGATCAGAAAAGACTGCTTGATCGAATGATACTACTTTTAATACCTGAGGTTTGGTGAGCCTATAATAACTTCCTGGCTGATTAGATTTGACGTTGAATAATGAGTGATTATCTTTTTGGAAGAACTCCATTTCTCCAACGAATCCGGTGTAATCCTCTTCAATTTTTAAGATAAATTCATTGCCATTACTATTAATATAAGAAATGGTTAAGTTCGCGTTAATGCAGAACAACAGCGAAGATACCGCAACGGATTGCTCTAGGAGAAAGACATTTTTTTCAAAATGTTGTTTATGAGCGCCACAAGATTCTAGTACTGCGATGATATGCTCCAAAGGTGACGCTCCTTGTTATAATTGTTATGAGTACACAGGTGCAACTTAAAGACATGAGTCGCCTCACGCTAAGTGTTGAGGCGACTTGAGTGCATTAAATTAATTGCTTTACAGCCTGACCATTTACCCAAACTTTAATGATATGATTTCTATCTGTATAGGCAATGATTTTTTCGAAAATGTCTTGTTCGCTGTCAAGTGCAGGAAAAATATTAAATTCTTCATGTGTACTATCAATACACACGGCGTCAAATAGTTGTCCTGATTGAATGCTTCCCGCATTCAATTGTAGACTTTTTGCCCCCCCAATGGTTGCCATCCAGTAAGCTTCAAGTAGCGTGATCCTCGCATCCGTAGTACCTCGTTGTTCGCTTGATAAGTGGTAGTCAACACCGTTTTCACGAGCACGTGAGTGAGTCACCGCATCGAAACATGAGCGGAAAAGTGATGGATATGGAGAAGCTGCAACATCAGAGCCAAGGCCGAGTTGAATATTGTTATCCAGTAACTCTCTACAAGGGAGAGCTGCATTTGCAAAAAATATGTTCGACAACGGGCAGTGAGCTAATGACGAACCATGATGTTTGACGATATCTAAATCATTTTGGGTTAAAAAAATTGAATGAGCTAAGAGTGTGCGAGGTCCTAGTAACCCCGCTTCTTGATAAAGCTCAACGTCGGTTTTACCGTATTTTTTTGCACTGAAATCTCTTGCCCAATCGCTTTCACTAGCATGCGTTTGTACTGCGCATTGGTACTTTTGTGCTAAGTCTCCAAGTCCCTTCATCGCTTCTCTAGAGCAGGTAGGAGCGAATCTTGGTGTAACGATTGGCTCGACTAATCCATCGTTACCATTGAGTGCTCGTACGTTTTGAATGAAATGTTCAGTCAAGTCAATAGAAGCTTGATAGTCATCATCAACGTAGTAGTCAGGACACATACTCTTTTCATCCATAGCTACTTTACCGACGAACGCCCGTTGACCTTGTTTTAAACATTCCTTTGCCAAATATACGGAAGCGTCAACGTCAACTGTAGCAAAATAAACAGCGGTGGTGGTCCCGTGAGACAAATAAGTATTTACAAGCCTTGGATAGATGCTTTTCGCAAATTCAATATCTTGGTAGCGACTCTCGAGCGGGAAAGTATATGTCTGTAACCATTGATCCAACGGTAAGTCTAATCCTTTGCCTGCTTGCGGCCATTGTGGCGCATGAATATGCAGATCAATCATGCCAGGCAATAGGTATTGACCATTTTTTAGCTTCTCTAAACAGAAGATGTTTTCAAAGTGTTGTATCTGAGCTGAATAATCGGGTTGTTCAGGAGTGCTTACCCTATCAATTAGTCCAGTTTCAGTGTCAAAAACGACCAAGGCATTCTCTAGTCTTTCGAATGAACCAAGAACGGGGGTATGATAAACCGAGCCAAGAATTGCACGTTTCATAAAGATTCCAAGTTATTTAATAGATAAAGCGAAGCCAGAGGTAAGCTTGCCTCTGGCTTGTAATAAAATGTGAAGAGCTATCAGAGCTTCAACGCAGTCTCTAAGGCAATTTCGATCATATCGTTCAGACCGGTTTGGCGTTCATCGGAACTAAGATGTTCGTGATTGATGATATGATCAGTAACGGTACAAATACCCAATGCACGACAATTGTGTTCTGCGGCTAGGGCATAAAGAGCGTTAATCTCCATTTCTACTCCTAAGATGCCGTAATTTTGCATTTGAAGATAGTAGTCTTCATCCGGACGGTAAAACAGATCTGATGAAAAGACGTTACCCACCTTATGCTTGACCGATTTCGACTGGATGACTTCGTAGCATTTACGCAGCAATTCAAAATTGGCCAGTGCTGCAAAATCATGATCACGAAAACGGATACGATTAATCTTCGAATCGGTTGATGCACCTTGAGCAATGATCAGATCTTTGAGTTGAACATCGTCAGAAATTGCACCACAACTCCCAATTCTAATGAAGTTTTTTACACCATAATGAACCATAAGTTCATGAAAATAGATAGAAGCAGATGGCCCGCCCATGCCGTGTCCCATGACTGAAATTGGCTTGGCTTGATAAGTTCCAGTAAAGCCAAGGATGCCTCGAACGTTGGTGACTTCATGCGCGTTGTCGAGATAATTTTCAGCAATATGCTTTGCTCGCAGCGGGTCGCCAGACATGATAATGGTTTTAGCAAAGTCATTTGCGTTTGCATTGATGTGTGGAGTAGACATAGTTTTTCCTTAATTACAGTGAGCCGACAGATATGAGTGCGCCAGCGATGGTGCCTGACATTAGGTTGGCAAGGATAGAAGCGAGAAGTACGCGAGGGCCGATGGATGCGATAAGGTCTCTTTTATCAGGGCACATGGCACTGATACCGCCAACAACCATTGCGAGTGAACCGATATTGGCGAAACCACACAAACTGAATACTACGATAGCTTGTGTTTTTTCGGACATTTGTGATGCAATATCTAGATAATTGATGTAAGCCACGAATTCGTTAACAGCAATTTTCTGACCAATGATAGAACCAGCGGTGACCGCTTCAGACCAAGGTACGCCCATTAGGAAAGTGAGTGGTGCGAGTAAGTACCCAATAATTCCTTCTAGTGTAAGCGCATCAATGCCAACTAGGTTACCTAGGCTGCCAATGATGCCGTTAAGTAGGGCAATCAAGGCGACAAAAGAAATCAATAGTGCAGTGACTATAATGACTTGGTTCATGCCCATCGTAGACCCATCAGAAATAGCTTCTAACAATCCTTTTGGCTTTTCGGCTGAGTTGATGTCTATCTGGTTTTTTACGAGGTCGTGCTCAGTTTGTGGACACATTAACTTGGCAAAGAGAAGTCCTGCTGGAGCGGTCATGAAGCAAGCAGTCAAAATGTATTTAGGATCAATACCCAAGTTGATGTAGCCGACCATTGTGCCGCCAGCTACACTCGCTAGACCGCCAGTCATAACTGCAAACAGCTCAGAGCGGGTCATGTTTTTCACCAACGGACGCACCATGGAAGGCGCTTCAATTGGACCTACAAAAATATTTGCAGTGGCAGAGAGAGATTCCGCCTTACTGGTGCCAAGGATTTTAGATAATGCGCCACCGATGGTGTTGATCACGAGTTGCATTATCTTGAGATAGTACAACACAGAAATAAGTGCTGAGACAAATATTACGACGCATAGTACGTTGATGACAAAAATAAAGCCCACTTTAAAGTTAGCTAAATCACCAAATACAAATTTAAGACCCGCATTTGAGAATGCAATGATGTCGTTTACGCCGTGGCTTAGGTATTCAATAATGCTCATCCCGATCGGGACGTACATAACAAAAGCACCAAGCGCAATTTGAATAGAGAGCGCAAGTAAGACGGTACGAAAGTTTATACTGGTTCGATTCTCCGAGCAGAGAAAACCAATCAATATCAGCGAGGCAATGCCGATAAAACTCATAATTGTAGACATAGGCTTGTTCCATTTTTGTTATTGTTCATCTCTATGATTTGACAAACACCAACAAAAAGAGCGGACATTTTTCCCTTTATCCTTGCTTAATTGCGTTTTTTGAATGCGATCACGTAAAGCAGTCAAGTGGAAAAGACAGTACTATTAAATAAAATTTTTATCGATTTACGGAGGAAATTGGTGCAGTTGCATGTCTTTGTTACGCTATCGACGGGACTTAGTGTTCGGTCTTGCTAGACCATACTTACGTTTAAGCCTTGTTCTTTCAATTTTGAGTACTTAGGATCTTTTGTTAAAAGGTATTAGTACGTTTCGAAAATGGTGAACCTATTTTTGATGCTATAACAGAATCACCTCTGCGCTAGGCTAAACACTAGTCGTAGTATTATGTAAAGGAAGGTATAAGAAATGAAATGCTATATTGACAAGAATTTGAGTTTGAAAAGTTTACACGAACATAGTGATATAAATAGCGTGTAAGATTTTTTAGGCTTAGTTTTTAGTTAATGATTTTTTCTTAGTAATCTCTCTAGGTTTACACGACACTCTCTTAGGCAATTCGTATATCCAAATGCATGAGAATTGTTTTGTGCGTCTTGATTAATCCTGTTTTTTAGAGTTTCTTCTTCTTGTGCTAACAAAGCAATCAGTCGTTCAATCTTTAATAATATACTGGATTCCATTATTACAATCTTATGCAGTTCTGTTTGAATTTTTATTCAATTAATCGTATTCGCTATACAGATTTTACTTGGTTTGTAGTTGTAGAGCTATTGCTCTAATTTATCTATATTCTAACTAAATTGGAAGCATAAAAACAAAAACTGATTTTTGCATCATAAAATCTGACGATGGCTACAGTAAGCGTATTATCTTCAAACTGTTGATTTTTATCCAAAGTAATAAGGATAGTAATCGAGCTACAATATTCATGTGGGAAGAACAATCATTGACCTAGGTCGCTATACTAAGGACTCTCTATCGCTTAAGAATGGAGCATAACAATATGTATATGCATTTGCTCAATCGATAAGCGATAAAGCTGATTTAGAGTTGAGCTGTTATTATGGTGCGAATGATTTTAGGATGAATTTATTTGTCGCAAATTACCGCTGTATTGAGACTAACTTTGCAGGAGTTAGATTGAGGGAAATCCCAGTAAACTCTGTCAAATTTAGCATTACAGCCTACATCTTCCATTAGTGCAATGTCTCCATCACATACCATCATGACTGAGCTATCACCTTGTAGTTCAATGATCATTATATAGTCGTATATTTTGGCGTCTTTAGCCAAGCTTGCAAGTTTAGCTAATTTATCAGAGTTGGAGTATTTGGCATTTGCTATGATTTCTTCGCTTGTCAATTCAGCTACATCCCCAAACTTAAGTTCCCCATCGATAGACTGGTTAATGTCTTTTATTATGGAAGCGATGTCGTACATTATTTCGTCAGAGTATCTTGCTTGAGTGGTGCAAGAGGTAACCGATAGTATAAACGCGATAGCAGTAATTAATCTCATTGGTTTCTCCAAGCAGTAAGTAGACCATCCTCACAACGACCGGTATCTAAATTCCAATTCTTGAAAAAACTAGTTGATTTATTCTCATATACGCAACTGGCGACCTCTTCCCAGAATAATTGGATTACTTCAATAGCTTTATCGAAAACATCATCGTAGTGCTTTTTACCATTAGGTGTATCTATGTTTTGAACAAACGTCATGTTAACTTCGCTTTGAAGTGGGTAGGTTAATCCTTGCTCGGCTGCAACGTGTCGTGCCCAAGGAAATAAACGATGTGATTCTTCAGCATTGTCTACAATCAGTTGGAAACCATTATGCCAAGCATTAATATCAGGCTTACACTGGCGTGTATAATTTACATAAACGGACGATAGGGCGTTACTCCAAATCTCGTTGATAATTGGATCTATTACATTTTCATCGTTACTAGCTGTGCAACTGCCGATATTCTCCTTTATTCGATCGGCGAAACCTATTTCACCAAGTTGCATTCTAGAAGACCATATATAAGCATCTTGATTCATTTCACAGATTCTATGATCTTTAGAGTTTTCGGCATAAGGTCCGACTTTCATTTCTACGACTGGGTGGATAGTTATATCAGCAGCTACATGTGCAACGAAACCACATAGCCATGCAAATGCTACTTCTTGATTGTTTGCCTCTAAAGCAATTACCTGATTGACTAGAGCGTCTATTAAAGTACCAACGTTATTGTAGTGCATTTCATCCGCCCATTTGTTTTGTGTAGGGTTCATAATGGCTAGGTACGGATAGTCGGGACTGACACAACCCAGCTCTAAGTATTTTTTTTGTTGAGCTAAAATCTTTTTTGCATGTCTGGGAATGTTTAACGTCTGCAATTTGTTATTTGCGGACGCTACATTTACTGCTGTGATATGAGCAAAAGCACCTGGCATAGTAACCTCGTTTCTTAGTGTCAAAGCAATAAATTTACTATATATGCTATCT